>Ga0070708_100002664_pt1 | contig 13827 bp, 10 predicted proteins | sample KBSK5503metaG_FD_65469 | JGI IMG/M metagenome (GOLD analysis project Ga0070708, IMG submission 65469) | Corn, switchgrass and miscanthus rhizosphere microbial communities from Kellogg Biological Station, Michigan, USA - KBS K5-50-3 metaG | ecosystem: Host-associated > Plants > Roots >...
TAGTTGTTGGAGGCCCGCGTGATGACGACCGGCATCCCGTACGACGCCCAGTAGGAGTACGCCAGCCGGTCCCCGCCGGCCTTGGATGCGGCGTAGGGGTTGCGCGGATTCAAGGCCGCGTCCTCGCGAAACGAGCCTTCGGAAATCGTGCCGTACACCTCGTCCGTCGAGATCTGGATGAACTTGCGCACGCCCCGGCGCTTCGCCTCCTCGAGCAGCACGAAGACGCCGCGCACGTCCGTTTCGATGAAGGAGCCATCTCCCAGGAGCGAGCGGTCCACGTGGGTCTCGGCCGCGAAATTCACGACGTGCGTGCAGTCTTCCATGGCTTCGGCGACGGCCTCCGGATCGGCGATGTCCCCCTTCAGAAAGCGGTAACCCGGGCGATCCTCAAGGTCCGACAGGTTTGCGGGATTGGCCGCGTAGGTCAGCTTGTCGAGATTGACGACCGACGCCGAATCCCCGCGCTTTTCGAAGAGATGGCGGATGAAATTCGATCCGATGAAGCCGCAGCCTCCGGTGACCAGCACCTTCATACGATGCCGATCTCCGAGTTGTCCCCGATCAGGAAACGGTGAACGCGCGGTCTCTCGACGCCCGGGTGGATGCGGACGTTGGTGCCGATCAGGGAATCGGCGATGCGCACGGGAATCCGCTCCAGCCGCGAGCCCTGCAGGACGATCGAGTTCTCGATCTCACACCTCTCGATGAAGCAGCCGGGCCCGATGGCGGTGTAGGGGCCGACGAAGGCGTCCCGGATCTCGGCGCCCGACCCGATGATCGCGGGCCCGCGGACCGTCGAGTGGACCAGGCGCGCCCCCGGCTCGACCACGACCTTCCCCTCGACGCGGCAGCCCGAGTCCACGGTCTCCAGGCCCCGCGCCGTGAATGTGTCGAGGATGATGCGGTTGGCCTCGAGCATGTCCTCGATCTTTCCCGTGTCCTTCCACCATCCGGACACGATGTGCGGATGGACGCTCTTGCCGTGGTCGACAAGCCACTGGATGGCGTCGGTGATCTCGAGCTCCTGCCGCGCGCTCGGGCGGATGGCGCGAACGGCTTCGAAGATGGTGTCGTCGAACATGTAGACGCCGACCAGGGCCAGGTCTGACTTCGGCTCCCGCGGTTTCTCCGTCAGTCGGACGACGGTCCCGTTGGCGAGCTCGGCCACGCCGAACTGCTCGGGGTTGGGCACGCGGGCCAGGAGGATCTGGGAGTTGCAGCCGATCGAGCGGTAGTCGTCTACAAGAGCCGTGATGCCGTCCGCGATCAGGTTGTCTCCCAGATACATGACGAAGGGCTTGCCCCGCAGGTACTCTTCCGAGATCAGGACCGCATGGGCGAGACCACGGGGCGCGTCCTGCTCGATGTATGTGATCTTCGCCCCGAACCGGGAGCCGTCCCCGAGAGCGTTCTGGATCTCCTCGCGCGTGTCCCCGACGACGACTCCGATCTCCCGGATCCCCGCCGCGACGATCGCCTCCACGCCGTAGAAGAGCACCGGCTTGTTGGCCACGGGGACGAGCTGCTTGGCGCGCGTATAGGTCAGAGGGCGCAGCCGCGTCCCCTTGCCCCCCGACAGGATGAGGCCTCTCATGCGCGCCAATGATACCCAAGCCGTCAGGCGTTAGGCGTTAGGCGTTAGTCGCAGCCACCAAGCACGGATCGTTCGCCTTACGTCTCACGCCTCACGCCTTACGTCATTGGCCGAATATGTGATCGAGGGATCCATTGACGTCGAGGAGCGTGCCGATGTCCTTCAGGTTCACCACGAACCGATAGTCGCGGCGGGAGCTCGGCGGGAGGCGTAGCTCCCGGACCTCGAGGAAGAGGGTATAGCAGGATCCCTTGAACGCGAGGAGCGACCGGTCCTCGAGCAGCTTGCCGCTTCTGGCGTCGTAGTTCAACTGCGTGTCCAGCCGGAATGCTTTCGAGACGTCGACCCCCGCGGCCAGGCGCATCTGGTCGGTATTGGGCGAAGCGGCCCCCTCCGGCAGCGGCGACGTCAGGACCGGCCGGCTGGCGAACCAGGTCGCGTTGACGAAGTTCCCCTTCCAGGAGACCGAAGCGGTCGCCGACGCCGCCGTCACCTGGGAAGCGTGGATGTCGTAGTCCATTCGCCCGTCGAAGTGGAGGAAGCTGCCCGGGGCGAGGCGCAGGATCGCCTGAACGGGCCCGTCCTTCGCGGTCGTCGTCGTCGCGGTCGTCGTCGTCGCGGTCGTCAAGAGCTGCGGCAGCCGGAAGGCATGTGTCTGCCCGATCTCGAGCGAGGCGATCTCTTGGGCGGAGCCCTTCTTCGGATCCGAGGGGCGCGCCAGGAGCCGGTTCACGATTGCGTACCGGATGTCGTGCCGTCCCAGAGCCAGATCGACCTCGTCGAAGGCCGGGATCTTCTGAGGATCGGAGACTTCCGAGACGTATGTGTAGTCGACCCGTGGCTCGACGATGTGCTTGAACTTGCCGAACGGCCCGATCTCCCCCTCGTAGATCCTCGAGAAGGACGGCCCGACGAGCGAGATCCCCGCCTCTCCGTATTCCCGGGTGAAAGAAGAGCCCGTGAAGCGGGTCTGGGTGTCGTCGGTCGAGTCGGTATACCCGGTCCATCGCCCACCGGCTTTCGCCGTGACCGAGAGCCAGGGGATGCGCTTCCAGGGAAACGACACGGTCGGGTGGACGTCGGCCCGTCCGTAGCTCCCGCGGGGAAGATCGGGGCCGCGGTTGATATAGAGCTCGGAGAGGGAGGACTCGAGCGCCAGGAAGAACGGGGTCGCGCCGATGCGCGCGGTCCGGCGGAAGAACTCGAGGGACGGAAGGCGCTCCTGATAGACGGTCGTCCCGAAGAAGGACTCGATCCGCTCCACGCGAAGGTTCAACGAGTTGTCGCCGGCGTTCTTCGTCAGGAAGCCGCGGGAGACGATCTGCCGCGCCGAGGAGAGCGCGAAGGACCGCTCGAAGTCCTGGAGGTACTGGTCGTCCGAGTAGTCCCGGATCGAGAGGACGCCGCGAAATCCGTAGGGAAGGTCGTCGGAGACGTGATCGAGTCGAACCTTCCACCGGTTCTCGGTGCGGCGCGTGTACACCCCCGCCGTGCCGTCGGCCATGGTGCACGGCCCGTTTCCCCCGGAGGGCTCCTCCGAGAACGGCACGCACACAGTCGCCGCCCTGTCGTGGATCGCGTAGCCGGAGAAAACCCCCGCCGACTCGGCCGAAGGCGCCCAGCGGAGCTCTTCGCCCAGGCCGAAGGACCCGTTGGAGTAGAGGTCGAGGTTCGTCGTCAGGTCCGTCGGACGTCCCGTGACCCAGTAATACGTCAGGCCCAGGTACGCGCCGCGGTTGGAGTTGTAGCCGAGTCCGGGCACGAGGAAACCCGACGCCCGGTCCTCCTTGGTCGGCCAGACGAGATATGGCGTGTAGAGGAGCGGGGCCGAACCCGCGCGGAAGGAGACATTTTTCATGTAGGCGTAGTCGTCGAGGGTCACCGTCGCCTCGGACAGGTAGAAGGACCAGTCGGGCTTGGGGACGTCGCAGGCGGTGAAGATTCCGTGGTGGACCCGGTAGGTCGTCTCCCCGATCTTTTCGATCCACTCGGCGATGATGTGGTAAGTCGGAGCGAGGTCGGCGCTGGCGTCTTCGAGCCGGCCGGTCTTCGATTCGAGGTGAAAGATTGCCCGGCTGCCGGCCATGCGGGACGGGCCCTGGTCGATGATCACGTGCCCTTCGAGGGTCGCGGTCTTCGTCGGGAAGTCGTAGCGTCCCTTGTCGGCGTGGATCTTCACGTCCTGGTACTCGATCTCGACGTCTTCGGAGCCTTCCCAGGACACATCCTTCTCGAAATGGACTGGCTGGCGGGTATAGAGCTTGACCTCGCCCCCCTTCTCCGGGGCGTGGAACCTGATCTGAAAGTTGCTCTTGGTCTTGAACCGCGACTCGAACGGATCAACGTCCTGCGCCGGCAAACTTGGCGCAGGAAGAAACGCGATGAGAAGACCCAAGACCGAGGACAGGGGACCGAGGACTGGATTGGCTCTTCGCGTAAGAGTTGCTTTCCGGACGACCGCCCCTGGAGTCCTCAGTCCATCGTCCTCAGCCCGCAGTCGGGAATGTCTCACGCATTCATCGGTCGCAAGGCGGGAGACACGCGGAAAGCGGCTTCGGTCTTCGCGCGGACTTCCTCGACAGTCACGTCCGGGGCGAGCTCCACGAGCTCGAGGTCGCGGCGTTCCCTATCCACATCGAAGACGCAGAGGTCCGTGATGATTCGATGGACGCAATGCACGCCGGTCAGGGGCAGGGTGCACGCCTTCAGGATCTTCGGCTCACCCGATTTCGACGTGTGCTCCATCGTCACGACGAGGCGGCGGGCACCGGCGACCAGGTCCATCGCTCCCCCCATCCCCTTGACCATCTTTCCGGGAATCATGTAGTTGGCGATCGAGCCCTCCTGGTCCACCTGCATGGCGCCCAGGATGGACAGATCGACGTGTCCTCCCCGGATCATCGCGAACGAATCGGCCGAAGAGAAGTACGAGGCTCCCGGCCGAACCGTCACCGTCTCCTTGCCGGCGTTGATCAGATCCGGGTCGAGCTCCGCTTCGGTGGGGTAGGGGCCGACGCCGAGAATCCCGTTCTCCGACTGCAGGATCACCTCGATGTCCGCCGGGATCGCGTTGGCGCAAAGCGTCGGCATCCCGATGCCGAGGTTCACGAAATCGCCGTCCTTCATCTCCGCCACGGCGCGGCGGATGATTCCTTCGCGAGTCAGAGCCATTTTCGCCTTCCGACCTCCCGCCTCCCGCCTACCGCCCGCGGCCCTCCGCACGAACCGTGCGGCGCTCGATCCGTTTCTGCCGGGGAGCGACGACCAGGCGGTTGACGAAGACGCCCGGCGTGTGGATGCACTCGGGATCGAGCGACCCCACTTCGACCAGCTCCTCCACCTCCGCGATGGCCACGCGACCTGCCGTGACCGCCATCGGGTTGAAGTTGCGGGCGGCCTTCCGGTACACGAGGTCGCCCATCCGGTCTCCCCGCCAGGCCGCGATCAGGGAGAAATCCCCCACGACACTCTTCTCGAGCAGGTACTCGCGGCCGTCGAAGACCCGGGTCTCCTTCCCCTCGGCCACGAGCGTGCCGACCCCCGCCGGCGTGTAGAACGCGGGGATCCCGGCGCCGCCCGCCCGCATCCGCTCCGCGAGAGTTCCCTGCGGCACGAGCTCGACCTCCAGCTCGCCGCTCAGAAACTGTCTTTCGAATTCGGCGTTCTCGCCGACGTAGGAGGAAACCATCTTCCGGATCTGACGGGGCTTCAACAGAAGACCCAGCCCCCAGTCGTCGACACCGCAGTTGTTCGACACGACCGTCAGGTTCCTGACCCCGCGCCGGACGAGAGCCGCGATCAGGTTCTCGGGGATTCCGCACAGGCCAAAGCCGCCCACCACGAGGGTGGCGCCGTCGAAGACGTCTGCCACCGCCTCGTCGGCCGACGCCACGACCTTGTCGATCATCGGAGGCGATGATAACCGCAAGAAGCTGTCGGACGTCAGCCGTCGGCCAGGCGCGCCACGATCAGGAATTCAACGGCCTCGAGATCGGGAGAGGCGCCGGGCACGGACCTGAGAAGTTCGAGCTTGCGAGCGCCCGCTGGAGAAACCGGAAACGTCACCGTGTCCACGCTCTGGATGCGGTATCCGCACGCCTCGAAGAGATCGTGGACCGTGCGCCGCGTGAAGAAACGCAGGTGAGTCCCCGACAGGATCGAGTAGGGGACGTAATCGAAGCGGCCCTCCAGGAGATCCGAGACGACGGACCAATGGCCGAGGTTGGGCACGGAGGCGACCAGGACGCCCCGCGGAGAGAGCCAGGAACGCACGCGCGCGAGCGCGGCGGATGGATCGACGAGGTGTTCGAGCACGTCGCCGAAGAGGATCGCGTCGAACTCCCCGGAGAAATCTTCGCGGACATCTTCCAAGGAGACCGCGAGCACCCGGTCGCAGAGCCGTGAGGCTTCGGAAGCGTCGGCCGCGTCCGGCTCGATCCCAACGACGCGGGTCACTCCGGCTCTCCGCAGAGCCCGGGCCGTCTCGCCGCGAGCGCATCCCACGTCGAGCGCCGACGAGGCACCGGCCGGGATCCTCGAGACGAGGTCCTCCCGGGCCTGGCCGTCCATCTCGCCGTAGCGGTGGAGATAAGCACCCGGATCGATGAAGACGCACTGGCCTTCCCGCCCGGCACGCTCGGGGACCTCGTCCAAGGGAAGCTCGCCCGGCAGACCGGCCAGGATCTTCCGGCTGACGGCGAAGACACCGGACCGGGGCGAGGCGGCCGGGCGGGGGGACGGCGACGAGGCGGCCAGGAGGTGCACGGCCTCCTCCAGAAGCGCCGGAGTGTGGTAGGCGAAAGGAGGCGCGGCGCGAGCCTCCTCGGACCACGGCTCGTTGGAGACGGGCACGACGAGTCGCGCGAGACCGCTCTCGACCGCGCCGATCAGCCGCCGGGCCGACTCCGGAAGGAGATAGGCCTCCGGATCGGCCTGCACGAGGACGCAGGGCGATTGGCCCCGGGCGTCCGCCACGGCTGGCCGCCGGCCGCGGACGTCCGTCTTGCGACGGAAGGGAAGCTGCCGGATGTACCTGTCGACCAGCCTGGAGGCCCAGGGCGCCTCCGCCGCGAATCGGGGGACTCCGCCCAGAACCAGATCGAAGGAGAAGGTCACGGGGCCGGGACACGGGACGCGGGACTCGGGACGCGAATTGAAAAAAAGCCGACGTCTTCCGAGTCCCGAGTCCCGAGTTCCGAGTCCCGAGTCAAACAATCTCCACGAGCATCGCGGTGGCCTCGCCGCCGCCGATGCAGATCGCGGCCAGGCCGCGCTTCTTGCCTTCCTTGCGAAGCGCGTGGATCAGAGTCGTGAGAATGCGGGCGCCGGATGCCCCGATCGGGTGGCCGAGAGCGACCGCGCCGCCGCGAATGTTGACCCTGGCCGGATCGAGGTCGAGCTCCCGGATGGCGGCCATGGCGACCGCCGCGAAAGCCTCGTTGATCTCGAAGAGGTCGATGTCGGAGATGGAGAGCCCGGTCTTCTCCAGGAGCTTCCGGATCGCCCCGACCGGCGCCGTCGTGAACCACTCGGGCGCCTGCGCTACGCCGGCATAGCCCACGATCCGCGCGATCGGCGTGACCTTCATCGCACGCGCCTTCTCCTCCGAAGCGACCACGAGAGCCGCCGCGCCGTCGTTGATCTTGGAGGCGTTGGCCGCCGTCACGGTCCCGTCTTTCTGGAAGGCCGGTTTGAGCCCGGCCATCTTGTCGAGCGGCGCGGCGAAGGGCTCCTCGTCCGCGTCGATACGGATGGGCTCCCCTTTCTTCTGCGAAACCGCGACGGGAACGATCTCGCCCGAGAAGAGGCAGGTCTTCGAAGCATTCTGAGCCCGCTTGTAGGACTCCAGGGCGAAGGCGTCCTGCTCCTCACGCGTGAAGTGGTACTTGGCCGCGCACATCTCGGCGCAGTTGCCCATGTGGACGTCCTTGTAGGGGTCCCAGAGACCGTCCTTGATCATCGAGTCGACCAGCGCCGCGTTGCCCATCCGGTAACCGCTCCGGGCCCGCTCGAGGAGGTAGGGAGCGTTGGACATCGACTCCATTCCGCCCGCTACGGCGAGCTCGTACTCGCCGGCCGCGATCGCGTTGGCCGCGTCCATGACCGCCCGCATGCCCGAGCCGCAGACCTTGTGGAGCGTGATGCAGGGAACGGTGTCGGGGATTCCCGCGCCGAGCGCCGCCTGCCTCGCGGGTGCCTGGCCGATGCCGGCCTGGAGGACGTTCCCCAGGATGACTTGTTCGACGTCGGACGGCGCGACCCCCGCCCTCTCGAGCGCGCCACGGATGGCGGCGGACCCGAGAACCGGCGCGGGAAGGGATGAGAGCTTGCCCAGAAACGACCCGACCGGCGTGCGCGCCGCGGAAAGGACCACAGTGTTCTTCATACGCCTCGATTCTAACCCCTGCGATGAGTGAGCTCTTCCCGCCGGAAGAAGGTGTCCCTGTCTTCCACCTGACACCTTCAAACCTGACACCTGCTACCCTCCCTACATGCGGATTCTGGCGATCGACTTCGGGGAAAAAAGGATCGGCCTCGCGACATCGGACGCCACGGGGACGCTGGCGACTCCCCGGCGGACCCTCCCCCGGCGCGACGATGCCCGCGCGGCGGCGGAGGTCCTGCGGTTCTGCGAAGAGGAGGATATCGGCCTCGTTCTCGTGGGTCTGCCGCGGTCCCCGGAAGGAGTCGAGAGCCCTTTCGCGACGCGAATCCGCTCGTTCGCGGCGAAACTCGCCGCGCAGGCCGGGATCCCGGTCCGCTTCCACGAGGAGACCCTGACTTCGAACGAAGCCGCGCGGAGGCTGCCGCCGGGCTCGCCCCGCGAAGCTCTGGACCAAATGGCGGCCGCGGTCCTCCTCGAGGATTACCTGCGCCACGCCTCTCGCCTCCCGGAAGGAGGGGCGCGCTGAGCGCCGGCCGGCGCATCCTGCGCCTGGCCCTGCTTCTCCTGGCGGTATCCCTCGCCGTCGCTGCGTACCTGTTCTACCGGCTGGAGTACCCTCCGCGGCCCACGACGCCTTCGCAGGTGACGATCCTGTTCGCGCCCGGGACCGCGACGGCTCAGATCTTCCAGAAGCTCGAACAGGCCGGCGTCGTCCGGGACGCGCGCTTGGCGGAGATCTACTACCGGATCTATCGAAGTCGCAACCCTCTCCAGGCCGGAGAGTATCGCTTCGAGCGCCCGATGCCGATCGACGACGTGATCAACCGCATGAGCCACGGAGAGGTCGTCAAGTACGCCGTGGTCGTTCCCGATGGGCTGACCGCCGAGGAGACCTTCCAGCTCTTCTGGAGCCGCGGCATCGGAGGGCCCGAAGGCTTCCGGAGCGCCCTTGCCGAGACGGAGCTCCTGCCGGGCGTGACCAACGGAGTCTCGGACCTGGAGGGGTTCTTGTTTCCCGACACCTATCTTGTGACCCGCTCGACGTCGGCGCGCGCGATCGTGGACCTCATGACGGCCCAGTTCCGGAAGAACTTCACCCCCGAGATGCGCGAGAAGGCGCTCGGTCTCGGCCTGACGCTCGAACAGGCGGTAACGCTCGCCTCAATCGTCGAGAAGGAGAGCTCGCTGTCTCGCGAAGGGCCGACGATCGCCTCGGTCTATCTCAATCGCTTGAAGAGGGGCATGCGCCTCCAGGCGGACCCCACCGTCATCTACGCCTTGAAACGCGACGGCAAGTGGACGGGGACGCTCTACCGATCCGACTACGCCTTCGACTCCCCCTACAACACGTACCTCTACGAGGGACTGCCGCCCGGGCCCATCTGCAACCCCGGAGTCAATGCCCTGAAATCCGCGGTCTTCCCCGCCAGGACCGACTACCTGTACTTCGTCGCCGACGCGTCGGGGGGGCACGCGTTTTCCCGGACTTACGAAGAGCACCTCACCGCGATCGCGGCCGCCCGCCGCCAGCGCGCAGAAAATGGCGCATCGCAGGACTAACAAATGTGCCGGGCTCCTGTCGCGCTCAAGAGGGCACGGCCGCGGCCCCCGGTCCGTGTCTCCCGTTCCGTAGGGGCGGGGCTTGGCCTCGCCCGCGACAACGAAAGGTTGACTCCGACGCGAGGCGGGCGGCCGCAAGGGCCGCCCCTACGGCGCCAAAGGCACGACCGCAGGCTCCGGTCCTCGACGACGCCTCTTACTATTTTTTCGGGGGCTCGTAGGAGATGGAACGGATCTTGGGGAAGAGGGTCCGCAGGAAGTCCTCCATGACCTTGTCCTCCACCCAAGAGATCTCGGTGCCGTCCACGTAGTAGGTCGGCGTCGAGATGACGCCAAGCCGGTAGCCTTCCTCGAGGTCGCGCCGCACCTGGGAGAAGCTGTCCTCCTTGAGGTAGCAGGAGAGCAGGTCGGAGGCCGAGACGCCTTCCGCCTCGGCGGTCGTGACGGCGAGCTCGTCGATCCCGGAGACAGTCAGGCTCTCCTGGCGCGCGTAGACCTGCTCCTTGAATCGGAAGAGGGCCGGCGGCCCGGCGAACTTGGCAAGGCAATCGCCGGCGGAGGCCGCCTTCATGGCCCAGACGTGTATCATCCAGAGGGGAAAGAATTTGTAGTGCCGGCGGACGGTGACGACACCAGCGTTGGCCGCGAGCAGCCGGTCCAACTGCAGTCCGCGGAACTTGCAGTAACCGCATTCCATGTCCGCGAATTCGACGAGGTTGACGGTTGCCTCCGGAGGCCCACTCGCGCGATTGGCCGAGAGATCGATCCGGCGGCGGCGTTCGGCCCGCGGGTCCATTCGGAAGTCCCAGAGGGTCCCCTGAAAGAACGTCCGGCCGTCCGCCGAGACGTAGCCCGGCATCCTCACCGGCCCGTAGCCGGTTTCGACCTGGACCGCGACGCCCTTCAGGACCCCGGCGTCCCGGTCCGGCGTCAGGATGGCTCGGATCGTCGTGCGGAAGACCTTTCCGAGCTTCTCGTCGAGCCAGGCCAGGTCCGCCGAGCTCTTCACGGGGCGCGGCGCGCTGTTGGCCAGCGTGTCGCCGGCGAAGAACCACTTGCCGTCCTCGGACACATAGACCACGCGGTCCAGGTTCAGCTTCGCGTACTTCCCGGTGCGCTTGACCTTGTAGGACCGGAATCCGAGAGGAGTCTCGGTCGCGGCCGACCGGGTCACGGTGACCTTCGCGTCCGGATCGTACGCGAAGAACCGCGAGGCGTAGATCTCGAGCTGTTTCTCGACCTCCGGCAGCGTCTTGCTCGCCCCCTCTTGCGGGACGGCTCCCGCCAGGGCGCTCGACAGCAGGAGGATCGTCGCGATTCGCTTTCTCATTTCTTCCTTTCTCTCAGCCTTTCGGCGCGGCTCTTCCCTTGAGGATGTTCAGGGACTGGATCGCTCCTGGCTGATCCGGCTTGATCGACAGAGACTTCTCGAGCAGCAAGATAGCATCCTGGCGCCTGCCGAGACACGTCTGGACGAGCGCGAGGGTGTTCAGCGTGTTCGGATCAGAGGTCTTCAGTTCGAAAGGGGCAACGGCCTCCAACGCGCCGGGGCAGTCCTTTCTCCGGAAACGGTGGATCGCGAGAGTGCGCGCGAAGACTTCGTTCTGCGGCGATTCGGCGACCGCCCTCTCCAGGAGCGGCACGACCTCGGCGGCGCTTCCGTGCTCCTCGTACCAGTTGATCCATCCGAGCAGCGTTCCCTCCGGGTCAGCGTGCCCCGCGGCGAAGGACTTGAACAGCCAGTCGCGCGCCTTCGCGAACTCCTTCTGCTGCCGATAGAGGATCGCCAGGTTGAACATCGGCGAATGATAGTCGGGGCGCAGCGCCAGAGACTTCTCGAAGGCCTCGCGGGCGGCCTTCAAGTCTCCGATGGTTTCTCTCTCGTAGAGGCCCAGGTTGTTCCAGGCGCCCTCCGTCATGCCGGGTCGGTCTCCGCCGGTCGGCGCGAGCGGCCGGGCCTCGCTGCCGGAGAGGTAGCCCAGCGCGAGAAGCTTCTTCGTGTACTCGCTCCTCTCGGCCGAGGACATCTCTTCCGCGGGCACGCGGCGGACGGAAGCCTGCGCGAAGAGGTCGGTCTTCGCCTTCGCCTTCAGGTCCGGGAATGCCGACGCGATCGGACGCCCGGTCATCCGGCGGTCGGCCGGAAGCCCGAGAAGGGCCAGGACCGTCGGCGCCGGATCGAACATCGTCGGCTTCCGGCCGTTGCCGCGGCCTGGCTGGACGCGCGCTCCCCACGCGGCGAAGACCCCGTCCAGACGATGCCAGTAGGCGGCCGTGCTCCAGTTCAGAGAGGAGCGCTGGCAGGGGCGGTCCTCTCCCCACTTGAACCCGTGATCCGACTGCACGAGGAGCGTCCCTCCGTCCTCCTCGGCGCGCCGCATCCACTGGCCGAGCATCTGGTCGATCACGCCGTAGTACACGTCCGCCGCTTTGTGAAACCGCGCGAACTCCTCCTCCGAGACGCAAGCCAGGCGCGGCGGCGTGTCCGGCGCGAAGACGTGCCCGATCTCGTCGGTCCCCTCGATGTAGAGCATCAGGAGGTCTGGCAGATGCTTGTCGTAGAGATCGCGGGCAGTCCGTTGATAGACGCGGGTGGCCGAGAGGATCCGCGAAAGAGCAACGATCGGGTTCTCCATCCCCTGCCCGCTCGAGAGGGCGCGGGAGATCTCGGCCGGGGTCAGGTCGACGAAGCGAGCGAGGTCCGCCTCCGTGACGCGCCCGTCGCGGGCGACGACCTGCGCCACGCCCGGGGCGAGCGATGTGGGGAACGCCACACCTGAGAGCGGAAGCTTCTCGTAGAGGATCGGGCTCGCGTGATCGGACACGAAGAAGCCCCGGACTTCTTCGGCAGGGTGCGTCGCCCACCACCCGACCACACCCACGCTCTTGCCCGCCGCCGAGGCGAGGTTCCAGAGAGCGGGGACCGCGCGAGAGAGGCCAGAGATGGGGACCTTTTGCCCGCTCTTGGGGTCTACTTCCTGGAAGTCGAGCACGCGGTGCCCGTCGGGACCCACTCCGGTCGCGATCGTCGTCCAGACGACCGGCGAGAGGATCGGGACGAAACTCGTGATCCGCGTCGTGTAGCCCTCCGCCGCCAGCCTCTTCCAGTTGGGCATGCGCCCCTCGGCAGCGACGCGGTCGAGGATCTCGAAGTCCAGTCCGTCCAATCCGATCCAGAGTACGGGAGCGGCTGCTCCCGCGGGTTTTCGGGCGCGCGAAGCCACGTCGGCAGTCTCGACGGCAGGCTCGGAAACCGCCTCTGCCAAAGGAGGAGTCGACGCCGGCGAGACCGCGGATGTCTCTCGGCCGCCTCGCCCGCACGCGACCAGCGCCGGCAGGGCGAGCCAGAAGGCGAACCGGAGCGCCCCCCTGGAAAGCTTCACTGGGCCTTGCCGGATGTCTTGGGGACAGGAGCGGGGAGGCGTTCCCACAGGTACGTCTCGAGAAGGCCCTTCTCGCCGGAGACGAGGGTTCCGCGGAAGAGGAACGCCGGCGTCGCCACGACGCCCAGGCGCATGGCGAGGCCGATGTCGCGCAGGACCCGCCCGCGCGCGCGCCCGGTCGAGACCTCCGCGGCGAAAGCCTCCCGGGCACCGGCCGCCTCGGCGATGTCCGAAGCCAGCTCCCGGGCCGCCCCCGGACTCATCCCTTCGGAGCGCGCGAAGACCGTCTCCTCGTAGCGCCGGTACAGGTCCGGCTTCACGCCGGCGAGCGCAGCCGCGGACTCGGCCGCGGCGAACGCCCAGTTGTGCGACTTGACGAGAGGCAGGAACCGGACCTCGACTGTCCCTCCCTTCTCCTCGACCGCGCGGCGCACCTCGGGGGTGCGCACGCGACAGCGATCGCATTGGAAGTCCAGGAACTCCGTGACGCTGAAGCGCGCGCCGTCGCCATAGCGGCTTTCCGCCTTCGCTGGAGAGTCGTAGCCGCTTTGGCGGAGGCTCTGGCGCGTCGGCGACTCCGCTCCCGCGCGGACCCCCTCGCTCTGCGAAAGGAGCCTCTCGCGGAAGGCGGCGGGCCCCTCGCCGAGCGGTTGGAACTCCCCGAGCATCAGGGCCGAGCCGTCCTTCGAGACGAAGCCCGGCCGGACGGCCCAGGCCTCCTCGTCCTTCTCCTGCCGAATGGAGAGGACGAGCGGAGTCAGCGGTCCGCGAGAGGGAGAGCCCATTTCGATCCGCACCGGAAGGCCGAACGCCTCGGAGAGGGAGGCCTGGATGTTGGGCAGGTCGGCGGCCGGCTCGAAGGGCCTGTTCGCCGCCGCGCGCTCCGGATCTCCCAGGACGTC
>Ga0070708_100002667_pt1 | contig 13826 bp, 14 predicted proteins | sample KBSK5503metaG_FD_65469 | JGI IMG/M metagenome (GOLD analysis project Ga0070708, IMG submission 65469) | Corn, switchgrass and miscanthus rhizosphere microbial communities from Kellogg Biological Station, Michigan, USA - KBS K5-50-3 metaG | ecosystem: Host-associated > Plants > Roots >...
TCTCCTGCGAAGGGATCTCTGCCGGCGCCGGCCAGGATGGATCTGAAGCAGGATGCCGGTGCGGGCCACGCTGCGGCTGATTACCTGCCCGGCCCTCGCACTTTCCCGCCGTCGCCCAACATGAATTAGGCGTCCTAATTCCGGGGGCAAACGCGACACGAAGTTGTCGCATAACGTAAGCCGGAGCGGAGTGAACGAATTGAATTCATATCTCTGACCACGGAGGAATTATCCTCCCGGAACATGCGTGACTCGGCGAAGATTAGGCGACAAATCTTGACGCCTAAAACCAGAATAGCCCCTGAAAACGGGCTGATCTGCCCCATGCCCATGCCAAGTGGCAGTTCTTCAATCACTTAAGTCGTCAACGCTCTTGAGGTCGAGCGCGTCGGCAGGACTCCGGACGCCGCGGCCACCGGAGCGGTTCAAAACATGAGTGTAGATCATGGTGGTGTTGAGGTGCTTGTGGCCCAGAAGCTCCTGGACGGTCCGAACATCGTAGCCGTCCTGGATCAAGTGCGTGGCGAAGGAATGGCGGAGGGTGTGACAGCTCTCCTGGCGCTTGATTCCCGCTTCCCGGGCAGCTTCGCGAACAGCGCGCTGGGCGAGTCGTTCGTGGATGTGATGCCGTCGGATGCTGCCTGATCTGGGATCTTCGGAGAGATCCTTCGCCGGGAAGAACCATTGCCAGCACCATTCACGGTCCGACCCCGGGTATTTTCGCGCCAGCGCGTGCGGCATGTAGACGGATCCGTTGCCTCGCGCCAGATCTTGCTCGTGCCACTGTTTGACGCGGGAGAGCCATGAGGCGAGAGCGGGTCCGACGACCGCCGGAAGGGGAACGAACCGGTCCTTCTGGCCTTTCGCGTCCCGCACAAGGATCCGATTCAGGCCAAACTCGACGTCCTTCACTCGAAGGCGCAGGCATTCGAGAAGGCGCATCCCGGAGCCGTAGAGCAGCATCGCGATCACGCGGTTGACGCCGCTCATCCTGCGGAGCAGTGACTTGACTTCGGCGCGGGTCATGACAACGGGCAATCGGACGGGCCGCTTGGCGCGGACGAGCTTCTCCAGGTTCGGAAAGGGCAATTCGAGAACGTGTCGGTAGAGGAAAAGAAGAGCGCAAAGCGCCTGGTTTTGCGTCGAGGCGGCAACGCGGTCTTTGACGGCGAGGCTCGAGAGGAAGGCGTTGATCTCGGGCTCTCCCATTTCGGCGGGGTGCCGCTTGTTGTGAAAGAAGATGTAGCGCTTGGTCCAGCCGACGTAGGCCTCTTCGGTGCGCAAAGAGTAATGACGGGTGCGGATGGCGATGCGCACGCGGTCGAGGAGCTTCGGCTGCTGGGGCTGGCCTGGAGTCGTACCGGGGAATGGCGTTACGGATGACATCGGGCTCCTCCGTCAGCCGTATGGCTCGCTCTCCATCACTACGTCCCGGAACGGGTTGCGAACGAGGACGCCGGCATAGGTCTGGCCGTTATTGAGGTCCTCTGTCCAGAGGACACTGCAGTTCATTCGCCGCGCGCTCTGAACGATCATGGCGTCCCAGAAGGAGATTCCGAACTCGTCATGCAGATCGATCGCGGCGAGAAGGTCATCGCGGTCGGGACGATGAAGGGTCCACCTCGAAAGATCGCGTACGATCGTGCGAGCCTCCCGCACGGTAAGCGCATGCGGCAACTTGTGAGTCACGGCGTGGAAGAACTCCTGGAGGACCTGGATGCTCAGGGTTCCTTCGGCGGACGGCCAGAGAGGGTCCACGAGACTCCGCGCGCGCTCCCATTTTTCCTCCTGCGTGCGGTCGTACGCGTAAACGAGGATGTTCGTGTCGACGAACTGGCGGCTAGGTCTCGCGCTCATGCAGCTCGTCCCGCGTCCAGGTCGGGCGGCCCTTTAACCCGAGCCGCTTCGCCTTGCGCATCGCCCGCCGCTGCCGCTCCATTGCGCGGCCATACTCGTCGTCTTCGTCCACGACTTCGCGCAAGTAGCTGGTGAGAAGTCCGGAGACAGACGTGTCGCGCCGGACCGCGATCAGCTTGGCCTTTCGCAGGACGTCGCGGGGAACCGCCAGCGTGATGTTGCGTTTCTCTTCTTTCACGCAAATAAGTGTAGCACATTAATCGGTGTAAATCAGAGCTTATCCAACAAGCTCTGTCGCATCGTCCAATCGCCGGCACCGCGAGTTTTCCGAGGCGTCAGGGCTTACGCTCGCGGCGCGCGTAGTCTCCCGAAGTAACCGAGGGAGGAGGCGCGCGCCGCGGGAGCGAAGCGCGGAGCGTGGGACCAGGCTCGCGGTCGAGGCCGCATCCGGCCGAGCCGCGAGCCGGTGCGCCGAAGGCGCAGGTCTCACGCACCGCGCGTAGCGACGGTTAGTCGTAGATGCCATCGGCGAACCAGGCTCCGGTTTTTCGGTCGCGGTAGATGCGGTAGAGGGCGCCGTCGGAGAGCTCGATGTCCCAGTAGTCGCGGTCGGCGGGCTCGTTGGACCACCAGGATTCTTCCAGCGACCAGGGGCCGGAGGCGACGCGGATGGAGCCGGAGAGTTCGATTTTGGATGTTGGGGTTTGGATTTTGGATTTGGAGGCGGCGGGAGGAGCAGATCCTTCGTCGCTGCGCTCCTCAGGATGACAAAGGGGGCGGATTTCGGATTTGACGGAGATGGGACGGGGAGAGATTTTGGATTGAGGAACATGGGCGGGGGCAGATCCTTCGTCGCTTCGCTCCTCAGGATGACAGTGGGGGGAGATTTCGGATTGGAAAGGAGCTGCGTTGGGAAAGGCGGGGATTGGCTCCGGGAAGAAGAAGGAGTCGGGGAGTGGGAGACCGTTGGGGGGAGTTTGGATTTTCGATTTTGGAACATGGGCGGGAGCAGATCCTTCGTCGCTGCGCTCCTCAGGATGACAGCGGGGGGAGACTTGCTCCTCAGGATGACGGCGGAGGGAGACTTGCTCCGCAGGATGCGGGGTGGTGGTTGTTTTCCCCTCACCCCTGCCGACTGTCGACTGTCGACTGTCGACTGTTGACTTCTGGCTCTCAACAATCACTTCGAGTTGCAACGGGGGACGGAGGACTCTCACGGCGAGGAGGCCTCGGCCGGCTCGGGGGGGATGGGCAAGGGTCGGGGGGGGCGGAGGGGCGTAGCTGACCTGCGCGAAACGCTCGGGGCGGTGGCCGTCGACTGTCCGCGGGGAGCCGACGCGGTTGGCGCCCAAGAGGGCGGCCAGGCGCGCGATGGTCGTCGCGAGGCGGTCGGGCGAAAGGGCGGGAGGACCGAAGAGAGAGAGCTGCGCGCGGCGGGGCTTGTCCGGATGCGCGGTGAAGGTGAAGCCGCAGACGGGGGCGCCGGGCGGGCGGGCCTCGAGCTCCAGGCGCACGAGAGTCAGGAGAGTCTTGACCTCGCGCGTCGGCGCGGGAAGAGTGATCGCGCGCGCGTCGCAGCCGTCCGGGTCGAGCTTCAGCGTGGCCTCGAGCTTCACGCAGGCGAGCCCCTGGGATTCCAGGCGCTGGACGAGACGCTCCAGGGCCGCGTTGCCGAGGAAGAGGAAGGGCTCGAGCGAGACGAGCGGCCACTCGAGGTCCATGCCTTCGGAGAGGCTCGGGGGAGGCAGGCGCGGCTCGAGCGGGCGCGGGTCGATCCCGCGCGCGGCGGCGTGAAATTCGCGGCCGAGCTCCCCCAGGCGGCTCGCGACTTCGCCTTCCGGCAGGCGCGCGAATTCGCCGATCGAGCGGATGCCCCAGCGCTCGAGCATCTCCGCGATCTCGATTGCGGGAGCGAGGCGCGAGAGAGGCAGCGGGGCGAGGAACTGCCCTTCTTCTCCTGCGGGCACGACCGTGGGCGAGTCGGGCAGCCCCGCGGCGACGCGCGCGGCGAGCTTGGAGGCGGCGATGCCGACCCGTAGCGGTAAGGAGGCCTTTTCGGCGGCGGAGATGATGGTTCTGCCGAGGACATGCGCGGGCGATTGGGAGAAGTTGAGGGAAGAATTTGTGATTGGTGATTGGTGATTGGTGATTGGTGTGGGGGCAGATCCTTCGTCGCTGCGCTCCTCAGGATGACAGGGAGAGGCAGGTTGCTCCTCAGGATGACAGGGAGGGGAAGGTCGCTCCTCAGGATGACAACTCACTGTGGTGGCGGTTGTTTTTCCCTCACCCCGACTGTCGACTGTCGACTGTCGACTGTCGACTTCTCTGAGTTGCGGCAGTCCTTCTAAATCCAAATAAACGAGTCCTTCGCCGGCGTCTTCGACTCGCGGGGAGAAGGTGTCGGCGATTTCGAGGAGGGCTTCCTGGGCGGCGCGCTCGCTTTCGAGGTCGCGGGCTCGGGCGAGAAGCTTCGGGAAGAGGGCGCGGGCCTGCGGGAGCGTCATTCCGGGCTGGAGGCCTTTTTCCCGCGCCTTGCGCGTCGCTGCGACGACCCGGGCGGCGTTGCCGTTGCCTTCGAAGACGGCGACGGCTTCGCCTTTCAGGTCCGGCTCGCTGCGCAGGCGCGCGGCGAGAGGGAAGAGGGGGACGAAGAGGCAGGCGAGCATTCAGGGGAAGATTGATGATTGGCGATTGATAGGAGCTTGACTCATTATGATGAGTTGATTAGACTCATGATATGAGTAAGCGACTGCAGGTACTTCTCGAGGAGTCGGAGTTGCGCGAGATCCAGCGCTCGGCGCGCCACCGCCGCATGACGGTGGCCGAGTGGGTGCGTCAGGCCTTGCGCGCAGCGCGTCGGAGCGAGCCGCGCAGCGATACGGGCAAAAAGCTGCAGGCCGTCCGCGCCGCCGCGGAGCACGCCTTCCCCACGGCCGACATCGGCGAAATGCTCCAACAGATCGAACGCGGCTATCTCGATTCGCCGCCACGATGATCTTCCTCGATTCGAACATCCCGATGTACCTGGTAGGGGCGCCTCATCCTCACAAGCGGGACGCCCAGCAACTTCTGGAAAAGTGTCTTTCCCTGGAAGAGCGGCTCGTCACGGACACGGAAGTGCTCCAGGAGATCCTCCACTGGTATGTCGCCCTCGGCCGGCGCGACGCGATCCAGCCCGCCTTCGATGCAATCCTCGGAATCGCCGACGAGGTCTTCGCCGTCGAGCTGGCCGATCTCGAACGGACGAAGGGAATCGTCCTGGGGAATCCGCGCCTGTCGGCTCGAGACGCGCTTCATCTGGCGGTCATGGAACGGCATGGCGTCTCCCGGATCATGAGTTTCGACTCCGGCTTCGACGGGTTCCCGGGCATTACGCGAGTCGCGCAGTGAGCGGGAGAGGAGTTGGGAGTCGGGGAAAGATTTGTGATTTGTGATTTGTGATTTGTGATTTGTGTTTGACGGACGGGGCAGATCCTTCGTCGCTGCGCTCCTCAGGATGACAGCGGGATGGGAGAGGGGGAAAGAACCCGGGAGGGAAAGGCGGAGATCCTGGGCCAGGTTGGGAGTGATGCGGGCGAGCTTCTGGAGGGTCAGGCGGGAGGAGAGGCCGGTTAAGAGGCGGGGGGTCTTGCCGGCGCCCTGCCAGAGAGGGTGGGAGGCGCCGGTAGCGAGGACGCCATCGGCGGCGATGCCGCTCATGCGGTAAGGAGTCAGAAGAAGAAGAGAAGAGCCCTGCGCCTCGACCGCGCGCGCGAGGCGGATCCAGGCGGCGTCGGGCACGAAGCGGGCGCCGCCGGCGGAAAGGCCGAAGTCCGCGACGACGAGAGGGAAGCCGGCGCCGAGAAGCATTTCCGCGGAGGCGAGCGCTTCCTTGACGCGCCGCGGCCGCACCCAGAGGAGCAGCTCCAGGTCCACGCCGGAATCGGCCGCGCCCCGGGGATCGAGGTGCTCTCCCAGGTCCACGAGCGCCGCGGGCTCTCCGCTGGAGGTGACGGAGGCGAGCGCGGAGAGTCCGATCGAGAAGCGGCCACTCGAGCGGCGGCCCGCGAGCTCGATCAGTTTCCCCTTCGGCAGTCCGCCGGGAAGCAGGCGGTCGAGCGGCTCGACGCCGGTCGCGAGCCGCTCCCGCAACTGCCCGCGCGGCCGCAGATCCGAGGCGATCGAGATCCTGGCACCGAGGCCGGCGAGAAGGCCTCCCGGTTTCTTCGCGTTGCCGAGGCCTTTCTCCAGGATCGCCTCGAGCGCCAGGGCTTGCGACGCGTGCATCGGCCACCTTTCCCACCGTGATCAGGCGGGAGAGGTACGGTAGGCGTAAAAAAAGCGTAAGTCAAGCGCTTACGACATCGCCGCTATTGCGGGGCTTGTAGACGTAAAACTGTGACATGAGAGCTTGACAATATGTAAAGTTAACTTTACTATTGCCACGAAAGGAGTCAGAAATGCAGACGCGAGCTTCCCAACGCGACCGTACCTTGTGCGTCATCACGGCCGCCTTGTTCGCCGCTTCCTACGTGGGCGCGGCGGCGGCGCTCAAGAGCCTCGAAATGTCCTCAGGCGCCCGCATCGCCCTTGCGCTCTCCCCTTTCCCCTTCTTCGTCGCCTTTCTCGTCGCGGAAATCCGTGTGCTCCGGCAGGTGGACGAGCTCGAACGCCGCATCCAGCTCGAGGCGCTCGCTATCGCGTTTCCGGCGGCGGTGCTCCTGCTAATGGCGCTCGCGCTCCTCGAGCGCGCCGTTCCGCTTTCGCCGCAGGACTGGAGCTACCGACACGTCTGGGCCTTTCTGCCGCTCCTCTATTTCGCGGGGCTGGGCGTCGCGCGCCGGCGGTACCGGTGAAGAACCGACTGCGTGTCCTGCGCGCCGAGCGCGGGTGGTCGCAGGCAGAACTGGCCGGGCGCCTGGGGGTCTCGCGGCAGACGGTCAACGCGATCGAGACGGAGCGGTACGACCCGAGCTTGCCGCTGGCGTTCAAGATCGCGCGGCTCTTCGGGAAGCTGATCGAAGACGTGTTCGAGCCGGAGGGAGACGGCGCGGCGGGGTTGTGAATTGCGGGTTGTGAGTTCTGGAGACCGAGATCCTTCGTCGCTTCGCTCCTCAGGATGACATGGAGGGGAAGGTCGCCCTCAGGATGACATGGAGGGGAAGGTCGCCGATGACATGGGACTCAGATTTCTTTCTGGCGTTTGGACCAGTCCCACATTCCGTAGGTGACTTCATTGGCTAGAGGGAAGCCGGCCTGGCGGGCGAGCTGGCAGATCTGGCCGCGGTGGTGCGCGTCGTGAGAGATCGCGTAGGCGAAGAAGGCGACGACGCCGGGCGGGAAGTCTTTCACGCGGCCGCCGCCTGAGAGCGAAGCCTCGAAAAGACGGCGCATGGCTTTCCCGCTCCTGGCAAGCGCACGGCGAGCCTGCGCGGGGGTGACGGTCGAGCGGTCGAGCTTCTCCGGGATCTCCGAACCCTTCGCGGAAACCGTCAGCCACATGAGGCGGACGTTGTGGACGTGCGCGACGATCGCGGCGATCGTCCGGCCCTTGCCGCCCGGCGGCCCGGCGCGCCAGGCCTCCTCGTCCAGATTCTCGAGCAGGAACTGGTTCATTCGCTCGTTGACAGCGAAGGCGGCGACAAGCGCCTTGTCCAGGGCGATGGGCTTCTTTTTTCTGCCGGCGGGCACAGGGGGACCTCCTCTCTCGAAGCGATGGGACGTAACTGGAGATTATGATTCGCGAGCCCGCCGAAGGAAAGGAAGCGATTCGATGACCGAGACGATCGAGACGGGAGCCGCGCCGGTGGCCGCCGGCGCACCCGGCCCGACGGCGAGCGCGTGGGCGATCATCCTCGAGGCCCTGCGGGGCTCCCGGCAGGACTACACCGAGGGGCCGATCGGGCGCGCGGTCGTCCTGCTCGCCGTCCCGATGGTCCTCGAGATGGTGCTCGAGTCCGTGTTCGCCGTCGTGGACGTCTTCTGGGTCTCGCGCCTGGGCGCCGACGCGGTGGCGACCGTCGGCATCACAGAATCCATGCTCGCGTTGATCTACGCGGTGGCGATGGGGCTCTCGATGGGCGCGGCGGCGACGGTCGCCCGCCGGATCGGCGAGAAGAACCCGGACGGGGCCGCGCGGGCGGCGGTGCAGTCGATCGGGCTCGGCATCGCGGTGGCGGTGCCGATCGGGATCCTCGGAGCCGTTTTCGCGCCGCGGCTGCTGGCGCTCATGGGGGCTTCGCCCGGCGTCATCACCAACGGCTCGAGCTTTACGCGGATCATGCTCGGCGCGAACGTCGTGATCCTCCTCCTCTTTCTCATCAACGCGATCTTCCGCGGCGCCGGGGACGCGTCCATCGCGATGCGCTCGCTCTGGCTCGCGAACGCGTTCAACCTCGTCCTCGACCCGTGTTTCATCTTCGGCCTCGGGCCGTTCCCGAAGCTCGGCGTCGTCGGGGCTGCGGTCGCGACGACGTGCGGGCGCGGCATCGGGGTCCTCTTCCAGTTCTGGACGCTCTCACGCGGGCGGGGTCGCGTCGTCATCCGGCGCGAGCACCTGAGCCTCGACCCGGCCGCGATGTGGCGCCTCCTGCGGATCTCGGGCAACGGCATCATCCAGGTGATGATCGGCACGGCGAGCTGGGTCGGAGTCGTGCGCCTCCTCTCGGGCTTCGGGAGCGCGGTCGTCGCCGGCTACACGATCGGCATCCGGATCATCGTCTTCGCGATCCTTCCTTCGTGGGGGCTGTCCAACGCCGCCGCGACGCTCGTCGGACAGAACCTCGGCGCCGGAAAACCGGACCGCGCGGAGCGATCCGTCTGGATCGCGGCGCTCTACAACATGATCTTTCTGGGGTCCGTCGGGCTGACGTTCGTCCTGCTCGCCCGTCCGCTCATCGGCCTCTTCACGAAGGACCCGGCCATCACGCCGTTCGGGATCGATTGCCTCCGCATCATCAGCTACGGCTTCCTCTTCTACGCTTTTGGCATGGTGATGACGCAGGCCTTCAACGGCGCCGGAGACACGTGGACGCCGACCCGCATCAACCTCTTCATCTTCTGGCTCTGGGAGATCCCGCTCGGGTACGTGCTCTCGCGGCCGTTCGGCTGGGGGCCGCGCGGGGTCTTCGCGGCGATCGCGATCGCCTTCTCGACGCTCGCCGTCGTCAGCGTGACGATCTTCCGGCGCGGAAAGTGGAAGCTGAAGAAAGTGTGATTCGATTTTGGGTTTTGAACTGGTCGGGCGGCGTGGGCAGGAGCAGATCCTTCGTCGCTTCGCTCCTCAGGATGACAGCAGGGGGAAGAGAGGGAGACCGTGAAACGAATTCCGTGGCTGGTATTAGCGGTGTTGGCGGTCGCGGCGGGGGCTGGGGCGGATTCGCTCGAGTCGGCGCGGCGGGCCCGGCAGGTGCTCGAGCAGGGGGCGGCCGCGCTCGGAGGGATGGAGGCGCTCCGGTCATCGGGAGCGATGGTGGTTCGCTATGAGGGAGAGACGATTCACCGCAATCAGAGCCGGCGGCCCGAGCCTCCGTACGAGCGCACCCCGCTCCACGGGACTCTCGTCCTCGATCCAAAGAGCGGCCGGTTCTCGCACGAGGTCGAGTCGAGCTTTCCCGGCGGGTTTCTCTCGCGCACACGGTTCATCACCGACGGCAAGCAGACATACAACCTTCTGCTCCTGGAGAACCGGGCGATCAGTTTCGGCGCTCCTTCGCCCGCGCAGCTGCGCAACTTCCGGCGGTGGTTTCCGCACCTGATCGTCTTGAACGCCCTGGAGCGCGTGGCGCAGGCGCGATTCGCCGGCGAAGGCACGGAGTCCGACAGGCCGCAGGAGGTCGTCGAGTATCCGAACGAAGACGGCAACGTGATGGCGCTTTTCTTCGACGCGCGCAGCCACCTGCTCACGAAATTCGAGCAGGTCGCGACCGATTCCGTTTCCGGCGACGCGACTCTCGAAAGGATTTTCCCCGGCTACCGCGACATCCAGGGCGTGAAGTTTCCGGACGGGCGCCTGACGCGGCAGTCGGGCGAGCTCGTCGAAGAGCTGCGTTTCGTGGACGTCCAGCGCGCGGGGACGATCCCCGATGCCGTCTTCGCAGTGCCGGCGGGATTCCAGACGTTCCAGCCTGCCCCGCCTCCGACGCCCCCGCTGGTCAAGCTCGGCGAAGGCGTCTACGTTCACCGGGCCAACTACAACACGCTGTTTGTGGAGCTTGGCGACTCCCTTCTTGCGATCGAGGCGCCGGGCAACGACGAGGCATCGACGGCCGCGATGTCGAAGCTCAGGGAAGCCGTGCCCGACAAGCCCATCAAGTACCTCGCCGTGACGCATCACCACGACGACCACGCCGGCGGGACCCGGGCCTATCTTGCCGAGGGAGCGATCCTCGTCACGACGCCCGGTAACCGGGCCTTCTTCGAAAAGATGGCGAAGGCCCGCTTCACGATCGAGCCGGATCTTTTCACGCGGCGGCCGCGTCCCGCGGTGATCGAAACCGTGACCGGAGGCAAGCGCGTCTTCACAGGCGGCGGTCACACCGTCGAGCTCTACGACATCGGCACGAACCCGCACACCGACGAGATGCTCGTGGCCTGGCTCCCGAAGGAGCGGATCCTCTTCGAGGGAGATCTCTTTAACCGCCCGGCGGACGGCCACGCCCGCGCCGGCAACGAAACGACGGCCGCGTTCGCCAAATGGCTGGAGAAGAGCGGCCTGTCCGTAAAGACAATCGTGCCGGTGCACGGCCCGCCCGCGACGATTGAAGACCTCCGCCAGGCGGTATCGCTGTTCGAGAAGGCGAAGCCTTGAGAGAGAAGTCAACAGTCAACAGTCGACAGTCGGCAGGTTGGGGGTACCGAAGAAGTTAGTCGGCGACGCTGCGCTCGAGGCGGGCGAGCGCTTTTCGGAGGGCTCGGGCTAGGGAGTCGTCGACGCCAGCGGTGAGGGCTTCCGGCAGGGTGAACCAGCGGGTCTCGCCGTCGCGCGCGGAGTGGTCCGAGGCGGCCGCTGTCAGCAGGTAGCGGATGTCGTAGTGGAAGTGGGCCGGGTCCCTGCCATGGGCCGGAATCGCATGGACGTCCACGTCGAGGATGCGGTCATTTGAGGGGAAACCAAAGGCCTCGATCCCCGTTTCCTCGCGCGCCTCGCGCAGGGCGGCCGCGAAAACGGAGGCGTCGTCTTTCTCGAGGTGGCCGCCCGGCTGGAGCCATCGGTCGAGTTTGCGGTGCCAGACGAGGAGAAAGGCCGGGGCTTGCGGAGCCGCCACGACGGCGCTCGCCGTGATGTGCCCTTCCGCGTTCGATCGCGAGAAAGCGCCCGGAGAGCGGCTCACGAACTCGCGGATCCTGGCGAGCGAGGCCTTTTCTCGATCGTCGGCAGCAGAATAGTCGTCCAGATCGCTCAGAAGCCGGGAGGAGGACGGCGCCACGGATTCATTCTGCACCGGGGCGAGTGGTCGAACATTCTCGCTTCGATCAACGTATTGATAACTGTCCCCGTTAAAGAGGATCTCCGGGAGTCTTCTCTTTCGAGGGACGGGCCTTCAGTCCTGCAAAACTAAGACCTGGAAGGGGTTATGACGCGTACGAAAAAGAGAATCCTGTGGGGAGCCCTCGTTGTGGTCGTCGCCGGAGGCGCGGTCGTGGCGATGCGAAGCCGGGACAAGGCCGACCCCAAGGCGGCCGCCAGCCCTTTCCGGCTCGGAAAAGTCCAGGAGGAGCCGCTGCAGGTGTCCGTGCGGGAGGTGGGCGTCGTGGACCCGGTCACCAAGGTGGACGTCAAGTCGGCCGTGTCGGGGCGGGTCCTCACGCTGCGCGTGCGCGAGGGCGCCGTCGTCAAGAATGGCGACGTGCTGGCCGAGGTCGAGCCGGACGTCAACCAGGCGCAATCGCTCTCGGACACCCAGGGCGGCCTGACCCAGGCGCAGCTGAAACTGCAGGACGCGGAGCGCGAGTACGCTTCGCAGAAGTCGCTCTTCGACCAGGGGCTCCTCGGCAGCGACGCCTTCAAGGGCGTTCAGAACAAGCGGGAGCAGGCGGTCGAAGCGCTCAAGGCGGCGCGCATGCGCTACCAGATCGTCGAGGACCGGGGCATCCCGATCTCGGGCAACGCCGCCTCGCAGAACGCGCGGGTCGTCGCGCCGATGAGCGGCGTCGTGATCAAGAAGGGGGTGGAGCTCGGCGAGACGGTGACTTCGGGCGTCTCCTCCTTCAACGCCGGCACCGTTCTCTTCACCGTCGCGGACCTGAAGTCGCTCATCATCCGGGTCAACTTGAACGAAGTGGATATCGCCAAGGTCCACGTGGGTCAGCCCGCGCGGATCACGCTCGACGCCTATCCGCAGAAGGTCTTCACCGGGAAAGTCAGCTTCGTCGCCCCTTCCGCCGAGCTCGTCGAAAAGATCAAGGTCTTCAAGATCGAGATCACGCTCGACGACCTGTCCGAGGCCTTCCGGACCGGCATGAGCGCCAACGTCGAGGTCCTCGGAGAGAAGCGCGACAAGGCTGTCTCGATCCCGCTCGAGGCGCTCCAGAAGCGCGACGGCAAGACCGTCTCCTACCGGCTGAAGACCGGCTTGAAACCGCAGTTGATCGCCGCCGCGCGCGAGGGCCTGTCCAGCCGCAACAAGTTCATCTGGCTCTCGGACCACTGGAAGGAGTACTTCGAGGTCGTCCCGGTCACGGCCGGCATCTCGACGCTCGAGCGGATCGAGATCCTGGCGGGCTTGAAGCCCGGCGACCAGGTCGCCCTCGAGGACGTCTCCAAGAAGCGCGTCGAGAAGGATGACGACACCGATTGAGGAATCGGGTGATCTGCGATCGGGTGATCGAGCGATTGACCGGAGCAGGGAATCGGGTGATCTGCGATCGGGTGATCGAGCGATTGATTCACCCGATCACCCGTTCACCCGTTCACCCGATTGGAGATCGAAGCCTATGAAGCCCATCATCGAGACGAGCGCACTGACAAAGACCTACGGGTCTAATGGCGTGGCCGTTCACGCCCTGCGGGGGATCGACCTGACGGTCGAGCGCGGGGAGTTCCTGGCGCTCATCGGGCCGTCGGGTTCGGGCAAGTCCACGCTGATGTCCATCCTGGGGTGCCTGGATACGCCGACTTCGGGAACGTACGCGCTGGAGGGAGAGCGGGTCGAAGGTCTTTCGGGGCGGGATCTGGCGCGGATCCGGAACGAAAAGATCGGCTTCATCTTTCAGCAATACAACCTGCTGCCGAAGGCCTCCGTGCTGCGCAACGTCGAGCTGCCGATGCTCTACGCGGGCGTTCCGCGCAAGGAGCGCCGGCGGCGCGCCATGGAGCTGCTCGAGAAAGTCGGGATCCCGGAAAAAGCGAGCGTGCTGCCGTCCAAGTTGTCGGGCGGCCAGACCCAGCGGGTCGCCGTCGCCCGCGCGCTGGCCAACCGCCCGGCGATGCTCCTGGCCGACGAGCCCACGGGCGCTCTCGACTCGAAGACCGGCCACGAAGTGCTGGAGCTCTTCAGCGAGCTTCACCGCCAGGGCAACACCATCCTGATCGTCACCCACGACCTCTCCATCGCCGCCCTCGCCGAGCGCCGCGTCGAGATTCAGGACGGGCTGATTCTTCACGCGGAAGCCGCGTGAAGAGGAACGTGCGAACGGGTGATCGGGTGATCGAGCGATTGTCCGGAGCCCCTGTTCACCCGATCACCCGATCGCAGATCACCCGATGAAAGGGACGGGCGCGTTCCGGGAGCGCGTGCGGAACGCGTGGGTGGAGATGCGGGAGAACCTCGGGCGGGCGACGTTGCAGTCTCTCGGCGTCATGCTCGGAGTCGCGTCGGTCCTCGGAGGGTTTTCCATTTCCGACAGCATGCGGCAGCGGTCCAAGGAGCTGTACGTGAAGATGGGGGGACTCGACAAGTTGAACGTGCAGCCCTCCGCCATCATCAAGGACGGGAGCCCGACGGCGCTCCAGATGGCGAACCTCGGCCTGCGCACCGCGGACGCGGAGG
>Ga0070708_100002668_pt1 | contig 13820 bp, 12 predicted proteins | sample KBSK5503metaG_FD_65469 | JGI IMG/M metagenome (GOLD analysis project Ga0070708, IMG submission 65469) | Corn, switchgrass and miscanthus rhizosphere microbial communities from Kellogg Biological Station, Michigan, USA - KBS K5-50-3 metaG | ecosystem: Host-associated > Plants > Roots >...
GGGCCTCCGGTGTAATCGCCGTACTCGGCGGTATCGCTGACCGAGTAGCGCATGTAATTTAGGCCACCGCGATAGATCAGATCCACAATCAGTTTGAGTTCGTGCAGGCACTCGAAATACGCGATCTCGGGCTGGTAGCCCGCTTCGACCAGGGTTTCGAAGCCTGCCTTCACCAAAGCGCTCACGCCGCCGCACAGCACGGTTTGTTCACCGAAGAGGTCGGTTTCGGTTTCCTCGGCGAATGTGGTTTCGATTACGCCGGCGCGGGTGGCCCCGATTGCCTTGCCGTAGGAGAGCGCCAACTGCTTCGCGTTTCCACTGGCGTCCTGATGAATGGCCAGAAGCGCGGGAGTGCCGCCGCCCTCCACGAAGACTTCGCGCACGCGATGTCCCGGCGCCTTGGGTGCGATCATCGTAACGTCGACGTTGGCAGGAGGTTTGATCGTCCCAAAACGGATGTTGAAACCGTGAGCGAACATCAGCGTCTTGCCGGGCGAAAGGTGTGGCGCTACTTCCTTTTTGTAGACTTCTGGTTGAACCGTGTCCGGCACCAGGATCATGATGACCTCGGCCCAAGCGGCGACTTCAGCGACCGTCCCGACCGTCAGCCCGCTCGCTTTGGCTTTGGCCCGCGATTCGCTGCTGGCGGGCAAACCGACGCGCACATCCACTCCGCTATCCTTTAGGTTGAGAGCGTGGGCATGGCCCTGGGAGCCGTAGCCAACAATGGCGACTTTCTTCCCCCGGATGAGTGCGATATCGGCAGAATTCTCGTGATACATCTTCGGCATGATGTTTCCCTTTCGGTAGAAATGCGGTTTGATTTCACAGATCTGGATTAAACAGAACCGGGCTACACAGAGCTTGGTTACAGAACTGAGTTATACAGAGTACGAAACGTCTTCATCGGCAGCGGCAATGTGCGGCGCCGTCGTCTTGGCCGGATTCACCGTAGACGAAGTAGTTCCCCGCCGCATGGCGACAATGCCGGTGCGAACCATTTCCACCACGCCATAGGGACGAAGTACCTCCAACAGCCCGTCGATCTTGTCTTCACCGCCGGTGATTTCGATGGTCAGCGACTCGGGCGCGACGTCCACCACGCGGGCGCGAAACACGCTGGCCAGTTCCAGCACGTGGGAACGGGCTTCGTGGGTCGCGGCCACCTTGATCATGGCCAGATCGCGCGCGATCGCCGGCTCGTGGGTGATGTTCTCGACCAGCAACACGTTCACCAGGTTGTACAGATTGGCCTCAATGCGTCGCGCCTGGTCTGGATTCGTGTCCACGGTGATGGTCATGCGCGAAACTTCGGGCTTTTCCGTGCGGCCAACCGTCAGCGAATCGATGTTGAAAGCGCGGCGGCGAAACAGCGATGCCACGCGGGTCAGCACGCCCGGCTTATTTTCCACGTACACCACAAATATGTTCAGCATTTTTACCTTATTCGTCCGCCGCGGTTTCGACGATGGGACTGGGCCGCCGGATCATGTCGTTAAGGGACGCGCCGGCCGCGACCATCGGATAGACGGTATCCTCCTGCTCGACTTTGAAGTCAAGCAACACCGGCCCGTCATGATCGCGCGCCATTCGCACCGCGGGCAGGACCTGCGAGCGCTCGGTTACCGCGACACTACGGATTCCATAGGCTTCTGCCAATTTCACAAAATTGGGATTCAGCAACGGTGTCGCTTCATAGTTGCGCTCGTAGAAAAATTCCTGCCACTGGCGAACCATCCCCAAAAAACCGTTGTTGATGATCGCGATGTGGATCTTCAGCCTTTCCTGCACGATAGTGGCGAGTTCGGACATCGTCATCTGGAAGCCGCCGTCGCCCACGATCACCCAGACTTCAGCGTCCGGGCGCGCCACTTTGGCTCCAATGGCCGCGGGCAAGGCGAAGCCCATGGTTCCCAAACCTCCCGAGGTGATGAGCGAGCGTGGCCGTTCGTGCTTGTAATACTGCGCTTCCCACATCTGATGTTGGCCGACGTCGGTCACTACCACGGCGTTGCCGTTGCGAGTTTCGCGCCACAGGTCGTTGATGACGTGCGCCGCGTAAAGATGCCCGTTGTCGGGAAGTTTCTGAATATCGCGCACCGCGGAGTCGCCCTTGAGACGGTCAATGGAATCCAGCCATTCGCTGTGGTCGACCGATTTCACCCGAGGCAACAGTTCCTGCAGGACTTCGCGAAGATCCCCGACCAGCGCCACGTCCACCTTCACATTCTTGTTGATTTCAGCGGGATCGATCTCGATGTGAATCTTTTTGGCGTCCTGAGCGTAGGTCTTCAAGTTGCCGGTGACCCGGTCGTCAAAGCGCATACCCAGAGCAATCAGCAGGTCGGCTTCCTGGATGGTGTGATTCACCCAAGCTTCCCCGTGCATACCCATCATGCCCAAATTCAGTGGATGCGAAGCGGGAAATGCTCCCAGCCCAAGCAGGGTCAGAGCCACCGGAATGCCCGCTTTCTCCGCTAGGGTCAGGGCTTCTTTCATGGCGCCTGAGACGATGATGCCGTGTCCCGCGAGGATCACGGGACGCTTGGCATGGTGGATCAACTCCAATGCCTGCGCGTACTCGGATTCGGCGGGAGAGAGATCAGGACGATAGCCGGGCAGTTGCGGCTTGGCCGCTTCCCAATCAAATTCGCACGAAGACTGTTGCGCGTCCTTGGTGATGTCAACCAGAACCGGACCGGGACGGCCGGAACGGGCAACATAAAAAGCCTCGCGCAGCACCCGCGCTAACTGGTCCGCGTGGGTGACCAAATAATTGTGCTTGGTGATGGGGAGCGTGATGCCGGTGATATCGGTCTCCTGAAAGGCATCCGAGCCAATCAGTTTGCTGCCGACTTGCCCGGTGATGCAGACGATGGGAGAGGAATCCATCATCGCGGTAGCAATGCCGGTAACCATATTCGTGGCGCCCGGTCCCGAGGTCGCAACCGCTACTCCAACCTGCCCGCTGGCGCGCGCGTAGCCATCCGCCATGTGGGTGGCGCCTTGCTCGTGACGCACCAGGATGTGATGAATGTCGCTGTGCTTCAAGGCATCATAAGCCGGCAGAATTGCGCCTCCCGGATAGCCGAAGACGTGCTTTACGCCTTCGCGTTCCAGGCATTCCCAAAGAACCTGCGCTCCCGTTTTTGTCATGAACCCAGTCCTCAATAATAGTGAATCAATTCAGTTGGCAGGCGCTTCAGTTCGCGCATCTCTGCGACCCGCAACCCGCCCCCGCATGGCGCGCCGTCATCATACTCCCCACAAATAGTCTTCTTGCTCGCCTTCGCGCTCGTGGGCATGGGCGGCGCGGGCCTTTTCTTTTGTGCCTGCGGGATCGGTAGGTACCGGCTGAACCTCCCCGTGGGTCACATCCCCATGGCTCATATCCCCATGAATCATGGGAGCCATCCATGTAGCCGCCGTTCTCGCTGCGCTATCTGGGATGGTCGAGGTTCGGCTGGGTAGGTCGTGAACTAGCTCCAGCAGGTTTCCATCCTCAACCGTCTTGATTTTGTCGGCTAAAGTCACAAAACGACGGTAAATATCGTCGAGTTGAGCACGGTCGAACGTAAAGCCCAGGTTCTCGTAGCGTACCCGCAAAGCATTCCGGCCGGAGTGTTTTCCCAGAACCAGCTCGTTGCGGGGAGCGCCAACGGACTGAGGCGCTATAATCTCATAGGTGGACGGATCCTTGATCATTCCATCCTGATGAATTCCGGCTTCGTGCGCGAAAGCGTTCCTGCCAACAATGGCCTTGTGGGGCTGCACGTATACGCCGGTGATTTCGGACAAAAGCTGGCTCGAGGGAAACAGCTGCTCGGCGCGGACCGCAGTCTCATACGGATAGTGCTCCGCCCGCACCCGCATCACCATGACCAGCTCTTCCAATGAGGTATTGCCCGCCCGCTCGCCGATGCCGTTGACGGTGCATTCCACCTGCCGTGCGCCGGCACCGATGGCTGCCAGGGAGTTTGCCACAGATAATCCCAGGTCATCGTGGCAGTGAACCGAAATGGTCACAGCGTCGATTCCCCGCACTCGACGCCGCAGGGTCTGAATCAATTCCGCAAATTCGTGGGGCACACTGTAGCCGACCGTGTCCGGGATGTTGAGCGTGGTAGCACCCGCCCCGATCACTGCCTCCAGCACTTCACAGAGAAAGTTGATATCGGTCCGGCTGGCATCTTCAGCGGAGAACTGCACGTCTTTGCAGAACGACCGGGCCAGCTTTACGCCGTCGCGCGCCTGCTCCAGACATTGCCGGCGTGAAATCTTGAGCTTATGTTGCAGGTGGATATCGGAAGTGGCAAGAAAAGTATGAATCCGCGCGCGGGCGGCCCCTTCAAGAGCCCGACCGGCTCGTTCAATGTCGCCCGGACAACTGCGCGCCAGGGCGGCAATCACGGGGCGGCGAATTTCGCGCGCCAGCGCCCGCACCGCGTCAAAGTCGCCTTCCGATGCGATCGGAAATCCTGCCTCTATGATGTCCACGCCCAAGCGGTCGAGCTGGTACCCCATGCGTACCTTCTCTTTGCCGTTCATACTGCAGCCCGGAGATTGCTCTCCATCGCGCAGGGTGGTGTCAAATATGGTTACATGCTCTGGTGTTACGTGATTCCGCGTCACCTGATCTGGTTCCGGCAAGTCATCCTCCCCGGCCTGATTCGCAGGCCCGAACCTACAATTATGAAGAAAGTAAAAAGGCCATCATCCGATGCGGTGGATGATGGCCCTTGGCTAATCTCTGGTATCCCTAATTCATCCGCCGCTGTTTTGAGGTGCAAGCACCAGGCCAGGAACGGCCACGCTAAGGGCGAGAAGAAGCAGTCGCACCTTCGGTGCAGCACGGCCTACGACGATAGCGGTCCTGTTCATTTTCGCTTAAAATCCGCCCTAATAGTATGCAAAGAGACTATCGGCTATACGAGGCCGGTGTCAATCCAAATTGCCGCTTTGACCTATCGCTTTTTTCGATTTACGACATTTCCGCCCTAGACCTGCACCCCTAAGTAACGCCTGAGTTCCCAGAACCATTCTCATATCCGCATCGGCGGCATCCCGAAATACCTGGGTGCGAGGGGGTTACCATCACGACCCGGCCTCAAAGGCGGTGCCAGGCGAGGCTTTCACGGGACCGAAGACAGGGAGGCCTGAAGTTACACCCCCGGCGGGCTGTGCTGCTTCCGGTTTACAAGGGATCCTATGAACGGCACGTTGAGAACGCCGAAGGTCCGAATGTCTGGCGGGATCTCGCCATCCAGCGAACCAAGGATTTTTTTCGTTCCGTCGATTATCTGGAGTCGCGTCCGGATATTGATCACGACCGGGTGGGCTTTTACGGCGTAAGTTCGGGCGCCTCGGTCGCGCCCAGATTGCTAGCGCTCGAAAAGCGCATCAAAGTCGCCGTTGTCATTGGTGGCGGGCTCTATCCTGAGCGGCTTCCTCCTGAGGCCGACACTCTCAACTTCGCTCCACGCGTGACCATTCCGTTCTTGATGATCAACGGCAAATACGATTTCGACACTCCCCTCAATACCTGCCAGATACCATTGTTTCCTTCTGGGGACTTCACTCAAGGACAAGCGCCACGCTCTGTTCGACCACGGGTCACCTTCCAGCCCGCAATGACATCATCAAAGAGACTCTCGACTGGTACGACCACTACCTGGGCCGGGTGAAATCTCCATCCTGAAAGGCCTGGCCGGAGTCGAAAAAGATGCCCCGGGCCTGGATTTCTACTGACTGCGAGAAAAACGGCTCAGGCCGCAGTTTGACTCCGAGGATCGGTAACCGCACCCGGTAGGTCCTTCCGTAATCTCCTGCTCGGAACGGACCAGTAGCATACTCAGACCTGTGAACGCCCTCCCCCAACTCAACCCTGACTGCCGCGCCCCGCGTTTCAATTTGGCCGACATCACGCCCGCCGTCCTTCGATTGGAAGACGGCCGCCGAACTCAAGCCCAGTTAGAAATCATCTCGCTCACCGGTGGCATGCTCTGTTTGCCGAGGCCGGTGCAGCGGGCTTCCCAGGTAAAGCTGATGTTTGTAACTCCGACCGGACCGGTGCTTGGTACCGCAGAAATGCTGGAGCCGGTCTCTCTGAGTCAACAGCCTTTCCGGTTTGTGGCGCTCGAGCACGGCGACCGACGCCGACTCCAGGGGTCCATTCTTTCGTCGTTTGGTCAAGCCAGGCACGAGCAGGAGTGGATAGAAAAATACCGAGCCGCCCTGGACCAGAGCCAACCCCAGAGAAAACTATTTTTCAGCACGCCCCTGGCTCTCCTTACTCTTGCCATGCTTTCCTTGGGCAGCGCGATCTACCTCTTCGGCATCTTCGACCTTCATCTGAAATAGCGCCGCCGAACGACGCATAGGAAGGGCGGCGGAAGCCATGTGGCACTCCGGCAGGAAGTCGCAGCGTGCGATCTCAGAGTTCATGCGCCGTTCACAACCAGCAGCTCCAGCCCTTTGTATGGACCAAGAACGCCGATCATATCCTCGGCAAGCATTGGCGGTTCCGCCTCTCGCACTCTGGCCGTGCATCGCGCAAACAAAATGTAAGAATTCAATGACTCCCTAAACTAGTGCGGAGTGAATGATTGCACCGCGTCGTTGTCGTTTTCAAAGATTTCAAACAGATTCAGGACGCCGATAAGCTTCAGCGTTTGCACCACGAACTTAGACGGGCTGACCAGTTTTACCCCGCCCCCGCGCTGTTTCGCCGCTGCCATCGCTTTGACCAGAATTCCGATGCCGCTGGAATCGATCATTGGCACTTCCGCAAAGTTGATGACCAGGCGCGTGTCCCCGGCCGCCAGAGCGTCGTCCATGGCCTGGCGAAAGCTGTCAACTCCGGTGCCCAGGCGTAGAGCGCCGCGAATCTGAACGATCTGAATTTCCGAAAGCCTGCGGACACTGATTTCCATCGTGCTCCTCTGGGGCTAGACTCCTTTGTGCCAATCCGGGCCGAAACCGCTGGCCGCCGTGAAACATTGACAGCCGGGGGGCGATTTGTTAGATTGCCCGCTCAAGTTACGGGAGCCGCCGCGAATTTGCAAGTGCGTGGCGCCCACATCCTCCCCCCGCATACCCATGTTGTGTTGCGATCGGCAACGGGTGACCAGAAACAAGAAATGCCCAAATCGGCATCTGTCGAGTTGCAGGCCCGGTTCCTGAGTGCCCTGCTTCAGGAGCGCGAAGTCCAGCCTCGCGCTTTTCTGCTGGCCCACCAGATCACCGAAATACTTCCCGGCGCCGCCGCGGTCGTCTATTTGCTGGAAGAGGAACATGAAGGGTCCATGCAGTGGTCCCCCAAAGCCGTAGCCGGGGACATCCACCTGGACGACGCGGTCATTCCGCTTGAGTCGGGCACGTTGGGTCTTGTCGCCAAGCAGAACCAGCCCACGCTTCTGTCCGGGACAACTCTGGTTCGCGAAGACTACGCTCACCTGCATGCGCGGCGCACGCTCCTATCGCTGGCATATGTTCCGATGATCGTCAACGAGACGCTCATTGGAGCCCTGGAAGCCGCCACGTTCGATGAGGCGCTTGATGAAGCCGACCTTGCCGGGCTAGTCGAGTTTGTCGACTACGCCGCTCCCGGGTTTTCGAGCGCAACCCACTACGAGACCGAGCGTAATTCCCACCTGGAGTCCATCTCCCGCCTGACCCAGCTTTATGACGTTGAGAAAGTATTCAACTCAACCCTGGAAATGGACGAGCTGAACCCCATCATAACCGCTAAGGTGCGCGAAATTCTCGAAGCTCAGGCCGTGAACCTCTGGCTGGTGAAAGATGAGCATGAACTGCTGTTAATGGATCGGGCTGGGGAAGACCCTACCCGTGAGGTCGGTGCGGCGGAAAAAAGTGGAGAAGGGTACATAGCTGACGTTTCCGATTCAGGCGAGCCTCTGCTCATCGATGACTCGAATGACGAGCGCTTACAGCGGCGAAACGCGGGTCACGATGACGGCGTCTTCTCGGTCATCATCGCTCCGCTCGTCGCCAAGGAATTCCAGGTTGGCCTGATCGAAGCCATTAACAAGCGGGACGGAACTCCGTTCTCCGACGACGACCTCTTCCTGCTCAATTCCATTGCAGAAACGGCCGCCTCGGCCTTGAACAACGCGGGGTTGCTGCAGGCGGAGCGCAAAGTCCAGATCCTAGAAGCCCTGGTCAAGGTGAGCGCTGAAATCACCTCAACCCTCGATCTGGACCGTGTGTTGGACGCAATCGTTACCGGGCCCGGCGCAGTGATTCCCTACGAAAGGGCGGCGATTGCCCTGGAAGAGCGAGGCCGGTTGAAGATCCGGGCTGTCACCGGAATGCCGCGGATCAACCCGCAAGATCCGAACGTAGTTCGCCTCCAGGACATCCTGGAGTGGGCGTCTTTATCGAATGAGGAGGTCTCCTTCTCGCAGCACGGGGAGGAATTTGAAGATCCCCGCCCGGAGACGCAAGCCAAGTTCGGCAAGTATTTCGCAGAGTCCGGCATGCGTGGCTTCTACGCTGTGCCGCTGGCCGACGACGATGGCCGGGTCGGTACATTGTCGCTCGAGAGCAGCGATCCTGATTTCCTGGGCCCGGCCCACCTGGAAATGATCAAAATCCTCTCGGCACAGGCGACGGTCGCGCTGCGTAACGCTTCCCTCTACCGGGAAGTTCCTTTCATTGACCTGTTGAAGCCAGTACTCGACAGGAAACGCAAATTCTTGGCGCTTGAGAAACGGCGCCGGGCGGCGCTGGTCGTGGGCGGAATCGCGGCGCTGCTGTTCCTGCTGATCTTTCCCCTGCCGCTTCGAGTGGTGGGCGATGCTACGGCAGGCGCGGCGCAAAGTGTCTTGATACAGCCGGAAGTAGAGGGCACAGTCCAGCGAGTTCAGGTTCGCGAAGGCGATGCCGTGACTGCAGGAACTATCCTGGCCGCCCTTTCCGACTGGCAGTACCGCGCCCAACTGGCGGCGGCTCAAGCCAAGTACGAAACTGCGGTGTCACAGATGAATCGGGCTTTGAATAGCAATGACGGAGGCGAGGCCGGCATTCAGCGCATTCAGTCGGACTATTGGGCCTCCGAGCTTGCACGCGCCCGCGAGCGCCTGGACCGCACACAACTGCGCTCGCCCATCAATGGCGTGGTCACAACCCCGCATGTGGAAGATTTTGTAGGGCGAAAACTCTTGCCCGGCGACACCTTTGGCGAAGTCGTCGACACTTCGCGCGCGATCGTTGATGTGGCCATTGACGCCGACGACGTCCTGCTCCTGCATCCCGGGGAAAAAGCTTCCATAAAGTTGGAGGGATTTCCTACGCGGACCTTCCACGGTGAGGTAACGGTGGTCAGTCCTCGCAGTCAGGTGCAGGGCGCGGACCGTTTTTTCTTCGCGCGAGTTCTCGTCCCCAACCCCGACGGCGCGATTCGTGACGGCATGCAAGGCCGCGGCAAAGTCTTGACAGGATGGAGTCCGGCAGGAAAGGTAATCTTCCGCCGCCCCGCAATATGGATCTGGTCAAAGCTGTGGTCGTGGTTTGGTTGGTAGGAGTTTCGAAGTGCCGGCGTTGAACGGACAGGCTGTAAACGGGAGGCCGTATGAAACGTATTCTCGCACTCGCTCTGCCAGTGACACTTGCGACGATGCTTGCGCTGTCCTTAAGCAGTTGCAGCGATTCAAGCGACACGTCCAAAGTGGCCGCGGCCCCGCCGGTGGCACGTCCGACTGCCCCAACGCCTTCAACTCCAGACGACAGCGCTTTCGTAGCCTCCGGCCCGGTCGTGGTTGAGAACCAGGTCGATGTGGCTGCTCTGCGCGAAGGCGTTATCGTCGCCATTCTGGCGGAGCCCAACACTCCCGTACGCAAAGGGCAGATTCTCGCCCGCCTCGACGACCGCCAGATTTCCGCCGATCTTGACGCCGCCTCTGCCAAAACCCGCTCCATCCAAGCCAACCTTAAAAACTGGGAGGCTGAGACCAAAGTCCTCGAATCCGATCTGGTCCGCGCTCACAAGCTCTGGGAAGCCGGCGTGTTTACCAAGGAAACCTTGGAGCATGCCCAGTACAAAGTTGAGGCGGACAAATTCGAAATTAGCCGCGAAACCGAAATGCTGACCAATGCCCAGGCGACCGAGCGGTCGCTGGAACTGGAAAAGGAAAAGACCCGGATCGCAGCGCCGTTCGACGGTATTGTTGCGCGCCGCTACGTCCGCGTGGGACAAAAGGTTGGGATCAGCGACCGTCTCTTCTGGGTCACCGCGGTGGCGCCGCTGGAAGTCAAGTTCACTCTTCCAGAACGCTTCGTGGGCAAGCTTAAGAATGGGCAAGTGGTGAGTGTTGAATTGGCCGACGGCTCATCGGCAATTCATCACACCGCCGCCGTGACGCAGATCAGCCCGGTAGTCGATCCCTCAAGCGGAACTATCGAAGTGGTAGCCCGGCTCCAGGGCCAGACCCCGGACCTGAGGCCGGGAATGCTCGCCAATATTCACTTGGTCAACCAAGAATGACCAACCTGAAACGACCAGTCTGAAATGAACATCCTCGAAGCTCTTGAGGTAGCGCTGCCGGATCTTCCGACTACGACGGCGCAACGCCGCTTTCCCAAGCTGGACCCACGTGTCATCTCCAGGGAACACATAGAGCAGGGCATTCGCGTCGTGCTCGCGAAAATGCCTGGAAGCGACGTCTACCTTCGATTCACGCCGGAGCACTGGCAACTTTTGCAGTTGTTTAACGGCGGGCGATCTTACAAGGAAATTGCGGACCTGATTCTCATCCAGACCAACATCGCATTCACCGAAGAGGATGTCAGAGAGTTCGCCGCTGGTCTCGAAGGGCAAGGCGATCTCTTCTATAAGACGCGCTGGAAAAAAACATTACGCTCCGGCAAAAAACGAGTGCTGAGCGCAAGAAACGGGGGCGATTTTATGTCGCTGACATAACTGACTTTGCGCTGTACGTCTGGCCTCACGCAGACGACTATCTGACGACTCTCAAGCCTTACCTCGAATTCGTTTACACCACCTGGTTCACCCTCCTGACTACCTTCATGTTCGGGGTCATGGCCTGGATGTGGACCGACAAGTTCGGTGAGATCTGGAGCGACAGTTTTGCTTTTTACAACTTTACCGCGAAGAGCAGCTGGGACCTGGTGGAATTCTGGTTCCTGTTTGGAGCCATGGCTTTCTTCCATGAGACCGCGCACGGCTTGACCTGCAAGCACTTCGGCGCCCGCGTGGAAAGCATGCAATTCATGCTGATGTTTTTTGCGCCAACTTTCATGTGTGATTGCACCCAGGTCTGGATTGTGGGCGACCGGAAAGCACGGATTTCCACCACCATTGCAGGAATTTGGGTCGATCTTATGCTGTGCGTGGTCGCAACCATTGTCTGGTGGGGTACGGCCACCGGGATGTTCATCCACGATTTTGCTTACAAAGTCATCATGGTGACCGGTATCGGCGTGACCATCCTGAATCTCAACCCACTGATCAAGTTGGATGGCTACTATCTTTTGGCCGAGCTGATCGACGAAACCGACTTGAAAGAAAAGTCTACCGCCTTCGTCTCCAGCTGGACCCGCAGGCATATTTTTCGGTTGCCGGTTGAGGTCGAATACGTCCCGCGCCGACGCCGGTCGCTGTATGTTGTCTATTGCGTGCTTTCGGGTGCTTACAGCTATCTGCTGATCGCAGTTGTGGTGGTCTTCGCTTACCACATCCTGCGGGCCTACACGCCTGAGTGGGCCTGGTTGCCGACGCTTTGGCTCGGTTTTCGGCTCTTCAAATCGCGCATTGTCATGCTGGAGCGATTTATGAAAACGGTCTATCTGGACAAGAGGGAACGAATAATCGCTTGGTTTACCCCAGCGCGTGCGACATTTCTGGGCGTGGCAGTCCTGGCCTTGTTGTTCGCCCCGCTGTGGCCGGATTTCGTTGATGGCCGCTTTGCGCTGGAGCCGGTGCGCAGAGCTTTGATCCACACCGAAGTTCCCGGAACTGTTGCCGAGGTCTTTGCCGATGAAGGACAGCCGGTGGCCGCCGGTGGAGCACTATTGCGGCTTCGCAACCTGGAACTGAAGTCGGCCGCCGCGCAGGCCGGCGCCGATATGCACAATGCCTCCGCCCGGGCGACGCAGGCCAGCATGAGTTACACGAATTTCGGGCCAGCCGAGCACGAACGTCAGCAGTCCACAGAGCGCCACCGCAGCTTCACTGAAGAGATGAAACATCTGGAAGTAACGAGTCCCATAAAGGGCACTGTCACGACGCCGCGGTTGCACGATCTGATGGGCGCTTACTTAAAACCCGGAACCAACGTTGCTGAAGTAGCCGACCTGTCTACCATGACGGCGCGAATTTACGTTCCGGAGTTTAGTATGCGCGATGTTCACCCGGGCGCTCCAGTTCGGCTTCATGCCGCGTCACAGTTCACCGGATGGTCCGGGATCCTGGCATCGTTGGCTCCCGCGTCGTCCTCGATCGAGAATGGTTTGATAGAGAAGGCTCAATTGGAAGGCATTCGGGTTCCGAAGTTTTACATTGGCAACCTAGAATTGCAAAACCAAGGTGACTTAAGAGAAGGGATGAGCGGCAATGCCAAGATTCTAGTCGGCCGTCGCAGCGTGGCCGAGTTTGCCTGGCGTTTTGCCCGGGACCTGGTAGGCCGACGCATGTGGTGACGCCCGCAGCCAGTTCGACAGGCAATTAGAAAAGGGCTGCAATGTTCTGCAGCCCCTTACTGTCTTCAAGAAACTAGTGACTGATTCTTGTGTTACAGGGATCGTACCCGCGCGGCCACCTTGTGTGACACCTTGGGCGCGACCTTGTGAGATACCTTTGGTGCCACTTTGTGAGATACCTTGGGCGCGACCTTATGGGATACCTTCGGCGCAACGGCTGGACTGACTGCCGGGACAAAATTGGAAGTCTGGGGTGTGGCCAGAATGGCGCTCTTTACTGCCGAGCGTTGGCTGATCAAAGATTTCTTCTGTACCGACATGACGCCCTCCGTCAAAGTTGGGTTTTGATGTCTCAACCGCGGGTCTGATTGTCTACCCTGTCCGGTCTGTTTTTGTTACAAGCAAGAGCTGTGCCAAAGCGACGAGCCGACACCGATATCCCGAGGGCCAATCAACTCAATGAGATACGTGGAGCGCGCTGTGGAAATGCCGGCCCTCGAATGCGTGACGCTCTTGCAGAAGATTAAAAATTAACCTTCGCTGGGTTAATAATTAACCCTGAAGACCATATTTCCGGCACAGGTACTTCATCTTCTGCGCGTTGATTTGGAGGAGAGCGGCGGCAGCCACCTTCTTGCCTCCAGTCCGCCGCAAAGCCGCCTGCAAATAAGCCAGCTCAATCCGGGCCATTTCCTCGTCAAACGAAATTCCCTCTTCCGGAATGAGCAAGGCCTCCTGCTTGGCTGTGCTACTGTAAAGGATTTGCTGAGGCAGATGCTTGGCGGTGATCACCGCGCCTGAGCCCATAATCACCAGCCGCTGCACCAGGTTTTCCAGCTCGCGGACGTTGCCCGGCCAGTGGTACTCCTCAAGAATTTCCAGAGCGTCGGCATCAAGCCGTTTGAGGGGCAGGCTGTTGGCGGCGCAATACATGCGAAGGAAATGATCGAGCAGGATGGCCACGTCGCCCGGCCGCTCGCGCAGAGGAGGCAACACGATGGAACCACGTTGAGCCGGTAATAAAGATCTTCCCGGAAGCGGCCCGCCCGTACCGACTGCTCCAGGTCTTCGTTGGTGGCGGTAATCAGCCTGAAGTCGATCTTCTTAGTGGTCCGGCTGCCGATGCGCTGGACTACATGCTG
>Ga0070708_100002669_pt1 | contig 13818 bp, 11 predicted proteins | sample KBSK5503metaG_FD_65469 | JGI IMG/M metagenome (GOLD analysis project Ga0070708, IMG submission 65469) | Corn, switchgrass and miscanthus rhizosphere microbial communities from Kellogg Biological Station, Michigan, USA - KBS K5-50-3 metaG | ecosystem: Host-associated > Plants > Roots >...
GCGCATCGCGCAGGCGATCCTCGACGGTGACGCCGACGCGGCCGAGCAGCGCATGCGCCGCCACGTTCAGGCCCAGATCACCAACGTGCGCCAGACCCGGCCCGAGATGCTTGACGAGCTGATCGACTGGCGCTGAGCATCTCGATCTGGGCTTCTCGATCTGGGGCCATCGATCTGCTGTCCGCTATCTATGGCGATCATGCGCCTAGATATGTCATGATGGCTAGGTGACTGACGTTCTCGCGGACCCAGCGGTGACGGTCGCGCTCACCGTCAACGGCGCGGCGTACGATCTGCGAATCGAGCCGCGCGAACTGCTCGTTTCCGTGCTGCGTGACCGGCTCGGCCTGACTGGCACGCACATCGGCTGCGAGACCTCGTCCTGCGGCGCCTGCACGGTGCTGCTCGACGGGCGCTCGGTCAAGTCGTGCACGGTGCTGGCCGTGCAGGCGCAGGGGCACGACATCACGACGATCGAGGGCCTGGCCGGCGCCGACGGCCTGCACCCGGTGCAGGAGGCGTTCCGCAGGTGCCATGGCCTACAGTGCGGGTTCTGCACGCCCGGCATGGTGCTAGCGGCGGTCTCTCTCATCGACGAGGGCCGCGCCGCGGATGAGGGCTCGGTGCGCGCGGCGCTGGAGGGCAACCTCTGCCGGTGTACCGGCTACCACAACATCGTGCAGGCGGTCCTGTCGGCCGCGCGCGCCATGCGGGGTGACGGCGCGTGATCCCGGCCCCGTTCGCGTACCGGCGGGCCGAGTCCGTGGCCCAGGCCATCGAGTTGCTCGGCGAGCACGGCGACGAGGCCAAGCTCCTGGCCGGCGGCCATTCGCTGCTCCCGATGATGAAGCTGCGCTTCGCCAGGCCCGACCTCGTGATCGACATCGGCGGCCTGCCCGGGCTCGACTACGTCCGCACGGCCGGCGGCGAGATCGCGATCGGCGCGCTGACCAGGCACGTCACCCTGGAGACGTCGCCGCTGCTGGCCGAGGCGGCACCGCTGCTTCGGCACGCCGCCAGCGTGGTGGGCGACTGCCAGATCCGGCACCGCGGCACGATCGGCGGCTCCGTCGCGCACGGCGACCCGGCGGCCGATCTGCCCGCGGCGCTCATGGCGCTGCGCGGCACCGTGGTCGCCGAGGGCCCGGCCGGCCGCCGGGCCATCGCGATCGACGACTTTTACGTCGGATTCCTCGAGACCGCGCTGGCGCCCGACGAGCTCGTGGTCGAGCTGCGCGTGCCGCACGCGGACGGGCAGCCGTGGGGCTTCCAGAAGTTCCGCCGGCGCGCCGTCGACTGGGCGGTCGTCGGCCTCGCGTACCAGGCGGAACCCGTCGGCGGTGGTATCGGCCTGGTCAGCATGGGTCCCACCACGCTGCGCGCGACCAGCGCCGAGGCCGCCCTGCGTGCCGGGGCACCCGCCAGCGAGGCGGCCAGGCTGGCCGACGCCGACGCCGAGCCTGCGGGCGACACCGCCGCGACCCCCGAGTTCCGGCGGCATCTGGCCCGCACGCTCCTCGCCCGCGCGCTGGCGGGCGAGGCGGCTCACTGAGCGTGACCCGACTGGCTACCAGGCGACCGGGAGCGCCTCCAAGCCGCGGACAATGTGGTGTTCCTTCCACTCGATCGGCGCGTCGATGCGCATCGTCGCCAGCATCTCCTGGGCCAGCAGCGTGAAGGTGCTCACCGCCTCGGCCCGGGCCAGGTTGGCGCCGAGGCAATAGTGCTCGCCGACGCCGAACGCCATGTGCGGGTTGTCGGTGCGCGTGATGTCGAACTCATCGGGCCGTTCCACGAACTCCGGGTCCCGTGCGGCCGACGCGATGAGAGCGAGCACGAGGTCGCCCTGGGGGATCGTGCCCGACGGCAAGGCGACGTCCTCGAGCGCGACCCGGGGGAGCGAGTGCAGCACCGGGGTCGCGAAGCGCAGCATCTCGTCGACCGCCTGCGCAGCGAGCCCGGAATCCCGGGCCAGCAGCTGCTGCTGGTCGGGGTGCTCGAGCAGGCAGTGCAGCCCGTCGGCCATCATGTTCGCCGTCGATTCGAAGCCCGCGTGCAGCAGTTCCGCCAGGATGCCGATCAGCTCCCGCTCCGACAGCCGGTCGCCCTCCGCTTCGGCCGCGAGCATCGCGGACAGCAGGTCGTCGCGCGGCGCCTCGGTCCGGCGCCGGGCCACCAGGTCATGCAGGTACTCGCTGAGCCCGACCATCGCGGCGGTCTTCTGCCGGGTGAAGGACTCACTCGCCGTCTCGTTGATGTGCTCGAGCAGCACGCTCATCCACTCACCCATGCGCTCATGCTCCTCGTGCGGGACGCCGAGCAGCTCGCACAGCACCCGGATGGGGAGCGGATAGGCGAACTCGGCCAGGAAGTCCATCTTCCGCGGCGCGGCGCGCCGGGCGAGCACGTCGCGGCCCACGCTGTCGATGCGCGGCGCCCACGTGGCGACCCGGCGTGGCAGGAACGGCCCGTTGACGATGCGCCGCAGCCGCCGGTGGCTGTCGCCGTCCAGGCAGACCAGGCGGGTGGTGTACTGGTCGGCCGTGTCTCCCTCGGGCAGGACGCTGGTTCGCAGGGCGGCCTCCCGCCGGCTGAACCGATCGTCCCTCAGCACGCTCTGGCAGTCGGCGTACCGGGCCACCAGCCACGTCCCGGACGTGGTGCGCAGCAGCGGAGCAGTCTTGCGCAGCCGGCGGAAGAAGTCCCACGGTATGGAGCGCGTGTGGTAGTCGGTGAGGAATGAGTCGGCCTCGGCGACCAGGCCGGGCGACAGGGCAACGGTCACAGGCGGTTCTCCGTTCCTTGAACCCATTGACATATGAGGATAATAGTAGTCATGGTTTAATCTGAGGACAATACCGTTCATGGGAGGTAGCTGGTGGCCGCACCGCTTACGCTGATGGCAGTCGGTGATGTCATGGTCAAGCGGGACGACCCGCGCAGCGCGTTCGAACTGGTGCGCCCGGTATTCGCCGCCGCGGACATCACCTTCGGCAATTGCGAGTCGACGTATGCTTCCGTCGGCTCCGCCAACCCGGCGACCCGGGGCGTGGTCCGCGCGGATCCCAGCCAGGTCGAGGGCATCGCGTGGGCCGGCTTCGACGTCATGTCGTTCGCGAACAACCACCACCTGGACGCAGGCTATGAGGCCTTCTTCGAGACGCTCGAGCACCTGCACGCGCACGGCATCGTCACCTGCGGCGCGGGCAAGGATCTCGACGAGGCGCGCGAGCCGGCCATCGTCGAAAGGGACGGCACCACGGTGGCCTTCCTCGCCTATTCCGCGATCCTGTTCCCCGGGTACGAGGCGCGCGCGGGCAAGCCGGGCTGCGCCCCGATCTCGATCATCACCGACTACGCCATGTCCGAGATCGAGCAGCCGGGCTGCGAGGCGATCGTCACGACCGTGGTGCATCCGTCGTCGCTCCAGGTGCTGTGCGAGGACATCGCCCGGGCCCGCGAACGCGCCGACATCGTGGTGGTCAGCGTGCACTGGGGCATCCACTTCACGCCGGTCGAGGTGGCCCAGTACGAGTCCGAACTGGGCCGGGCCGCGATCGACGCGGGCGCCGATCTGGTCCTCGGCCACCACCAGCACATCCTGAAGGCTATCGAGGTCTACCGCGGCAAGGTCATCTTCCACGGGCTGGCCAACTTCGTGATGGATGTCTACATGAAGGCGCTGGCGGGCAACCCGGGAGTGAAGGACATGCAGCGGCACTTCCCGGAGTACGCCGTCGGCTACCGCGAGGACTACCCGACCTATCCCTTCCACCCGGAGGCCCGGCAGACCGTCATCGCCCGGGCGACGATCGAGGACAAGAAGATCACGTCGGTGGGGTTCATCCCGTGCTACATCAACCCGTCCGGTCAGCCGGAGCCATTGCGGCCCGGTGACCCCCGGTTCGACGAGGTCTGCGCCTACCAGCAGCGCATCACGAAGGAAGCCGGATTCGGCACCGCCTTCCGGGTCGGCGACGACGTGGTCATCGCGACGTCTTGACATCCTCCCGGCCCATAGGGCCGGGATTCCTGACCGGCGCTTTGCGGCGCTGGTCAGGCGGCACGCGCCCTCAGGCACCTCGCGACCAGCGTGTTGGGCTTGTGCTGATCGTGCAGCCGTGCCCGTTCGGGATGACCTCGACCAGAAGCGCGCGGCCGGTCCGCGGATCGAGGTAACTACGCTCGGTGAGGTCCTCGGTCACAGCACGCTCGATGGTCGGGCAGCCGTCGGTCCACGGATCGGGCGCGTGGGCCAGGCAGGCGCCGCTCGCCGCGGCGTACGCGCGGCCGCCACGCTGCACGATGCCGGGGTACAGCGGCAGATCCGGTCCCGCGGCCTCGCCGTCCGGCTCCGCCGCGGTCCGCTGTGCGGGGGTGGCCGCGGCCAGTCGCGCGGCGAGCAACCCGGCACGGCGCCGCTCGGTCGCCACCAGATCGGCCCGGCCTTCGCCCACGACCACTCCGTAGACGTCGCCGGCCTGCTGCACGCCGAGGCGGCCCTGCCTGACCTCGCGGGCCACCTGGTCCGGGTCTCGCTCCAGCGGGTCGCCGTGGCCGCCGCCGGAGCCGAGGCGGAACTCCAGCGCGTCCTGCTTGCCGACGACGACGCCGCTGGCCTTGCCCGGGATCGGCGCCTCCCCCGTGTCCGGGTGGTGCAAGATGAACTCCGTCGTGGCGCCCGGTTGCCCGCCGGCGGTCCCGGCGAGCGGGAACTCCTCGCGCACCGCGATGAGGGAGCCCGCCAGCTGGTCCGTGCCGTGCGGCCGGAACTGCATGTGGCACCCCGCGCCGCCCCGGTACCGCCCGGCACCGAACGCGCCCGACCGGATCTTCTTGTAGTCGGTGAGGACCGGATACCACCACTCGAGCATCTCGACGTCGATGGCCTCGATGATCGGCTTGCGCGCGACCATGAACGTGAACATGTCGGTGCCGTCGCGGTCATAGCCGGCCGAGCTGCCCGACAGCGACCCATCGAGCAGCATCCAGCCGTCGGGCAGGCCAGCGGAGGTGGTGTACGACCAGAGGCTGATGCCCATCGCGGTCGGCGCCACCGGGCCGCACAGCAGGTGGGTCGCGTCGAACGGTTCCGAGGCCGCCATGGCGAGCATGATGCATTGTTGCGCCGCCATGCTGGCGTTGAGCGCGACGTCGATGTGCGCCGATGCCACGGGGGCCGGGGGCGCCGAGTTGACGATCGAGTTGGCCGGCACCTTGACCGTTACCGGGGCGAACATCCCCTGCGTGAGCGGCAGATCGAAGGCGAGCACGTCGGATCCGTCACCCACGATCTGCGCCTCGATGATGTGCGGCTTGGAGTTGAAGAAGTGGCTGGTCTGCGGCGGCGCGCCGGTGAAGTCGAAGTCGAGTGAGTCGCCGGAGACCGTGAGGGTGCAGGGCACGCAGAACAGCTCGCCGTGCCATTCGGTCCAGGTGATGTAGCGGTACACGCCATCGGTCAGCGCGCTGATACGGCGGCGCATCTCCTGCTCGGCGAGTTCCTTCAGGTAGCTCAGGCCGCGCAGGAACTGCTCCGGCCCCATGCCCTGGGCCAAGCCGAGGAGCTTGTCGCGGGCCACGTCGCAGCCGGCGACCAGGCTGCGCATATCCATCTCGACGATGTCCGGGACCCGGACGTTGTTGCGGATGATGTCCCAGACGTCGCTCTGCTCCGCGCCGGCCCGGGACAGCCGTACCGGAGGTAGCCGCAACGCCTCCTGGTAGCAGTCGACGGCCTCCGGCGACCACGAGCCGAAGGTCAGGCCGCCCATGTCGAGCATGTGGCCGGAGTTCACGACCCAGGCGATCAGCCGGTCACCGGCGAACACCGGCAACTGGACGAGCACGTCCTGCGCGTGCAGCCCGCCGCCGTTGTGCGGGTCGTTCGCGAAGAACATGTCACCGGGAGCGATCGTGTCGCCGAACTTGGCGAGCGTCGCGCGCACCGCATGGCCGCAGACGCCGAAGTGGTGGGTGATCGCGCCGCCGGCGACGATGAGGTCGCCGTTGGCTTCGAGCAGCGTGCAGGAGTAGTCGCGTGACTCCGCGATCACCGGGCTGATCGCGGTGCGCTCGATGGTGATCGCGCCCTCCTCGGCGGTGGCCTGCAGCCGCGAGCGCAGCACCTCGAGCGTCGCCGCGTCGAGGCGCCCCTGCCCTGATGTGGTGGTCAATTGATCTCCAGGTCGAGAGTGCCGAATGTGTCCGCGCGCGCGGTCGTCCCAGCGGGGATCCAGATGGTCGTGTCCGCGGCGTCGACAATGGCCGGCCCGGTGAGGGTGTGGCCCGGCCGGATGTCCGCTCCGCGCACGACCATCGCCTCGGCCGGCGCGTTGTGCGGGCCCTGGTGGATGCGCCGGGTGCCGCACGTCGCCGGCGCCCCGCTCGCCTCGGCCGGCCGCCGGTTGAGCCGCGCCCGGACCGTGCGCCCCGTGCCGATCGCCCGCATCGCCACGATTTCTACCGGAGCGCCGGAGACGAGGGCTCCCCGGCCGTAGCGCGCCGCGTACTCCTCGGTGAACTGGCGCATCGCGGCAAGCTGGCTTTCCTCGTCGACATCTCCCGGCCAGTCCATCGCCAGCTCGAACTTCTGCCGGTGGAAGCGCAGTTCGGCGCCGAGCCCGACGGACATCAGCTCCGGCGGCACGCCGTCGGCAGCCAGGTCGCCGCGCACCGCCTCGACGAGGTCATCGACGACCGGCCGCAGCGCATCAGGATCGGCCGGGATCATCCGGCCCACCAGCTTGCTGCGCTCGCGGCGTAGGTCCGAGGTCGCCGCGCCGAACGCGGAGAGCACCGACGCCAGTTCAGGCACAAGCACGCGCTGCATGTGCAGCTCACGGGCGATCGCGGCGCCGAACAGGGCCCCGCAGCCGCCCATGCTGATCATCGTGAACCGCCGCGGGTCCATGCCGCGTTCGGCGAATCTGGCACGCAGCGCGCGGACCATGCCCGCCTTGGCGACCTCCCAGATTCCCCATGCCGTCGCAGTCGCGCTCGTCTCGAGCCGTTCGCCGAGCCCGGCGCAGGCGCCGAGCGCGGCCTGCTCGTCCAGCCGCATCTCGCCGCCGAGAAACCCGCGGGGGTCGAGATAGCCGAGCACGACCAGGGCGTCGGTGACCGTCGCCGCGGTTCCGCCGCGGCCGTAGCAGGCCGGCCCCGGGCTGGCCCCCGCCGACCTCGGGCCGACGCGCAGGATGCCGAGCGGATCGACCCAGGCGATGGACCCGCCGCCCGCGCCGACCGAATCGATGTCGACCATCGGCAGGGCCGTCCATACCCCCATGAGATTGCCCCGGCTGCGACGGTGGGGCTGGCCGCCGGTGATCATCGACACGTCGAACGACGTGCCGCCGACGTCGCCGGTGACCGCCTCCGTCACGCCGGCCGCCTCGCAGACCGCCAGCGCCGCCACCACGCCGGCCGCCGGGCCTGACTCCGCGAGGCTGGCCGGGACCCGGCGGCCCTCGCGGACGGAGATCGAGCCACCGCTGGAGTGGATGAGCAGCGGAGGATGCGGCAGGCCGAGATCGAGGAGGGAGGCGACGAGCTGGTCGACGCCGGTTAGCGCGCCTGACGTGTAGGCGTTCAGCAGCGCGAACTGGGTGCGCTCGTACTCGCGGATGACCGGATGCAGCTCGGCTGCCGACAGCACGGTCAGGCCGGGGAACTCAAGGCACAGCTCCTCCACGGCCGTCCGCTCGTGGCTGTCGTTGACGCACGCCCAGAGGAACGACACCACCAGCGCCTCGACGCCGTGCTCGGACACGAGTCGGCGCCCGGCCGCGCGGACCGCCTGGATGTCGAGCTTGGTGAGCACCTCCCCGTTGCGGTCGATCCGCTCTGGCACGCCGACGATCCACTCCCGGTCGATGAGGGACGTGGGCGGGACCAGCCAGCCGTTGCTCGGCGCGCGCATCGCCCGGGCGATCGGGACCAGATCCTCGAACCCGCCTGTGGTGATCAGGCCGACCCGCCGGCCCGTCCGTGCCGCGATCGTGTTGGTAACCGCGGTCGTGCCGAGGCCGAACCGGGAGACGGTCGGCAGCAGCGCCTCGAGGGTCGTGCCGGCGCGCTCAGCGACCAGGTGGCACGCGGCCAGGACCCCCCGGCCCAGCTCGCCGGGCGTGCTCGGCGCCTTGGCCCGCCATGCCCTGGTTCCGTCGGAGAGCACGACATCGGTGAACGTCCCGCCTACGTCCACGCCGATGCAGGTAACTGCGGTCTCGTTCAGGGGACTGGCCATCAGTAACCTCGCACTCTGTCAGGCATGGATCAGCCTCTGGCAAAAATCTAGTCGTATAATTATTATGATGCAATGCTCGATCTGAGCAATGCGGACGTAAATGATATGGATGCTTAGCAGCATCGGAGGTCTCAGCGACATGCAGGCGGCGTTCATCGGCCTGGGCAACATGGGCCTCGGCATGGCTCACAATCTGCTGAAGGCAGGCATCGCCACGACGGTTTTCGACGTACGGGCCGAGCCGGTCCAGTCGGCCGTATCGGCAGGTGCGGCTGCGGCCGGCAGCTGCGCGGACGCGGCCGCGCACGCTGACGTGGTCTGCGTGGCCACCTTCAGCGAGCAGCAGGTCCGCGACGTGCTGGCCGGCACGGGCACCGATCCCGGCGTACTGGCCGCCGCGGCCCCGGGCACGGTCGTCGCCGTGCACAGCACGATCTCGCCGGCCCTGGTCAACGAGCTTGCGATCGCGGCCACAGAGTGCGGCGTCGCCCTGATCGACGTCGCGATGACCGGCGGCGGCGACGTCGCCGCGACGGAGGCAAACCTGACCTTCATAGTGGGCGGACCCGATGCGGCGCTCGCGAAGGCGCGGCCGGTGCTGGACGCGATGGCCCGGACGGTGTTCCACGTCGGGCCGCTCGGCGCGGGGGTGAGCGCCAAGATCATCAGCAACTACCTGGGGACGAGCAACGTGGCCCTCGTCCGTGAGGCGCTGCGGATGGCGGCCGGCGCCGGGATCGGGGAGAAGGAGATCCTGCGGATCATCCAGGACGGCGGCGTCGGCTCGAGCTGGGTGAGCAACAACTGGCAGCGCATCCGGACCCAGGAAGAGAACTACACGACCGGTAAGGAGGGCATGGTCGAGATGTGGTCGAAGGACCTCAAGCTCGCCCAGGACCTCGCCGCGGTGCACAACGTCCCCGCCCCGATTGTGGACTTCATCGTCGCGAACGTCCTGCCCGAGGTCGGCGCGAACGGGCTCACCGGCTGATCACCGGGGAGCCCACAGGCCGGTCGCCTCGGCCATGAACTCGATCTCCGCGTACAGATCCTCCGGTATGCGGTAGTCGTCGGTCGCGCGGATGGCGTCCAGGTGGCCCGCCACGTCGTCGGGATCAACAGCGGCCGGGTCAGCGGCGCTCCAGCCGGCGCTTTCGCCGACGAAGACACGAGCGAAACGGCCGCACCCGGCGGCGTACGCCTCGCCGGTCTGGCGGCAGGCCGGGCTGGCCAGGAAGGCGACGAGCGGGGCGACCGCCTCCGGCAGGCGGGCCGCCCGCAAGGCTTCCCGCAGCCCTGGCTTGAAGTGACCCCCGTGCCTCGCGGCCCAGCGTCGCTCCGCGTCGGCCCGCACGGGATCGGTGGCCATGGCCGGATCGTGTATGCGGATCTCGGTGTTCGCGTGCGGGAGCACGGCGTTGACGAAGATCCCGTGCTCGCGTCCCTCGAAGGCCAGTGCCTTGGTCAGGCCGTACACCGCGGCCTTGGCCGCCGCGTAGTTCGCCTGGCCGCCCATCGCGAAGAGACCGCCGGCCGAGCTGGTCATCACCACGCGTCCGTACCCCTTCGCGCGCATGATGCGCCACGCCGCCTGGGTCAGGAAGAACGGTCCTGCGACGTGCACGTTGAGCTGCGCGGTGAGCGTGTCCGGCGTCTGATCCTCGAAGTCCGCGTTGCGCAGGAAACCCGCGTTGTTCACGACCGCGTCGACCGCGCCGAACGCGGCCAGGGCCTCCTCGACGATGGCCCGGCCGCCGACCGGGTCGGCTACGGAGTTGGACGAGGCCACCGCCGTGCCGCCGTCCTTCTCGATCTCGGCGGCGACGGCCTCGGCGTGCTCCCTGGCCACGTCGTTCACCACCACCGAGGCACCGCGGCCGCTCAGCGACCGGGCGTAGGCCCGGCCGAGGCCGCGGCCGGCGCCGGTCACGATCACGACGTGCCCGGTTAGATCGACCACCATCAGTGCGCGCTCCTCGCGGTCACCAGGCCGGCCGACTCGAGGGCCGGTACGACCTGCTTCTCGAACAGCGTCAGGCACCGCCAGCCGAGCGCTGGATCGGCGCCGCCGACAAGCGGGTGGAACTCGAGCTGGCCCTCTGGGCCGAGCGCCGCCGCGAGGTCGGCGCACTCGCCCGGCGTCAGGATCTGGTAGGTGCCGGAGGCGCGCAACTCCCCGAGGTCGGCCACCGGCCGGTAGTTCGTCGCGTTCCCCGCCTCCGCCAGCCATGCACCGTAGGACCGCATCTCGTGCAACAGGTGCGGGCCGAGTTCCCGCCAGGATCGCTCCGGATCCTCGCTGACGTACAGGAACTGCCCGCGCGGCGCGGGCGGAAGCGGCGGCCCGGGTGTCACTCCGAGCCGTGCGCACTCGGCGGCATACACGTCATACAGCGAGCGGCTGGTGGGCTCGAACCCGTCGGCGATCCGCGCTGCGCGCCGGGCCGCGGCCGGTGACGATCCGCCGAGGACGACCGGCGGGCGCGGCCTCTGGTGGGGGCGCAGTGCGACCAGCGCCGGCCTGCCCTGGTAGTCGAACGGCTCGCCGGTCCATGCCTGCTTCAGGACCTGCACGCCCTCCTCGACCAGGCGGGGACGGTCGGCGAGGCTGCGCCCGAACATCGCGAACTCGGACCGCACGTACCCCGCGGCGACGACCAGCTCGAGCCGCCCCCGGCTGATCACGTCGACAACCGCCGCGTCCTCCGCGATCCGCACCGGGTCGTGCAGCGGCAGGATGAGCGCGCGCACCCGGATCCGGACGCGGCTGGTACGCGCGGCCGCGGCGGCCGCCAGCACGAGCGGAGACGGGCAGTATCCGTCGTCGCTGCCGTGATGCTCGAGAAACCGCGCGCAGTCAAACCCGGCGGCGTCGGCCCAGGAGCACATGTCCTGCGCCGCGGCATACAGACCGGCCGGGTCGGCGCCGAACGCGGGAGCCCGCAGATCGAACTTCAGGCTGAGCTGCACCGCCTCACACCTCCAGTTCGCCCCGGCGTGGCGCGCGCCGGGCGCGACGGGACTCGACCTCCGCGATCCGGACGGCAAACCGCCACCGGCCGTCCGCGCAGCGCACCAGCTCATCGCGGTACCTTCCGAACGCGTACACCACGCGCTCGCCGTCGACGTCGTCAAGCCGGAGGAAGTAGCTGACCGCCGTCGCATGATCGCCGTCGACGGCGATGAGCGGATCGGCGACCAGGTGCTTGTGGTAGCGCTCGGGCGCCCGGGTGTGCCCCGCCGCGAACGCCGCCAGCTCGTCCCGGCCGTCGTAGCTGCGCACTGTGCACGTGGTCCCGGTGCCGGGATCGCGGATCTCATAGTGCGCCGCCGCCGCGAAGCAGTCGACCCAGTCGGCCTCCGCGCCGTAGTCCAGGGCGTGCCCGTAGCGGTACAGCGTCGTCAGCACGGCGCGTTCGGCCTCGAGCGCCTGCAGGCGAGCAGTGAGCTCGTCCAGGCCGGTCACGCCGACTGCCCTCCGCCCACGCTCAGCTCCGTGCCGTTGACGTATCCGCCGGCGTCGGAAGCGAGGAACGCGACCGCGACGGCGACCTCGTCCGGCAGGCCGAACCGGCCGAGCGGGGTGGCCGCGAGGCCCTGATCGATCGCCGAGGCGAGCGGCCCGGGCCAGGCGGCCATGCGCTCGATGAGCTTCGGGGCGAGCAGCCCCCCGGGACAGACGGTTACCGTCGAGATCCCGTCACCCCCCACCTCTCGGGCCAGGTTGCGCATGAAGGCGATGACTCCGGCCTTGCACGCGTTGTAGACGCCCAGATCGCGCATCGCGACACGCCCTCCTTCGGAGGCGATTGTGACGATGCGGCCCCCGCCCCGGGCGCGCATGATCGGCAAGGCCGCGTGTGTCGCGTAGAGGACGCCGACGAGGTTGACGGCGACGACGGCGTCCATGTCCGCCTGGGTGCGCGTCGCGAACGGGCCGTGCGTGCCGAAGCCGCCGCCCGCGTTGTTGACCAGCACGTCGAGCCGGCCCGTGCGGTCGGCGAACGCGGCGACCGCGGCGTGCACGCCGGCCCAGTCGGACACGTCCGCGACCAGCGGGACGTGTTCCCGTCCCGTCGTCTCGCCGAGCTCGGCCGCGACGGCTGCCGCCGCCTCGGCGTCGACGTCGAGCACCCCCACGAGCGCTCCCTGGTCGGCCAGGCGGCGGCACAGTACCGAGCCGAGATCCGGGCCGCCGCCGCCGGTGACCAGCACAGTACGCCCGGTCAGGTCGAGCAGCTCCGCGACCGGACGGGGCCTGCCGTCGCCGGGGACGTTGTCCAGACCGAAGTGCCGGCGGATCTCGGGCGGCAGGGCGGCGACGGCTTCACTAACGAAGTCCACCTTAGTAGGATAACAATTATTATTGTTTGACGGCAGTAGGAGTACTCATGGCCTCGATCGACACCGCGGCTCATCCCGAGCCGCTCAGCCTCGCCCGGGGTGAGGCGAAGCTGGACCCGCCCGCTCATTTCGTCCGCTGGCGATCCGAGGCTCCGCTGCGCCGGATCACCCTGTGGAACGGCGAGACGGCTTGGATCGCCCTGTCCTACGAGGCCGTCCGGGCGGTGTTCAAGGACAGTGCCCGGTTCCGGTCGCAGCCCACCACGCCGGGCTTCCCGACGATCAACCAGGCCGACAGTGCCAGCAAGGGCGCGGCGCTGTTGCCCATGCTCGACCCGCCGGTGCATACCGCGCTGCGCGAAGCAGTGCTGCGCGAGTTCATCGTCAAGCGGATCGAGTCGCTGCGCCCGGAGGCCGAGCGGATCGTCGCGGGGCTGCTGGACGCCATGGCGGCCGCGGCGGACCCGGTCGACCTCATCGCGGCGCTGGCTGCTCCCGTCCCCGCGACGTTCACCTGCCTGCTGCTCGGAGTCCCGCTGGACGACGCGACGTTCTTCGCGGAGTGCCTGGACGTTCGGTTCACCCCGGCGTCGGCGGCCGAGGCGGTTTACGGTGCCGACGACCGGCTTCGGCGCTACTTCCGTGACCTCGTCGCCGCGCGGGCGGCTCAGCCGTGCGGCGACCTGTCGTCCCGGCTGGTCACCGGTAGCGTGCTCACCGGCAAGCTCAGCGCCGAGGACGCGGCGGCGCTCTTGCACGTGCTGCTCATCGGCGGCTTCGACACCACTAAGCAGATGATCGCGCTCAGCACGGTGACCCTTCTCGGCCACCCGCAGCAGCTCGCCGAGCTGATGGCCGCACCGGCGCTGTGGCGCGGTGCGGTCCAGGAGCTGCTGCGCTACGTCTGCGTGGTCCAGGTCGAGCGGCGCGCGTGCGTCGAGGACACCGAGGTGTGCGGGCAGCTCATCCGGGCCGGCGAGGGCGTACTCGTCCTGCTCGGGTCCGCCAACCGGGATCCGGACGTGTTCGTCGATCCCGACCGATTCGACATCCACCGCCGGGATCTGCCGCACGTCGCGTTCGGGCACGGTATCCATCAGTGCCTCGGACAGCCGGTCGCCCGCATGCTGCTGTCCGTGACGCTGCCCGCGCTGTTCACCCGGTATCCGGAGCTGTCGCTGGCGGCACCGGTCGAGGAGCTGCGATTCCGCGAGGACCGGTCGATC
>Ga0070708_100002670_pt1 | contig 13817 bp, 10 predicted proteins | sample KBSK5503metaG_FD_65469 | JGI IMG/M metagenome (GOLD analysis project Ga0070708, IMG submission 65469) | Corn, switchgrass and miscanthus rhizosphere microbial communities from Kellogg Biological Station, Michigan, USA - KBS K5-50-3 metaG | ecosystem: Host-associated > Plants > Roots >...
CGATCGCGCGCTTTCTCGCCGCGGACTCGTTCTTCGTCTTCTGGATCCAGACCCGGCGGGAACCGACTGCCGACGAGCTGGCGGAGGCAGATGCGAACGCCGGCCGGGCCATGGAGCTCGCGGTCGAGCTGGGCAACGCGGAGCTCGAGAGCATCGTCCTCGACGCGATGGGCGGCAAGTCGAGCGCCATGTCCGACTGGACAACCACGCGCCAGAGGGCCGAGCGGCGCCTCGAGTTCGAAGAGAAGCTGAACCTGTACGAGCGCATCGACGCCCACGCGGTGATCGCCTGGATGTCGTACCTGCTCGGCGACCTCGAGCGGGCCGACCGCGACTCGGCGCAGATGGTGGCGCGCCTGCTGCCCGGCCAGGCGCCGTACCCGGCGTTGCACCTGTTCGCGTGGCGCGCGGTGACCCTGCGGACGCTTGGTCGATGGGACGAGACCGTCGCCATGTTCTGGCGCGCGATCGAGGCGTGGCACGACGCGGGCAGCCACGCCGCCGGTTACGGGCTGCGCGGGTTCCTCGCGGGCTTCGACGTGGGCAAGGCACGTGGCGATGCGCGATTGATGGGTGCGGCCACGGAGGCGATCGAGTCGATCCTCTCCCGCTTCCCCCGCGGCTACAACCAGGCGGACATCCTGGCGTACCTCCGCGACGACGCGGGGTTCCGGCCCGACGACCTCTCCCTGAGCTACGCCTACCCTGCGGAACTGGCGGAGCGGCGGTTCAGTCTGGCCGCCGACCGCCGGCAGGAGTTGCCGCTCTCAGTCCTGGACGCGGGCCTCGAGAAGGCGGTACGCATCAACGTGCCGCTGGTGGAGGCGCAGGTGAGGCGATGCCGCGGCCTCGCGCTGCGCGAGGAATCGGAGCTGGCCGCGGCGGTCGCCATCCTGGAGCCGCGCGGCGCGCTGCCCGGGCTGGGCCGCGCGATCGCCGAGCGAGGACTGATCCGCGGCGACGCCGCCGAGACCGAGGCCGGGCTCACCATGTTGAAGAAGCTCGGCGACGTGAACTACCTGGACAACTTCGCGGCTCGCGTCTGACCGCTATGGGTAGCTGAGGACGCAGCCTCTCGCGCCGCCGTTGAACGCGTTGCTCCACAGCGACTGGACGGCGTAGCTGCCGCCGCCCAGGTTGACGTTCGCGGCGGCTCCTTGCCCGGAGCTGATCCAGGCGCACTTGTCACCGTTCTCCGCGCCGCGGCCGTCGAGCCAGCCGCTGTTGGGGAACGGGTCGGTGATCGTCTCCGCGTACTCGTGGCCGCCGACGATGGAGAAGCCGTCAAACGCGCCGTTAGCACCCGCGTTGACGAAGTTCGCGCCACACGAGACGCCGGCGTCGGGCTGGAAAGGAATGTAGGCGTACGAGAGATTGCCGCTCGTCGTGCTCATGGAGCTGTGGTACGCGCACCACTGGGTGCCGAACCCGCTCTCCGAGTGGCCGCTTGGCGTGAAGACCATGTAGTCGGCGCCCTGGTCGTAGCCGAAGACCTGCTGCATCGCCCTGGTCGCCTCGGCCGCGATCAGACTCTGTGTGATGCTGCCCGGCAGCGCGCTGGTGTCGTTCCAGGTGCCGCCGAGCTCGCTCGCCGGGTTGGAGGGGTGGACGCCCGAGGTGCCGCACTGCACTGTGCCCGAGGGGACGCCCTGGCAGTACTGGGTCGTCGAGTTGGCCCACGAGCTGCCGCCGACGTGGCCGAAGAAGCCCTCGACGTAGGACTTGCTCGCGCTGTAGCTGCTCGACGTCCACTCCGGGCCCCAGTAGACGATGAACACTTTCGCGGTGGGCTCGATGAGGCCGCCGTGGGAGAAGAGGTTGGAGCCTGACCTCGGCTTGCCGCCGCCATGGGCCTGCTTTACCGTCTTCATGTAAACCGCGCCACCCGCATGCGCGCTCGCGCCGGCGGCCGAGGTGATGAACAGGGTCAGGACGGCGGCCAGCGACAGGCCGATGTGGGCGGTGCGACGCATTCCGAAGTTCCTCCTCTCGTGCGTTTGAACGGCGACCCGCGCAGCGGGCGCGCGTAGTTATAGCGGCCAGTGCCGTTAAGCGTCAATCCAGAAGCGAAGGCGGTTACCATTCCGGGCTTGTGAGCGAACAGGAGACCGCCTTTCCCTCGCCGCCGACCGAGGCGCCGGTCGATCCGCTCTTCAGCCATGCGGCTTCGCCGTTCATAAGAACCGCGGCTCCGGCCTCGGTCGAGCTGCCCACGGCGCCGATCGCGGTGATCTCGCCGATGTCGGGCCTGGTCGCGTACAAGACGCAGATCCAGTTCGGGTTCGCGATCCTCGCTTACCTGATGATCCTGGTCGGCTCGATCACCGTCGTGCAGGCGAACCGTGGGGCGTCGTGGCAGTACTACGTCGTCATCCTGCCGGTGCTCCCGGCGGCGATCGTGATCTGGCTGACCGTGCGGGCTCTGGGCCGGCTGGACGAGCTGCAGAAGCGCACGCAGATGCAGGCGCTGGGATTCTCGATGGCCGCGACAGGATTGCTGACCTTCGGCTACGGGTTTCTCGAGGGCGTGGGTGCACCGGACGTCAATGCGACTTTCGTTCTGCCTTTGATGGCGCTGCTGTGGGGACTGGGCACGCTGGGGCTATCCCTGAGGTACCGCTTTCGCCGCTAAGCCTTCCTCCCCATTCATGGGGAGGTGTCGCCCGCAGGGCGACGGAGGGGCTATACACTTCCGCCGATTTGAGGCGGTTGCTGGTCACTCGCATCGCATCTGTCTGCCTTGTTTGTTTGCTGGCGGCGCTGGTGCTTGTGGGCCGGCCTTCCTCACCTCGCCTCGCCGCGGTCTCTGTGGCATCGCCGATGCCTTCATTTGCTCCACTGCCATCCGCCGATCCATGGGACCTGGACGCGGACATCGGGTCGGTGATGGTGTTCTCGTGGCGCGGATCGGTGTCGTGGGACGTCGTTCGCCCGTACCTGCAAAGCGACCAGGTGGGCGGCGTGCTGCTGTTCACGCCCAACTTCGGCGGCCTGGCGGCGGACTTGAAGTCGTGGACCGACCGGATCGTCGCCCTGTCCTCTTCGGCGTGCTTCACCCATCCGATCCTCGTGATGCTCGACGAAGAAGGCGGGCTGGTGTCGAACGTGAAGGAGTCCTTCTCGCCGCCATGGCCGCGCGAGATGGCCCAAGGCGGACCTGACAATGTGCGTGCGCTGGAGCGTGTGAACGGCTCGGGCCTCGCCGCCGCAGGAGTGGGCCTGAACCTGGCGCCGGTCGCGGACGTGCGCACGAACCCGCGCGACGGCGTCATCGGCGACCGCTCCTTCGGCGCCTCGCCTTCGGTGGTCGCGCCGTCGGTCGCAGCCGCCGTGGAAGGACTGCACGACGGGGGAGTGGGCGCGACGATCAAACACTTCCCCGGCCTCGGCGGCGCGGCGGGTGACCCGCACGTGGCGATCCCGACCGACCCGGAGTCGGAGGCCACGTGGCGAGCAGTCCAGCGCCCGGGCTTTCAGGCGGGCATCGACGCGGGCGCCGACGCCGTGATGGTGACTGCCGTCTACACGCCAGGCTTGGGCTCGGGTTCGACGCCGGCGGTGTTCTCTTCGTCGATCATCGGCCGCCTGCGTGGCGAGCTGGGCTTTGGCGGCGTGATCGTCACCGACTCATTGAGCATGTGGGGCATCGGCCAGAAGTGGTCGCTGCCCGAGGCGGCGGTGATGGCGCTGGTCGCGGGCAACGACATGCTGCTGCTGGGTAATGGCGACCCGTCGTACGAAGGCGAGGCAGTGGCCGCGGTCAAGGCCGCGGTGAAGTCAGGCCGCCTGGACCGAACGCGCCTTCACGAATCCGCAATGCGCGTGAACGCCCTACGCGACCGGTGGGGGCGCCCGCCAACACCGTGCCGGTCGTCGGTTCTGCCGTGATTGGCCAGCCAGGCTCGGCCGGGTAAAATCGTTCCTCTGGCCGAGCGGGAGTAGCTCACTTGGTAGAGCGCGACCTTGCCAAGGTCGAGGTAGCGGGTTCGAAGCCCGTCTCCCGCTCCATCTCAGCCAATTCCCTTGCTAGACCTACAGATCTCGCAGAGGTAGTCGTGCGCCATCCAGCCGCGCCCGGTGAGGTGCCACCACACATGCGCCTCCGCATACACCGGGGCGCTGTCTACGTTGACAACCGTGCCTTTGGCCAGGCAGCCGAGGACCGTGGCCGTGAGCGACGGCGTCGTTCTGTAGTTGGCGCATCCACTCACGAACACATGGGTCCCCGTGTCGGCGGACCCAGGGGTAAAGCCCGGGTTCTGGGCGCACCCGAAGTTCAAGAAATGCCAGCCGCCGGAGTCGCGGGACAGGAATATCCAGCACGCCGCCCCGAGACCTCCCTCCGGGTACAGGCCGTATCCGCCGTTGAGGACGCCGGCGTCGGTGCCGACCATTCCGGATGGCTCCGGGCTGACCCTGTAGCAGTACTCACCGTTCGAGCAGACCGACCAATCCTTGTAACCGAGTGCCTTCTCAATCGCGGGCGCGCCTGCGGCAGTCATCTCGACGTACTCCTGATGCGTCGGAACCCGGCCGATGACGCCTACACAGAGACCTGGCAGAGGTTCGAATGTCTGACACTGGTCGGTAGACGCGGACGGGGACGGATGGACGCCAGACGGAGTGGCGTTTGGGCTGGGCGAAGCGGCGCTGGTTGGGCTTGCCGAGACCTGAGTGACCGGGCTGGACGACGACCGCGTTACTGGGGCGTTGCCGCAGCCGGCTAGAAGGAAGACGAAGGCGGATGCCGCGGCGGCTGCACTGTATGTCGGTCTCATGCCCGTGTAACGGGCCCTTCCCTGGTTTGTTATCAAAAGCAACAAACGCGGTCGACACCAGTCTGCGCCCGTGCCGCGCCGTGGGCTAGCGCCTGCTTTGGCTAAGAAGCCTGGCCAGCAGCTAGCTGCACTGCCCCAAGTCCCTCGCCGCATCGACTGAAAGTTCGAACAAGACCAGGTGTGGTCCTCTCACTTGGGTGGGAAGGCTCTCCCGAGTGTGCCGGTCAGCGTCTCAACGTGCATCGGCGTCAAGATCTGACGACTCGTAAGCAGCCTCTTTATCGATCTCGCGCCCTCGAGCCGAACCCCGCGATAGGACGTCGGGGTGAAGAAAGACCACTCTCCGTCGACAAAGCAGAGGACTGCCTCGATAGGGACCTCGGCAAACATCGATCCCGCCGAACTGACGACGGGCCTAACAGCAGAAACCTGCCAGTTCATGTTGTCGGCCAGTGGGGATCGATCGCGGCCGCCGACGATCAAGCGGTCGTCACGCTGGAGCCACCCGCCACGATCCTCGACCTTGATGACGCCCTTGTGGAGCTTTGCATCGACAACGAACACACCAGAGGGAGCGATGACTAGGTGGTCGATGTTGCCCCTTGTGCGTGGAACTCGACGGTCGCTGAGCACGCGCACGCCCGGCAAGTCGGCCAGGGCGCTGGCAAGTTTGCTCTCACCAATCGCGCCTCGCTTCCAGGCGCTCGTGGACTGCGTATCACCTCGGATAGCCAGGGCAAAGCCGCCCAACGTTTTGCCGAGGGCAGCCTTCACCCGAGCTTCTCGAGCCAACTTTCTGCGCTCGTATTCACGCATCGCGGAGCCACCCGCCGTACCCATGTCGACTCGACGTGAGTCAGGTGGCACGTCTGCTGGGCACTTTACGCAGCGGATTCTCTTCGTCTTCGGGTCGTACAGAGCCGGTTCGCCTTTAGCAATCGGGATTCCGCAGAGAAGGCAGGTTCCCGGGAATCGAAGCTTGAGCCATCGAAGGGACGGATCCGGCATTGCAGGGCTGGCAGCTGGTTCGCCAGCCTCGCGCTCATGCGGATATTCGGTCGGACCCTGCACGACCGACGGTCCGCCAGCCAGACTCTGCCAGCGCACGCCGTCCCACCACCAGTGACGATCGTCGGATACGGGATGCCAGGACCCTGAGTCCCACCACCAGCGTCCGTCGGGCGAAAGTTGAGGTTGAGAGCTCACTGCGATTCTCCGAAACAGTCCGAGCGGAACTGTAGCTGGCGCTGGTCAGGTTAGCGAGTATCTAACGGACCGCGGCAAACCTTGTTGCATGGCCGGGCACTAACGTGGTTGGAACCGGGTTCAGGTCATCGCCTCCCTGCGCGGTGAGGCAAAGGGCCCATCGGCTTCCTAAAAGGCCGCAGTGGCGAATGGTCATCAACGAAGAAGACATCCATAGCGACCAGGATCGTGAATGCGAATCGTGACCCACGATCGGTCGAAACTTGGATAACGGTAAGCAGTGGCTATCGGCAGCTCGGGATGGGCGAGAATTGGGCAGTTCATGGGCCTGGCCGACGTCACCGACCCCAACGCAGTCCTTGAGGCGATTCGAGAGGCAGGCGAGCTCGGACGTGAGCAATTCCTCAAGAAATACGGATATGGTGAAAGCCGGCAGTACTTCCTCAGATACGACGGTAATCTGTACGACTCGAAGGCCATCATCGGCGCAGCGCACCGATACCAGCATCCGGATCTTGGGCCGCTTACGTCTCACGATTTCTCGGGCGGCGAGCGGACAGTTCAAAGGCAGCTTGAGAAGCTGGGGTTCGTTGTGACGACCCCCTCGGAAAGTGGCCAGATCGGAATGCAAGCCGGACTCGAGAGGGCGCTGGCGGAGTACCCTTCGGCTCGACAGTCGAGCCCCTTCTCGGGGAGCCATCCGATCAGCTCTCTCTTCCAGAGCATGGCCCAGGCTCTGCGAACTTCCGAGGTAGTCAAAGAACACGCGTCAATCACCGTCACGGCGTCCACGGGCCAGGGAAACTGGGCTGCCATCCCATGGATCGCGCTGATCGGCGAGGGCAGCACGATCCAATCTGGAATCTATTGCGTCTACCTCTTTCGGGAAGAAGGATCCGGGGTCTACCTGACACTCGCCCAGGGAGTCACCGAGCCAAAAAACCGCATCGGCAGGGTACGAGCGCGAGATGAGCTTCGGGATACCGCAGCGAAGCTTCGGCCTAGCCTTCTGCGGCTCGAATCAACCGGCTACAGGCTCGACGACGACATCGATTTGCGCAATGGCGCCCTCGGAACCGACTACGAGGCCTCGACGATAGTGCACAAGCTGTACGAGCGTGGAAGCGTCCCTGACGACGCGACTCTAATGAGCGACCTCGAAGTCCTTCTCGACGCTTACGGCGAGATGATGTCAATTTCGAGGCGGCGGGAGACCAAGGAAGTTCCTGCGGCGAAACTCTGCGAAGACTTCTCGTCAGTCCTTACGTCTACGGGACTTAGTTTCGGAAAACGTCATGCGGTCCTCGTGGCGACCTTTCTTGCGAGCCTCCTCACCAAACCCTTGGTCTTGTTAACTGGTCTGACCGGTTCTGGCAAGACTCAGATTGCACTGAAGTTTGGGGAGTGGTTAGGCGCCGAGCGGAGGCTCGTAATCCCAGTCCGGCCGGACTGGACCGGGCCTGAAGCACTCTTCGGCTATGAGGATGCGCTGGTGCCCACGTCGGCCGACGGCCGAAAGACTTGGTTCGTTCCCACGCCTCTCGAGTTCATGCTTCGCGCCGCGCAGCACCCGGAAGAACCGCACCTTTTGCTATTGGATGAGATGAACCTCGCGCACGTCGAGCGCTATTTCGCTGACTTTCTGAGTGGTATGGAAAGCGGTGAACCCACCCTCCCGAATCTACTGAAGGAGCAGCAGACCTGGAGACTCGACCCAGAGGGCCCGGCAGCCCTACCGATTCCAAACAACCTTTTCGTCATCGGCACGGTCAATGTGGATGAGACAACGTATGCGTTCTCGCCCAAGGTTCTTGATCGCGCGCAGACCATCGAGTTCCGAGTCGCAACGGATGAGCTTGCCTCTGTGCCGAGGTACCCGACCCCGGCTCCCAGTGCGTCCTCAGATCATCTCTCCGAGATTCTCGCGATCTCTCGAAACCGGAACTGGCACATTGAGCATCCGTCAGATGGACTCGAACAAGTGGGGAGCTGTCTGCGTGGTTTGCATGCCGTGCTGAGCAAATGGGATCTTGAGTTTGGATACCGTACGAATCTGGAGGCAATTCGATTCGCGAGTATCTACTCGGCGCTTGGTCGAAGCGACTGGCGCGAAGGATTGGATCTTATTGTGCTTCAGAAAATTCTTCCTCATATACACGGACCTAGGGGCCGCGTTGAAGAACCTCTCAAGTCGCTCGAGCGCTTTTGCTTCTTCCTAGGCGGCGATGAATCAAAGCCACTCGACGGAGAGCCACTCCTTGCAATGTCACTGGTGAAGGTGCGACGGATGTTACGGCTGGTCCGGGCGAACCAATTTGTCTCGTTTACTGAATAGTGGGATCGGTTAGACAGGTTGAGCTGAACCTCGATCCACCTGGAACTGGTGGGAGAATTCGGCTCTCCCTTCTTCCCGCTGAGCGTGAGGACTCCGGTCGACTCTTGGACCTTCGGGACGAAGAGCCGGGCGACGGCTTGCTTCCGGTCCGTCTCGTTGAGGACTCCGAGTACGTCTATGTGGTGGACGTTGTGGACTCGGCTGGCATGGTCCGTCTCCAGCCGACTGAGATGTTTTCCGCGGACGATTCCAGTGGAACGCGAGGTCGACTTCGGACTGGTTCCTACGTCGGAGTACTCCCGGTCGAAGTAGAAGTAGCTGGGCAAAAACTCGGTCGCATCAGGCTCGAAATACGATCGCGAAAGCTCAACTATTTGGACGAGTACCGCTATATGCTGGGCGACCTCAGCAACGAGGCGGTGGCGCTTGTACTAGAACGCTTTGCCCCCACGCTGCAGCGCTTCTCCGATGACTGGAAGGCCGGCGCCAGCACTACATATGAACGATTCCTACATATTCAATCTGTTCTCGCGGATCCAAGCTTCATCCAAGCAGTGATGTCCGTTGTTCAGCGCCCACATGTCGAGTGGTTAGAGATTTCTGAGCTGCGCTCACCTCATCGTCCCCTCCGGCCAACAGGGCGATTGGCGCGGAGTCTCACGCGAGCGGGACCTCGGGAGCCATGGCCGGGCGGGCCGATGCAGACGCTTCCACGGTTCGTCGAGGTCTCCCGGACGCAGTCGACTCTGGACACGGTGCCCAATCGCTTCGTGCGCTTTGTGCTCGACGATTTCATTTCGCTGTTGTCGAGGATGAATGACGTGCTGGCGGCAAGCCCTACCTCGGGGCCTTCGACACGCGGCCAAGCCGAGATTGGCGCCCTCGAAAGACAGCTCCGCTCGATGCGAAGCCTGCCGTTCTTTAACGAGCTTTCAGACTTGGATCACTTTCCACTCGATAACCAGGTGATCCTAAAACAATCTGGCTATCGCGAAGTGCTCGGTGCGTACCTCCGCGCCCTGATCGGTTTGTCACTTGCTTGGGATGGTGCCGCGGACCTAACCGGCGCACAACGTGACGCCGCGACACTCTACGAATACTGGGCGTTCCTTCGACTGCTTCGATCTCTAGAGAGCCTCTGCGATCACATGCCGATCGGAGATCTCATTACCGAGACGAAGGATGGCTTGACTCTATCGTTGAAGCAGGGGAAAGAGCGTCGTTTTTCGGGTAAAACCACCCGGCTCGGGCGAACGATTGACGTCGACCTGTACTACAACAGGCGATTTGGCCGGGGATCCGAGAGCTGGACCTTCGGCATGAGGCCTGACTGCTCTATCCAATTGCGTTGTAGCAAGGACGGCAAGGCGCTCCCGCCGGTGTGGCTCCACTTTGACGCCAAATACCGCCTGAGCGATTACGGCCTAGTGGCCGAGCTTGCACCAGACGAGGCCGCTGACCCACAACTAGAGCCAGTTAAAGATGACCTGCTGAAGATGCACGTCTATCTAAGTGCGATTAGGAGGTCAGTGGGTTCGTATGTTCTCTATCCCGGATCTCAACAAGACGAGCGGCGCTACAGGTCGTATCGCGAGCTCATACCGGGTATCGGAGCATTCGCGCTGCGGCCCCAGCAGAGTGGTGCGCTGACCAGCCATCTCTCTGAGTTCCTTGACCACGTCTTGGATCATCTAGCTTCGGTGGCTACCGAGGACCGTAGGTATCGCTATTGGGAAGCCATCTCACACGATCCCGGATTGGAACCAATTGGGTCCTTCGGTTGGGAACCGTTGGAGGGAGTGCCGCCGGCCGACACTCGGGTAGTGGTTGGTTTCGTTCGCTCCGGTGCCCACCGACGATGGATTTAAAGGGTGGGTCTATACAACTTACGAGCCGATCCACACCGCCGAGGTGTAGTTGATTGGGTCGGGCCCGAAACCGCAGCTCAAGTGCTAGTGACATACGACAACAGTGGCGCCATCGACGTTTGGCGGCTGACAGGTGAAGCCGTCGTTCAAACGGCGAAGCAGTTGCTTGATTCCGGATATCCGCAACCGGGAGGCGACCTGTACGTCTGCCTCAAGATCGCTGAAGTCCTGCATCCTCTGGCCACAAGTGGTTTGAACTCGCAGGCGGTCCGGACGTTTGCAATGGAACGGGCACCTTCTTTTGGGGCTCCAGTGCTCACAACATGGGCGGAACTAGTAGGAACGACTTCGACCGCATAGGGCGGCACGCTGCGGGCCTTTATGGAGCGGGCGTGCGACCTAGCATCCCATTTGACTTCGCTTGGACGAACAAGCCTCGAGGACCATGCGGTCCAGGTCGGCCAGGAGGTGGCGGTACTGATCTAGCCGAGTCGGGAGTGGATTCTTCGGATTGAACAGGATCTGAATGGTTCCCCCAACGTCCGTACCGACCTTCGGAATGTCGGCCGCCGGCACAACGATGCACTCCGGGTCAAATTCCGAGGTTTCATCCCACCACGCGAGGCCAACCAGCCACGCGTTGCCGGCGAGGCCCAAACCCGCCTTCCGGATATGAATCTCGCCTTCTCCTTTTCTTCCGATCGTCGCCGTCTTGACTTGAAGGCCGGCAAAGGCCCCGCTGACGTTATCGCGCACGAGCACCTCGACAATCTCGAGGTCCGGAAACGGGCGAAAAAGATCGAGGCGCTTGCTCGCAGCCAGGCGCCGGATCACCTCCTCTTCGCCCAAGAATCCCAACCACGGAGTGTGCCGCTCGCTAGGTTTCAACAGATCTGGGTCGAGTCGGCTGACGGCTTCGGGCGCCGACATGCCGAGTATGTGTTCCGCGAGCTGGGTACGCGGAACCAGGTACGGGCGCCAGCGGCTTCGGCTCGGGTGCATGCTGAAGTAAGCCTCATAGACCTCCCGTCGCTGGTCCAGTTGACGAGACGCCAGTCGCCTGAAGTCGCCTTCGTGGATGACCAGATCGAGCTGGCCTTCGATGTCCTGGATCAGCGAGCCGATCAGCAGTGCGTTGTCATCCACGAGGCTGTCGGCCGACACAACGAGATGGACTTTTCCGTCGATCAGCTCGCTCCTGCCTTTGACCTGGATCGGGATATATCGTCCGTCTGTCAGTCGGTGCAGAACGGCGTCGAGACCTCTGTCCAGCAAAGGCAGAAATACGTGAAGCGCTCCTAGCGATTGCCTGATGAGGTGACCCCAGATGAAAAATTCGAGCGCCTGGCCACTGGCGCTCGTGTTCCGACCCTCGAGCATCACGCCAACGGCAGGGTGACGGTGACGGCGGTGCCCGAGGCGCTGGAAGTCGCTGCGATTCGGCCCGAATGCAGGTTCACGATGTCTCGCGCGATTGCAAGGCCCAGGCCACTGCCAGTGGAATTCGGGCCTTTCACAAAGCGGTCGAAGACGTGAGGCAATAGATCAGGCGGGATTCCTTCACCCGTATCGGTGACGGTGATCGTCACCTCGTTGGTCGCGGAGGATATGGCCACTTTCACAGAGCCGCCTGAGGGCGTGTGACGAATCGCGTTCGAGAGCAGGTTCCCGATCACCTGGCGGATGCGAGCCTGGTCGACCTCGATTGTCGGGACACCTGTGGAGACGTCGGTGGTTAGTGACACGCCCTTGGATTCGGCCTGAGCCCGGAACGATTCGACCGTGTCGTGGACCAGCGCGCCGATGTCGGTCGATTCTTTGTGCAGCACCAGGTTGCCGGCGTCGGTCAGCACCAATGTCCGCAGGTCCTCGACCAGCCGGTCCATCGTCTCCGTGGCGTCCAGGATCGGCGCCAGGTGCGCGGCGTCGGCCGGGTACACCCCGTCGGCGATCGCTTCCGCCTGGCCCCGGATCACCGACAGCGGTGTCCGCAGCTCGTGCGTCACGTCGGCCAGGAACGACCGGCGCTGCTCGTCGATCGTCTTCAGGCGGGCGGACATCGAGTTGAACGCGCGGGCAACCGAGCGGAGGTCCGGCGAGCCCCATTCCGGCACCTGGGCGGAGAAGTCGCCCGACTCGATCCGCTGCGCGGCCGAGATGAGGTTGTCCATTGGCCCGGCCAGACGGCGCAGGCCGCCCGCGACCGCGACCACGATGAGGATCACGACCACAAACGGAAAGAGAAAGAAGGGATGGAACTCGCCGCGTCCCAGCAGCGCGCCGATCAGGCCTCCGACCAGCAGCGAAAGCAAGAAGACCGTGACGACGAAGCAACCGATGAATCGGATGAAAGGCGCGGGACCCCGCCTGCGCCACCGCCGAACAGGCGGGAACGGCTCGCCCTCCGGCCACCATGGCGGCCGGCGGATGGTCGCCGGCCACGCGTTCGAGTCCCAGCCGCGCCACCGGCCCGGGCCGCCGCCCGCCCTCATGAACCCGCAGGCTCGGCGAACCGGTAGCCGACGCCGAAGACGGTTTCGATATGTCGAGCGCCGATCTTGCGCCGGATGTTCTTAATGTGCGCGTCGATCGCGCGCTCGTACGACTCGATGGCCACGCCGCGCACAGCGTCCAGCAGCTGCGAGCGCGTGAACACGCGACCGGGCTGGCGGGCCATCAGAGCGACGATCTGAAATTCGCTCTTCGTCAGGTCGACGCGGCGGCCGCCGAAGCGCGCCTCCATCCGCGGCACGTCCAGCTCGACGTCCGGCCCGACGCGGATGACGTCAGCGGGAGCGGCCGCATCCGATGCTCGCCGCAGCACCGCCCGCACGCGCGCCACCAGCTCCTTGGGCGAGAACGGCTTGGTGAGGTAGTCGTCGGCGCCCAGCTCCAGGCCGACGAGCTTGTCCGACTCCTCCGTGCGCGCGGTCAGCATGATGATCGGCACCGCCCCGTCCCGGCGCAGCGACCGCGCCACGTCCAGCCCGTCGAGCCCGGGCAGGCCGAGGTCCAACACCACCAGGTCCGGCCGCCCCGTGCGGGCCGAGCGAAGGGCCGACGGTCCATCGGCCGCGGTCAGGACCGTGAACCCGCCGTGCTCGAGATAGTCGCGGACGAGCTGCACGATCCGCGGCTCGTCGTCAACGACAAGGATGGTCGCCACGTTGACGACCATCCTAGGTTCGGACATCGCTCGCTAGACGGAGCGAACGTCCTTGGGGGGAGGGGGAGTCTCGGAGGGAGTTGGCGGCTGCTCGCCGTGCTGCCGGCGGTGCCACTCCTGGGCGCGCTCCTCGAACGACCCACCGGGGAACCTGCCGGGGCCGTAACCCCAACCGCGGCCGTAGCCCCATCCGCCGCCCCACATGCGCCGTCCCCAGAATCCGAAGAAGGCGAGGCGGAGCAGCCAGAAGATGCCGAACAGGATCAGCAGGAACCAGAAGATCCCGAACAGCCCGAACCCGAACTGGTGGCCGTAGCCGTAGTAGTAGCCCGCCGGCGCGCCGTCACCCTGCGTGACCGCCGGGAGGTGCGTCGACACGCCATCGGAGTATCCGATGTTGTAGGCGATCGCTCCCACGATCACGAGCAGGATCGCTGTCGCCAGCAATCCGATCAGACCGAAAC
>Ga0070708_100002671_pt1 | contig 13816 bp, 11 predicted proteins | sample KBSK5503metaG_FD_65469 | JGI IMG/M metagenome (GOLD analysis project Ga0070708, IMG submission 65469) | Corn, switchgrass and miscanthus rhizosphere microbial communities from Kellogg Biological Station, Michigan, USA - KBS K5-50-3 metaG | ecosystem: Host-associated > Plants > Roots >...
ACGTCGGTGAGCACGCCGGAGTCGATCTTGACCGCGAGCCGGCCCGCGACCTCCTTGCCCTGGGCCGTGCCGGGCAGCAGCACCAGCGCGGGGGACTTCTCCCGCACCAGCTGGGCCAGCAGCTCCGCCGCGGGCGCGACGACGTAGTCCTCGACGGCCGCGTCGGCGGCCACGTACATCCGGGCCGCGCCGTACTCGGCGCAGCGCGCCTGGCCGCCTTCGGCGCCCGGCCCGGCCCACACCACCGACGGCTCGCCGAACCGGCGGGCCAGCGTGATCAGCTCGAACGTGACCTTCTTGACGTCCTCGTCCACGTGCTCGGCGAGCACCAGGATCTCAGCCATGTCGCTTCCCTCCGCCCCTCAGATGAACTTCTGCGCGGCGAGGAACTCGGCCACCTTGACGCCGCCGTCGCCCTCGTCCTTGACCACCGTGCCGGCCTGGCGCGGCGGGCGCTGGACGTGGTCGACCACCTCGGTGGCCGCCCCGGTCAGCCCGACCGCGGCCGGATCGATGCCCGCATCGGCCAGGCTCATCGTCTGCACCGGCTTCTTCTTCGCGGCCATGATGCCCTTGAACGACGGGTAACGCGGCTCGTTGATCTTCTCGACCACGCTGATCACCGCGGGAAGCGCGGCCTCCACCTCGAGGTAGCCGTCATCGGAGACGCGCCGGGCGCGGATCACCGAGCCGTCGATGTCCACCTTGTTCACCAGCGAGACTTGGGGCACGTCCAGCCGCTCGGCCAGCATCGCGGCCATCACGCCCATCCGGGCGTCGGTCGACTCCGACCCGGTGATCACCAGGTCGAAGCCGGTCTGCCTGAGCACCTGGGCGAGCGCGTAGGAGGTGGACAGCGCGTCCGAGCCGGCCAGCCCGTCGTCCAGCAGGTGCACGGCCTTGTCCGCGCCCATCGACAGCGCCTTGCGGATCGACTCGGCCGCCTTCTCCGGGCCCATGGTCATGATGGTGACCTGAGCCTCGTTCCCGGCCTCGCGCTGGGCCTCGGCGATCTTCAGGCCCTCCTCGATGGCGTACTCGTCAAGCTCGTTGATGAGCCCGTCCACCGACGCGCGGTCCAGCGTGCCGTCCGCGTCCTTGAGCTTGCGTTCGACAGCAGTGTCGGGCACCTGCTTGACCAACACGACGATGTTCATGGACCGCACCGACCTCCTTGGCTAGCCGGGGGGAACGGGGTGGCCCCCCCCGGAGCAGCAGAACTGCTGGCATACAGCCTGCCAAACCCCGGAGCGACCCGCAGCACCGGGTCCGCGAGCATTATGTTACTCATTAGTAAGTTACCGGCCAAAGCGGCGGTCACGGCCGTTTCACGAAATGGCAAGCTGCTCGCCACCGTCGCGTCGGCGCTTAGAGTGCCTGGTGGGTAAGAATCGTGAAGGAGCATCCTACCGGGAGGAGAGCCAGTTGCCTCGGGTCACCGTCATCGGGACCGGATATCTCGGGCTCACCCACGCCGTCTGCCTGGCCGACCTCGGCCACGAGGTGCTGGCGATCGACGTCGACGCGGAGAAGATCGCGAAGGCCGCGAGTGGCGAGGCACCGTTCTTCGAACCGGGTCTGGAACCGCTGCTGCGGAAGAACCTGGACTCCGGCAGGCTTCGGTTCACGATGTCGTTCGCCGAGGTCGGCGTGTTCGGCGACGTTCACTTCCTGTGCGTGGGGACGCCCGAAGGCGAGGCCGGCCGGGCTGACCTCAGCTCCGTCTACGCCGCGGCCGAGGCGCTCGCCCCGCACCTGACGTCGCCGTGCCTGATCGTGGGGAAGTCGACCGTCCCGGTCGGCACGGCCCGGCAGGTGATGACCAGGGTGCGCGCGATCGCGCCGGCCGGCGGCCAGGTCGACCTGGCCTGGAACCCAGAGTTCCTGCGGGAGGGGTTCGCGGTGCAGGACAGCCTGGCGCCGGACCGCATCGTGCTCGGCGTGACCGGCGACCGCGCCGAGGCGCGGCTGCGCCAGATCTACCGCGCGCCGCTCGAGGCGGGATCCCCGCTGCTGGTGATGGACCTGGAAACGGCCGAACTGGTCAAGGTGGCCGCGAACGCCTTCTTGGCGACCAAGATCTCCTTCATCAACGCCATGGCCGAGATCTGCGAGGAGGCCGGCGCCGACGTGATACCGCTGGCCGAGGCGCTCGGCTACGACGCGCGGATCGGCGGGCGGTTCCTGTCCCCTGGGCTCGGATACGGCGGCGGCTGCCTGCCCAAGGACATCCGCGGGTTTCGCGCCACCGCCGCGGACCTCGGCGTGGACTCGCTGGTCAGCCTGCTGACCACGGTGGATGCGATCAACCTCGGCCGCAGGGACCGGGTGGTGGCGCTGGCACGCCAGATCGCCGGGGGCTCGCTGGCCGGCCGGCGGGTGGCGGTGCTCGGGGTCGCGTTCAAGCCCAACAGCGACGACGTGCGGGACTCCCCCAGCCTGGCCGTCTGCGACCGCCTGGTGACCGAGGGAGCGGTCGTGTCGGTGCACGACCCGGTGGCCATGCCCAGCGCGGCCAGGAAACGCCCGGGCCTGCGGTTCGCGCCCTCGGTCTTCGAGGCGGCCGAGGGCGCCCACCTGGTCCTGCACCTGACCGAGTGGTCCGACTACCGCGCCATCGACCCCGCCGCGCTCGCCCGTGTCGTGGCCCGCCGGGTGATCATCGACGCCCGCTGCTGCTTGGACGCGGCCCTATGGCACGAAGCCGGCTGGACCGTCCACGTCCTCGGCAGGCCGTAAACCGCTGGGTTTCCATGTGGCGGAGCTCCGGCGGGTCAGAGCCACTGTGACGGCGGGGGCATACGGGGTCAGTGGGGCTCTAGTGATGAAAGAGGCGTGTGGGACTGGCGTGACTGGGGGCTGCTTCGGCGGCTTCTACTACGTTGGCTAGGAGCATGGCGCGGGTCATGGGGCCGACGCCGCCCGGCATGGGGGCCAGCCAGCCGGCTACGTCGGCGACGTCGGGGGCGACGTCGCCGACCAGGCCGGCGTCGGTGCGGGTGATGCCCACGTCGACCACGGCTACGCCGGGCTTGATCATGTCCGCGGTGAGCAGGCCAGGGCGCCCCGCGGCCACCACCACGATGTCCGCCGTGCGGGTGTGCGCGGCGAGGTCCTTGGTTCCGGTGTGGCAGAGCGTCACCGTGGCGTTCTCGGTGCGGCGGGTCAGCAGCAGGCCGAGGGCGCGGCCGACGGTGATGCCGCGGCCGATGACGGTGACCTCGGCGCCGGCGATGGTCACCCCGTAGCGGCGCAGCAGTTCCACGATGCCGCGCGGGGTGCACGGCAGCGGGCCGGGCTCGCCCAGGACCAACTTGCCGAGGTTGGCCGGGTGCAGGCCGTCCGCGTCCTTGGCCGGGTCCATCCGGTTGAGCACGGCGTGCGCGTCGAGGCCGGCGGGCAGCGGCAGCTGGACGATGTACCCGGTGCAGGCCGGGTCGGCGTTCAGCTCATCGACCACCGCTTCCACCTGCGCCTGGGTCGCGTCGGCGGGCAGGTCGCGCCGGATCGACGCGATCCCGACCTGCGCGCAGTCCCGGTGCTTGCCGTTCACGTAGGCCCGGCTGCCGGGGTCGTCGCCGACCAGGACGGTGCCGAGCCCGGGCACGATGGTGCGCGCGGCGAGCGCGGCCACCCGCTGGGCCAGCTCGGCCCGGATCTCCGCGGCGAGGGCCTTGCCGTCGAGTACCTGTGCGGTCACGCGTCATCCTCCGCGTCAGTGGTAGAAGTGCCGGACGCCGGTGAAGTAGAGCGGGATGCCGGCGGCTTCGGCGGCCGCGACGACGAGGTGGTCGCGGATCGAGCCGCCGGGCTCGGCGACCGCGCGCACCCCGGCCCGGGCCAGGATCTCGAAGCCGTCGGGGAACGGGAAGTAGGCGTCGCTAGCCGCGACCGAGCCCGCGGCCCGGTCTCCGGCCCGCAGCACCGCCAGCCGGGCCGAGTCCACCCGGTTGACCTGGCCCATCCCGACGCCGACCGAGGCGCCGCCGGCCGCCAGCAGGATCGCGTTGGATTTGACCGAACGGGCCGCCTTCCACGCGAAGGCCAGGTCCGCGAGCACCTCGGGGCTGACCGGCTCGCCCGCCTTGAGCTGCCAGTTGGCCGGATCGTCGCCCGGCTCGGCCACCCGGTCCGCCGACTGCAGCAAGATCCCGCCGCTCACCTGCCGCCACTCCATCACCCCGAGCAGGCCCCAGGGGGGGCCGGAGGCCCCTCCCAAGGGGGGTCCGGGGGGATGGGTCCCTCCCAAGGGGGGTCCGGGGGAATGGGCCCCTCCCAAGGGGGGTCCGGGGGAATGGGTCCCTCCCAAGGGGGTTCCGGGGGGATGGGTCCCCCCGGGAGAAGGAGAAGGGGAAGGGGAAACAGCGGGGGGGTCTGGGGGGGTCGTCCCCCCGGGCAAACACAGCAGCCGGACGTTCTTGCTGGCGGACAGGATGTCCAGCGCCTCGGCGTCGAAACCGGGCGCGATCACCACCTCGGTGAACACGTCGGCGATCTGCCTGGCCATTTCGGCGGTCACCGGCCCGTTGGCCGCGATCACCCCGCCGAACGCCGAAACCGGATCGCAGGCGTGCGCCTTGGCGTGCGCCTGCGCCAGGTCGGCGCCGATGGCGATCCCGCACGGGTTGGAGTGCTTGATGATGGCCACGCACGGCTCGGCGAAGTCGTAGGCCGCCCGGCGGGCCGCGTCCGCGTCCACGTAGTTGTTGTAGGACATGGCCTTGCCGTGCAGCAGTTCCGCCGCCGCGATGCCGGACGGCGCGCCGGGCCGGGCGTACAAGGCGGCGCGCTGGTGCGGGTTCTCGCCGTAGCGCAGCACCTCGGAGCGCCGCCACAGGGCGCCGGCCACCCGGGGCCAGCCGGCGTCCCGCGCGGTCTCGTCGGGGGCGTAGGCGGACGCGAACCAGGACGCCACCGCGACGTCGTAGGCGGCGGTGTGCGCGAACGCCTCGGCCGCCAGCTGGCGGCGCTGGTCCAGGGTGAACCCGCCCGGCAGCGCGGCCAGCACGTCGGAGTACCGGGACGGCTCGACGACCACGGCCACCGAGCCATGGTTCTTGGCGCCGGCGCGGACCATCGCCGGGCCGCCGATGTCGATCTGCTCCACGCACTCCTCCGGCGAGGCGCCGGACGCGACGGTGGCCTCGAACGGGTACAGGTTGGACACCAGCAGCTGGAACGGCTCGATGCGGAGCTCGGCCAGCTGGGCCTCGTGCGCGGGCTTGGACAGATCGGCGAGCAGGCCCGCGTGCACCTTGGGGTGCAGCGTCTTGACCCGCCCGTCGAGGCACTCGGGGAAACCGGTGAGCTCCTCCACTCCGGTGACCGGCACCCCGGCGGCCGCGATCCTGGCCGCGGTGCTGCCGGTGGAGACTATGTCGACGCCCGCTGCGTGCAGCCCGGAGGCCAGCTCCTCCAGTCCGGTCTTGTCGTAGACGCTGATGAGGGCCCGCCTGATCGGGATCTGAGTCAACTGCCGATCCTCACCTTCCGGCCGCGGACGGACCAGCCGTCGCGGACCATCCTGCCGACCGTGCCGACGAGCAGCGCCCGCTCGGCCACCTTGATCCGCTCGTGCAGCGTCGCCTCGTCGTCGTCGTCGGCCACCGGGACGCTGGCCTGCGCCACGATCGGCCCGGCGTCCACGCCCTCGTCCACGATGAAGGCGGTGCAGCCGGTGACCTTCACCCCGTGGGCCAGCGCGTCCCGCACGCCATGCGTTCCGGGAAACGACGGTAGCAGTGCCGGATGCGTGTTCAGGCAGCGACCGCCGAAGGAGGCGAGGAACGGCTTGCCGACGAGCTTCATGAAGCCGGCCAGGACGATCAGGTCGGGCCGGTAGCCGGCGCAGGTCTGGGCGAGCGCGGCGTCCCACTCGTCGCGTTCGGCAAAGTCGGGCAGGCGCAGGACGAAGGACGGGATGCCCGCCCGTTCGGCCCTATCCAAGGCGGTGATACCGGTCCGGTCCGCACCCACCGCCACCACTTTCGCACCGTAGGCCTCGTCCCGGCACGCGTCGATCAGAGCCTGAAGGTTGGTCCCCTCCCCGGAGACGAGCACCACCAGCCGCGAGGTCACGGTGTTGCCCCGCTCGCCTCCAGGGCGCCCTTAAGGCACGTCCTTCCCTCGTCGCTCGTCCCTCGCTCCTCAGTCCAGGCCGCGCCGCGCCCCTTCGGCTCGCTCACGGTGTTGCCCCGCTCGCCTCCGGGGCCCCACCCACCTTCCCTGGCCCTCTCCACAGGCACGTCCTTCCCTCGTCGCTCGTCCCTCGCCTCTGGGGTGGGTCCGGGGGGACAAGCGGTGGGTCCGGGGGGACAAGCACAGTCCAGGCCGCGCCGCGCCCCTTCGGCTCGCTCACGGGGTAACCCTATGGCACGGGACCGGAAGCTCGGCGGAGAGGGCAGAATAGGTAGCGATGGCCAGATACCAGCCACCGGGCGGGCGCGGGACGCAGCCGAGAGGGATGCTGCCCTCCCGCCGGCAGCTGCCGCCCCCGGAACCCGCCGTGCGCCAGCGGGCGCTGGCGGCCCTGTCGCTGGGCGTGCTCAGCCTGCTCGGCATGATGCTCGGGCTCGGCAACCTGCGCCGCGGGATCTACGTGGCCGTCCTCACCTTGCTGTTCGGGCTGGCCGCGATCTGGCTCGGGGTCACTGCGAGCAAGAAGGCCCGGCGCAGCGGCACCGCCCGGCCGCGGTGGGCGGTCGGCGGCGTGGTACTCGGTTCGATCGGCCTGGCGTTCAGCGCGTTGTGGCTGCTGGTGCTGGCGGTGTTCTGGCCGCAGCTGAGCGCGTACTACGCCTGCATGGGCGGCGCGAACACAGTGGCGGCCCAGCAGGCCTGCCACGATCAGCTCACCAACTCGGTGGGCAGCGAGCTCAGCGTGCTGCAGAGCGGCCGATAAAGCCTCTCACGCCTCGTCGTCGGCCAGGTCGTCGCCGACCTCCGCGGCCCACGGGTTCAGGTAGATCCGGTGCCCGTCGGCGTCGTCGTTCTCGTCCACCACGCCCGTCGGCGACCATCGTTCTGTCGTCGGCGCCGGCGCGGCGTGCTCGGCCGGGGCGCTCTTGCGCCTGATGGCCTTGCGCAGGATGAGCCAGTTCGCGGCGGCCGCGGTCAGCGCAGCGGTGACGCCCAGCTCGAGGACCGCCACCAGCCCCACCTGGAACCCGGACGGGCCGACCGCGGACAGGCGGCCGTCGCCGAGCGGGCCGCCCGCGAAGGCCGCCGCCAGGCCGGCCAGGCCGCCGGCCGCCGCCCCTGCGGCGAACCCCCAGAACGGGGCCGCCTCGATCACCGGCGTCGGCGCGATCCGCACCGTGACGATCCCGGCGAAGGCGCCGGCCAGGTAGGGCAGGAACAGGACCGCGACTGGCACCCAGGCGGGCCCGCCGGGCCGGGTGCCCGACGGTATGGCCGCGAGCATCGGGAAGACCGGGACCGGGCCGAGCACCGAGCCGGTCGGGGCGACCACGGTGCCGGTGCCGAACGCGAACCCAGGCCCGAGGGTGTAGGCCACGGCCCAGACGATGGCGTTCGGTACGTAGGCGAGCTGGGCCAGGAGTAGGAGCGCGGCCCCGCCCACGCCGGGCCCGAGCGCGTCGGTGGCCGCCCTGACCTCGGGCAGGTGCACCGCGAGCGAGGCGCCCGCCAGCACCGCGCCCGCCGCGGTCAAGATGGCGGCCGAGCCGGCCATGCCCATGACGATCGAGCGCGGCCTGGCCGGCATCAGGCTCGCCAGCCGGGACCACGGCGCCAGGCCGCGGGCCGCGCCAAGACCGCCGGCCACCAGGGCCAGCAGGAACGAGGCGATCACCGCCTGCCACAGCGACGGCGACGCGGCGGCCGTCCGGCTCGCCACCGCCAGCGCGCCGGCCAGCAGCGCGTACGGCAGGGCCAGGGCGATCGCGGCGTAGCCGACGTGGCGCAGCCGGGTGACAGCGCCCGCCCGCACCACCCATCGCCCGGCCATGGCCAGCAGCGCGCCGGGCAGCAGGACCAGGCCGAGCGGGAGCAGCCCGATCCGCCCGGCGCCGCGGACCGTGAATCCGACGTGGTGCGCCACCAGCCAGAGCATCGCGGCGGTCCGCAGCACCCCGCCGAGGCCGCTGCCGATGCCGACGTGCGGTGCGGTGATCCAGCCGATCGCGGTGAGCGTGACCAGCACGGCCAGCCCGCTGGCGACCGCCGCGCAGGCGGCGATGCCGCCGGTGACGACGAGCGGCCGGGCGGGTTGCGTCCTGGGCCTGGGCGCGTCACCGGAGTCGGCCGACCCCGGCTCCGGGGCCGGCGGCGCCTCGGCGGAAACACTCACAAAGCCGATCCTGACAACGATCGGCGCGCTCGCCGGGGAGGCGCGCCGGGGGATGACGCGATCGGCTCGGAGCGATGCTCCGAGAGCGCGGGCGCCTTGGCCGAGCTAGCTCAGGCCGCACGCTGACCCGGCCGCCCGCTGATCCGCTGACCCGCCCGCCCGCCCAGTTGGGCCGCCCGCTCCACGGCGCCGCCCAGCGCTCCGGCGAGTGGCCAGCGGGTGGTGAGGGTCCCAGGGGGACGAACCCCCTGGGATTACAAGGCCTCCCGGGCTAGAACAAGCCGCGGACGAGGGCGGCGGTCTCGCTGGGGGTCTTGCCGACGCGGACGCCGGCCTTCTCCAGGGCTTCCTTCTTGGCCTGCGCCGTGCCCGAGGAGCCGGAGATGATCGCGCCGGCGTGCCCCATCGTCTTGCCCTCGGGCGCGGTGAACCCGGCCACGTACCCCACCACCGGCTTGGTCACGTGCTGCTCGATGAAGGCACCGGCCCGCTCCTCCGCGTCGCCGCCGATCTCGCCGATCATCACGATGGCGTCGGTCTCCGGGTCTTCCTGGAACGCCTGCAGGCAGTCGATGTGCGTGGTGCCGATCACCGGGTCGCCGCCGATGCCGACCGCGGTGGAAAAGCCGATGTCCCGCAGTTCGTACATCATCTGGTAGGTCAGCGTGCCGGACTTGGAGACCAGCCCGATCCGTCCCTCGCTGGTGATGTCGGCCGGGATGATGCCGGCGTTGGACTTGCCGGGGGAGGCGACGCCCGGGCAGTTAGGGCCGATGATCCTGGTGCGGTTGCCCGCCGCGCTGGCCCGGGCCCAGAATTCCACGGTGTCGTGCACCGGGATGCCCTCGGTGATCACGATGCACAGCGGGATCTGCGCCTCGATCGCCTCGATCACCGCGGCCTTGGTGCCGGACGCGGGCACGAACACGACGGACACATCCGCGCCGGTCGCGGCCATGGTGTCGGCGACCGTGCCGAACACGGGGACGTCGGTGCCGTTCAGTTCGATGGTCTGGCCCGCCTTGCGGGGGTTGGTGCCGCCGACGATCTTGGTGCCCGCGGCCAGCATCCGGGCGCCGTGCCTGCGGCCCTCGGAGCCGGTGATGCCCTGGATCATGACCCGGCTCTGGCCGGTCAGGAAGATGGCCATCGCTATGCTCCCTTCGCCAGTTCGGCCGCCCGGCGCGCCGCGCCGTCCATCGTCCCCACCTGCTCGACCACGGCGATCGCCGCGTCGGCCAGGATGCGCCGGCCTTCCGCCGCGTTGTTGCCGTCCAGTCGGACCACGATCGGGCGGTCCACGTGCTCGCCGCGCGATTCCAGCATGCCGATCGCCGAGACGATCCCGTTGGCCACCTCGTCGCAGGCGGTGATGCCGCCGAAGACGTTCACGAACACGCTGCGCACGCTCGGGTCGGACAGCACGATCTCCAGGCCGTTGGCCATGACCTCGGCCGACGCGCCGCCGCCGATATCGAGGAAGTTGGCGGGCTTGATGCCGCCGAACGACTGGCCCGCCTGCGCCACCACGTCCAGGGTGGACATGACCAGGCCCGCGCCGTTGCCGATGATGCCGACCTCGCCGTCGAGCTTGACGTAGTTGAGGTGCTTCTCCTTGGCCCTGGCCTCGATCGGGTCGGTGTTGCTGGTGTCGGCGAACCGCGCGTGCTCTTGCCGGAACGCGGCGTTGTCGTCGAGCGTTACCTTGCCGTCGACCGCCATCACCTGCCCGTCCTCGGTGAGCGCCATCGGGTTGACCTCGACCAGCGTGGCGTCCTCGTCGGTGAACATGGCCCAGAGGCGTTCGGCCAGCAGCGCGGCCCCCTCGGCGGCCTCGGCGGGGATCCGGCCGGCCGCGATGATCTCCTGTGCCTTGCCGGCGTCCACTCCGGTGAGCGGGGAGACAGGGATCCTGGCCACGGCCTCCGGGGTGCTGTGCGCGACCTCCTCGATCTCCATGCCGCCCTGCACCGAGCAGATGGCCAGGAAGGTCCGGTTGGCCCGGTCGAGCAGGAACGACAGGTAGTACTCGGCCGCGATGTCGGCGGCCTGGGCGATCAGCACCGTGTGCACGGTGTGGCCCTTGATGTCCATGCCGAGGATCTGGCTGGCCTTGTCGTAGGCTTCGTCCGGGCCGTTCGCCAGTTTCACGCCGCCGGCCTTGCCGCGGCCGCCGGTCTTCACCTGCGCCTTCACCACGACCAGCGGGTGGCCCTGGGCGGCGAAATCCGCGGCGATGTCCCGCGCTTGCTCCGCCGTGCTCGCGACCTTGCCGGGCTGCACGGGCACGCCGTACTCGTCGAACAGGTCCTTCGCCTGATATTCAAACAGGTCCACGCTCAATCCCCGCCATTTCCGCTGTTCATAAGCTTAACCATCCAATCAATAATGATCTCGGTAGCCTAATTGGGAGCCTAAGGTTTCAGCTTTGGCCTCCGCTGGTCTTTCCTCTGCTCTCGAACAGCGTGCCCAGCGTGATGGCTGCGGTACGCGTAACCGGCCGGCGCGCGGCGCGGGCTTCCTCTGTGCGGATGCCGCCGAGCATACTCACGGCGACGTACGGCCACGGCCGTCGAGGTCATTCACCATCGCGTTCCGGATGGCCTGGGTCAGGATCATCCGGGCCAGCCTAACGCTCCTGGTCGACAAGCGCCCAGCCAGCTTGCCAAGCGCGGCGGCTGGCGCCAGAAAGGTCACTCCCGCTGGACGCCCTTGTCAGGCTCGCTGCCGCTGGGGCCGCGTTCACGCTCGTCTGGGACGCGGTGCGGTGGATCCTGACCGTCATCCTGATCGCGGCCCGACAGAATACTCGCGGCAATCGCCCGCGGCTACGCCTGGCTCTCGGCGACCTCGCGGCCGAACCTCTCACGGACCCAGGCGACGATCTCGGTGGTGGGCGCGCCCGGGGTGAAGATCCTGGCGACGCCCATCCGGGACAGCTCCTCGATGTCCTCGTCCGGGATGATGCCGCCGCCGAACACCACGATGTCGGTGGCGTCCCGCTCCTTGAGCAGCTCGATCACGCGGCCGAACAGCGTCATGTGCGCGCCGGACAGGATGGAGAGCCCGACGGCGTCCACGTCCTCCTGGATGGCGGCCGCCACGATCTGCTCCGGCGTCTGGTGCAGTCCGGTGTAGATGACCTCCACACCGGCGTCCCGCAGCGCGCGGGCCACGACCTTCGCCCCCCGGTCATGGCCGTCGAGCCCGACCTTCGCCACGATCACCCGGATCTTGCCCATGATGGCAAGCCTAGTCGACGCAGGGAATGCCGTTCTTCGCGGTGACGGCACCGCCCTGCACGCCCGTAGTGGGCAGCGGAACCGCGGAGGAAGAGGACGAGGACCAGGACGAGGACGTCGGCGTGGCGCTCGCGCCGGGCACCGTGGCATTCGCGCCGAGCATGACCTGGACGTGCCCGGCCGCCACGGCGGCACTCGCCGTCGCGGTGACGCCGAACAGCGACGCGATCTTGTCGGCGGCGGCCGCCGAGCCGGTGCCGTAGAGCACCTCGGTCGTGGTCAGCGCGGCGGCGTTGCCCACCTGCCCGGCCCCGTACCCGTCCTTGACCAGGGCATCCGAGACCTGCTTGGCCAGGCCGGGGGTGCTCCCGCCGTTGTACACGTCCACGGTGGTGGCGGCGGCCTCGGCCGCGCTGACGGTGGCCGTGCTGGAGGGCTGGGGGCGAGACGAGGCCGGCGTGCGGGGCGCCGGGTAGAAGGTCTCCTGTACGAGCTTCTGGATCAGGGTGGGGTCGACCTGGTTGGCAGCCTGCCCGTCGATGGTCTCGTAGCCCACGATCGGCAGCGTGTGGAAGCTCAGGTTGCCGCTGGTCAGGCTCTGCATTTGGCTGGCGAAGTCAAGCAGGTTCCAGCCCGAGTCGGTGATCACGTACTGCTTGGCCACCGAGAGCAGCGAATTGATCTTGGTCAGGTCGCCGAGCACGCCCTCGGTGCGCAGCTGGTGTATGACCGAGTCGAGGAACGCCTGCTGGCGATGGGTCCGGTCCAGGTCGCCGTTGAGCAGGCCGTGCCGCTGGCGGACGAACGCCAGCGCCATCTTCGCATTGAGGTGCTGATAGCCGGCCCTCATGGCGTAGAACCCCGAGTAGGTGTCCAGCGGGACCGGGTGGTTGAGGCAGACCTCCACGCCGCCGAGTACCTTGGCGAGCTCGTAGAACCCGTCCAGGTTGACCTCGGCGAAGTGGTCGATGTGCACCCCGGTAAGCGATTCGACCGTCGCCACCGCAGCGGCGCGGCCCGCCTCGTTGCCCTGGAAGGCGACCTGGTTCTGGCTCATGCCGGGACTGCTCTGCCTCAGCGCTGACTCCTCCTGCGCCAGGGCGTCGCCATAGGCCTGGTCGATCTTGCCCTGGGTCTGCCCGTCATAGGTCTGCGGGAAGGTGACCCAGTCGTCGCGCGGGATCGAGAAGCCAACGGCCTTCTTGCCGCCCGCCGGGATGTGGATCAGGATCAGCGTGTTGGTCGCGTTCCCGCCGACGCCGTTCTCCACGCCCAGCCTGCTGCCGGCGTGGAGCGCGTTCAGGATGTCGTTCGGCAGGATGTTGCCGTTCCAGTCGGTGCGGCTTTCCAGCCCCATCAGCAGGATATTCTGCGCGCCGATGGACGGCCCGCTGTTGATCGCGCGCGAGCCGCCGATGCTGCTCACGTCGCGGACGACAAAATAGGAAAAGCCGCTGACCGCGAGGACGAGAGCGGCGGCCACGCAGCTCAGGGCATATCCGGCCTTACCGGCGGCGCCCCACAACGAGGCCTGAGAGCCTGGCCTAACCATGGCATCTTTCCTCAGCAGTCTCAGCGCTCGATGGTTTACCGGTCCGTCGAAGCCTACCTCCACGTCCCCGTGACCAGCGCGCAACGGCTAACATCCGAAGCACATATGAGCGACCCATCATGGCGCGACGCACGCCCGAGCAGGCCGTACGGCAGCGAGCCTGGAGCCAGGCCGCGGGGCCGCGATCCCGGGATCCCGCCGGGCACCCCGCGGGCGGCGGGCGGCGGGGCCCGGGCGCCGCGGCACGAGCCCGGCGGCGCGGCGGGAGCGAACTCGGCCGGAGGATGGGACGACCCGCGCGGGCGAGACGACCCGCGCGGGCGAGACGACCCGCGCGGGCGAGACGACCCGCGCGGGCGAGACGACCGGCGGCGTGAACCTGGGCCGGGGGGCCGGGGCGGCCGCGACCCTGGGCCGCGAGATCCGGGCGGGAACGGGCGCAATCCCGGACAGGCCGCCGGGCGCGGACCGGGCGACGGGCCGCCGAGCCGGCGGATGCCCGCCCAGCCCGCGCCGACCGGGCCCACCAGGACGCAGCCAGGCGGAACGCGCACGTCGCCGGCGCAGCCGCACGGCCGGCGGAGGGCCGGGACACGGGCCGGCAGCCTGCGGGACGGCGCAGGCTGGAACGACGCGGCACGGACCGACAGCGGGCGGGCCGACAGCCGCCGGGCCGACAGCGGGCGGGCCGACAGCCGCCGGGCCGACAGC
>Ga0070708_100002672_pt1 | contig 13816 bp, 14 predicted proteins | sample KBSK5503metaG_FD_65469 | JGI IMG/M metagenome (GOLD analysis project Ga0070708, IMG submission 65469) | Corn, switchgrass and miscanthus rhizosphere microbial communities from Kellogg Biological Station, Michigan, USA - KBS K5-50-3 metaG | ecosystem: Host-associated > Plants > Roots >...
TAGATCTCGGCGATCGTGGCGAGTATCCCGTGCTCGTGGAGGAAGTCGGCCAGGCCTTCCACGAGGCGGTAGTGCGCGACCTCGTCGAGGTCGACCCACGCGGCCTCAGACGCGTCACCACCTGGGCGCGGCGCGCCCGCCTCGAGGACCGTGACGGCAAAGTCGAGGATCACGAAGTGGTGATCGGTGCCGATGCGTTCCGCCCACCCGACGAGTTGGTCGCACACGCCCTCGATTCCCGTCTCCTCGACCAGCTCGCGAACCACGGCCTCGGCGAGGGTCTCACCGGGCTCGACCCGTCCACCCGGGATCGACCACTCCCCGGCTGCAGGGCCGTGACCCCGCCGAATGAGAAGAAGGCGGTCGTCGTCGATTGCGATGGCACCGACGCAGATCTCGGGCTTCATGCCGGGTCGATGCGGTGGTGCATCACGATCTTGCGGGCAGTGAAGCCTGACCCCTCGAAGAAGTTCTTGGTGGCGCGATGGCCCGGCAGCGCGGCAGCATCGACGCCCGTGCACCCGGCCTCCTCGAACCACGAGAGCGCCTCGCCCATCATCGCCTCACCGACACCAACGCCTCGCGCCCCCTCCTCCACGAAGATGTCTTCGACCACGCCGAGACAGCCGCCGTCGCGCAGCGATTCGATGCGGCCGAGGGTGTAGCCGATCACCACGTCGTCGATCGTGCCCACGAGCAGCCGTTGGTGGGGGTCGGCGAGGGCCGACGCCAGGCGGTCTTCGTATGGCGCCGCCGGCGCGTCGCGCCGGGTCCAGACCTCTCCCCCCCTCATCGGCCGCAGCTCCTCGATCGCGGTGGCGACAAGTTCGGCCACGCGCCCAAGGTCGTCGGTCGTGGCCCGGCGGACGCCTTCCACGTCGGATCGCGGTCAGCCCGCTTGGAGCTGGGCGATGCGGCTCAGGACGGTCTTGCGGCCCCGGCCCGCCTCCTCGTAGGCGCGGACCGCCTCGAGCTCTGACGCGCTGAGCCCCTCCAGCCGGGGAACGACCTGCGATGCCGAGAGCGCGTCGTAGCCGGGTATCGCCATCGTGACTTCTGGCGGAGCCGACGGAAATGCCCGGACGGTCGCAGACGGCGTCGACGCATTGGTCGCCGGCGACGGCGGGGCCGAGGGCGCGGGGCGCGCCCGTCGATCCGAGCGTTGGTCCGGGAAAAGATTGCGCACGACCTTGTTGGCCTGCTCCTGACCCATTCCCAATGCGAACTCCCCCATCGCCCGCGCGTTGGTGACCGCCTCGCGTCCCTTGTCCGCCAGCGTGGGGATCAGCTCGCGCGCGGAAACGACCAGCCCCAGCGGCGCGTAGACGAACACGTCGAGAGCCCGATGCATCGAGCTCTTGCGGTCACCCATCCGTCACGCAGTGTGGACGATCGCCAGGTCGCACGGGCTGTGATGGCTCACCTTGTTCGGCACGCTTCCGAGAACGAAGCGCTTGGCACCGGTCATGCCCCGCGACCCGACGACGATCAGGTCGGCATCGGTGTCGTCGGCGGCGTTAAGGATTACTTCTGCGGGGTCACCGCGATCGACGCGTACCCGGACCTTCGACAGCCCGACCTCCCTGGCGATCGTGCGGCCGCTCCGGGCTCGCTCCTCCGCACCGGCGGCGTCGGTCAGCGACCACTCCATGTCGGTGGGCACCTCGCCGCCGTGCGCCCCGCCGCCGGTGTCGCTGAACGCGCTCACGATGATGAGCTGGCCGTCGAACGCCTTGGCCAGCTCGGCCGCCTGGCGCACAGCCAGCTGCGCCGTCTCCGATCCGTCGGTGCCCACGACCACGGTCCGGTAGGTCATCGCCGATCCTCCTGTACCTGTCTACACGCAGTCGCGGCAGAACATCCTCTTCGGATCTTCCAACTGGCTCGGGTGTTTGACGAGGAAGCACGACTGGCACACGAACTCGCCCGGGCGCCGAGGCATGATCCGGCCCGTCCCCTCGGCCCGCTCCTCGGGATCGGGGGGCTCGTCGTCCTCCGCTTCCTCCTCCTCGTCCTCGACGACGAGGCGGTCCTTGAGAATGACGTCGAGGCTGGCCTCCACGTCGTCGGGATCGAGGACCTCGTCGTCCTCCTCCTCTTCCTCGTCCTCCTCGGTGGCAGTGGCCGCGCTGCCGCCGTCGGCGACGCCGTCCTCATCGGCAAGGACGGCGTCGTCCTCGAGGTCGCCCTCTTCGGCGAGGTCTTCTTCATCGAGCTCGTCTTCGTCGAGCTCGTCGAGGTCGACGAGGTCTTCCGGCTCCTCGTCCTCCTCGGTGAAGTCGTCGTCGATTTCGTCAGCCAAGAGATGGATCCTTCCGCACAGCGCGGGCGGGAGAATACACGTCGCCGTTTCATTACCCGTTCGGCTGCGGTTCAGTCGTTGGTGGCGTCGGCTGCCCTCCTGGGGCCGCCGGCGTCTGTCCGAAGTTCAAGCTGGTCACACCGTCGACCAGCCAGCGCGACCCCACCTTGACGAGGTCAAGCTGGAGCCAGGCGTCCAACCGCCGCTTCGTGCCGCTTATTCCTTCCACCGCCTGGTCGGCAACGACGACGACGCTCACCGTCCCCGACTCGATCTGGCCGGTGAACACGTCCTTCACGACCACCGACGCCCGACTCTTGGTGGTGACGAAGATCTGCTCCAGCGCCCCCACGCCCTGCTCGTACTCCTTCCGGAACTTCCCCGTCGAGAGGCGCAGCACCGCCTGCTTGCTGCGGTCGAGGTGCTCGTAGTCGTAGGTCAGGAATTGGTCGGCGAACCTCGACGCCGTCCGGGTCGCCGCCTGCCGCTCGTTCCGCTCGCGGTCGAGGTCACCCGAGAGCCGCGCGGCGACGACGCCCATCACCACGGCGCCGACCAACGACACCACCGCCAGCACCGACAGCGCCCGGCCGAGGCCTCGACTCGGGCCCGTCTCCGCTACGTCGTCGCCGTGTTCTTCCTCCGGCTCGGAAGGTTCGAGCTGTACTTCGGTCATGTGCGTCGGGGCGCTGCTCCCGAATAGCGGAGGACGACCAGAGCGGCGAGGAGGACGAGCCCGAAGATCAGGATCGTGCGCTGCGGACCCGGCAGGTCCGGAGCCGCCCCGCTCGCCGATATCGGCCGGTAGCTCAGGCTCTGGACCCGTAGCGGCGAAAGGCACGCGGGGACGGCCCGGACCGGCGGCAGCACCTTCGCGGGCACGAACTGCGGCGCCTTGTTGTGGGTGACGTTCACCTTGAATCCCACCCTTACCCAGCGGCCCTGAGGTCCGATTGGGGCGTTGGTCTCGACGTCGGTCGCGTCCAGCAGCTGGTCGAAGGCGGTCGGGGCCACGTCAAGCACCGTGGCCAGGCCCGCGAGGCGCACCGGCGTGGTGGTGATGTCGGTGACGATCTCCAGCGTCTTGAGATCGCAGTCGAGATCGGCCTTGTGGGCACGCACCAACGAAGCTGCTTGGTCGAGCAGCTCGGCGCCGCGCGCCAGCAGCACGCTCGTGTTGCCCCGGGCATTGCGCAGCGAGTCGGCCACCTCGCGCAGGTCGGTCAGCGACCGGCCGAAAGCGTCGCGGTGCTCGGCGAAAACGTGGGTCAGCCGGGTGTTGTTGGTCGCCAGCCGGTCGAGGGTGGCCGTCCTCGTGACGAGGCTCTGGCTGAGGGTGTCACCAGCTTCGGTGAACTGTCGTAGCGAGTCGGCCCGACCCTGGAGGCCGACCGCAGCCTCGTGCACCAAGGTCTGCACCGCGTCCGGCGGGATCGCCCCGACGAGCCGGCTGGCCGACCGCAGCAACTCGGAGAACTCCAGCGGCACCGAGGTGCGGCTCAGCGGGATGCGGGCCCCCTTCGCGTACCAGGGGCCGCCAGAGCCCGAGTATCCCGGAGGCGGGCTGAAATCGATGTACTGCTCACCCAGGGCCGATTTGCGGAAGATGGCCGCGGTCGAATCGCGGGGTACGCGCTTGCCCCGGTTGATCTTCATGGTCACCGCGGCACCGCCGGAGGCGCGGGACACGTGCGACACCGTGCCGTAGGTCACGCCGAGATAGTCGACCTCCGCCCCCGGGAGAAGGCCGACCGCGGACGCGAAGGTGCCGCTGATCCTGTACGGCCGCTCGATGGGATCGACCTTCACCAGGTTGGTGAGGGCCCAGAGGAAGAACGCCACGGCCACGAGGGAGAAGAACCCCAGGTTGATGAGGGTGCGCCGATTCATGGGCACCCCGCCGGGCTACGGGGATCGATCGTGCACGGCACCGCCCACATATAGACCTGCGTGAAGTCGCCGGGGACCGCCTTGGGCAGGGCGTAGACGAAGCGATCCAGCCAGTCGACGAGCGTGCCCACTTGCTTGGTCTGGGTGGCGGCCACGCCGATGATGGCGTTGATCTGCTTGATCTGGCGGTCGATGTCGCCGTGGTAGCGGTCGAGGACTTCGTTCTGGACCCGGGCCAGACGGGCGAGCTGGTCGAGGGCGCTGATCGCCTGCTCGCGGTTGTCCACCAAGATCTTCGACGTCGTCGCCAGATTGGTCAGCAGGCCCTTGATGTCCTCGCTGCCTCCGGCCAGCGTCTGGGTCGCCTTGTCGAGGTTGTCGATGATCGAGCCGATTTGCGTCGAGCGGCTGGCTAGCGATGCCGAGATCGTCGACAGGTCGCCGATGAGCGTGCGTAGCTCGCCGGCGCGGCCGCCGAACCCCGCGGCGCCGGTCTCGACGATCGACGCCAGGTTGGTGCTGTTCACCGCGCCGAGGACCGTGACGAGCTCGTCGGCGACAAACTCCAGCTCCGGAGCCTCGCCCGTGTGGCTGAGAACGTCGCCGTCGCGCAGAAACGGGCCCTTGGTGGGGTCGCCTTCGGGACGGATCTCGACGAACTTCTCGCCCAGGAGCGACGTCGTGCGCAACAACGCGATGGAGTTCTTGGGCAGCCGGGCACTTTTGTGCAGGCTGAGCGAGACACGCGCCTTGTAATCCTTGGTGAGGCTGATCTTGGAGATCGTCCCCACGCGGACATCGGCGGTCTGCACCGATGCCCGGCTCTGCAGGTCGCCGATGTCATCAAAGGTGGCCGTCACCTTGATCGATCCCCCGCCCCCGCACCCGGCCAGCACGAGCGACGCGAGTGCGCCAGTAAGCAGCCCGCCCCATACCCGACGCGTGCCGCTCACCGCCCAACCCCCAAAACCGCCCGCGCCGCCGACCGCAAGAACCCACCGATACCGCTGGCAGCTCTGCCAACCCGAGACTCCGCCGACAGGCGCGGAGCAGCCACTGACGCGCTTCCGCGGGTACCGCTGCCCAACAGATCGACAAGGGCATCAATCGGCGAAGCCGCCGCCAGCGGAGGCGAGGGGTGACCCGCGCGGGGGGGACCCGCTGCGGGCGGGGTCCCCTCTGGGGTGCCCGCAGCCGGGAGGGCCCCCGCCGGGGCAGGACCCGGAGCCGGAGCTGGCGGGACACCGCGCGCGGAGGCCCCCGTCGTCGTGATGCAATTCACGTCAACGGGCAGGCACGGGCCGATCACCGGGCTGCCAGGCAGGATTCCGATGGCCTGGGCGACCGTCGGGCTGATCTGTGTGCGCAGGTCGAGGCGGTGGTACTGCTTGCTGTACGCCCCCTTGATCCCGTTGACCAGGAGAGGCCCGGCGTCGAGCACCTTCTCGACAGAGTCGATGTTGGCCCGCACCGCCTGAAGCACCCGGGTGAGGATGGTGAGGTCGCGATCGAGGCGCACCCGATGCTCGCTCACCAGGTCGAAGGCATTGCTCGAGACGCTCGCTAGGTTGGCTACCAGGCTCTCGATCGTGCGGCGCTCCTCGGCGAGCAGATCGGTGGTCGTGGCAAACAGGTCCAGCGTGCGGCCCAGCTCGCTCTCCCGGGTGCGCAGCGTCTGGGTGAACTCGTCGAAGTGGTCGATGAGGTGCAGGAGCTGTTGGTCCTTGTCGGCCAGCGTGGCGATGAGGTCAGACGCCCCCTTGAGGGTGTCGTTCAGTGACTGACCGTTGCCGGCCAGGTCGCCGGCAAGGTTCTTCACGAGGCTTCCGGTGGCGTTGGGATCGAGGGTGTCGAGGAACTTCTTCAGGGCCGCCAGGGCCTCGTCGGGCTCGACCGGGATGTCGGTGCGGTCGAGGGGGATGACGTCACCGTCATGGGCACGGGGCCGTCCCTCGGTCCATACGGGGAAGAGCTGAACGTAGCGCTCGCCGATGAGCGAGAGGGGCACGATGGTCGCCCGCACGTCGGCCGGCACCGGCACCGATTTCTTGATCCGCAGGCGGACGCGCACGTTGGTTCCCTCGACGTGCACGCTCTTGACCTTGCCCGCGGGCAGGCCGAGGACCCGTACGTCGGACGACGGATACAGCGAGATCGTGCGGGGGAAGACCGCCGAGAGGGTGTAGCCGCCACCGCCGCCACCGCCGGGTACAGAGCACGCCCCCAAGGTGACGGCGGCCAACGCCGCCGCGGCGCCAGCGGCGATGTAGCCCTCGAGCCGCGACCGCCGCCTCATGGTCCGCCGCCCAGCAGCGATCCGAGCACGCCAATGACGTCGGGCCCGACGGCCCGCACGTAGATATCGGCCCACGGCCCGTGGCTGGCGGCCTTCGACAGGCCGAGGGCACCCGACCCCAGCCACGAGAGGGCGCGGTCGAGGTCGGCCTGTCGCTTGTCGAGTACGTCAAGGGTCGGGTGCAGCGTTTGGAGGATGGTGTCGATCGAGCTCTTGTTGGTTGTGAGGATGCCGCCGAGGCCGGAGAACAGCCGGTCGCTGTTGCGGAGGGCGCTGGCGATGTCGTCTCGACGCTGCTGTACCAGGCTGAGGACGCCCTGGCTCTGGTCGATGAGGCTGACGATGGTCTGGTCCTTCTCCGCAAGGGTGTTGGAGAGCGTGTCGATCCGATCGAGTAGCTGGCGCAGCTGCGTGTCGCGCTCGGTAACCGCCAGCGACACCTTGGCCAGGCCGTCGAGCAGGTCGTGCACCTGTTGCTGCTTCCCCGCGGTGATCGTGGCCAGATCGGAGATGAACTTGTTGAGCTTCTCCGTGTCGGTGGCCTCGACCGACCGGGTGCCGACCTTGACCACGTCGAAGAGATCGAAGGGCGTCTTCGTGCGTTCGTGCGGGATCGTCCTCGCCCGGGCACCGCTGTCGGCGAGGTACGGGCGCACCACTGTCCCGGTGAGGCGGACGAACTTGCGGCCCAGCAGCGTCTCGAGGGCGATCTCGGCGCGGGTCTGGGGGCCGAGGTTCACGCCCTTGTTGACCTTGAACTCAACGACGACCAGGCCCCGCTGGCGGTCGGCGGCGATCTTGGTGACCCGCCCGGCTTTGATGCCCGCTACCCGCACCGAGTCGCCCTCGGCCAGGCCGCCGGCGTCGCTGAACTCGCCCCGCAGGGTGTAGGTCTTCTCGAACAGGTGGAGGATGCCGACCATGAAGGCCAGGCTGACGAAGCCGCCGAGGACGAGCACCGACACGATGCCGACCGCGTAGGGATTGCGGTCGCGAAATGACTTCATGGCGTCAGGAGCTGGGTCACGGCCGCCACGCCCCTGGTGGGCAGCGCCGGCGCCGGCGCCGACATGGATCCCGTGGCCGGCGCGCTTGCCGGTGCGGGGCCGCCTGTAACGCACGGGTCATTGAGCGTCTGGACGACGACGGCGCCGCAGGGAATGACTTGGTTCAGCCACTCGCCGAAACGGCTGGCGTTGAAGAGGGCCTTGGCCGCGCCGTCGAGGCCGGCGACGGCGTGATCGACCACGCTGAGCTTGCCGCGCACCAGATCGGTGATCGTCACGAGGTTGTGAATGATCGTGTCGACCTCGGTGCGGTTGTTGTCGAGGATGGCGCCGAGGTTCTTGGAGAAGTCGCCGAGGTCGTCGACCGCGGCATTCAGCGTCTTCGTGTTGGCGCTGAACGTGCCCGCGATGGTGACGAGGTTGTCGAGGATCGTTCGGATCTGGGCGTCGCGGTCGTCGATGGCGCCCGTGACCACGTTGAGGTTCTCGACCAGCCGGCCGATGGCCTGATCCCGATCGCCGAGGCTCTTCACCACGATCGAGAGGTCGTCGATCGATTGGCGCAGGTTCTCGGTGTTGCCGTCGAGGGCCGCGACGATGGTGTCCAGGAAGGTGTTGACCCGCTTGGGGTCCACCGCCTTGAGGATCGGGCCCAGCCGGTTGAACAGCTCCCCCACGTCGACGATCGAGCGGGTCTTGAGGATCCGACCGCCGCCCCGGAGCACGGTCGACGCCTCGCCCGGATAGACGTAGAGGTAACGCTGCCCCAGCAGGTTGCGCCAGCGAATGGCGGCGGTGGAGTCGGTGGGCAGCTTGGTCGACGACCGCACCGAGAAACGCACGCGGGCCCGGCCCTGGTGGATGGACACCTTGCTGACCTTGCCGACGACCACTCCCGCCACCTTCACGTTGTCGTCTTTCAGCAGGCCGGTGGCGTCGTCGAACGTCGCCGCCAGTGAGTACGTCTTCCGGAACAGGTGGATGTTGCCGATGGTGAACGCCAGGTAGGCGGTGAACACGCTGCAGATGGCGAAGAAGGCGATCAGCTTGATGATCGTCCGGGTCAAAGACGCTCTCACCGTGCCGCCGCCTTCGGCGGCTGCCCGGCTGAGAGCCGGGCTCCGATGTCTCTGGAGCTGCGCTCCTCCGCTTCGCTTCGGTGCTCGCTCACCTCAGCAAACCTCCGAGGAGGTCAACCACCGCCTGGGCACCTGAAGACGGCGCCGGCGGGTCCCCCGCCCGCGGCTGTGCCCGCCTGGGTCCCGATGTCGGCCGGTCGGCAGCTCGGTCCCCGGCGGACACCGGCGTGCCCTCGACGCAGCTCAAGCCCCGGCCGCACGGAGGCTCACCGCCGACGACGAACTTCACGGCCGCCAAGGTGCTCCCCACGGGGCACTGCACATCCGGAGGCAGCCCCGACGCCGGACAGGGGATCCTGTCACCCACCTCGGCGAGCACTTGGAAGAACTCCGTTAGCGCCCGCACCACCGCGGGCACCTGGCCCCGCTTGTCGTAAAGCAGCTGGATGGTCTTGCCGCCCTCGGTCACGTTCTTGCGCAGGAACGGTCGGTTGGCCTCGAGCACGTCGGCGAGGTCGGATGCGAGTTGCGACCCCTGGGTGAGGAACTGGTTCAAATCGCCGGCGTGGGCGTTGAGCTCGGGCAGGGCGACGTTGAGATCGCGGGCGCCACCCACCACGTCGCTGGCGGTGGCGGCCAGGCGATCGGAGATCTTGGCCAGGTCATCGAGGAACTGCTGGGTGTCGGCCGCGTGGGCGGCGTTGACGTCGGACAGCTTCTGGAAGTTCACGATCTGGCGGTTGATGCGGTCACCCAGTCCCGCCCCCCCCTGGGCCAGAGTGTCGAGGAGAACGGTCAGCTCCTCGGGCCGGACCGCCTTCAGGATCGGGTAGAGGTCGCTGAGCACTCGCTCCAGCTCGAACCCGCCGACGGTGTTGACGATCACGCCGCCGTTCTTGAGGAACGGCCCGCGGGACTCGTTCGCTCCCGGGTCGATGTCGACGAACTTCTCGCCAAAGAGCGTCTTGGGGCGGATCGTCGCTGACGAGGCGACGGGCACTTTCTCGCCCTTGTCGATCTTCATCCCCACGCGCGCCCTGCCCTTGACCAGGCGCACGCCCGTCACCTGCCCGATGTTGATGCCGTGGACCTTCACGTCGCTGTTGGGCAGGAGACCCTGTCCCGCGGCCGAGAACGTGGCCGAGAGGTGGTACTTGGGCGCGAGCTTTCCGGCACCTACGAGCACACCGAACACCACGAGGCTGGCGGACAGAACCAGCGTGATCAGTCCGGTCATGATCCGGACGGTGCGCTCGCTCAACGGGCGCCGCCTGCGGCGGCTGCACCGTCGAACGACAGTGCCCTATCTTCGGAGCTGCGCTCCTGCGCTGCGCTCCGGTGCTCGCTCATTCCTAACCGGCGACGCGGACGGTGTTGCCGCCCCCCCAAAACACCAGCGACAGGATCAGGTTGAGCACGACGACGGTCACGATGCTGAGGCGTATAGCCCGCCCGACGGCGACACCGACGCCTTCGGGGCCACCGGAGGCGTAGAAGCCGTAGTAGCAGTGGATCAGGGTCACGGCGACGGCGAACACACACGCTTTGGTCAGGCTGTAGATGACGTCGATGAACGGCAGGTACAGATGGAAGTAATGGTTGTAGACGCCCGCCGACAGCCCGAAGAACTTGGTGGTCACCAGGTAGGTGGCGCCGAAGCTGGCGTACAGCGAGATCAGGTAGAGCGGGATGATGGCGATCAGCGCGCCGATCACCCGGGTGCAGATCAGATAGACGAAGGTCGGCACCGACATCACCTCGAGGGCGTCGATCTCGTCGGAGATGCGCATGGCGCCCAACTCAGCGGTGAACCCGGCCCCGACCTGGGCGGCGAAGGCCACGCCGGCGATGAGCGGCGTCACCTCGCGGGTGTTGGCCCACGACGACACCAGCCCGGTGAAGGACTGGGCGCCCAGCTGCTCGAGGCCCTTAAAACCCTGCAGGCCCACCTCGGTGCCGGTGAAGAACGACATCGAGAAGATGACGAACACCATGCCGCCGCCGACGATGAGGGCACCGGCGCCGATGGTGATGTCGCTCATGATGTCGAAGACCACGCCGAGGCGTTTGGGCCGTAGCGCCTGCGGCAGTTCCCGCAGCACCCGGATCGAGAACGTGACCTGGCGGCCGACCTCTTCGAACGCGCTGCCGATGGCAGTGGTTCCCTGGCGGACGACGCGAACCGGGCTGGCCATCAGAACTTCTGCGGCACCAAGGCGAAGTAGAGCGTGGTCATGATGAAGTTGGCAAAGAAGATGAGGATGAAGGTGATGACCACGCCCTGGTTGACGGCATCACCCACCCCCTTTGGACCTCCCTTGGCGTACAGGCCCTTGTAGCAGGACACCATGGCGGCGATGAAGCCGAACACGAACGCCTTGGCCAGCGACGACCACAGGTCGGGAAGCTGCGCCAGCACGGTGAAGCCCGAGAAGTACGCGCCGGCGGTGACGTGCTGCACGAGGACGTTGAAGACGTAGCCACCGGCCAGGCCGGCGACGCTGACGAGGGAGACCAGGAACAGCGACACCGTGCTCGCCGCCCACAGCCGGGGGGTGACAAGCCGGTGAATGGGATTGACGGCCATGACTTCCATGGCCGCGATCTCGTCCCGAATCTTGCGGGAGCCAAGGTCGGCGGTCATCGCCGATCCCCCGGCGCCGGCGATCAGTAGCGCGGTCGCCACGGGTGCTGCTTCCCGCACGATGGCGAGCACCATGGCCGACCCCGTGCCCGACTCCGCGCCCAGTTGCTTGGCGAAGGAGCCGACGTGCAGCGCGATCACCATGCCGAAGGGGATGGAGATGAAGATCACCGGCACGCTCGTGACCTTGGCGATGAACCAGCACTGGCGTAAGTACTCCCGCCACCATGCGCGGGCCTGCGGGGTGTAGCGGAGCCCATCGAGGGAGACGGCGAAGAGGTTCCCGGCCTCGCGGAGAACGAACTTCGGCTTCTCGATGACGGGGTTGGGCATTAGGTGGGCAGCTCGTGGTGCTTCAGGATGTCGGCGTGGCCGGCGGTGCCCTCGTCCCCGATGGCCCCGACGATGTCTTCCTCCTCATCGGCCATCTCGTCCATGCCGATCGGACCCTGGGCCTTGCCCCGGAGGAACTGGCTGATGATGCGGTTGTCCGTGCCGAGCATCTCCTCCTTGCTGGCGAAGCGCACCAGGCCCGAGCGGTACAGCACGCCGATGTAGTCGGTGGTGCGCAGCGCTGACGGAATGTTGTGGGTGATGATGAAGATCGTCGCGCCGGTCGCCTCCTGGGTGCGGAGGGTGAGCTCGTCGAGGTAGGCGACGCGCACGGGGTCGAGGCCGGAGTCGGGCTCGTCGAAGAACAGGATCTCGGGATCCAGCGACAGGGCCCGGGCCAAGCCGGCGCGCTTCTTCATGCCACCCGAGACCTCACCGGGGAACTTGCGGAGGTGGTCGAGGAGACCGACGAGGCTCGACTTCTCGTGGACGATGTCGCGGATCTCCTTCTCGCTCTTGCGGGTGTGCTCTCGCAGCGGGAAGGCGATGTTGTCGTAGAGGTTCAGCGACCCGAACAGGGCGCCGTCCTGAAAGAGCACGCCAAACTTCCGGCGGACGTCGTAGAGCTGCTTCTCCTTCATGCCGACGATCTGCTCGCCCTCGACCCAGATCTCGCCGGCCTCGGGGCGCAGCAGCCCGATGATGTTCTTCAACAGCACCGACTTGCCCGTGCCCGACGGGCCCATGATGGCGGTGATCTTGCCCTTGGGGATGTCGAAGGTGATGTCCTCGAGCACCGTGTGCGAGCCGAACCGCTTGGTGACGCCCCGCAGCGAGATGATCGCCTCGGGCGCAACCGCCCTCTTCTCCACCCGGCTCTCCGACCGTCGCCTCGGCTTCGTCTGCGTCGCCAGCGTGAACCCCCTTGTTCCGGCGAGCGACGTTAGACGAGCGAGCGCACCGTCGCTCGGCGGTCTCCGAGGGTCACGACCTCGAGGGCATGGGGTAGCTGTTCTTTCACGTCGGGAGAGTGGGTGACCACCAGGATCTGGCGGAACCGGGCTCGTAGGCGTTCAAGAACCGTCAGGAGGCGGACGCGCCGGTCGTCGTCGAGGCTGCCGAAGATCTCGTCGAGAACGAGCAGCCCGACCTGGCCCCCCGACTGGAAGCGGACGTGCTCGCTGATCGCCACCCGCAAGGCGAGGTTGGCGAGGTCAGTCTCCGACCCCGAGAAGCGGTCCATGCCGTGCAGCCGCCCCGCGTCGCGGATCTGGATCTCGTAGGTCTCGCGGTCCACCTCGAGGCGGTCGTAGCGCCGATCCGTCAGCGACCCAAACACCTCGTCGGCGTTGGCCGAGAGGCGGGGCCCGGCGGCGCCGACGAGCGCGTTGCGGAACGCGTGTAACAGCTCGGCCAGCCGGCCAAGGTGACGAGACTCTTCACCCACGTCCGCCAGTCGCTCGTGCTGAGTGCCGGCCTCCTCGATACGGACCTTCATCTGCGCCACCCGCTCGGCGGCGGTGGCGGCGGCCATGCCCGCCCGGGTCACCTGCTCGCGTGCCGCCTTGGCCGCCGTTGTCGCCGCTTGGAGCACGTCAGCCGCGGCCGCGAGGTCCTCGGGCTTGAAGCCGAGCACCCGGACCTTCTCCCGTAGCGATTCAAGGCAGCCGGCTGTTTCGCCGACGCGGCCGCGCTCGGTCTCGAGCTCCTGCTCGGCGGCCCCTCGGCGCCGCAGCCGTCCGCGCAACTCCTGGGCACGCTCGGCCGCCTTCCGGCACGCGGCGAGCGCAGTCCGGGCCTTGGCCAGCGGCGCTTTGGCGTCTCGCGCGCGGCTATCGAGGGCGGCGATGCGGGCCTCGATGTCAGCGACGTCCTTGGCGCGGTGGGCCCTCACCTGTTCGAAGTTCTCGCCCAGCCCCTGGCCGCACAGCGGACAGTCCGCTTCGCCGGACAGCGCCGCCGACCGGTCGAGGGCCTCGCGGGCCCGCGCCAACTCTCCTGCGGCCGCCTTCCGCTCCCCCTCGATTCTGGACAGCTCGGCGCCGAGGGCCTCGGACCGCTCCACCGCGGCGTCAAGGCCGCTGGCAACGGCGACGAGCCCATCGAGCTCCGCCTGCACCTCCGAGAGCCCTGCGACCTCCTTGGTGACGGCCTCGACGCGCGCCACCGCGTTGTCGTGCTCCTTGCGCACCGCCTTGCCTTCGGCGATCAGGTTGTCGTGCTCGTGTTTGCGGACGTTCAGCTCATCGTGGCCGGAGGTCGCCG
>Ga0070708_100002673_pt1 | contig 13816 bp, 9 predicted proteins | sample KBSK5503metaG_FD_65469 | JGI IMG/M metagenome (GOLD analysis project Ga0070708, IMG submission 65469) | Corn, switchgrass and miscanthus rhizosphere microbial communities from Kellogg Biological Station, Michigan, USA - KBS K5-50-3 metaG | ecosystem: Host-associated > Plants > Roots >...
TGGTACTGGTATCGAAGTGCGCCGGGAACATGCGTGCCATTGTATGCTCCAGCCATATAAAAGATCTCTGGGAGACCCTACACTACTGTTTACAGAGTCGACTGCCTTCAAGCAGCCAAGGTTCGACCTCGAATTTTCATGAGCTTAGACCGCGGAAAAGCCAGGACAAAAAAATGATCGCACGAAGCAACGCCTTTCTCAGGCATCAACTCAGTCGTGCGATCGGGTTCACTACCATCATTAGCCTCCTGAATACTTTGGATTCGATCATCTCACGGAATATTTAAGCATCTCTATGGCCTGCCCAATCCGCAACTGCTCTAAGTGCAGGTCAGCACTAATTTCCAGATGCGGCCTCGCCCAGATGAATTGTATTAACTTTTGCGAAATTAGTTCCCTGATCTAGATTTGTGCAATCAAGTTCCCTACTCTAGGCCAATCCAAGTAACTTTGAGATCCTACACCTTGTTTTCCTATTCAGGCTTATCTCAATACTCAACTACTCGGTAATACCTGGCCCGCCAAATATTTGTGGAATAGCCAAATATTTGTGGTACAGGGCCAGATATTTACGGAATTTTACATTTGGGGCACCAGATGGGATGGTACACAATCAGGTGGATCTGGTGCTCATCTCGCTGGTACTCTAGCTTGTCTGAGTAGGTTGTTTCCATAGTGACTCTTATACAGCAATTTCAACATGATGGCAACAAGTAGAGGGCTCAAGCCAGGAACGCCTCACTGCCGCCGTTCAAACGGCGCAGCTTGCGGCGGGCTAAAGCCTCTGTTCGTCATTGTCCTTGACGACTGCCCTCTGAAGCGGTAGGATGTTGCGAGAGAGTTACGGCATAGATCAATAGAAAAAGGATGCAGAGGAGGGAACACATGGAAGTACGCAAATTGACAGAGTCTGATGCCGAGGCATTTTGGAATATTCGACTGCGGGCATTGCGCGACAATCCGGAATCGTTTGGCGCATCATACGAGGAGATTCTTGAACGTGGCATCGCCGGCATCGCGCAGGGGCTGCGCAAAAGAGATACCGCGCCTGACGATGTGACCTTCGGTGCATTCGATGGGAACACGCTGGTTGGCATTGCCGGCTTCCGGCGAGAAGAAGAAGCTAAAAGACGCCACAAGGGTGTCATCTGGGGCATGTATGTGCCACAGGAGTTGCGCGGGAAAGGGATAGGTAAGGCGTTGTTGCAGGCTGCAATTGCCTATGCTAAAACCTTGCCTGGCCTCGAACAGATCAACCTGAGCGTTGTACTGACCAGCAAAGAAGCCCGCCATCTCTTCATCTCGCTAGGCTTCGAGACGTATGGACTGGAACGGCAGGCGCTGAAGTTGCACGATCACTATTTTGACCAGGAGCTCATGACACTCCGCCTGACGTAGGGCTAGCCGGGATAGAGGGGATGTTATAGCCGCTCTGGATGCTTCTTCTTCCAGTAGCGCATATAGCCCTGCACACTCATCTGGTAATTCGTCGCGATCTCGTAGCGATCCAGCGCGCGCCGGTCCCCCCCGGCAGCCTGTAGTAGTTCAGGTTCCGTATGCTCGGTCAGCATTGTGATGATCCCAGGCTCGCTTTTCCTGTCGCGCATAGCCCCAAGCACGAAATCGCCCCAGGAGTAGAGCTTTGTGCGAAGTCGTTCCAGGTGTTCCGGTAAATCATGCTTCACCGCTCCGAAGTGCCCTATGTAGAGCACATCGGGCCGCAAACGCTTTACAAGGTCGATGCTGTCTGACCAGGCTTCGAGGTCCAGATCGGGCGGAGGTGTGGGTGGGCGTATGTAATCGATCCCTGGTAAACGTACCCCGGCCACGTCTCCCGCGAACAGTTCGCCGGAGTGTACGTCGAAAAAGATGACGTGATGTACGGCGTGTCCAGGCGCATAATGTACCTCCAGGCGGCGGCCTGCAACATAGAGAATTTCGCCCCCATCGAGTATATGCAGGCGCTCCTGGGGAGTGGATTCGATTTCTCCCCAGAGCAGTTGCATGCGATCTCCGAAGATACGCGATGCGCTGGCAACCACTTTCGCAGTATCAACCAGGTGCGGTGCACCCTTCCTGTGTACATATACCTGTGCCCCCGGCATTTGCTTGACGAGGGTACCGGTTCCTCCCGCGTGATCCAGGTGGACATGGGTGGCGATAAGATGCGTCACATCTTCTGGATCGAAGCCTGCTTCCCGGATCGAGGCCAGCAACGATTCCACCGCGCTGCCCGGACCGGGATCGATGACGGCAAGCTCATTACCTCCCGCCAGCAGGTAGGAGCCGATGACCTCGTTTTCGCCGCGGAAAGGGTGCGAGATTTGCCATGCCCCTGAACTGAGTTGAGTAACGTTTGACAAGCAAAACTCCCTTTATGTCTTATGCTTTTTTGGCAGAGATGGCCTTTGCCTGTGTGAATAGCAGCAGGTAGTCCCTGCCTCCCGCCTTGGAATCGGTGCCGGACATGTTGAAGCCGCCGAATGGGTGGACGCCGACGAGCGCACCTGTGCTTTTACGATTGAAGTAGAGGTTGCCGACGTGGTACTCTTCCTTCGCCCGTTCGATACGCTGCTGATCCCGCGAATACAAGGAACCGGTCAGACCGTACTCTGTATCGTTGGCGATATGCAGGGCGTCGTCGAAGTCATTTGCCTTAATCACTGCCAGCACGGGTCCAAAGATTTCTTCCTGGGCGATGCGTGCATGCGGGTCTACATCTGCGAACACGGTTGGCTCGATAAAGTAACCTGGGCCGTGATGTCCGCCACCGGCTACGAGACGGCCTTCATGCTTGCCTATCTCGATATACCCGGTGATCTTCTGCATGGCGTTCTCATCGACGACCGGGCCCATATAGGTCTCCGGTTTAGTGACGTCGCCCACGCTCAACTGCTTTGTCTTGTCGATCACTTTCTGCAATACCTGGTCGTAGACCTGCCCGACAATGATGGCACGCGAGCCTGCGGAACACTTCTGCCCCTGGAAACCGAAGGCGGAGGCGACAATGCCCTCGGCGGCGGCGTCAAGATCAGCAGTTTCATCTACGACCACAGCGTCTTTGCCGCCCATCTCTAAGACAGCACGCTTCAGCCAGAGCTGTCCCTTGTATGGCTTTGCAGCCAGCTGGTTGATGCGCAGGCCAACGTCGCGAGAGCCGGTGAAGGCAATGAAACGCACCATTGGATGCTCGATCAGGGCATCGCCAATGATTGAGCCTGAACCGGTCAGGAAATTGACCACGCCAGCAGGCAGGCCAATATCTTCCAGGATGCGCATGAACTGCCACGCGATCATGGGAGAAGTACTGGCCGGCTTGAGCACAACCGTATTGCCGGTTACGAATGAGGCGCTGGTCATGCCGACCATAATAGCCACCGGGAAGTTCCAGGGGGGTATTACCGCGCCCACGCCCAGGGGAATATAGACGAGCTGGTTGTCCTCGCCCTCGATGCGCACGAGTGGGTGGTCTTCAGCCAGGCGCACCATCTCGCGTGCGTAGAACTCCAGGAAGTCGATAGCTTCGGCTGTATCGGCATCGGCCTCGGGCCAGCTCTTGCCAACTTCGTAGATCATCCAGGCATTGACGTAAAAGCGGCGTTGTTTCAGCAGGTCGGCTGCCGCGAAAAGGTAGCCGGCTCGTTCTTCAGCCGGTACTCGCTTCCAGGTTTCAAAGGCTGCCGCTGCGGCCTTCACCGCCTCGTCTGCCTGCTCAACGCTGGCACGCGCAAAATAGCCGATTACCTGGTCGGGTTGAGAGGGGTTGACCGAGGCGAAAGTTTCCTTGCTGAGAATCTTCTCGCCGCCGATGATTAAAGGATAGGTTTGCCCCAATTCGCTCTTTACTTGCCCCAGCGCTTCCCCCTGAGCCTGGCGGTTTTCAGGCCTGGTGAAGTCGGTCAGTGCTTCATTTTTAAATGGCGTCTTTGCGCGCAACGCCACACCTTCAATCATTTTTGCCATAGAAAAACACTCCTTTGTGTACAAGAGATACTTTCTCTCATTGTATCTCATGGGAGGTGCTGAGCGATAGGGCGGCTGCGATTGAGCGCAGGTACTACCTCTCCGACCGGCTGGGCGAAGCCAGGACGCAGTCCGTTGCCGGTCGGAAGAAGATGAGTACTACCTGATTAACCTGGCCAATTGATCAATTACCTCCAGGTCAGGGACGCATGGCCAGAATATAAATTCGTCAGCTCCAATATCTGCATAGGCCTGGATACTCCCCTTGATAACGTCAAGCGTTGTAGGGAGAGCATTGATCATCGAATCGACCATTGGTCCCGTTCCGTAGTAATTGCGGATGTATGCGCCTGCGCGTTCTTTTGCATCTGGACCCAGAGCAAAGTACATACATCCGACCAGGCGTGGTTTACCGGGCCGACCTGCGGCTTTCCAGACTTCTTCTGCCAGCTTAAAAAACGGTTGAGCCCTCTGGGGGCCTCCGCCACCGGCGACGTAGCCATCTCCCCAGCGGTCAAGCCTTTGTAACGCGGCTGGCGTGTAGCCTCCGAGTAGCAATTCGGGACCTCCTGGTCGCGCTGGGGATGGACCAACTGGTCCTACGTTATCGCCGAGCGGTTGACCGGACCAGATACGCTTCATGGTTGCCAGTTGCTCCTCGAAGTGTTTTCCCCGGTTATGGAACTCGGCATGTGCCGCGCGAAAATCGTCCTCTCTGCTGCCGACACCCAGACCCAGCGTGAGACGACCTCCCGAGAGCGCATCCAGGCTAGCGGCTTGTTTAGCCAGAATAGCGGTATTACGCAAGGGCGCTAACAAAACCGTGGTCACCAGGCGTACGCGCTGTGTTGCGCCAGCGACTGCTGCCAGCGTAATCAGCGGCTCGTAGTTGGGATAGACCAGGCGGTCAAGGATACTCAGGCTGGAGAATGGGCCGGCGTCTACTTTTTTAGCCCAGTCCAGGATATGTTTTCCCTGCACGCCAGGGATTGTCGCCGGTAAACCAATACCGATTTTCATTATCTAACCTCCAAATCTATATCTGCACGTTAAGAGTCTTTACTGTGCCTTCCGCTAAGTCAATGACACGGATGGCATTATTGTTCGTATCAGCCACGTAGAGCTTGCCATTGGCCGCGGCGAGGCCGGCAGGCTCGTTAAACTGCGCGCTATCCAGCGTGCCGTCCTTGAAGCCTGCATCACCTATCCCGGCGAATGTCTTCACTTCACGTGTCTGTGGATTCAGCACCTTGATGCGATTATTGTACGTATCTGCAAGGTAGACATGACCATCGACGAAACATAGAGCCTGTACATGCTGCAAGAGGGCCTTTTCTCCTATGCCATCGGCATCACCAAAGTCGAACAGGCCGGTTCCGACGAGCGTGGTGACCTGTTTTTCCCCTGTCAGGGCGATAGCTCGCACCGCGCTCGTCTCGCTATCCGCTACGTACAGTACGCGGCTATCGTCGAGCGCCAGGCCGTTGGGTTGTGCGAAGAGAGCCTCTTCATAGCTGCCATCGCGTAATGCTTCGGGACCCGCACCTGCAAATGGCTCGATAATACCACTTTCAAGATGCAGCACGAAAATGCGGTGCGAACCAGCCATCGCAATGTAGAGATGATCACCGTTGCACACAATGTCCCAGGGTGAGTTGAGCGCAACACTGCGTGCTGGCCCTTGTAAAGGTGTACGCACCATGCCGTATTGCTCACCTGTCCCTGCTATCGTCTCCACCTGCCGCGTCGCCAGGTCAACACGCCGAATCAAGTGATTTTCGGTATCAGCCACGTAGAGGAGATCACCTGCCAGCGTAACGCCCAGTGGTCTGTTGAAGCGGGCTTGTGTGAACGAACCATCAGCTTTGCCTGCTTCCGCAGACCCTATCACCTGTCGTACGTTGCCGCCCAGGTCTATCTCCAACAAGCGATGATGCCCTGAGTCGCTCACAACGAGGCGATTAGCCCGGGCATCGACTGCTACCTTGCCAGGAAAAGCGATCAGAGCTTCTGGTGCCGTCTCGCGTGCGAAACGCAATGGACGATGATTGAGCAAGCCGGCAGCGTCGAATTCCTGAATCATTCCCTGGATAAGCCCTTTGGCAGCCTCTGGTTGTATTTCTCCTTCATGCCTGGCAATAACCCTGTTTTCCGGGTCTATGAACATCAGTGTGGGCCATGCACGTACAGTATATTGCCGCCAGAGGTTCATGTTCCTGTCATTGACGACGGGATGCTCAATGCCGTAACGCAGCACGGCATCGCGGACGCTCTCCGTAAATTGCTCCCGTGGGAACTTCGGCGAGTGAACGCTCACTCGCTGCCAACCTTTCCATTTGGAAACAAACGTTTGATCCCTCCCACAGCATTTTTAACTTGCGCAAGCTTCTTCGCAAGGCCGCTTTAGAGGTGGCTACCACCCAGGCTAGCTTATGCGGTACAGCAAGGAACGTTCCTCATGAAGCAATTCCCATCGATTGAAAAGCTTGATACCGGCATTTTGTACGCCTTAGAGCTTGCATCAAGCATCAGCGTGTTGCTGCTTGCCTTTGGCCTTATTGCATCGATGGCGAATGTCCTCACGAAAGGGTCAGTCCTTACCAACAACCTCATTATGCAACGCATATGGGCCTGGACGCAATGTGTTGGCATAGACGCCGGCTTAAGCGGGACTATCATAAGGACCTTCCGCTTTCATGCTGAAGGCCAGAGGATGAAGACCTGGCTGTATGGGTTACTCTCGATACTGCTTCTGTTCACTGCGGCTATTGTGAGCAACATTGAGGCGATACAACAGACGCTTAACACCACCCTTGAGGTAGCCTATCTGCATGTGTTCATACCAGTTGCGGCTTTAATTTGGATACGCTCTCTAGCTATTGTGCTGCTTATTGTGGCCCATGCCATGCGGCATGTGCAGGTTGAAAAGCCACACGATGCACCGGCAGCGCAGCCGCAACAACAGGCCGCGCCTCTTGTTATCACCTCTGAACTCTTGGAAAATTTGCGCGTGTTACTTTCCCAACCAACCGTCACCGAAGAGGAGAACACAGAACCCCTCTTATTGACGGAGGGCGAACAAGGCACGAACAACGGCGAACGGGTAAGAGCATACCTGTTGCTTCATCCAGGGGCAAAAGTACGCGAGGTAGCAGAAGCGTTGTCCATCAGTGTGAGTACCGCGAACAAATGGATGAGTAGGGTAAAAGAATAGGGCAGCAGGGCGAACAAACCAGAGATGAGAGCGAACAGGGAAGCATAGAACTTCCCTGTTTTTGAAGGCGGTGTCGCTACAGACGCACGATGAGCGTTCCTACGATGCCTTCGGCTATGTCGATCACGCGGATAGTGTGGTTGTTCGTATCAGAAACGTAGAGCTTCCCATTTGCTGAGGCGAGACCTGCTGGTTCGTTGAACTGCGCTTCGTGAAGCCCTCCATCTCGAAGACCCGCGATGCCAGTGCCAGCAAATGACTTTACCTCGCGTGTCTGAGGGTTGAGTATTTTGATGCGATTGTTGTAGGTATCGGCCAGATAGAGTTGCCCATTGACGAAACAGACGGCCTGGACGTGTTGGAGCAATACGCGATCACCAACCCCATCTACATCGCCAAAATCGAACAACCCTGTGCCGACAAGCGTTGAGACCTGTTTTGCTCCTGTAAGGGCGATAGCCCTCACAGCGCTGGTCTCGCTGTCTGCTACATACAAGACGCGACTGTCGTCAAGCGTTAGGCCATTGGGTTGTGCGAAGAGCGCCTCCTGATAGCTGCCATCGCGGAGTGCTTCGGGGCCCGCACCGGCAAAGGGTTCGATGATTCCAGTCTCGAGATGCAGCACGAAAATGCGGTGTGAGCCAGCCATTGCAATGTAGAGATCGCCGCCGTTGCACGCGATGTCCCAGGGCGAATTGAGTGCAACGCTTCGTGCTGGCCCCTCAAGGGAGGTGCGCACTATGCCATTTTGCTCACCTGTGCCAGCAATTGTTTCTGCTTGTCGTGTGGTGAAATTGACCCGGCGAATAAGGTGGTTTTCCGTGTCAGCGACATAGAGCGTATCGCCGACGAGTGTCACCCCCTGTGGGCGGTTGAATTGCGCCTGGGTGAAGTCTCCATCTGCATTGCCCTGTTGACCCGTTCCGACGATCTGGTAAACCTTGCCTGTGAGGTCTGTCTCAACCAGCCGATGATGGGTGGAGTCACTGATAACGATGCGATTGGAGACTGAGTCAACAGCGAGCTTGCCAGGAAAGGCAAGAAACGATTGTGTAGCTGTTTCACGCGCAAAGCGTAAAGGACAATGGTCAAGTAATCCCTCGGCGTCAAATGCGGCAATCATCTCAGACAGCAGTGCTTTTGCTGCTTCAGGTGGAATTTCACCTTCATGCTTGCCGATGACCCGACCTTCCGGGTCGATAAACATCAGTGTCGGCCATGCGCGGACAGCGTACTGCCGCCAGAGATTCATGTTCCTGTCATTCACGACAGGATGGTTAATACCATAGCGGAGTACAGCATCGCGAACACTCTGGGTAAATTGCTCCTGTGAGAATTTCGGAGAGTGAATGCTAATGGTGACTATTTCAGGGAAGGCTTCTTCGATCTCGCGCAACTGCGCGAGGGCATGCATACAGTTAATTCAACAGAATGTCCAGAAGTGCAGGATCGCAATGTGTCCGTGCAACTCTTTTATGCTGATGGGATGATCGCTATTAATCCAGTCCAGGTTTTGAGGAAAGTCCGGTGCTCGCACGTCTCCCCGGAATCGCGATGTTGCCATGGTATCCCTTTCCTATGCTCATCCACAGAACACAAAGCTGTTTACTGCATCATATCATATAAACTCTGAGTCAAAGAGAGCCAGGAATGGGACGAACAAAAGAGCAGAAAGGCGCTACTTAACAGGTTTTGAACCCGCCCGGGAAACCGACCTCGTCGCGACGGGCTGCGAGGATCACGAGAATCCACTTAATCCGCTGTTTCAATTCCGAACAGGCTTCCCAGGCCGTTTCGCCAACACAGGGTTTAATTGTTTGCGCCTACCTCTGCGATAGCCGAGGTTTTGTGCCCCTCAGATGAATGAACCTCGTGAAATAAGCATGAAATGTGATACAATGTGTTTCACTTCTCCCTCCCTCTCATCCCCCTCCCCAAGCCACTTCACAAACCATGCTTCGCAAAAAGACAGTGGATTTGACAGGAGCACAGGCCCTCACGCATTTTGACAACAGTGCGAATCGCTCCTCGGCAATCCATACAAACCTGCTACGTCAGTTCGCCTAATCAGCAGCAATAAAACACCCAGGACTTATGCCAAACAATCAGCAAGTATCCTGGGTATCTTTTTGCCTTCAATCCCGAACGGGCTTCCCAGGCCAGTTAGCCTCCGGGAACACAATCGACAGATCGCCAGCGACTCAGTGTTTCAATCCCGAACGGGCTTCCCAGGCCAGTTAGCCGTGGTGGAGGTGGTGTTAGCCTCGGATGGATCGGAGTGCGTTTCAATCCTGGACGGGAGCCAGGGGTCTTTTAGCCCTGGAAGTACGGCCAGGGTACAAATATGGACGTGCAGTTTCAATCCCGGACGGGAGCCAGGGGCCTTTCAGCCGTTACTGTTGAACTCAACGCATTTCCCGGCAAGACGGTTTCAATCCCGGACGGGAGCCAGCGGCCTTCTAGCCTGGGAATACGTCCATCTCTGCGCCAAGACATATGGGTTTCAATCCCAGACGTGAGCCAGCTGCCTTGGAGCCTCAACCCGAACCTGCAACAGATACCGGACAAGGGTGTGTTTCAATCCCGGGCGTGAACCAGCTGCCTTGGAGCCCGACGAACCTAAACCTGAAAAGGATGGCTTTCTGTGTTTCAATTTTGCATGGCAGCCAGGGGCCTTGGAGCTGTTAGACTTGAATCGGCAACCTAGAACCTCGATAAGTTTCAATCCCAGCCGGGAACCAGGGGCCTTGTAGCCGCTGCAAAGTATGGCGGCTATCGTCTCTTTGCACCCGAGTTTCCCACGGGATGCGCAACGAGCTGATGCGGCGCATCCCGTGGGCGTTTGGGCGCCAGCGCCGATTTCTCCCTCGCCTGAACTTTTGTGAGCAATCTCTCTCCTCTGGCCTGTGTATGCTATGCTTGAGGTGAGAGTGGAAACAGCTCGGCTCTCAGAGGACGGCAAGTTAGTGCGTGTGCTGGCATCGGCACAGAAAGAGGCACCCAATGGCACTCCAGGCGGATGAGAGCGGAAGGAATCAGGCCAGGCAGACGCCTGGCAGTACGCGCCTGGCCAGGCTGGCTCCTGGCCCAAAAGAGACCTTTTTGCTGGGAAACCTTCCAGCGTTGGTGCGCAAGGGGCTCTTGCGTCTTTTCGAGGATGCCTGGCGCGAGTCAGGAGACCTGTTCAGTCTGAAAATGGGACCGAAGCGCCAATATGTGATTACTCGGCCCGATCATGTGAAACATCTGCTGGCAACCGAGAAGCAGAAATATCCTAAAGGGAGCGGCTACAAAATCGTGCGTGAGAGCATGATCGGTATTGGGCTGCTTACCAGTGATGGCGCATTCTGGCAGCGTCAACGCCGACTGATGCAGCCACTCTTTACCGCCAGGGCGGTCACGCAGTTTGCCGGGCAAATGACCGACAGAACTGAGGAGATGCTGGCCCGGTGGAAGCCACATGCAGCGCGTGGCGAGCCGCTGGACCTCTCGGTGGAAATGATGCGGCTGGCGTTAAGTATCATCGGCACAACTATGGTAAGCCTGGATGCTGGGGATGAGACGCTGGAGTTAGGCCGCGCCTTTCGGACCATGATGGAGTCTATGGCGCATCTCAGTTCCGGGCTACCGGTCATGCCCCAATGGGTCCCAACCCCGCGCAATCGCCGCGCCCACGCCGCTGCGCGTGTCCTCGATACCTATATCTATCGCCTGATCCAGGAGCGCCGTGCTCAGCAGGAGCGTCCTCCTGACTTGCTGACGCAATTGCTGGAGGCGCGCGATGAGGAAACCGGTGAGGGCATGACGGATGAGCAGATTCGCAATGAAGTCCTCACCATTTTCCTGGCTGGCCACGATACCACCGCTGCTGTCCTTACCTGGGTGTGGTATCTGCTGGCGACACACCCTGCAATCGAAAGCAACCTGCATGAGGAACTGGCCGCTGTGCTGGGTGGCCGCACCCCAACGAGCGACGATCTTGCGCGGCTCACCTATCCCCGGATGATCTTTGAGGAGGCCCTGCGCCTGTATCCGCCAGGCTGGATATTCCCGCGCGAAGCCGCTGAGGAGGATGAAATCGATGGCTATCGGGTGCCGGCGGGCACCCTGATGCTCGCCTGTCCCTATCTGACGCATCGCCAGCCAGCCTTCTGGGAGCATCCAGAGCAATTTGAGCCTGAGCGTTTTACGGCTGAGCGTTCGGCACAGCGCCCACCCTATACCTATTATCCGTTTGGTGCGGGGCCACATACCTGTCTTGGCATCCACTACGCCCTGTTGGAGGGCCAGTTGATTCTGGCGACCGTCGCTCAGCGCTACCGGCTGCGGCTCGTGCCAGGCTTTTCAGTCGAAGTCCGGTCGATGGGAATGCTACGCCCCCGACATGGCTTGCCGATGCTCTTACAGGCCAGGGAGGCTGGCGGTTAAAACCGCGCCTTGCCTGGAGCGCGGGCGTCTCGCCCGCTCGTATCAGGTGGGCTACTGTGATACCTACCCGTTGCTGCGACGCGGCTTTTGCAGCGCTCACGGGTTTCGCAACCTCGTTGCGCATCGCGTGGGAGTGATGAAGTCTCTGAGCGTAGGTACTCGGATGCCTCTACAGGCCATTCTAGCGGGGAACAGGTCAAAAACTGTCCTTTTTTCTCACTTTAATAAGCTCTTCTAAAAAGAGGCTCTCGAAAATGCTTGCGTTTTTTGGCTTCTGGTGCTATAGTTGAAGGGTGGCAGGCTCCAAGGCCCCTGGTTCCCGTCTGGGATTGAAACTCCACATAGTACGTCTGTCCATCAGCTATTATCTTCAGGCTCCAAGGCCCCTGGTTCCCGTCTGGGATTCCTGCGAAAAACGCCTAAAAGAGTAGGGTAATGCAGGAAGTACCCGATTTTCATGCTCCTCTCTGAGGCGGAGCATCATGGCGCTTGAAACAGCTTGAAGGTGCCGCATGAGGCATCTCCATACCACTGGCTCCAAGGCCCCTGGTTCCCGTCTGGGATTGAAACAGGTACTTGATCGTCCCTTGCGCGGGTGGTACCTGCTGGGCTCCAAGGCCCCTGGTTCCCGTCTGGGATTGAGGGAAAAAGATACCCAGGATGCACGTTTATTGTTGAGCGTGAGTCCTGGGTGTTTTGCTTCTACTCAGAGGATTTTGTGGTTTCTGTTGTAGTAGAATACGTGTTTGTGGGTGAAGTAGAGAGTAGCAATTCGCAATTGCTGTCAAATTTGCTGTCAAAGTGGTTGTTGTATCTTGAGTGAGGTGCTTGGTGGCTGTTCTGGAGTGCGTTGAAGAGGATGGTATCTTGCGTTGCTTCATGCAGTAGCTACTATAGCAAAACCCGAGGCAGTCACGCGTTCCAGAAAACGTTACACAGAAAAGGCGAACGAGGGCGAACAGCGAACGAACAACGCCCAGGAAGCTGCGCCAGGCAGTGATAACAAAGATGGGCGAACAGGGGGCGAACATCTGAAGCATGCCCGGGAGGGCTATTCGAAAGCGATTGTATGTCCTACAAAATGTTACACCTGTGTGGCCATTTTTCTGCTCTACAACTGTGGAGGGTGGGTTAATGTCTCCTTGAGCAAGCAATACGTAATCGCATCTGAAGCAGTCTGTTTATTCCAGCCTTTCAGCCTGGCCCGCCGAGCCAATGTCGGATCTAACCATCGCAATCGTGCAAGTTGCTTCGGCGTGGCTGGCTCGTCCAACCACGAAGCATTTTTGCTGCTAAGCACCTTGGCTGCGATTGATTCAGTGTGTTCATGCACTTGAGCCACCTGCTGCCGGAGAGGCAAATAGTCCTTCGCTATCCAGCGGTGCGCTGATTCTTGTTCATCTTGTCGGTCCTGTATAGTGTACAAGCGGGAGTGATAGAGGCCACTTCCCTCGGGATCTCGCTCGATAATGGCTGCAACATCTCCCGCTACCATGGCAAAGTAGCCATGTCGATATGCTACCCAGCGGTAATGTGACTGACCTATCGGGTCTAGCAGGGATAAGCCAGGTTCCGCATCGGCACCCAGGATCGCTTTCAAGATCGGATCCGTCGCTCGCGCATACCGGGCCTCTCGACCACCTTCGCTCGTGGCCTTGCTCATTCCTATGATGTGAGGTAATACCACCTGATTGCTCGTATCCGGCTGATTGCCCATCACATCAATCACCAAGCAGTCCTGCTTGCCTTCGGCCCGACGTGTGCCCCTGCCCAACATCTGGACATACAATAGAGGGGAGAGAGTCGGGCGGGCAATAACCAAAGCCGAAATTGCAGGAAAGTCGAAGCCCTCTGCGAGAAGTGTACAGTTACATACAACCTGGATCACACCATCGCGCCAGTCGGCAAAGATGCGTTCGCGCTCGGACCTGCTGGTATGTCCTGACACGGCAGCGGCTTGCAGACCGAGGTGACGAAACGCTTCCGCCAGTTCTTCAGCGTGCTCCACTGTGATCCCGAAGACGAGCGTTGGCCGATTGTCAATCTTGGACGCCGCTCCCCGCACGATCTCCTGTGTGATAGCAGTGTGGAGCAGTTCGCGGGCCAACTCCTCCTCAACGTAATCAATCTCACCTGATTGACGAGTCGTAGCTACATCTGCCAGGTCGATGTTGATCTTCAGTGGCTCCCAGGTGAGCGGTGCCAGCCAGC
>Ga0070708_100002674_pt1 | contig 13815 bp, 10 predicted proteins | sample KBSK5503metaG_FD_65469 | JGI IMG/M metagenome (GOLD analysis project Ga0070708, IMG submission 65469) | Corn, switchgrass and miscanthus rhizosphere microbial communities from Kellogg Biological Station, Michigan, USA - KBS K5-50-3 metaG | ecosystem: Host-associated > Plants > Roots >...
CGAGCAAAAAGAAAGAGAGCGGGACTTTGTGCCGCTCACTGAAGCTACGCGCTTGCGGCGGCATCGTCGGTCTTCAAATTGGCAAAGAATTCCTGGAAGCTCAAGCCGGTTCGTTTCGGGAACTCGTTGCGCACGGTCCCAGTGGCGATGGTCGCCTTCTCTTCGTCCGTGTAGTCGGCACCCCTGCCCTTGATGTCAGTTCTCTTGTTCACATACCTCTTCAGGTGCTCCACCTGCTCCTGCAGGACGCTGTGCTCGAATTTTTCGAGGCTCTCTGCTTCATCTGCCATGTCCGCCCAGTGGCCGAAATCGCGATAGTTGATTTTGCCTTCCTCGCCGTGCAGAGCTGCGGCGAGTTCGTCCGACCCATTGGCGGCGTGGTCGTACTTCTTCTGTTTGGCGCGAAAAACATCGTTCATAATTGTGTTCTTTTTCCAGCGATTGTTTTTTTAAGTTGTGGCTCATCCGCTGGCGACTCGCCACGTCTCGAGTGGAGCGAGCGGGGTTCCCCGCCGGGTCAAGGTGGAGCGCCGGAGGTAGAAACAACTAAGCAGCCCGCCAATCAGGCGGGCTTTTGGAACTGCGGACCTTGAGCGGGTGGGGTGCTCGCTACACTGCGGGTAAGGCGAGGAGATGGGTCTCGGATTTTGCGTGGTCAGGTCTCGGATTTCTCCTGAGGTGTGGGCGACGGATTCTGCGTGTATTTTGTGCCAAAAAGCCCGTTGTGGTCGGGCTTTTTAGCGGGATGGTGTTTAAGGTCAAGCGGTGGGAGGGCGTGTACACCTTTGGGTACATGATTGTGTTTGCTTCGGAGGCGGCTACCATGCGGCACCTGATGCCCTGGCGAACAGAGCGAGGCCGCTACTTCCATGCGCACCCGCAGCAAGCGATGTTTTCGCTTATAGCGAGCATGCTGCTCGCCGGGCTGGTTGTACTGGCGCTTGCCTTGTCGGCAAGATGAACGACCATTCCATCTCCGGGAATGGTCCGAATTTGCGAATAGTATGACGCGCTGTTCTCTGCAACGCGGCGTGCCGGGAACGTTGCGTCTCTGGAACAGAGACTTGCTTCCACTCGGATTTTTCAGGAGGTGCGGGTCGCGGACCTTGCATGGGGTTTTGAGGGAGAAACGGGTTATTTCAGGCGGATGCTGAAGGAGCGCTTCTTGGGGGTCAGCACAACTTTGCCCTCGCGCGCGCGAGCCATCCGATGGCCCATTCAAAAATGGGGCCTTTGCCCTCCACCAACTTCTTGAGTTGCGCGAGCGAAAGGTCGCCGTGAGTATTGAGAGCGTACCAAATAGCACCCGCCATCTGGCCTATGTCTTCCTCAATAGTAAGGCCCATCCTTACTATGTTATCTCAGTTGAGCCTGACGACTGCCATTGGAGACGAGAAAGAAAGGAGAGCGGGCTCAGCCCGCTCCGTTTTTTCGAGCGCTGTGCTGAGCCGGCGCAGAGACAGATCTTGTGAGATCGCGGATCTTGCATGGGTTTTGAGGGGAAAAGTCGTGTGGGAGTTTCGCAGCCGGACACACAAAAACCTGGGTAGCACAATGAGGCGCGTATAACGTGCCGGAGCACAGGTACGCTGCAGGCCTTTCATCCTCTGGAGCCCGCTATTCCCTTCGTGCTTACCCAGGGCGAAAAAATCCTACGCCTGAGACTCTGTGCGCGTCAAGACGCTTTCAAAAACGCTTTCAGAAAAAGACCGGGGTTAGCGGTCTTGGTGGGTGTGGGGCGTTGCCACGAAGTTGGATTGGTGAGGGCTTGGTAGAGAGTTTCGTGTTCGAAGCGCTGCTCGGCGTTTCTGCTAGTCCTTTGACTTTGCAGCGATACCCGGAAGTTTCGCGGGATCGACACCTTCCTTTTTGAGGAGAGCCTCAACTTGCTCGCCGAGGAGTTTGCTGACACTCTTGCGCCGGATCAGGGCTAAGTATCTAACGGCAAATTCTGTTTCGGGCGAAGTGTAAATCGTCAGTCGTCCCATTTCTCCATTTTCGGTATTGGCAGCTTTCCCCCTCGAAGAGCGCCGTGTCCTGTCTCCTGTTCGTATCAACATTCATAGCCTCCTGTCTATAAAGTCTTCCTAGTCTGTACGGTCTTTTGCCTGTGCCAGTCTTGCCCAGAAGGGCAATGTGTTCCGCGCGTTTGGCGTGGGGCAGGAACACGCGCTGGTTGGTAGGCAGGCCATCCAGCACAAGCGAACCCAGGTCGAGACCGCTAGCGGTTGCTTGCCGCGTTGGCCCCGCGGCTCTATTCCAAGCCCAAGCTGTAAATCTCTCCATCCGACTCACGAGTGCCATGCCTCAAGCCGCTCTTGTGCACAAGTTTGCTTCATACCGACATGGAGACCCCTGGACCGTTTGTAATGTTTGAGCCGAAGGTTAATAGTCGCGGAAGCCGTTGGCGTAGAGGGCCGTGCGGACAAATTGCGTACGGACTGGTTGGGGCAATACGCAGGCAACGCGGAGAAGAGTGGCGATGGTTGCTTGATGTCCGAACCCGAGCACCTGGCGAGAATGGCGCTCCACGAGATCCTGGGCGCGGTTGAGGGCCTGACCGCTGTCGGTGCTCAAGGCGGTGGCAATGTTCCAGTTGAGTGCATTGCTGAACTCAATAGTCCCCGGCCGGAATCGCTGTGAGACGACCGCGAAAACTTCCTCGGAACCGGTGCTTCCGTCCCAGCTCGGTGGATCGAGGATATTTGCCTGTCGTTTCGTCGCCAGCAGGATCTCCGCCAGGTTCTCGGAGTTCTGGTCGAGCAACTGCTTTTCCGCCTGTGCGAGATTTTGGCGCGCTTCCCTGTCCGCATGGTCTTGCAAAGCAGCCGTGGCACACTGTCGGTAGTATTCAGTGTTCGGCCGCAGCTCCAGAATCTGTCGTACGTCCTTAACAATACCCAGACAGTATCGCGCCTGAGGGGTGTCGCGCCGGATCAGGTATGAATTGGAGGCAACGAGAGCACTATCCTCGATGAGGTGTAAGAATTCAGACGACCGGGAGCGCCGATAGAGATCCGCTGCTAGCCGATAGCAACGGTTAGCCGCTCGGATTGATGAGCAGCTCCATCCCAAGTGGGTCAGGAGCCATGCTTCCCAATAGTAGGTTTTGGCAAAGACCTTTGCACGATCGACGCTTCGAGGACGACCAAACAAGGGGCGTAGCTCCTGCAACTGACGAACACCTGCCGCAAAATGTCCTGTCGTCATGGCGATCCCGACTATCAGCTGGGCTCGAGCTTGCAAATCGTCTAAATCGAGAGGATTTCTCGTCCTGACCGGCTTCCGCTCCTTCGCGGTCAAGCGGCCGCCGAGAATCTGACTCACCGTCTGCGTGCCAAATCCGGGTGCTGAGGGAGGCGGGTGTTGTTCACTCCATGCTGGCTGCTCACGGTGTGCGATCACGCTGATGTTTTCAGGAGTCGTCTCGAGAAAAGCAGCCAGGGTCGATCGCGAAACCTCGTGCGCGAGCAACCAACCGAGTTCCGGTCCGAGGCGCGAAACGAGAGGACGCAGGGGTAAGGCGGGATTGACTCGTCGCTGGGCCACAGCAGGGCTACCCGACCTGTTAGACGTATTGTACCGCCGGTTTCTAATAATTCCCGATGATCGCATCGGAGTAGCGCTTCCCAGCGCGCTTCTACGTCCGAGATGCTGAGTTTGGAAAAGAGCATGCGCGGCAGCCGGCACGTCGTTTACGGACAGCACGAATTTGCCTTTGACGTGCCGCAATAGCTCTTCGAGATCAACGAAATCTTGTTCTTTGAGATTGAACTTGTAAAGCTCGCGATCCCAATAGGGCGGGTCGAAATGAGGATGAAAGTATAAAGGATGGAAAATGCCTGCTATCAGGCTCCTACCACTCACCTTCGTGAAGAGTCGTGCATGGTATGTCTGTGAAACGCCATGATCCATGGACGATATAGGCGTGAAGATTACTTACGGACGGCATAGTGCAGCTTGACCACGCCGTCCGTGAACTTCGTGCACGAGATCAGTTTTAGTGGCAGGGAGCGACGGCGGGGCGCGATCAATGGAATGCCTTCGCCTATAAACGTAGGAATCACGTGAATCATGAACTCGTCGATCTCTCCTTCGTCGAGAAACGACGCAATGATGCTAGCGCCACCCATCATCCAGATGTCTTTCCCCTTTTTCGCCTGCAGACGGGTTGTGAACGTTTTGATTGGTTCGTTCACGAACTCCACGCCCGCGGGCGCTGCCGATTGCACCGGACGGCTTGTGAAGACATAGTTCTTAACGTTTGTATCGAAGGCCGACCCGGACACGCCTTTCTTTTGAAAGTCGAGCGCCATATCGCATGTCTTCCTGCCCCACAGGATCGTGTCGATCGATTTATAGAACGCACCCATGCCGTAGTTGCCCTTCGGACTCGAACGGTCGAGCCAGTCGACGGAACCGTCGGTCCGGGCAATAAAGCCGTCGGCACTCGCGGCGATGTAGACGATGATTTTTCGCTTACGGACCATGGCGCGGCAGCGACCCAATCCTAATGCGGAACGCCTTAGGATTTCAATTCAGTGGCTTAGGGAAAAGGCGCTCGCCTGTCACGTTCCCGTCGCGTTTCGTTCGGGAATCCAGAACTTCACCACGGGCTGCTAGCCGCTTTCAGGAGAACTTCTTGCGCAGCGGTTCGTCGCTCGATCTGTCTCATGCTGCGCCAAGCTGTGCGCCAAATGCCATGATCCACGGACATGTAAGTTCAAATGTCCTCACCCGCCACGATTTGCGGTGCAAATACACCGGTGAATGAAAAAGGCCCCTCCGGTAACACCGGACGGGCCTTTTGCTTCTCTAACTAAAAGTTATTGACGATCTCCCACACCTGATTGTCCCCATGCTGCCGGGTTAGGAAAGCGCGGGAGTCGACCAGGTTGTTCAACGTGCCAGGCAAGTCCGCCGCGGAGGTACTTCCCGCGGAAACATGCAAGCCAGTGGGTTCGTTGTCTTCTCCTCCGCCAGCCACCGCGGTGTGGTCCCGGCCTAAGGCCACGAAACGGCGCGGAGCCGCCGAGCCGTCGGTCGCGAACGCCCAAACCGAATCCAATTTGTTGAGTTGGATGTGGAGAGTATCTCCGCGGTCCTCGGCAGCTAGGAGCGTGTGATCATCAGCAAACGTCAGATTGTCGAACGAAGCGTGATCCGCATCTCCCAAGACAAAGATCGAAATCTTGCCGGTATTGCGGTCTGGATTGAGGTCGACGCGGAAGATGGATCCCCATGAGCCGCGCTGTGCGAGTGCGGGAGTGTTACCCGAACCTGCATCGGTGTCTGCCGTAGGATCAAAGAAAAACGTTAAGAAGCCAGAGCCCGGAAGGAACTGCGCGTTCTCCGGCCGTTTGAAGGGAGTCGCTCCCGCTGTCTTGGCTAGTGCATTCGCACCGAAGGAGGCAGTGCCGTCCACATCGGTATTGTGAACCGTCACCCAGTCCACATCGTAGGAAGTCCCTTGGGTATGGAGAGCGAGCTGCCCCTGAGAGAAGGTGTCTCCCACGGGGTCGGCTGCGTGGAATGTCACCGGCGTGCCGTCAATCGTGACTCTTAGCGCTTGCAGAATGCCACCGGCAGAAAGGTTTGCCGGGTCCTTCGGAAGGAAGCGGTACACGAATGAGTTCGGCTGCCTCGCGACTTTTGGACTGTTCGGATCATTGGGATCTACGTTCACAAACGTCCCGCCGGCATCCTCAATAATCAGCAGGTTTCCCAGATCATCTGGATGAATCCCTTCATAACCGCCTCTGCCAAGGATGCCATAGAGCGTATTCACTACCGGAGGCCACGTAGTACTAGCTTCAATGACGCCGCCGTTGGTACCAGCTTCTTGCGTAAAAAGCATGGTATTCGTAAAGGGATCGTAAGTGGATCCATCAATAGAATTGAAATTAGTGACACCACTGGCGTTCACAGGCGTAAGCAGGGTGACTTTGTGAGCGCCATCCGTCACATCAAGGTTGATTCGCGTCAGATAAGCGAGGTTGCCGCTGTTTTCATGCCCTTGAAACAGGAAATGCCGGCCGTAGTCGAAGCCCTGCGTTGGGCCGCCCGGATTGCTGCTTAACACCAGATAAGTATTCTCATCGGGTTCGGTCAGTGTGCCCGTACTCAGTAACCCAAAATTAGTGATGACGCCCGATGGATTCTCCAACGGGAACGAACCGTCCACTACTCCCTTCAGCGAGAACCCAGCAGCAACGACTGTGGCCGGGTTACCAGTTCGTTGCCTGGCGTTGGGAACTGAGTGGGTGATGGGACCAATCCCGCTCTGGGCTAGGGCAACGCTTGCGGTTAAAAAGAACGCGGCGCATAGAGGCAAATTCGTGCGACTTCTCATATATAAAAATTCCTTTCGTTTTTGACGAAGGCTGGCTATCGAACTTTGGGACCGAGCTTCTTCAGGCAATATCGATAACTTATCTCGGCCGTGACGCCCGCGTGGTTAAAAATAGGTGAATTTCTGGTGAAACGAACAACAGCACATTCGCAGATCTGAATACTATACCTGGTATGGTATCCTAGGCTTCCATGAGCCACACAATCGAGGACAAGCAAAAGCTACTTCTAAGAGCCAAGCGGATTCAAGGGCAGGTGGAAGCTCTTGTGCGCGCTCTCACCGAGGAGCGCGATTGCTCCGTCGTACTGCAACTCATGAGCGCCGCCAGAGGAGCGATGAACAGCTTGATGGCCGAGCTTCTGGAAGGCCACATCAGGAGCCATGTTCTCAACGGAAAACAAAAACCCACTTCACAGCAGTTAGTGGCTGCGGATGAAGTGATAGACATGGTGAAGTCCTACTTGAAATAGCTGCTTTCGCAGTACAGAAGGAATGTTGCTATGAACTCCGCACCTCTGGCCGAACAGTCCCCGGCTAACGCTTTCCGGCGGAATGCCCAAGAAGCTCAGCACACGGAACACGCGGGGGGAGTTGAATGGGCTGAACTCATTCGCATTGCCTTCGTGGTACTCGCAGCGGCTGCGGTCTGGTTTCGACTTTGGGAGCCATTCCCGCGCATCAGTGCAATTGGCATCGCAGCGACCTTGATCGGTGGCTACCCTATCTTCAAAGAAGCCTTCGAGAACATCGTCGAACGAAAGATGACGATGGAACTCTCGATGACCATCGCTCTTCTCTCGGCTCTCGCTATTGGAGAATTCTTCACCGCTCTAGTTATCACCGCCTTCGTGCTTGCCGCAGAGTTATTGGAAGGTCTCACGGTTGGGCGAGGCCGGCGGGCTATCCAGGATCTGCTCAACTTCCTTCCAAGAACAATCACGGTCCGGCGTCTCGGTCAGGTGACGGACGTAGCGTCCGACCAGGTTCAAGTCGGTGACACGGTGATCGTCAAACCAGGTGGACATATTCCCGTCGATGGCGTCGTACTTGGTGGTAGCTCGTTTGTGGAACAGGCAGCCATTACCGGGGAGGCGATGCCGATTGAGAAGGTGTTGGGAGATGTGGTCTATGCCGGAACCATGAATCAATCGGGAGCTTTGGAAATCACTGCCCAGAAACTCGGTCGCGACACGACATTCGGAAGGATAGTTGAAGCCGTTGAGCGGGCGGAGAAATCGCGGGCACCGATCCAGAAAACCGCCGATCGCCTGGCGGGTTACCTCGTGTACTTCGCCGTCGGGACGGCAATTCTCACATTCATCATCACTCACAACGTCAGGTCAACCATTTCGGTTGTAATCGTGGCTGGAGCCTGTGGCATCGCTGCTGGAACTCCTCTTGCGATTCTGGGTGCAATTGGCCGGGCCGCGCATCAGGGAGCCATCATTAAAGGTGGTCTCTATCTTGAAGCGCTGGCGGCCGTGGACACGGTACTGTTGGACAAGACTGGCACGCTGACTTTCGGAACTCCCCAAATTCGCGAAGTAATTTCAGCCAATGGTTTCGGGGAGAGACAGATCATAGCCGCTGCCAGCATTGCGGAACGCAAGTCCGAACACCCACTTGCCAAGGCGGTCATGGCACGTGCAGCCGAATTGGCTCTCACCCTGGTCGAGCCTGATGAATTCTCATACTCGCCGGGGAGAGGAATCAGAGTGAGTTATCAAGGCGAGGAAATCCTTGTCGGCAGTCGGGCGCTCTTACTGGCGCATGGCTTCAAGAGAATCCTGCCCATAGACGGCAATGGCACGGGCGGAGTGTCGGAAGTATACGTCACGCGAGGTGGGCAAGTTCTTGGAACCATCCGAATTGCTGACGTTTTGCGGCCAGAGGCCAAGAATGCCGTTACCGCCATGCGACAAATGGGTTTGAAAACGGTTCTGTTAAGCGGAGACGCGCAAGCCGTAACGACCTCTGTGGGCCACGATCTCGGAGTAGACGAAGCGGTCGGCGAACTTCTGCCGGAGCAGAAAGCAAGATGGGTCAGTCAGCTACGCGGGAAGAATCACAAGGTCGCAATGGTCGGCGATGGCATCAATGACGCCCCGGCCTTGGTGGAGGCCGACGTAGGAATCGCCATGGGCTCGGGAACCGACGTGGCCAGAGAAAGCGCCGATGTGATCCTGATTGGAAGCAACCTGTCCAAACTTGTCGAAACCTTGAGGGTTGCGCGGCGCTGTCGCGGCATTATCATGCAGAATTTCGTGGGTACGTTGGTAGTGGACAGCTTAGGAGTCGGAATGGCAGCCTTTGGCTTTCTGAATCCCCTACTTGCCGCCTTTATTCACGTGGCTTCGGAATTGACGTTCATCCTGAATTCCACGAGGTTGTTGCCCGGAAGTTCTGAAGTGAGGCGATGACGCAGCGAAGCTGGGCGTCTTGAGTGTGTAGTTATGCATCTGACCTATTTAATCCACAGTCGAATTGGGGTAGCCCTGGTGGCTCTGACTATCCTCGCCTTATGTTTAGCTGGGTTCGTCTTTCTCTCGGGGAAATCACAAGAACCGTTTGGATTCGATGAACTCCACGGTCTCTTGGATTGAAAGGCCCATACAGGGGTTCTGGGAATCGGGTAAGCACCGTGAACACGCACCGGGACCACCCACTCAAAACGAAGCGCCTAGTGGTGGGGCAGGTTACGATCTGCCGAGGCTGCTGTTGCGGCGATACGGATCGTGGACGGCCCGAAGTTCCGGTTGAGTGGCTCAAGAATGAATGGCGAAAACGGGGACTGCTGAAGCGAGTCCAGTTGACAATCAGTGGTTGTGTCGGACCGTGCGACGTGCCGAATGTGGTTGTGATTACAAGACCTTCGGGCACTGAGTGGTTAGGCAATATTGCCGAAGTTGAGCAGTATCGTAGTCTGCTGGAATGGGCTGTCCGGTGTAGGGACGCTGGCGAGATGTTGGCTCTGCCGTTGGAATTTCACGGGTGTCGAATCAGCCCTCTTGTTTATGAGGATGTTGATAGGTCGCGTGGAGCCGCCCGGTAGGCTCCACTCGGGGAGTGTGGCGTATGACCACCGCACGTAAACATTCGAGAATCTCGACTGTGCTCCGGGTTGTCCTCTCTCTTCTTTCGTTGCTGGCGACTGCTCAGGAAAAGAAGGAATTTAGTTGCACCGTCGGACCTGGAGCGGTGATCTCCATCACCAACAATTACGGCCCAATCACCGTCAAGCCTTCTGGAAGCAGTCAGGTGGTGGTCGAGACGGTATCCCACTCCGACACGGTGAGCTTGGTGAACGAGCAGCATGGCAACCGCATTGAGCTTCGTTCGACCTCCAGCCGCCAGGGCATCAATCTGGTGGAGTACACCGTGCAGGTCCCTGCTACCGCCTTCATCACACTGCGATCGTCCGACGGAACTCTTCGCGCACAGGGGCTGCGTGGCGATGTAGTCCTTGATGCCGCATCCGGTTCAGTGGAAGCGACAGACATCAGTGATGCCCACCTGCACGTGAAAACTCTCAGTGGGCCGATTACTTTAACTGACATTCGCAACAGCCATCTCGACATCCATTCGGTGCGCGGCAATGTCGACCTGCATAATGTCACCGGACCATCGGTTGAGGTGAATTCGGGAGCCGGACGAATCACATATGACGGCGATCCGGGCCGGATTGGAGAATACCTGCTCACCAGTCACACCGGTGATCTTGAAGTCTCGATCCCAGCCAGCGCTTGGGTTGAAATCAAGGCGCGCTCCATAAAAGGTCAGTCCGAGCCGGAATTTCCCAATGTCGCCAGCGCACCCACGATGGGTCAGGTTAATCTGACGGGAAAGCCTGGCAAGATTGGATCACGCTTTGAGCTGCGCTCGTTCAGCGGCAAAATTCGCCTCAAACGGCCCTGACCGCTGCCATTTTCAACGCATCCCAGCGTTCACGGTTACGACAGTCCTGGACCCTTCGTCGGATTTAACAGGTGCCAGGATTGGCAGGATTGGTACTCTGATTGCGTTCGTTTGTGATTTCGGTGTAGAGTCTAAACACCCAATTTCGGGTACGGTTTATGCGGTCGATCTCGAAACAAATAGCGCTTTTTTGTGTATTGCTGACATTCTGGTCAGCGGTGGCGTTTGTTTCGCACCATCATTCGAGCACGACCGATGCGATGAAATGCACGGTCTGCGTGGCCGCGCATTCATCTGCTCCCAAGGCGACTTCCACGCTGCCGAACAGGAAGTTCGTTCGAGTATCTGCTTTTCGGGCTCGACCGGTTTCAGCCAAGCAGCGCCTCGTAGCATTTGCCCTCAGCGTTCGCCCACCTCCGGCGGTCTAGAAATCAAATTCAAAAGATCGAATTGACAGGGTGCTTCTTACACGCACTCGGTTTCCAATTTCTTGGGCCTTCTTTGGAGGAATCATGCTGGCTTTCTGCAAAAAGCCGCTATTTGCGGCGTTCCTAGTCGTTCTTTCTCTATCTCTGCTCCCAGGCGCGAGCGCGCAATCGGGTGGAAGTTCGACCTCAGTTACAGGTACAGTAGTTGATCCAACGGGCGCGGTGGTCGCAAACGCGACGGTTGAAGTTCGCAATCCGGTCAGTGGCTTTAGCCGGACCGCTTCCACCGATAGCGGAGGGAAATTCACCATCCCCAATGTTCCCTTCAATCCCTATCATGTCACCGTCACCGGGCAGGGGTTTAACTCCTACGCTCAAGATGTCGATGTTCGGTCCGTAGTCCCCGTGAACCTCAGCATCACCCTGCAAGTAAAAGGCTCGGCGGAAACGGTGACAGTAGAAGCTGCGGGCGACCTGTTGGAGAATGATCCGTCGTTTCACACCGACGTGGACCGCGACCTGTTCGACAAGATTCCTCTCGAAAGCCGGTCGTCTTCGGTAAGTTCGCTGGTTACTCTGGCCACGCCCGGAGTGGCCGCCGACTCTAACGGCCTGTTCCATGGAATGGGCGATCACGCTGAGAACTCGTTTTACGTTGACAGTCAGCCCATTACCGACCAACAGAGCAAAGTATTTTCAAACCAGATTCCCCTCGATTCAATTCAGTCGATGGAAGTCATCGCGGGCGCTCCGCCGGCTGAATTCGGCGAGAAGGCGAGCCTTGTGATCAACGTCACGACACGTTCTGGTCAAGGCCTTACCACGCCCCATGGTTCCGTAACCGCATCTTACGGCAGTTTCGGCACGTCCAATGCGGGGCTTAACTTTGGGTACGGCGGTCAGAAGTGGGGGAACTTTATCTCTGTCAACGGGTTGAACAGCGGCCGGTTCCTTGATCCGCCTGAGTTCACGGTGATGCATGCCAAGGGCAATGAAGAGAGCGCATTCGATCGCGTGGACTTCCAAATCTCCCAAGCCGACTCCATCCACCTGAATCTGGGATTCACCCGGTCCTGGTTCCAGACGCCTAACTCTTTCGATGCTCAGAACGCTACAGCTTGGTCTGGGCTTGTTGTCGACAACGGCGGACTTGATCCCAAAGGAAACGTCGTCGGTCCCGCGGATCAGCGTTCGCAGATCAAGACTTTTAACATAGCGCCGTCGTGGACCCGGACGCTCAGCTCCAATGCGGTGTTCACTCTCGGTACTTTCGTCCGGCGAGACCAGTTTAACTACTACCCAAGCAGCAATCCGTTCGCAGATCTAGCGCCGGACCTTCAACAAGAGACATTGAGTCAGGACAGGACGCTGACCAATGCAGGCATTCGTTCAGATGTCTCTTACGTGAAGGGCATCCACAACATAAAGGCGGGCGTGACTTATCAGCAGACTTTCCTCGATGAAAACAATCGCTTTGGCATCGTCGATCCCACGCTGAACTTTGTATGCTTCAATGCGGACGGAAGCCCCGACACCAGTCCGACCGTGACCGACCCGGCGCAATGCGGCGGTGCGCAGAATCCGGGCGGCAGCGTTAATCCTGCCTTTAATGCTCTGTTGCTTCCGGTTGACCTGACGCGAGGAGGAAGTTCATTTCCGTTTAACGGCCATACCGACGTCAAACTGCTCTCCATGTACGCCCAGGATGCGATCACCAAGGGAAACTGGTCTGTTAACCTGGGCCTGCGTGGTGATTTCTACAACGGCCTGACTTCACACAAGGAAGCCGAACCTCGCATCGGCATCGCTTACAACGTCAAGAAAACCAACACAGTCCTTCGTGTTTCGTATGCGCGGATACTGGAAACCCCATTCAACGAGAATCTGGTCCTTTCCAGCAATGGATGTGCAGATCCGGTGCTGAATCCGCTTCTGGTCTGTTCGTCCATTGCGGCCACTCCCTTCAGCCCCGGCTGGCGCAATGAATTCCACGCCGGTCTTCAACAAGCGTTGGGCCGGTACCTGGTCTTCTCGGGGGAATACGTCTGGAAATACACTCACAATGCTTACGACTTCGGAGTATTCGGGAGCACTCCACTCACTTTCCCGATTGAATGGCACAATTCCAAGATCCCGGCGTTTGCCGGGCGTGTGAGTGTGCCCAACTTCCATGGATTTAGTGCCCTCTTCGTCTTCTCCAGCGTTACCTCGCGGTTTTTCAACCCACAGCTTGGCGGAGCTGGCGCTGTTCCCCCGGGAAGCGGTGGAAGTGATATCACCCCGTTCCGAATCGACCACGATGAGAAGTTCAACCAGACCACCCACGTGCAGTACCAACCGTGGAAAGCAGGTCCATGGGTCGGCTTCAACTGGCGTTATGACAGCGGGCTGGTAGCGGGCGCGGCGCCCTTTGCTGCCACCGCTGGTGGTGACGTGGACCTTGCGGGCAGTGGCCTCACCCCCGATCAGCAGTTTCAAGCTGGGCTCACCTGTAACGGTGTCGCCGCAACCCCCACTGTCGGTCTGCCCGGCACGTGCCCTGGGGCGCAGTTCGGGTCCACTCTCGTGAAGATACCGGCCCCTGGAACGCAGAGCGATGACGGCAATCCAGCCCGTGTCGCGCCACGCCATCTGTTTGATCTATCGGTGGGAGATGACAACCTCTTCCGCAGTGACAAGTACAAATGGAGTCTTCAGCTCACTGCCATCAACCTGACAAACGAGCGGGCTCTGTACAACTTCCTGTCAACATTCACAGGAACGCACTACGTTACACCGCGGAGCTACACGGCGGAGTTGGGTTTCCATTTCTGAATGCCTGGGTATTCCACTGAGTGACCTGGAGCAGTCATGCCATTACGGTGGCCGACTGCTCTTGGTCTTGATTTCGCGAACCTTTAGCCCACCATCCCCATGCACAACCATTGGCCATCGAGGGGAAGAAGAAAGGCGGTAGAACAATTTTCAGTTCGTGAAGGCTTTTGGATGTTGGGAATCGTCGGGGCGATCTTGATGGTGATAATGCTGCTGTTCTTGTTTGGGTATCTGAATGCCGACATGCACTGAGTGATTCTTCCAGCTAGTTCGCTCCAACGCGACGGACTATACCCGGGATATTCC
>Ga0070708_100002675_pt1 | contig 13815 bp, 16 predicted proteins | sample KBSK5503metaG_FD_65469 | JGI IMG/M metagenome (GOLD analysis project Ga0070708, IMG submission 65469) | Corn, switchgrass and miscanthus rhizosphere microbial communities from Kellogg Biological Station, Michigan, USA - KBS K5-50-3 metaG | ecosystem: Host-associated > Plants > Roots >...
CGGTCTGCCAGGCGCTGCGCAGCGGCTTCTTGACCGTGAAGTGCCCCTTGACGTAGCCGAAGAGGAGAAGAGCAAGGAGCGTGATGAGAATCGAGCCCTCCAGCGCCGTTCGCATATTGGGAAAGAGGAAGTAGGGGGCCAGAGGAACCAGTCCTCCGGCCACGTAGGACAGCGCGATCGTCAACGCGCTCGTGCGGGCCCGGCGCGGGTCGGGCTCCTCCAGACCGAGCTCGAAGCGCATCATGAAATCGATCCAGCGGCGGCGGTCTTTGCTCATCGCATGCGCCGCGGTTTTCGCGAGGTCGCCGGGGAGGCCATAGTGCTCGAAGACCTCGGCGACTTCCCGTTTCTCCTCGTCGGGGATGTCCATCGTCTCGCGCGCCTCGCGCGCCCGCTCGGAGGCGTAATGCTCGGCGTCCGTCCGAGCGGCGAGGTAACCGCCCAGCCCCATGGCGATCGAGCCCGCCGCGATCTCCGCGAGGCCGGCCGTGATGACGATCCGAGTCGAATCGACCGCTCCCGAGAGGCCCGCAGCCAGCGCGAAAGGAACGGTCAAGCCGTCGGACATCCCGATGACGATGTCCCGAATCGTCGCCGAAGCCGTGAAGTGCTTTTCGATGTGCTGTGTCTGCGGCATCCTGTTTCCTTATACGTGAATCGCTCAGCGCAGCCTAGCGGAGTCCCCGAACGAGGTAGAGGTCTTTCAGGCTCCTCCTGTAGGAATACACGTAGGACTTACCGTCGGGCGTGATGACGATCGGGCCAACGTTCAAGACGCCGGCCGGGTCAGAAGGGCGCAGCTCTTTCCAGAGAGTGCGCTCTCCCGTCGCGACGTCCAACTGGTAAATCTTCGCCGAGGTTTCCCCGAAGCGCAGCACATAAAGAGACTTGCCATCCGCGGACCAGCGGACAGACTGGTCTTCTGGAGCGACTCCGGGAATCTGGCGCGGCTGCCCCCACTCGGCAGGGTACAGCGCCAGTTTCCCGTCGGGTCCCGTGGCAGCGATCCAGTTGCCGTCGGGGGAGACCGAGTTGCGAATCGAGCTCACCCCCTCCGGCGTGATCGGCCGAGGGTGCCCGTTGCCCACGTCGCGAACATAGAGACGCGGGCCGTGGCCAGGCTCGCTTCCGGTGATCAAGAGCCGGCGCCCATCCGGGAACCAGGCTACCTGATTGCAGTTCACGTTCGCCGGAGGGAGCGGTTTCGCTTCCCCGGGACCGGTGGGTAGAAGGATGAGCTCGTTCGAGGCGAGCTGGGCAGCCGCGACAGCCCACCGGCCGTCCGGCGAGAGCGCGAAGGAGCGACCGCGACCGATCATCACGGCGGGAGAGCCGTTCGTCTTTCGGAGATAGACGAGGTATCGGCCGGTTGGCGCGTTGGATTCTTCGTCGAACAGCAGCGTGCGTCCGTCGCTCGAGATGTCCCGCGGATGGGACCAGTCGAGCCAGCTCAGATTGCGTTCCGTGGTCTCTCCCGGAGCGAGGCCCGCGGTCTCCCGGCGGCGGGTCTCCCGGATGAAGAGGGCCCGTCCGTCGCGCGCGAGGTCTTCGAGGCTCCCGTCTCCCGGGAAGGCCCAGACCACCCGGGTCTTGCCCGAGAGCGACGTCGCCTCGAGCCTGTTCGCCGTGGACCAGACTTCCTCTCCCGTCACCGACCACGCCAGACCCGAGACGACGGAGGGGCCGGTTAAGCGCAGCCTTCCCCCCGTCTCGACGACCTTGACGGCCCCCGTGTCGTCTCCAGGCTGGGGATGGTCCACAAAGGCGATCAGCTTGCCGTCGGGCGAAAAACGCGGGTGGCTCACCCAGCCCGCGCTTTGATAGATCACTTTTCCCGGTGGGTATTCGAGCCGACGGATCTGTCCCAGCCTCCGCGCGACGGCGAGATTCGAGCCATCTTGCGACCAATCCGCGTCCTGCACGTTTTCCATGACCTCACGGGGTGTTCCGCCGCCCAGAGCGACGCGCGCGAGCGTTCCGATCGATTCGAAACCGAATACCAGGCGCCGCCCGACCGAGATGGCCATTTCGCCCCCCGACGAAATCGCGAGAACGTCCGCCGAAGCGAGTCCAAGCGAACGGGATTCGAGACTGTCCGGACGCGTCGAGAACAATTCCACCGGACGGCCTTCCCAGGAAGCGCCGTACACGATCGTCTGGCCGTCGGGGGCAAACCGCGCCGAGAAGATCGTCCCACGCTGGAAGGTCAGCCTCTGAAGAGACACAGGGGAATCCGGCTTCGCCTTTGCGGCCGAGCGGCCCAGGACGATGCCCAGCGCCGCCCCGGCGAGGAGGGCGAGAGCCGCGGGAAGGAGCCACGTCATGCGCCGGGGGCGCAACGGCGCCAATGCGATGGCAGTGCCGGAGCCCGAGGTCTCCGAAAGGTGGTCGCGCACGCTGCGCAGGTCTCGCGCGAGATCCTTGGTGGACGCGTAACGCTCCTCCGGGTCTTTGGCCAGACAGCGCTCGACGATCCAGCGCATGGGCGCGGGCACGCCGGGATTCAGTTGCCCGATCGGTTCGGGTTCCTCGCGGATGATCGCGACGAGCGTCTCGGCTCCGGTCTTGCGCTGAAAGGCGCGACGGCCGGTTGCCATCTCGTAGAGGATCGCGCCGAAGGCGAACTGGTCCGACCGGAAGTCCACACTTCCTCCGCTCGCCTGCTCGGGGGACATGTATCCGACAGTCCCCAGAACGGTCCCCGGCTGGGTCGCCGGGACCGCCATCGTTGGAAGGGCGGAGAGATCCGTTGAGCCAGAAGCGGGCTCGACGAGTTTGGCGAGGCCGAAGTCCAGGATCTTGACGTAGCCGTCCTTGGAGACCATCAGATTCTCGGGCTTCAAATCCCGGTGAACGATTCCCGCCGCGTGAGCCTTGGCGAGGCCGTCGGCCACCTGGACGGCGATCTCGAGCAGCTTGCGGGCTGGAAGGGGCTCCGCCAGGACCAATTCGCGAAGAGTCTTTCCCTCTACCAGCTCCATGGCGACGTAGATCGTGGAGTCCACCGACCCGATGTCGTAAACGGTCACGATGTTGGGATGGTTCAGGGCCGAGGCAGACCGCGCCTCCGCCTCGAACCGGCGACGCCGCTCTTCGTCTCCCGCGACCTCGGAGGGGAGCACCTTGACGGCGACCTGGCGGTCGAGCTTCGTGTCCCGCGCCCGATACACCTCGCCCATTCCGCCCGAACCGAGCAGCGAGGAGATCTCGTAGGAACCCAGACGGGCTCCGGGCGCAATCGGCATGCGCAGGCGATTGTAATGTCGCCCCCAGCCTTGAACTGCGGGATCGGAAGGCATAGCCTGCCCAGGCGGATCCGAACATGGCCGCCTCCATCCTCCGCGTCGTCATCGTCAAGCCGAGCAAGTACGGCGCCGATGGCTTCGTCGAGCGCTTTCGCCGGGGCTTCATGCCAAACAGCACCGTCCCTTACCTCGCGAGCTTGACTCCCGCGCGAGTAGGGAACCTGTCGTGCGAGGTTCACGCGGTGGATGAGTACGTCCAGACGGACCTCTCGTATCTGTCGCTCCTCGATCCGACACCCGGAGTGAAAGTCCTCCTGGCCCTGGTCGGGGTGCAAAGCCATCAGCTCCACCGCGCTCTGGACCTGGCTGCCCTGGCGCAGGCGCGCTGCGCCGCCAGCGTGATCGGCGGACCGCATCCGATGACCTGCGATACCTCGCCGCTGCAGGGTCGGGGAGTGTCTTTCGCTCTGTGCGAGGCGGAGCTCGTCTGGCGGCGCATCCTCGCCGACGCCGCGGATGGGCGTCTCGCCCCGGTCTACGGCGCCGAGAGGCGCTGGCAGGAACGACTCGATCCTCCCGTCCTCACGCCGCCTTCCCGCCGCGAGCTCAAGCGCTACGTCGTGCCGCTGCTCGGCGTCTACCCTGCCCGCGGCTGCCCTTACTCCTGCAACTTCTGCTCGGTGATCAAGATCGCCGGCCACCGCGTGCGGAGCCAGCCGGTCGAGACCACGCTCGCGACGCTTCGGGCCGCGAAGAAGGCCGGGGTGAAGCTCGTCATGTTCACGTCGGACAACTTCAACAAGTATCCCGAGGTCCGCGAGCTTCTGGCCGCCATGATCGCGGAGCGGATCGACCTGCCGTTTTTCGCGCAGTGCGACGCGCAGATCGAACGCCAGGAGGACCTCGTCGAGCTCCTCGCCCGCGCCGGCTGTTACCAGATCTTCGTCGGCGCCGAGTCCTTTGACACGGCCACGCTTCGAGCGGCGCACAAGTTCCACAACGCCCCCGAGAAGTACGGCCGAATCGTCGCTCTCTGCCGCCGATACGGGATCACCAGCCACTTCTCCAACATCCTGGGCTTCCCCTCCGACACGGGAGCGGGGATCCGGGAGCATCTTCGAACGCTGCGGTTGCTCGCTCCGGACGTGGCTTCCTTCTACACCCTGACCCCGATTCCGGGAACGGAGCAGTACGACGACTTCCGCCGCTCGGGCTGGATCACGGAATCGAACCTCGATCGCTTCGACGGCTCGAGCGTGACCTGGCGTCACCCGGTTCTATCGGCGGAGGAGCTGACGCGTCTCCTCTTCCATTGTTACCGGGAGTTCTACGGCGCTTCCGACGTCGCGGAGAAGTGCCTCCGCCTCGCCTCGGGCTGTCGCGATTTCCGCCGCGGCGCCGCGCTCTTCGCCGTCGCGGGCTACGCCGCCCAGTCCCGGCTGGCCTGCCGGCGCCGCGAGCATCCGATGGCCGGGGGTTCGTGGCGCGTACGGCGCGACCGGGCGGCCGACTACGCGGATCTGCGCCGCCGCGTCTTCGGCATCGACCGCGCTCCTCTCCCCGACAGCCTTGCTCTCTCCTCCGAAGACGTCGAGTCGAATCGCCGCGCGAAGCTCGTGGTGTGACGAGCCTGTGGCACAGGCATTGCTCCGATGTCGCTTCGAGAGGTGTGTCTGATGAGGAAGTATGGCTGGAAACTTTTCGCGGCCGCGCTCGGCGTCCTTCTGCTGGCGGCCTCAGGGGCTTGCCGTCCGAACCAGACGGTCGAGCGGCAGACCGACGACGCCGGTATTAAGGCATCGATCAAGGCCAAGCTTGCCGCCGACGTGCGGTTTTCGACGCTGACGGCCGTCTCGGTGGATGTGACCAACGGCATCGTGACGCTCGCCGGGCCCGTGCACAGCGAAGAGGAGAAGCAGAAGATCGAGGAGACCGTTCGATCGGTCAAGGGCGTCGTCAATGTGACGAACAACCTTCAGGTGGAGCCCGGCGGAGCGCCGGCGGCGACCCCCGCTCCGGCAGCGCCTCCGCCTGTCACCCCGTAAGGGTCGGCCCTCGGCATCCGGTTTTCGGCGTTCGGTTGAGCTCCCGCTTTTCTTCGGGCCTACCCGAACACCGAGTCCCGAACACCGAATTCCGGCTCCCGGCTCCCTCGGCCCTCAGCGTGTCCCTGGCACCTCCACGGTGTGGACACGCCGGGCGCCCTCGGAGGCGTGCCGCTTCGAGTCGAAGAAGTACCTCGAGTGGGCGCGCGTGAATTCGGCGCCGAGGAGCACGATCAACGACGTGTAATACACCCAGAGGACGATGACGATGACCGAGCCGGCGGCGCCGTAGGCCGAAGCGAGCGAGGTGTGGCCAATGTAGAGCCCGATCAGCCACTTCCCGACCGAGAAAAGCGCGGAAGTCACGACCGAGCCGAGCAGAACGTCTCGCCACGGGATCTCCACATCCGGAAGGATGCGATAGATCATCGCGAAGAGGACGCTGAAGAGCACGAAGGAGAAGAGAACGTTCACCGCCTCGAAGAGCGCCGCGGGCGCGGCCAGCCGGTCTCGGACGTATTCGCCGAAAGCCGTGAGAGCGGCCGAAAGAGCGAGAGAGACGAGCAGCAGGAACCCGATCGCGAGGACGAGGGCGAAGGAGAGGAGCCGTTTCTTGAGCAGAGTCTTCAAGACGTGCCCGGCCTTCGGCCGCACCTCCCAGACGGTGTTCAAGGCGGTCTGGAGCTGGATGAAGACCGCCGTCGTCCCGAAGAGGAGTGTCGCGAGACCGAAGATCCCGGCGATGCCCCTGTGCAGAGAGGTCGAGGCCTTCTCGAGCAGCCCCTGGATCGCGACTCCGGCCTCGCGCCCCATGAGCTCCTGAAACTGCCCCACGACTTCTCCTCGGACCCTCTCCCTGCCGAAGACTGTTCCGGAGAGCGAGATCACGACGATCAGAACCGGGGCGAGCGAGAAGAGGGTGTAGAACGCGAGGGCCGCGCTCTGGGTGAACGCGTCGTGCGCGTCCCAGTTCGAGACGGTTTCGGAGACGACCTTGCGCCAGAGCGCCAGGTTGCGGCCCAACGGTTCACCAGATGAGACAGCGGTCCGTACGCACCATGGGGTCGCCCGACTTGCAGCCGAAGGCGGCGGCGAACTCGGGGATGTTCGACGGAGCCCCGATCGCCCGGAAACGGCCGAGCGGATGCGGATTCGTATTGGTCTGCAGCCGCTCGAATTCCGGCCGTCCGTTCGTCGCCCAGACGCGCGCCCAGTTCAAGAACAGGCGCTGCTCCGGCGTGAAGCCATCGATGTTCGCGGGTCTCGGCTTTCCCTCCAGGCTCTTCTCGAAGGCCTTGTAGGCGATCGTCAGGCCCCCCAGGTCCGCGATCGATTCGCCCAGCACGAGCTTGCCGTTCTGGTGCAGGTCCCCCTCGACGACGTAGGCGCCGAACTGTTTCTCTACACAGGTTGCGCGCTCCTGGTAGTTCTTCAGGTCTTCCGGCGTCCACCAGTTCTTCAGGTTCCCCTGCGCGTCGAACTTTCTTCCCTGGTCGTCGAATCCGTGCGTCATCTCGTGCCCGATCACGGCCCCGATGCCGCCATAGTTGACAGCGTCGTCCGCCTTTGCGTCGAAGAACGGTGGCTCCAGGATCCCGGCCGGAAAGACAATCTCGTTTCTCGAGGAGTTGTAGTAGGCATTGACCGTGGGGGGCGTCATGCCCCACTCGGTCCGGTCCACAGGCTTGCCGATCTTGTCCATGTCGCGATGGTGCTCGTAGAGGGCTCCATTCATCACGTTGACGACGTAGGATCCTCGCTCGACTCTGTAAGGCGTGTAATCGCGCCACTTGTCGGGATAGCCGATCTTCGGCGTGAAGGCGTCGAGCTTGGCGAGGGCGGCCTTGCGGGTCTCGGCCCCCATCCAGGAGAGCGTCGAGAGGTCGTCGCGGAGCGCCGCGATCAGGTTCTTAACCATCTGGTCCGCCCGGGCCTTGGCCTCGGGCGGGAAGTGCTCGGCGACGTAGAGCTTGCCGAGCGCGAACCCCAGGTGCCGGTCCGTCGATTGCACGCAGCGTTTCCAGCGCGGCTGGAGCTCTTTGGTCCCTTCGAGCGTGCGGCCGTAGAAGCTGAAGTTCTCCTCGACGAACCGCGACGAGAGGCCGGGCGCCGCGGCGTGGACGAGGTGCCACCGCAGGTACGTCTTCCAGTCGGCCAGCGGAAGGGCCTGCAACTGCTTGTCCAGCGCTTCAAAGAACTTCGGCTGGCCGATGTTGACCGCCGCGATGGGCGGCGCGTCCAGCTCCTTGAAGTACGCCTCCCAGGAGAAACTCGGCGTCAGCGCCTTCAATTCCGCCGGGGTCATCCGGTGGTAGGTGGCGTCGGGATCGCGCCGCTCGACCCGCGTCATCGAGGCCTGAGCGAGCTTCGTCTCGATGTCGAGCACGGCCTTGGCTTGCCCGGCGGCCTTTCCCGGATCGTCTCCGAGCAGCGTGAACATCTTCGTCACGTGATCGACGTACCTGCCGCGCAGCTCGCCGGACTTGTCGTCGGTCTTCGTGTAGTAATCGCGGTCGGGCAGGCCCAGGCCGCCCTGCGAAGCGCCCGCGATGACCTCGTTCGAGTTCTTTCGGTCCTGCTGGGACCCGAAACCGAAGAGGGCGCCGGCCCCGCGAGTCTGAAGCCGCGCGAGCTCCGAGCGCAGGTCCGAGAGGCTCCGGATCCCGTCGATCCTTTCGAGCTCCGGCGTGATCGGCTTCGCCCCCTGAGACTCGATCGCGGCCTCGTCCATGCAGCTCGCGTAAAAGTCGCCGAGCTTCTGCTCCTCCGACCCCGGCGCGGCCGTCTCTTTGGCGAGCTTTTCCAGGATCTGGTGCATCGCTTCGCGATTGCGCTCCGCGAGCTCGGTGAACGTCCCCCAGCTCGGGTGCTCGGGAGGGATGGGGTTTCTCTTCAGCCAGCCTCCGTTGGAGAACTTATAGAAGTTCTGGCAGGGCTTGCAGGTGGGATCCATGTCGGCCGGGTCGAGTCCGTGGATCGTCGTGGCTGAGGGGAGGGAAGAAGGAGCCCCCGCGTCCGCGGGCGCGTACGATTGCGCAAAGGCCGCGGTCCAGGAGACGGCGGACATCAGGACGACGGCGTGCCAGAACCGACGACGGCTGGCGAGGGCGGAGACGGCACAAGAGAACATCATGGAATGGGCTCCTTCTACGGGTTTGCGAAAGCGTTCACCGGACAGGCGGGAATCCTACAACGGACAGTCGGGTTGGGCCCGGAAGGCGAGGAAGAGAAAGTCATGAGGATCAACGAGTCCAGCCGGAGGGAGTTCCTCGCAACCGCGGGAGAGACCGGGTCCGGCCTCTTGATCGCATCCCTCTCGGGCGGGGAGCCGCTGAGGAAAAAGCCGGCTCCGGAGGAGGAGGTCGCCCCGGCGGAGAACCTGATGCGGGAGCACGGGTCTTGAACCGGGTGCTCTTGATCTATGAGGAGGCGCTTCGCCGGCTGGACGCGCGGCAGGAACAGCCGGCGAAAGCGCTCGCCGGCGCCGCCGGAATCATTCGCCGGTTCATCGAGGACTATCATGAGAAGCTCGAGGAGGAGAATCTCTTCCCCCGGTTCGAAAAGGCCGGGAAGCTCGTCGATCTCGTCGCCGTTCTCCGCTGAGCAGCACCAGGCCGGGCGCCGCTTGACGGCCGACATTCAGGGCCTCGTGTCGCGAGGGCAGACCACGCAGGACGCAGACCGGACGAAGCTCTCCGCTTCGCTGCGCGTCTTCATCCGCATGTACCGGCCGCATGAGGCCCGCGAGGATACGGTGCTCTTTCCGGCGTTCCGGACGATCGTGACCGGGAAGGAGTACGAAGACCTCGGCGAGGCGTTCGAGGAGAAGGAGCAACGGCTCTTCGGGAAGGACGGCTTCGAAAAGATCGTCGCAGAGGTCGCCGAGCTCGAAAGAGAGCTCGGAATCTACGAGCTTTCCCGCTTCACCCCGAAGTGATCGAGGGGCCTGCTAGAAACCGGGTTTCGCGCCGGACCGGCTCGGGTTCGGGGAGACGGGCACCGGCGTGAGTTGGCCGGACTTGGCTCGCGGGTTGGCGGTCGCCGCGGAGAAAGAGGCTTCGCGGTTGACTCGTTCGAGCATCTCGCCCAGGATTTTCAGGACCGACATGACTTCGACCGGCCCGTCGGTCGCGCGGCAGGTGAAGGAAACCGTCCCGGAGAACTTATCCAGGCGGAAGCGAGTCAGTTTGGGAGTGCTTTCGACGACGCGCTGATAAGTGTCGACCCAGTGTTCGTCGAGACAGCCGACGAGCGGGGTGGAGTACCGCTCGAAGAGCGGCCCGACCTTTTGCCAGCCCAGGCCGGCGTCGGGCAAAGAGACATCATAGAGCGCCGATTCGGGGCATGTGCCTGCGTACACTTGTTTGCCCTCCACAGTTCCTGCCTCTTCAACAATGGCAAAGCTGGGACCAACACCCTAAACTCCTGAGTGTTAGGGATGTTCCAGCATTGGATCGACTGGGAAAGTCAAATATTTGTCCGTGTCCGGACGCCTTCCGGCCGATTTGCGTCCGAAGGCAGCCGCGGCGCGAAAGGGTTTGCCCGCATCCTTTTCGGCAGGCTGCCGGGAGTACGCGAGGAGCTGTGCTACTCGGGCTTCCCTTTCTTTTCGCCCTTTCCCTGCCCCTGCGACTGAGGCGGTTGCGCGGGCTGCTTGGCCGCGACGGCCGGCGGCGGTCCGGGCGGCGGCTGGTGCGCCTGTGTCTGTGGGGGAGGCGAAGCGGGCTGCCCGTGCTGGGGTCGCTCTCGAGGCGCCGAATTCGTGGCGATCGGCCGCTCCTCATGCCGGATCTCGCGGGGGGGATTCTGGTGCCGGCTCTCGGCGGTTCTCGGCGCTCGCACGGCGGGAGGTTCCCGATGAGAGACCGGTCCGGGCGCAACCGCCGCAGCGGACCGCGTCTCACCGCGATGTCCGGAAGGTTTCGCTTCGCGCCCGGCGTGCGACGGCGCGTGCGCGGGTGGGGCCGGCCGCGAGGCATGCTTCTCGGCGCTCTCCTTGCGCGCCGGTCCCGTGTGGCCGCCCTGTTTTTCCTTCAGGGCTGTGGCGTGTCTCGAGGTCTCAGGCGCCGCGCGTTTGCCCGCGGGCGCCTTCTGCGCCGCGATCTTCGGTCCGGAACTCCGGGCTCCCTTCGCCGCGAGGGGACGATCCTGCTTGGGGGCCGTGATCGAGATCCTCCTGCCGGACGCGACGCGAGCTGCCGTGATCGGAACCGGCGAGAGCTTGTGCGCCGACAAGCTCGTCCTGCGGAGCGGTTTGCCCGTCGCGCGCTCGACCAACGAAGTCGGCGGATCCGTCGCGCGAACGAGACCGCCCGAAACGGAGAAGCGCGTCACGCGCTGCGCCTGGGCGAGGATCGTCGGGTTCTGACTGGGCGCCACACGAGCCGTCGAGACATTCGTACCGACGAAGCTCGTGACCGGAACGAATACGTACTGGCTCTGAGCGACGGTCACCGGCGCGCCGGCGTAGCCGGAAGCAGTGAGGACGAACGTCGGCGGCAGGGGCGCCCAGCCGATGTAAGTATCCGTGTAGGCCCACGTCACCCACGCCGGACCCCAGACGTATCCGGGATCCCAGCACCAGCCATATGAATCCACCCAGACCCAGGTGCCGTAATGGAACGGATCCTGGCCGAAGGCATCGTAAGACACCCAGGTCCAGCCGCAGTCGGTGTAGACCCACTCGCCATACACGTAGGGCTCCCACGTCGCCGCGACGACTGTCGGACGCCAGACTTCTCCGTAGGCCGCGGTATGGACCCAGCTGCCGTACGGCGAGAGCTCCCGCTGGAAATAAGAGATGCTGACGCTCCACGATGCGGAGGCCGGGCGGGGAGCTAGGATTGTCATCAAACCCGCGAACAGGATCGCGGCAACAGTCTTCGATCTCATGGACGACTCCTTTCGCCTCGAACAAGGGAGGAGCAACCCCGGTGCCATGGCCTCAACTGACTGAATGAGAGCGGTTTGGACGCCGCGGTCGCTGTCCCCTCGAGTGGTCAGGAATAATTGAGGCGGTTTCGAGGAGATTTTCGAATGCCGAGCAAGGAACTTGCGCCGGGCTCTTCCGGCACCGCGTCCCGCGTCGTCGAGGAATCGGATCTCGCGAGCGCTCTCTCGCCAGACCACGGGGACTCCTTCCCGCGCGTCTTTTCTACGGCGCGGATGGTCGCGCTCATGGAGATGGCCGCGGCGCGGGCGATGAAGGAGGTCCTCGAGGAAGGAGAGCTGACAGCGGGCGTCTCGATCGACGTGACCCATACGGCGGCGACGCCTCCCGGCGCGGCCGTCTCCGCGGCAGCGCGATTCCTGGGGAGAGCGGGGAAGTTCTACCGGTTCGAGGTCGTCGCCCGCGACGAGGCGGGGGAGATCGGACGGGGAACCCACGAGCGCGCCGTGGTCTCGCACCGTCGGCTGCTCGAGGGGGCGCAGAAGCGGCGCCGCCCGTGAAGGACCGTCACCGACATACCCTTCGCGCCCTCCGGCGGCGGCGATCCCGGAAAGACCAGGCCGCCTCGGCTCGGCAAAACATCAGGCCAATGAAAAGGGGCGCTTGCGCGCCCCTCGGACAACCGAAGCCAGACGAGCCGAACCTAATCCCGATCCGCCTTCTTGGTCCGTCGAAGCTCCGTCACCCACATCTTCCCATCCTTCTCGATGAAGTCGAAGTGGATCTTGTCCCCTTCCCGAAGCTGAGTCGGAAGCAGGCCGTTCTTGAACTTGGTCGTGTCGTCCCAGTAGAGCGTCCACTGGTCGCCCTTTTCGCCCTGGACGACCATGGATCTCTGGACGTTCGAAACGGTCTGGCCGCCGGCGTCCACCGACTTCTCGACCGTTTCAATTCGAACGACCTTGCCTTCGTGCGGCCGCTTGTCGGCGTAGCTTGCCGTGGCCAGCAACAGGATGGCGGCCGCGGCCACGGAAATGCCGAGAGCTTTTCGCATAGGTTCACCTCCGATACCTCGAAGCCGCAAGAATCGGGCCAGTGCTCGGGTTGCCGGATCCATGGTCCTAGTGGTTCTTGGTCCTCCGTCCGTTAAATGTCGGATGCGGCCGTTTTCTCGAAGTGGCCAAGAATCGCGGACCACTGGGAGATGGGGATCGGCGCGTCCGTGATCTCCTGCCAGAGGACGCGCCCGTCACGGCAGCGGAAATGCGGCTCGATTCGCGGAAAAGGAACGCGCCGGCCTCGCGAAGGATCGTTCCTCCAGACCATCGTGCTCACGCGTCGCGCTCCGCAGCCCGAGCAAGGCTCCTCGAGCACGAACGGGGGCGCCCCGATCGGTACGTCCCCCTTCGCGTCCCGCCGAGCCCGCCACGCCGTGATGTCGTGAACCTCGCCCATGGCATCCCTCCGCCAACCATGATGCGGATCGGGACGGACAAAAGACGTCCGACCGTTGCTCTCCGTCTCTGTCTCGATCGTCCGCCCTCGAAAGGGCGTAAGGCGTAACGTGATAAGCTGGGGGTCTCCGATCTCCTCCGACGGACCACCTCAGTCGATTCGTGCCCACCGTCGCCGGTCTCGGCGAGAAAGCGAGCGACGTCATGGATCACGCCTCGGAACGGCTTCCCGGAGCCGCCTCGCGGACCTTCGCCATTCTGCTCAGCCGGCTGCCCGCCGTGGACAATCGCCCGGGGCTCATCTCTTTCTTGATCGATGGGGCGGGGGAGGGCAAGCCGGGCGGAAGACCGGCCGCCCTGACGGACGCCGCCCTTCGCGGCCGGCTCGCGCACTTCGACGCGCATTCGGCCAACGAAATCGCGGCGATCCGGAAGGCCCTGTCGGTCGAGAACGGGACGACGACCGTCTACGAGAACTGGGGGGCCCTCGATATCTGCCTGCGTTTCTGGTACGGCTTCGTGGGATCGCGAATCCGTCCCATCGAGTCGGCTTGCGAAGCCTGCGGGCAATTGAACCGGGGAAGTGTCGGGGGGAGCGTCGGTGAGTCGTTCCTGCGCCTGTGCCGCTGCGGACAGGTTTCGCTCATCACCGTCCCCAACCACATGCCCGCAAGCGCCGCTCCGGCGCGTTGAGCATGCCGCGGCGGGTTCGGGGGACCGCGGACGGTCCCCCGGTGATCCCAGCCGGCGACGCCGATATCAGTAGCGGGAGCGTCCACCTCCCGATCCCTCGTTGCGCGGCCGCGCCTCATTGACGGTCAGCGACCGGCCGCCGAACTCCGTGCCGTTCAAGGACATGGCCTGCCTGGCCTTCTCGTCATCGCTGAACTCGACGAACCCGAACCCCTTGGACTGCCCGGAATCGCGGTCGGTGATCACCCGCGCCGATTCGGGAACGCCATACTTCGCGAACATGTCGCGCAGCTGGTCGTCGGAAATGTTGTACGGGAGGTTGCCTACATAGAGCTTCATCAGAACCCATCCTCATGCCGGTTGCTCCGGCGCTTGCCGGCGGAAATCGGAGCCGAAGGACCGGCCGGCGCGGCTCTCCGTATTCTCGTTGTTTTTTCGTTCGGGATTGGTCAGAACAGGTCTGGCAAAGGCGAGCGAACCGAGAACTC
>Ga0070708_100002676_pt1 | contig 13814 bp, 15 predicted proteins | sample KBSK5503metaG_FD_65469 | JGI IMG/M metagenome (GOLD analysis project Ga0070708, IMG submission 65469) | Corn, switchgrass and miscanthus rhizosphere microbial communities from Kellogg Biological Station, Michigan, USA - KBS K5-50-3 metaG | ecosystem: Host-associated > Plants > Roots >...
CTGTAGATGGAAGAGCCGCTCCAACACTCGCGCATCGGTCTCGTCGGCAGCGGCGAGTTCACGTCCGCGATGGCGGACATCGACCGCGAGATCCTCACCACGATCGGCCCCGCCCCAACCGTGGTCGTTCTGCCGACGGCCGCCGCGGGCGAGGACCCCGAAGACTGGGCGCTCCGCGGCGTTGATCACTTCGTTCGCCTCGGCGCACGGAGCGTCGCCCTCATGGTGCTCGCACGCGAGCACGCCGAGGACCCCGAAAATGTCCGGGTGATCGAGCGAGCCGACCTCCTCTACATCTCGGGAGGCAAGACCGCGCGGTTGCTCGACGCGTTGGAAGGATCGCCGTTGTGGCGCGGCTTTTTGCTCGCGCGCCAAGCGGGTGCGTGGCTCGTTGGATCGTCTGCGGGTGCGATGGCGCTGGGGGACTGGGCGCTCGTTCATCGAACCGAGGATGGACACGGCACACCGACACTTTGGATGCCGGGCCTCGGGATGCTTCAGGGTTACGCGGTCGTTCCGCACTTCGATCGATGGAGCGAATCGCGGCGGCTCGTGCAAGAGATCGAGGCGGCGTGCGCCGTTTTCGGGATCGACGAAGATACCGCCGTTCTGCTCGACGAGGGACACGGGCGAGTGGCCGGAAAAGGCAGCGCGCGCTTGTTCGGCACGGGGCCGGAACAGGTCTACGACTCAGGAGCGCGCTTCAGTCTTTAGCCTTCGTCTGGAAGTACCGGAGGTATCCTGCCGCGCTGCTGCGGAATGCATTCAACGCTTCGAATTTCGCGAGTAGCTCGGGGGCGTCGTGGATCGCCTTGTAGTCGTCCCACGTGCGCTCCCGCAGCCGCTCGGCTAGGAAATCAAGGTCCGTCGACTCCGTCATCGCTTCGCGGATGATCGCGCCGAAGTGGATCAGCTGCTCCTCGGCGAGCGTGAGCAGATCGCGATCGGCCGGCGCGGGGCCGAAGTGCGTGAGGTAGAAACCACGTGGTTTCCTTTCCCGGAAGCGACGAAGTGTCGCAAGTGCGATCTCCATGTCGAAGTCCGGCGGTGGCGTCGCCGGACGCAGCACACCTGCTTCGGGAAGGTAGACACCCATCGAGTCGCCCACGAAGATAACGCCGCTTTCGGAGTCTTGGATCGCCATGTGGTGGCGCGCGTGTCCGGTCGCTTCCACCATCTCGAGCGTCCGTCCACCGCCGAGCTCGAGCAACGTGCCCGGCTCGACCGCGCGGATCCGTTCTGGCGGCACCGGCTTCAGCGGCCCGAACCTTGTGTCGAGCCGGTCGCCGAAGACCCGATACGCGCTCGCCATGAGCTTCGCTGGGTTCGCCAGATGGCGCGCGCCTTCCGGGTGAACCACGATGGTCGCGTTGGGAAAGATGGGTGCGATATCGCCGGCAGCGCCGCCGTGATCGAGGTGGATGTGCGTTAACACGAAATAAGCCACATCGTTGGGACCCAGACCGAGCGCGCGCAGGCCCTCGGTGAGCGTGGCGGTCACGGTTGCCGGTCCTGTTTCGATCACCGCCGGCCGCTCGCCGGGAACGAGGAACGCCGCAACCGTCTGCTCGAGCCCGGCCATCTCCGTATCGATAGCGACGATCCCGGCATCGAGCGTCTGAGTCTTCGGCATGGCGCGCGCGCTACTCCAGCGCGCGCATCACCACCCCGGTCGCAGGCTTCGGAACGAAGAACGTCGACTTCGGCGGCATCGCTTCGCCTGCCTCCGCGACCGCACGAACGGCTTCGAACGGCATCGGCGCGAGCAAGAAGCCGAGTGACGCCTTCCCGGACTTCACTTCATCGGCAGCTTCGGTCGCCGAGTGAACGAAACGTGGTTTCACTCCGCCGAGCAGCCTGTCGAAGACGAGCCCGTGCAACACCGACACATCGAGGTCGCGCCACGCCTCGGAGCGCTCGGCTGGAAGTGAGGCACGTTCGGCGGCGGGGTCTGCAACCGTGAGCCACCAAGCGCCGTAATGATCGAACATCGCAAACGTGCGGCCGCGCGCGCGCCGCTCGATCAGGCCTTGGAGGAGTCGCTCTGGATCGCCTCGCGGAGCAGGCTCGGCGCGGATCGCCGGCGCCATCCGTTCCATCGCGGTCGTTGCCTCGATCCCGGACACGACCCGGTGGATCGGAAGAAGGGACGGCCCCCACCTCGACGCGTCGACGAGGAACATCAGCTGGAGGTCCCACGGCCCGAGGCCTTCCGCAGTCCGGCGCTCGTTCCGATAATGCAGCGCCGTTTGCCACCGATGGTGCCCGTCGGCGATGACAACCGGCGCCTTTTCAAGCTCGCGGGCAACGGCCGCGATATCGAGCACATCCGTCATCGCCCAGAGAACGTGCTCGATGCCGTCGGACGTCGTGAACTGAGACAAGGGGGTACCGGCGACCACGCGCTCGATCACAGCTTGGGCTGCCTGATCTTGACCGTCGTACACGCAGAAGATCGTGTCGAGGTTCGTTTCGGTCGCACGTAGGAGCTGCAGCCGGTCTTCGACGATCTTCTCGTAGGTCCGCTCGTGCGGAAGGACGCCGCCGGCCTCCGGATCATCCAGTCGCACGGCGCCGAGCACACCCCGCTGGAAACGTCTGTCTGTGCCGATCTCGTAGCGCTGTTCGTAGACGTAAAGGGCTTCATCGGCGTCCTCGCGGAGAACGCCAGCCGCAAGCCACGCTTCGAGCAATCCGCGCGCCCTCGTATACTTATTCGAGCGCTCGTCGTCACCGGGTTCGTCGCGTCCAAGGATCAACCTGACAACGTTGTATGGACTCGCGACTTCAAGCGCGTCGCGGTCGGCCTCGGTGATCACGTCGTAGGGTGGCGCGACGACCAGCGAGAGGTCGTCGACGGCGCTGGGGTCATACCGCGTGCCGCGGAAGGGAGCGATCTCGGCCACGGGTGCTGTATAGCATCCGTACGAGGGGGGAGCGAATGACGACGACGCAAAGGCGCGCGCGATGATCCTCGCGCAAGCCTTCGCACGGTTCGCCTTCGACCTCGACGGGGTCGTCTGGAAAGGCGACCGGCCGATCGCCGGCGCGCCGGAAACCATCAGGACACTTCGGGACGCCGGGAAGCGCGTGGCCTTCGTTACCAACAACTCCAGCGAAACCCATGAGACTTACGCGAAAAAACTGGCCGAAATGGGAGCCGGCGGTTCGCCCGATGAGGTCGTGTCGAGTGCAGACGCAACCGCACGGCTGCTCGAACGTGAAGTGCCCGGTCTGCGCGGGCGCCTCGCGTACGTCATCGGCGGCGAGGGCCTGTTCAATGCGGTCGCAAGTGTCGGAGCGCGCATCGCGTTCGAAGAAGAGGGCAAGGATGCATCTCTCGTCGTCGTCGGTTGGGACCGAGCCCTGACCTTCGACAAGCTGAGGCTTGCAACCCTTGCCATTCGAGCCGGCGCGATCTTCGTCGCCAGCAACGCGGATGCGACGTACCCCGCCCAAGAGGGCCTGTGGCCCGGCGCCGGAGCGATCGTCGCCGCTTTGCGCACGTCGACGGGCGTGGAGCCGTCGGTAGCCGGGAAGCCCGACCCCGGCGTTTTCCAAGTGGCGCGAGAACGGCTCGGAGGATCACCCGCGCTCGTCGTCGGCGACCGGGTCGAGACCGACATCATGGCTGCGCACGCGGCAGGCTGGCCGGCGGGCCTCGTGCTCTCCGGCGCGACGGGGGTCCCCGAGCTTGCTGCGGCACCAGCGTGGCCCGACTTCGTCCTCAGACGGCTCACCGACATCCTCGAAGACCGGCCGCATCCCCAGGTTCGTCCAGGTACAGGCCCGGATCTGCCCCACATAGCGACCATGCTTCATCACGGTGGTCTCACAGCCGGCGCGGCGCGCGAGCGCGTCGGACGGACGATGGTCGCGGAGGCCGACCGCAAGCCGATCGCCACAGCGTCGTGGGAACAGATCGACGGCGTCGGTCTGTTGCGCTCGGTCGCGGTCGCCCCCGAATACCGGCGATCAGGCGCCGGCACGATCATCGTGGCGGCAACGTTGAAGCGGATCATCGAAGAGGGCGTGCGCGAGGTCTATCTCGTTACAGAGAATGCCGAGCGATTCTTCGCAGCTTGTGGCTTCCGCGTCATCGACCGCGACCAACTTCCGGAAACGATCGCCAAGCACCCACAGCTCACGCGCGAGTGCCCTGCTTCCGCACCGGCGATGTACCTTCGGCTTCCGGCTCTGTAGATCTTTCAATACGGGAGCGCATACCGTGGGGGCGCCGGCGGGGCCGGACGGGGCCGGAAGATCGCGAGCAGCAAGATCCCAGCGATGAACCCACCGACGTGAGCCATGTACGCGACGCCACTGTTCGTTGCCGCCGGACCGACGCCCTGTAAGAGCTGCAGCAAGAACCAGATGCCGAGCAGCACGTACGCAGGCAGATCTAAGAAGAAGATCAGGAACAGGAAAACTAATGTGCGGACGCGCGCGCGCGGGTACAAGACGATGTACGCGCCGAGAACACCCGCGATGGCGCCGCTTGCTCCGATCTGCGGTGCACCGGACGACAGACTCACAAGCGTCTGCGCATATGTCGCCGCCAACCCACAGAGCAGATAGAACAACACGAAACGAAAGCGTCCCAGCCGGTCCTCGATGTTGTTCCCGAAGACCCATAGGAACAGCATGTTGCCGCCGATGTGCAAGAGGCTCCCGTGCAGGAACATCGTGTACAGGATGGAAAGCCAAACGTTCTTATGTGGGCAGAAAGTCTTCTCGACGAAGATGCCCTGTTGTATGTCTTGGCCACCGACGAGCGGACGGGACTGAGCAAGATTCTGTCCATGGGCGATCTCATAGGGGATCGCCGCATGGCACGTGAAGAACTTGATCTCTCTTATTTGTTGCGCATTGGTCGGCGTTCCGATCGAGAAGGGCTGGATGAAGAAGAACACGATCACATTGATACCGATCAGGATCGGGACGATGATCGATCGCGTGCTGGTGGGGTTGTAGTCCTTTATCGGGAGCATCTGCTAGAAAAGGCCACGCATCATCATCAGGTCGGACGCAGGTGCGTCGATCTTGACCTTGCCCGTGAGGAATGCGTACGCGATCCCCAGCCGGCCGTCGATAAGCGCGATCAAGTCATCACTCCGTGCCGTGATGCGTGCGTCCGTCGCCTCGCTCGTCTCCGCTTTGCGGAGGCCACGCAGTTTGGCTTTCTTTAGCTCTACGCGGAAAGCGGTGTTGAGATCGGGAATGACACACAGGATCGTCCGGTCGGGGAAGGAATCGGGATCCGGATCTGCGTCCGAAAGCTTCTTCATCAACGAGCGGATGCTCTGCTCGACCTCGGCCGGAGATGCCACGGCGCCGAGGATAGCATCGCGTTCGGACCACGGTCCCGGCGCCGGGGAAAGCGCCCTCCGAACGCGTATAGTTGACACGATGAAACCTGGCCTGCCGGATATCGAACCGGAGCGGCTCGAAGAATTGCCGCTCGAAGAGCGCGCCGTTGCACTCGAAGACTTCGAGCGCCGGTTGCGCTCGTTCATGGACGACGACGCCGCCCAGGGGTAAGGCGGTGGGGCCGGCCCGGCCACCGCGCGCGCATCGGTTCGTATCGCGCGGAGGCGACAAGCTTGATGCGGCGCTCGACGCGTTCGGCCTCGACGTCGCGGGTTCGCGCGCGCTGGACGCGGGCGCCTCCACGGGAGGATTCACCGACTGTCTGCTCGGCCGCGGCGCGCAGGAAGTCGTCGCAGTAGATGTCGCGTACGGCCAATTCGCATGGACGCTCCGGAACGATCCTCGCGTTCGCGTCCTCGAACGTACGAACGTTCGCACGATCACCGCGGCGGCGGTTGGTCCGCTCGACCTACTGGTCGCCGACCTGTCTTTCATCTCCCTTGCGGCACTCGCCGACGTCTTCATCGCGGTGATGCCCACCGCGATGGTGCTCATGGTCAAGCCGCAGTTCGAGCTTCCTCGCGAGCGAGTCCCAAAAGGCGGGGTGGTTCGCGAGCCCGACGCATGGATAGAAGCCATGGAGGCTGTCGCGCGCGCCTATCGCGGGGGCGGATACGCTTTGGCCGGCGCGATTCCCTCGCCGCTGGTCGGGCCGAAGGGCAACCGCGAGTTCTTCCTTCACTTCGTACGAGAAGGAGCCGATGTGGGCGACCGTGTGATCCGAGTCGCGGCGGAGCAAGCCCCGTGAAGCGGGCAGGGGTTGTCCTGCACGCCGGAAGGCCGGAGGCCGCGACGAGCGCGCGCGCACTGGTCGAGACGCTGACGAGACGTGACGTCGAAGTGTGGGCTCTCAACGCGGACGCGAAGCGCATCGATCTTCCTGCCGTGAAAGCTGCAGAGACCTTTCCCGAAGACCTCGACCTCGTTTTCGTCTTCGGCGGCGACGGGACGTTGCTGCGCGCGGCGGAGGCCGTCGGTCGGTCGGGCGTTCCTTTGCTCGGCGTGAATTTCGGTCATCTCGGGTTCCTCTCCGAGCTCGAACGCTCGGGGCTCGACGATGGGCTCAAGCAACTGCTCGATAACGGCTTCAGTGTCGAGGAACGGTTGGTGCTCGAAGCAGAGGTCGATAATGGAGATCGGGTCGACACGCTGCGCGCGCTGAACGACATCATCGTCGCCAAGGTTGCAACCGGACGCGCCATCCGCCTCGCGGTCTCCATCGGCGGCGAGCCGCTCGTTTCGTGGGCCGCCGATGGCGTCATCGTCGCCACTGCGACCGGATCCACCGCGTATTCGTTCTCGGCCGGCGGTCCCGTCGTCTCTCCTCATATCGATTGCATCGTGGTGACGCCGGTGTCGCCGCATGGTTTGTTCGATCGAAGCATCATCGTTCCGCCCGACGAAGAAGTCGTCCTGGACCTGATGGGCGAGCTTGATCCCGCGTCACTATCGGCCGACGGCTTACCTGCGACGAAGCTCGCACCCGGCGCCCAAGTTCGCTTGCGGGCGGGAAAGGACAGGATCCGCCTGGCCAAGCTCGAGCCGCGGCCGTTTTGGCGGCTCGTTCGCGAGAAGTTCCACTTAGCCCCGGGGGAGTAGTACCGATGCGAAGGCCCCGAACCGCGACGGCGCTGGAGGGATCAACCCGCCAGCGTCGGTTCTTCCGCCGGAAACCCAGGGGACGCATCGCCGGAACCGCTCGGATCGACCGACGGACGAAGAATCTCTTGCATCGGATCCGGCCCGGGGAGATCGCGATCATCCTTCACGACGACCTCGACCAGATCGCAGCCGAGGGTTTGATCGAGCGCGGCGCGATCGCAGTCATCAACTGCCACCGCTCTATCACCGGCCGCTACCCGAACGCGGGGCCGCTCGTGCTCGCACGCGCGAACGTGCCGCTTATCGACGGCGTCGGGGAAGAGCTCCTCGACCACGTCTCAGAGGGGGACACCGTTTCTATCCTTGGCCAAGACGTGTACTGCCACGACCGGCTCGTCGGATCGGGAACGCTTCTTGACGGCGATGCCCTAGAGGCTGCGCTCTCCGACGCGCAGGCGGCCATGGGCGAAGAGCTTGAGCGCTTCGTTCGCAATACCATGGAATACCTCCAGGTTGAGCGCGACCTTGTGCTGCGGGGGGAAGGCTTCCCCAAGCTGGAGACCAAGCTCAAAGGGCGCGCGGCGGTCGTCGTCGTCCGTGGGCACGAGTATCGTCAAGACCTGCGTGCGATCCGCCCGTACATCTCCGATATGCATCCGGTCTTGATCGCAGTGGACGGTGCAGCCGATGCTCTGCTGGACGAAGGATTGAAGCCCGACCTCATCATCGGCGACATGGATTCTGTTTCGACCAACGCACTCACGTGCGGAGCGGAGGTCGTTGTGCACGCGTATCCCGATGGGCGCGCGCCCGGCCTCGATCGTGTTCAAGGTCTTGGTCTTACGCCGAGCATCCTTGCCAGTGCCGGTACGAGCGAAGACATCGCGCTCCTGCTCGCGTACGAAGCCGGGGCAGATCTCATCGTGGCGGTCGGCGCCCACGACAATCTCGTCGAGTTCCTCGACAAAGGCCGTAACGGGATGGCGTCGACGTTCATCGTGCGGTTGAAGGTTGGGCCGAAGCTCGTCGATGCGAAGGGCGTCAACCGGCTGTACCGCAGCCAAGTACGAACGCGCGACATCTTGCTTCTGATCACGGCTGCCGTCGTCGCCATGGTGGTCGCAGCCTCTCTGTCGCCGGCCCTTCGGCTCTGGGGTCACAACATCGTCGCCTGGTTCCATTCGGTCTGGCGCTCGATCTTCTGATGATCAATCTCAGGTATCACATCGTTTCGCTCGTTGCCGTCTTCCTGGCCCTGGCGATCGGCGTGATCGCGGGAACGACCGTGATCAACGATCAGGTCGTGAAAGAGCTCGAGCGCTCAGACAGAGCTCTCCGGACCGCGCTCGCAACACAGCAGGATGCGAACACCGCCTTGAAGAGTCAGGTAAGCCTCTTCAATTCGTGGAGCGACACGATCGCGAAGAAACTCGAGAAAGACCAGCTTCGCGACCGCACCGTGGTCTTGCTCCTTTCCAACGGCGTCGACGGCAAGATCGTGTCGAACGTTCAAGACGCGTTGACGCAGGCAGGCGCGGCCCGCGCGGGAACGATCACGTTCTCGAACAAGTGGAACCTGGCCGACCCAGGAACACGCGCGCAACTTGGTGCCATCATGGGTCTCGGATCCACAGCGACCACGGCCGATGTTGCGAGCCAAGGTGCCCAACGGATCGCAACGCGACTCGACACACCATCCGATCTGAACGCGTCGGGGGACTTGCTTCAAGCACTCGTGCAGGGTGGATTCATCCAAGTCTCGAACGTAGGTGCCGGCGCTTTTCCTCCTGCGGGCTCTCTCGTCATCTGGCTTTCATCCGGAAGCCATAATCCGTCGCCCCCGGACGCTCAGATCTCACTACCTCTTCTGCGCGCGCTCGTCGGTCGCATGACGGTCGCCGTTGGAGAGCCGCTGAACTCCCCGGATTCACTGAGCGATCAGATCCACGGCGATGCAGTGCTCGCGCGTGCGGTCGCTACCGTGGACCATGTCGACACCATTCCCGGTGTGGCTGCACTCGTCGTCGGCCTGCACGACGTCGCAGCCGGTTTGCCGGCGCCCCACTACGGCAGGCGGGCGGGAGCGACTGCCGTCGCACCAACCCCGTAGTGGTGATCGCAGCGATCGTTCCCGCGCGCAACGAAGCTCCGCGCATCGGCGCGACGGTGCGCGCACTCGGCGCGATCGGCGAGATCACGGAGACGATCGTGGTGGACGACGCCTCGTCTGACTCGACCGTAGAGCGCGCGCTCGAGGCGGGAGCACAGGTCGTTCGCCTGCCGGCGCGCCGCGGGAAAGGGGGAGCTCTTCGAGCAGGCCTCGAGCGAACCATTGCCGAGATCCTCGTATTCATCGACGGCGACCTCGGAGCCACAGCGGAGATCGCGCGCATCCTGCTCGCCCCCGTCGTTGCGGGAGAAGCGGATATGACCATCGCGGCGCCTGCACCGGGACGGTCGAGCGGCTTCGGTCTCGTTGAAGGCCTGTCGGGCGCCGGTATCCGCTTCCTGACGGGAAGACGGTTCACACGGCCGCTATCGGGTCAGCGCGCGCTCCGCCGCGATGTGGTTGCGCGCGTTTCCCTCGCACCGCGGTTCGGCGTGGAAACGGCGCTCACGATCGACGCCGTTCGAGCGGGCTTCCGCGTGGTGGAGATACCTATTGAATTCGAGCATGCACGCACCGAGCGCACCGCCGCCGGCTTCAGCCACCGCGCGCGCCAGGGCGGCGACGTCGCGCGGGCACTTTTGTCGCGCCTTCGACAACGGAGTCCCCGAGCATGATAGACCTGCGCGTATGAGGCCGTTCCTGCTGTGGCTCGTAACCGCTGTGATCGCCGGCGCCGTCGCTTCGAGCGCGGTGCGACATCTCGTTGCGCACGGCCCCGTTCGCCGAAGGAACTACCGGGGACTCGAACTTCCAGCGACGGCCGGCATCGGCGTGCTCGTCGGGCTCCTTGCAGGGATAGCGCTATCGGCGGTCCTGCACATGCTCTTCCCCGGGTCAAGGATGCTGACGGAGGCCGCCGGTGCGGGATTGCTCTTCGCGACTGCCGGTGGAGGCTTCGCGTTCCTCGGCCTGTGGGACGACCTCGCAGGTTCAGACGGCGAGCGAGGCTGGCGCGCGCACATCGAGGCACTCATGCAGGGCCGTGCAACCGCCGGAGCGATCAAGCTGGTTGGAGGGGCGGCCCTGTCGCTGATCATCGGCGCCGTGTTGGAACATGGCTTCTGGTGGGCATTTGGCGATGCACTGATCATCGCTTTCTCCGCCAACGCCGTGAACCTGCTCGATAAGCGCCCTGGGCGAGCGGGGAAAACGTTCATCCTCGCGGCGCTCGGCCTCATGATCGTCGGTGGGCCGATGGCGCCTGGGCTCGCGGCGGCGATCGGCGCCGTCCTCATCGCGCTTCCATACGACCTGCGCGAGCGCGCCATGCTTGGAGATGCAGGCGCCAACGCGCTCGGGGCGTTACTGGGAGTGGCAACAGTTCTCGACTCGACGCACACCTTCCGGCTGGTCGCGCTGGGCCTGCTCCTCCTCGTGACGGCCGCAGGCGCGCGTCCGGGGTTATCTCGTGTCATCGAGTCGATGGGGCCGCTCCGTCGTTTCGATCGAGCCGGCCGGGTCTGACCAGATTCCTGGCCGCACCAGTTTCCTTCTGCTAGATTGAACTCCCGTAGGTAAAGGCGACCTGCGGGAGTTTTTTTGTGGCAAAGCACATATTCGTGACCGGCGGGGTGTCCTCCAGTCTCGGCAAAGGGTTGACGGCGGCGTCCCTGGGGCGGCTCCTGAAGGCACGGGGCCTACGGATCTCGATGCAAAAGCTCGATCCGTATATCAACGTCGACCCGGGGACCATGAATCCTTTCCAGCACGGCGAGGTCTTCGTGACCGACGACGGCGCTGAGACCGACCTCGATCTCGGCCACTACGAGCGATTCATCGACGAGAACCTCTCCCGCGACTCGAGTGTCACGACCGGCAGCGTCTACTCGACCGTCATCGCCCGAGAGCGGCGAGGGGAATTCCTCGGCGCAACGGTCCAAGTGATCCCACATATCACCGACGAGATCAAGAGCCGGATCCGGCGGCTCGCGACCGAAGACACCGACATCGTTATCACCGAAGTTGGTGGAACGGTCGGCGACATCGAAGGCCTTCCATACCTTGAAGCCATCCGGCAGATGCGCCACGACGTCGGCCGGGACAACGTCTTCTACTTGCACGTGAGCTTGATCCCGTATATCGGACCCACCGGGGAACTGAAGACGAAACCGACGCAGCACTCCGTCGCGGAGCTTCGCTCGATCGGTATCCAGCCGGACGCGATCGTGTGCAGGTCGGATCGGGCGCTCACACCGGGGCTGAAGAAGAAGATCGCTCAGTTCTGTGACGTGGACGTCGAAGGTGTCGTCGCCGCGCAAGATGCGCCGAGCATCTACGAGATCCCGATAGTGCTTCGCGAAGAGAAACTGGACGAGTACGTGCTCCGGCGCCTCAATATCGACGCGGCGGAGCCGGACCTCTCAGACTGGAACGCGCTGCTCGAGCGGATCGACACAGCGTCCCGCCCGGTGAAGATCGGCATCGTCGGAAAGTACGTCACCCTCGCGGACAGTTACCTGTCCGTCGTCGAGGCTGTGAAACACGCCGCTTTCCACCACGGCGGGAAGCTCGAGCTGGTTTGGCTCGCATCCGACGACCTGACACACGACAGTGGAGCGGCGCAGCTCAAAGGCCTCGATGGGATCGTCGTTCCCGGAGGATTCGGCGTGCGGGGGATCGAGGGCAAGCTCGTGGCGATCCGCCACGCGCGCGAAAACAAGATCCCGTTCATCGGACTATGTCTCGGTTTGCAGTGCGCCGTGATCGAATTCGCGCGCGACGTATGTGGCTTGGAAGGCGCGAACTCCTCAGAGTTCGACCCAACGACTTCTCATGCTGTGATCGACCTCATGGAGGATCAGCACGACGTTTCGAACAAGGGCGGCACGATGCGGCTGGGCCTTTGGGTGTGCAAGCTCGCCGAGGGAACGAAAGCGCGCGCGGCTTACGGCGACGAGATCATCCTCGAGCGTCACCGTCACCGTTTCGAAGTCAACAACAGGTACCGCAAGCAGCTCGAAGCTGCCGGGATGCGGATGAGCGGCACCACGGTGGACAACAAGCTCTGCGAGATCATCGAGCTGCCCGATCATCCCTTCTTCGTCGCGTCCCAGTTCCATCCGGAGTTCAAGAGCAGGCCGACGCGTCCGCACCCGCTCTTTCGCGAGTTCGTGCGTGCGGCGCTCGAGCGCGCCGAGGCCCAAAGCGTGATCCTTCCGGAGCCGGCCGAGCGGACGATCAGCAACTGATACGCTCCTCGCGGCCGTCACGAGCGGCCCGCGCCAAGGAGGATCGATGATCGTCGGTGTTCCGTGCGAGGTCATGGAGTCCGAGTATCGGGTCGCGATCACCCCCGTCGGCGCGCACGAGCTCGTGAACGAGGGTCATAGCGTCCTCGTCGAACGCGGCGCCGGAAACGGCTCCTCGATACCCGATGAGACCTTTATCCGCGCCGGCGCCACACTGGTCGAGACCGCGGAAGACGTATGGGCGCGCGCAGAGCTCATCCTCAAAGTGAAAGAGCCGCAGCCTAAAGAGTTCGGCCTGCTTCGCAAAGATCAGATCCTCTTTACCTATCTGCACCTCGCAGCGCACCGGGACGTCACCGATGCGCTCATCAGAGCCGGCGCCGTCGCCATCGCGTACGAAACCGTCGAGGACGAGCGAGGCATGCTCCCGTTGCTGGCGCCCATGAGCGAGATCGCCGGACGGATGTCACCCCACGCGGCGGCGACCCATCTCGAGCGGCCTCGCGGCGGGAGCGGCATCCTCCTCGGCGGCGTTTCTGGTGTGCGGCCGGCGCGCGTCGTCGTCCTCGGGGCCGGGATGGCCGGGATCAATGCGGCATGGATCGCGCAAGGCATGGAGGCCGAGCTGGTGCTGCTCGACAAGAACGTCGAGCGGCTGCGCTACGTCGACCACATCCATAAAGGACGGATCCTCACACTCGCCAGCGCCGGCCTCACGATCGAAGAGCAGGTCCTCGAAGCCGACGTCGTCATCGGGGCCGTTCTCGTCGCCGGAGCGCGCGCTCCAAAGCTTGTGAGCGAGGACGTTGTCTCGCGGATGCGCCCGGGCTCGGTCATCGTCGACATATCGATCGACCAGGGCGGATGCTTCGCGACGAGCCATGTGACGACCCACACGAACCCGACTTATGTAACCCACGGGGTGGTACACTACTGTGTGGGAAACATGCCGGGTGCTGTGCCTCACACGTCAACGTACGCACTTACGAACGCGACTTTGCCTTACGCATTGGCGCTCGCCCGGAAAGGCTTACGCGAGGCGCTGCGAGACGATCCGGCGCTTGCAAAGGGAGTGAACGTGTACGAGCAAAACGTGACGAATGCGGCCGTTGCCGAGGCCCACGGTTTGCCGTTCACGCCCCTCGATCGTCTCGCCCAGCCCGGCTCATAGCCGGTCCGCACGCAAAACGAACGGGGAAGCTTTCATGCCGACGTCCGACGCGATGGTCCGATCTAGTCCGGGTATAGCCCGGCAGATCGAACGCTTCCTCGATCATCTCGCTGTGGAGCGCGGAGTCGCCCCGAACACTCGCACCGCGTACCGGCGGGATCTCGTCTTGTATCTCAAATACCTCACATCGCGGGGGATCACCGATGCCGGTGCCGTCGGGGAAGCAGATATCTCGGAGTTCTTGGGCTCGCTT
>Ga0070708_100002677_pt1 | contig 13814 bp, 13 predicted proteins | sample KBSK5503metaG_FD_65469 | JGI IMG/M metagenome (GOLD analysis project Ga0070708, IMG submission 65469) | Corn, switchgrass and miscanthus rhizosphere microbial communities from Kellogg Biological Station, Michigan, USA - KBS K5-50-3 metaG | ecosystem: Host-associated > Plants > Roots >...
TGATCACGTTCGCGCGCGGTGATGACGACGTCGTGCTGCACACGCACATGAAGATGACTGGTATGTGGCACGTCTACCGGCCCGGCGAGCGCTGGTGGTCGCCGCGCCATGATGCGCGCGTGATCATCACGACCGACGAGTTCGTAGCGCCATGTTTCACGCCACCCGTCGTGGAGCTCATGACGACGAAGGAGATCGCGTTCCATTCCGTCCTGCCCGAGCTTGGGCCGGACATCATCCGCGACGAGTTCGACGAAGATGAGGCGGTGCGGCGGCTGCGCGCGAGCCCGCCCGAGCGCGACATCGCGACGGCGCTCCTCGATCAGCGGACGATCTCCGGGATCGGGAACGTCTTCAAGTGCGAAGCGCTGTTCCTCGAGCGCGTGTCACCGTGGGCGAAGGTCGCCGAGCTCGACGACGCGACCCTCCGGCGACTCGTCCTGCAGGCGCGAAAGCTGATGCGCCTCAATCGCGATGGCGGTGAGCGTCGCACGCGCTTCGCGTTGAACGCGGCGGAGGGGATGTGGGTCGACGAACGTACCGGCCTCCCGTGCCACGTCTGCGGCACGCCGGTCGCGTGGGGCTATCACCCGAACGAGTTCCGAAAGAGCTGGTACTGCCCGCGGTGTCAGAACGTGAAGTGGGCTCCCACCACGGCGGAAGATCTTGCGCGACTGCGAACGGCAAGCGTGACGATTCCGTAATGAGTGTGGCCCGACCCAAAGGTAGTTTTGGGTCGTGTTCTCAGCATTCGCGCTTGCATTCGCGGTAGGTGTCGTCGGGGCGTTGCCCGCGAACGCGGCTGTTGCCGAGTACGACTCCGCGTACGCCGGCGAGTCGGCTTTCTACACCACCGGGCCGGGGGCGACCGGCCAGTTCCAGGTGTTCTTCGAGAACAAAGGAACTGCGACGTGGCGGAAGGGAACCGCGAGCCAGGTCATCCTGGGCGTGTGCCTCGCAGACAAGACAACATGCGGGGTGGACTCGCCCAACGCGACCTGGAACGACGGGAGTTGGCTGTCGAGCAGGGCGTATTCGACACACATCCAAGCCGAGGTCGCGCCCGGGCAGCTCGGCACGTTCGTGTACAGCTTCAAGGTGCCGATGACGGTCACCTCTGGCATCTATCGCTTCCACGGTGACCTCGCGTTAGCCATGACGGGCCAGCAGATCCACCCTGAGGGCTACTACCACGAGGCGGTCTGCGCCTGTCCTTGATGGTTAACGGGAATCACGGGCCCGGCCGGGGCCAAAGGAGTTAGCGGCTCCGCGTTGCGGTCGTTGCGAACTCCTGTAGAACGTCCTTCAGCTTCGAGACCTGATCGGCCCCGATAGCGATCCGGGTGTTCGCCAGCGTGTAAGCGACGCTGACGTTGATCTCGTTGTCGGTGATGCGCTTCAGGACCTCGGCGAGGAATCCCGGCCGATCCTCGGCAGGGAATACGACGACGTCCGTCTCGCGCACTTTGTAGCCAGCGGACTCGAGGGCGCGCTTGGTGCCCATAGGGTCGCTGGTCACGGTGTGGAGCTGTCCATCGATCTCGCAAAAACCTTCGATGTTGATGCCCGCGTTCGCGATCGCCGTTGTGGCCTTCGCGAGCGTGCCTGGGCGGTCCTTGTCGAGTGTGACCTGGAGATCTTTGACCGTGTCGAAACTCTTCATGTTCACCTCCTGAAGATGCGGCCCCGGCCGGGCACCGCACGCGGACCATGCCACTGTCGGGCGCATATGTGAACCGCGCGAGCGTGTGCCGCACGCGCGCGCAGGCGCGCGCGATCGCCACTGAGCGGGCCGGACGCAAACACGTCGGTCTTGTGACGATGCCTGATCGCTGGGTTGCCTGGCCACGCGGCGGCCCCCAAGCCATCACGGCCGGGGGCCGCCGCTCAGCGACGAGCCGTTAGAGGATCCCGCGGTCCTCGAATGCCGCCTGGACCTTGTTCGCCGTTTGATTCCCATAAATGCGCTCTGCCGCGCTCACGATGCGCGTCGCGAGATCGGCCATCGTCGTGCCCGGGAAGTCGAACTGTCCCTCGAGGATGACGGTGTCGGCCTTCACGTTCCCGATCGCGCCTCGGATGTCCCACAGCGCGCGCGACCAGATGCGTCCATCGGCATGGACCTCACCACGCAGGTCTTCCGGGTAATGCAGGTTGCCATCGACGCGCCGCAGGCAATGCGGCACGCGCACCGTGTACGACGTCGAGTCCCAGTCGGCGACGCACGCGGGGTCGGCGGTGGGGGAGATGACCTGCGTCACCGTCACGGCCCAGTAGTCGCCGAAGCCCTCGCTGATCGCGCCAGCCTCCTCCGAGGCGAATGAGAAGTTCTGCGAGAAGTGGATCGCGTGGCCGTACTCGTGGAGGATGACCTCAGCGTCCTCCGCGTCATCGACGCCACCCTTGCCGAAGCGGAGCTCGTCCTTGTGCGTGGTGGCAAACGAGTTGTCGAGTCCCCACTGGTTGATCCGCACTCGCTGCGGCTCCTTGTTGACCGCGCGGAAGCGCGAGCCGAAGCCGAGGCTCTGGATGTACTTCTGCGACTCGGTGATCCAGTAGTACGCCATGACCTGCTCGAATTCGTCGTCGTGGCGGTTGTAGATGAAGGAGTTGGTCGGCGAGTACGCGGGGTTGCCGGTCTCGCTGATGACGACCGCCCAGTCACCGGAGAGGAACCCGCTGCCGTCGAGGTTCGTGAGCGGCTTTGTCCGATACGCCGGCTGAAGCGCGGCGTAGTCCTCGTCGTTCTGATCGGTAAGCGTCTGATCCTGGAGCTGCGCGACCGGGTTCGGGAAGAACACGCGCCCGCTACCGGTGCTGCTGCCCGGCCCAGGTTTCGTTGCGTACGCGTCGCCACCCGACATGACGAGAAGCGCGATGACCGCGAAGAGCACTGCGAGATGGCGCACCTGAGGCCTCCCCACGCCGCTATGCGGCTTTCTTGAGCTCGGCGACGACCCGGCCCACGGCCTCTTTGGCGTCGCCGAACAGCATCCCGGTCTTCGGATCGAGATAGAGCTCGTTGTCGATGCCGGCGAAACCCGGCTTCATCGAGCGCTTGATGACGATGATGTTCTGCGCCTGGTCCACGTTGAGGATCGGCATTCCGTAGATCGGGCTCGTCGTGTCCTTCCGGGCCGCGGGATTCGTCACGTCGTTCGCTCCGATGACGAGTGCGACGTCCGCGCGCTGGAAGTCCTCGTTGATCTGCTCCATGTCGAAGAGCTTCTCGTACGGCACGTTCGCCTCGGCCAGCAACACGTTCATATGACCGGGCATGCGGCCGGCGACCGGGTGGATGGCGTACTTCACCTCGATGCCCTTCGCCTCGAGCAGGTCCGCGAGCTCGCGGACGTTGTGCTGCGCCTGTGCGACCGCGAGACCGTAGCCGGGCACGATGATCACGCTCTGCGCGTAGCCGAGGAGGATCGCGGCATCCTCAGCGCTCACCTCGCGGAACGAGCGGCCATCGTCGGTCTTCGCGCCCGCGGTCACTGTGCCGGCGGCGCCGAACGCGCCGAAGAGGACGTTGCCGAGCGAGCGATTCATCGCCTTCGACATAAGGCGCGTGAGGATCGTTCCCGAGGCGCCGACGAGCGTGCCGGCAACGATGAGCATCTGATTGCCGATCGAGAAGCCCGCCATCGCGACAGCGAGCCCGGTGTATGCGTTCAGGAGCGAGATGACGACCGGCATGTCCGCCCCGCCGATCGGCATGACGAGCGCGACGCCGAATGCGAGCGCGATCACCCCGACCAGGCCGAGCACGAGCTCCTTCGGCGCGGCGATCATGCCCGCGGCGTCGGCCACCAGAACAAGCGCGAGCAGGAGCATCCCGGCGAAGAGCCCGCCGGTGACGAGCTGCTGGCCCGAGTACTTGAAGGCTTTCGCGTCGATGAGGCCCTGCAGCTTGCCGAAGGCGATGATGCTGCCGGAGAACGAGACCGAGCCGATGATGAGACCCAGCAGGATCGCGATGACCTCGCCGACCGACGCGCCGCCCGCGCTCGACGCGCGCAGGTATTCCAGCAGGGACACGAGCGCGGCCGCGCCGCCACCGGCGCCGTTGAAGATGGCGACCATCTGCGGCATCGCCGTCATCGGGACCTGACGCGCGCCGACGAACCCGATCACCGTGCCAATGGCGATCGCCGGCAGGACGAGGATCCACGCGGCGGCCACCTGCTGCTCGAGGAACGTCGCGATCACCGCCGCGAGCATGCCCACAGCGGCGACGCGGTTGCCCATCTGCGCGGTCGTCGGACCCGAGAGTCCCTTCAGTCCGTAGATGAACGTGATCGCGGCGATGAGGTAGACCCACGGAACCAGCTCGCGAAGCTGCTCCACTACTTCTTCTCCGCGGGCTTCGCCGGGCGCGGACGCGCTTTGAACATCTGCAGCATCCGGTCGGTCACGACGAAACCGCCGACGACGTTGATGGTGCCGAGCACGACCGCGAGGAAGCCGAGCACGGTGCCGAGCGGCCCCGGTAGTGCGGTCGCGACGAGAAGCGCGCCGACGATGATGATGCCGTGGATCGCGTTCGCGCCCGACATCAGCGGCGTGTGCAGCGTCGTCGGGACCTTCGAGATGACTTCATTCCCGACCCAGATCGCGAGCATGAAGACGTACGCGCCGAGAAGGATTTCGTTGCTCACGTGCGCGCTCCCGCGGCGGCTGGCTGCATCGCCTTCCTGGTGCCCTCGTGCACGACCTCGCCGCCGTGCGTGATGACCGTGCCCTTCACGACCTCGTCGCCGAGGTTGAGGTCGAAGGTCCCGTCCTTCTTGATCATCAGCGCCAGGAGGCTCGCGATGTTGCGCGAGTACATCTGGCTCGCGTGGAACGGCATCGATGCGGGCAGGTTCGTCAGTCCGATGATCGTCACGCCGCTCGAGACGATCGTTTTCCCGGCCTCGGTCAGCTCGGCATTGCCGCCGGTCTCCGCCGCGAGGTCGACGATGACCGAGCCGGGCTTCATCGTGGGGATCATCTCCTTGGTGATGAGCACCGGCGCCTTGCGACCGGGGATCGCCGCGGTCGTGATGATGATGTCGTTCTCGCGCGCAGCTTTCGCAAGGAGCTCGACCTCCTTGCGATGCGCTTCCTCTGAGAGCTCCTTCGCGTACCCGCCGGCGCCGGCGCCGCTCTCGCCAAGGTCGATCTCGAGGAACTTCGCGCCTAGGCTCTGCACCTGCTCCTTCACGACCGGCCGCGTGTCGAACGCCTCCACGACGGCGCCGAGGCGGCGCGCGGTCGCGATGGCCTGCAGCCCGGCCACGCCCGCGCCGATGATCAGCGCCTTCGCCGGTGCGATCGTGCCGGCCGCCGTCGTGAGCATCGGGAAGAACTTCGGGAGGGCCGACGCGGCGAGCAGGACGGCCTTATAACCGGCGACGGTCGCTTGGGACGAGAGCGCATCCATCGGCTGCGCGCGCGTGATGCGCGGGATCGCGTCCATGCTGAGCGCGGTCACCTTCCGCTCGGCAAGCGTTCGCGCGAGGTCGATGTTCACCAGGGGCGAGAGGAACGCGATGAGGACCGTTCCCTCCCGTAGCTTTCCGATCTCGGCGTCAGTCGGACGCTGCACCTTGGCGACGAGCTCCGCGTCAAAGGCGTTATCGACCATCTGCGCGCCGGCCTTCTCGTACGCGTCATCGGGGAACGCGGAGGCCACGCCCGCGCCGCGCTCGACGACGACCGTGTTCCCCGCCTTCGCGAGCCGCCCGACCGTCTCAGGGACAAGCCCGACACGCGTCTCGCCGGGCATGGTCTCCTTCGGGACGCCGATCTTCATTGGACGCCGAAACGCTAGCAGGTGCGCTGCGCCGTTGCGCGCGGTACCGTGCGCAACGGGGATGGAAGGTATCTGGGCGGTGCTGCGGGAGCGGCTCGACTACGCGTCGTTCGTTCCTCGGCTCGTCCCCGACATCGAGCGCGCGGAGCTCCGTCGCCGCGACGGCAGCACGTACTACGTGCTGAAGAATCCTCGTGGAGAACGCGGCGCGGGCCTGTACGTCCGCCTTGAGCCGGAGGATCTGCGTCTCGTCGATCTGATGGATGGCGAGCGGACCGTGCAGGACATCCTGGTCGTGCATCTCGAGCAGCAAGGAACGTTCGCCCTCGACCGCCTCGCCCGCGTGACCGCGGTGCTTGGCGCGAATGGATTCTTCGGCGAGGAACGCGCGCCCGTCTACGAGAAGCTGGCTGCGCGACGGGCCATGCGCGATCCGCTGACGCGAGTGTCGATCCTGCTGCGCAAACTCATCATGTGGGACATCGCGCGGTGGAATAACGCCGACCGCGCAGTCGACGTGCTCTACCGGTTCGGCGGACGCCTCGCGTTCACGCGGATCGGCGGGACACTGCTGGTCCTTCTCGCGCTGGCGGGGATCGTCGTCTGGATCCGAGAGCTGGGCACCGGACGTCACGGGCTCGCGACGGTGAATGGCAGCTACACGCAGGGCCTCATCGCGCTGACCCTGTTGCAAGTCGTCTCCATCTCAGTCCACGAGGCCGGACACGCGCTGGCCATCCGCCATTACGGCCGCCGGGTCCGGCGACTCGGTCTGATGATCTATTACCTCTTCCCGGCCGCGTACGTCGACGCCACCGACATGGCGATGGCGTCGCGCGGGCAGCGGATCGTCGTCTCGCTCTCGGGTCCGATCGGCGGGGCGACGGTCGGTGCGATCTGCGCATTCATCGCAGCATTCGAGGGCGGCGTCGTTGGAAGCATCGCGTTCCAGGGCGCCAGCCTCTTCATCTTTCAATTGGCGCTGAACCTCGTCCCCATCCTCGAGCTCGACGGATATCACGTGCTCGTGGATCTGCTGGACGCGCCATTTCTCCGCCAGCGCTCGATGGCGTTCGCGCGGACGGGGGTCGTTCGGAAGCTGCGGCGTCGCGAGCGCTGGTCCCGGAGTGAGATCGGTCTCGGTCTCTTCGGCGCGATCGCGATCGCCACGTCGGTCCTCGTCCTCGTCTTCTCACTCACCCTCTGGCAGACGCGCGTCGCCACCGCGGCGAAGGAGCTGTTCGCCAACGGGCCCATCGGCGTGCTCGGCCTCGCGCTGCTCGTCCTTGTCTTCGTCGGTCCCCTGCTGGTGGCGCTCGTGGCGCGGCTGGTCGGCGCGGTCCGTAGCTTCGCGCGCCTTCGCAGCGCGCGCGCCAGCCAGGCGCGGCTCGGGACCGTGCAGGAACGAGCGGCCGTGCTGGCACGCGTGCGCTTCTTTGCCACCCTCTCCCGGCCGGCGCTCCTCGCCATCGCTTCGCACCTCAAGGAACAGCCCGTAGAAGCCGGCGCGACGGTGGTGGTGGCGGATGAGGTGGGCGACCGTTTTTACCTCGTCCGCTCCGGACGGCTCCAGGCCATCGGGCGCGACGGCGAGGTCCTGGGAACGATCCTCGCCGGGGAGGGCTTCGGCGAGATGGCGCTGCTCGACCGGAAGCCGCGTGGCGCGACCGTCCGTGCGGTGGAGCCATGCGAGCTCTGGTCGCTGGACCGCGGCCACTTCGAACGCTGGGTGCGCGACCGTTACGAGGTCGCCGCCCGCATCCGCGCCTCGGCCGAAGAGCGCGCCGCGCTGGCGGCGCTGCCGTTCTTCCGAGGCCTCGACGCGCTGGAGCTCGACCGGATCGCGGCTCGACTCGTCACGCGCCGGGTTCCGGCCGGCCAGACGGTCTTCTCGGAGGGTGACCCGGGGGACCGTTACTACATCGTCCGTGAGGGCCAAGCGGAGGTGTCGATCGCCGGGGAGCGCATCCGGAGCCTCGTCCGGGGGGATTCCTTCGGCGAGCTGGCCCTGCTCTACGGGCACCCGCGGACCGCCACCGTGACTGCCCAGACCGACTTGGTCCTGGCCGGGCTTGGCCGGGAGGACTTCCTACGGCTGGTCAGGGGCTCCCGCGAAAAAACAGGCGAATTCCGCGCCCGAACGGCGCATTATGTCGGCGCCGGGCTGGGCTCGGCGGCACGAGGAGCGTGAGGACGCGGGGAGCGTGACGGGTTGGATTGTTGGACGTGCGAACGCACAGCCTTGGGAGCGTGTCGCTTTTGCGGCCGCGGCACCTGCCGCGAGCACGCGAAGACGCACCCGTTCCTCATCGACGTGTTCCGCGGCAACAAACACCAGACGCTGCGAGCGCTCGTCGTCGAAGACGCCCTGCACTGCGGCGTCTGTCGGCCGCGAGGCGATCCGGTCGATCTGCCTGAGCTTGAGTAGTAGAGGGGGGTAGGGGAAATAGTCGAACGTCATGAGCATTACAGAGGGCGCGTCGCACCGGTGGACGAAGCGCTCTTCGGTCAGGACCAATCTGCCGGCAGAACCAATACGGAGGAGGAATGACATGTCCAAGGATGCACTCGCAAAAGTCGTCCAGCGCGCAATCAGCGACGCCGCGTTCCGACGTCAGCTGAACTCGGACCCCACCGGCGCGCTTCGCGGTTTCGATCTCAGTTCCGACGAGCTGTCGGCTCTTCGCACGGGGGACGCCGGGCGTCTCTCCACCCTCGGCATCGACCAGCGCATGAGCAAGGCGTTCGCGATCGGAGGCGCCATCGCTTCCACGCGGATGTCGCAGAGCGATCTCACACCGGGCGGCGGTCCTGCGCTGGTCGACGACATGTCGGGCGCGGGCGGCCGCACAGTCATCCCAGGTGACCCGGCCCAGGTTGGATCCGCGGACCTCGACGGCGGCGCCGCCGGCGGCGCGCGCACAGCGCGCGTTGGCGACGACTACAAGTTCGCCAGCAAAGACGCGGCGGGTGGCAGCGGCACGAGCACAGTCCGGGCAGGCGACGACTACAAGTTCGCCGGCCGAGTGGCCCCGGAAAGCACGAGCACAGTCCGCGTAGGCGACGACTGGAAGTTCGCCGACCGCGCGGCTTCACAAGGTGCTGTCGCACCGGTCGAGGGTTCGCCCGAGGCCAGCGCCGCTGACATCGCCGGCGGCACAAGGGCAAGCGCGATCAACGATGACCCGAACGGTTTCCTCGCGGCGAACGCGACCGCAAGAGGAGCCGTGGCACCGGTCGAGGGTTCGCCCGAGGCCAGCGCGGCTGACATCGCAGGCGCAACCCGGGTGAGCGCGATCAATGACGATCCCGATGGTTTCCTGGCTGCGAACGCCGACGCGGGCGGTTCGGTGACCCGTGCGAACGTGATCCACGACGACCCGAACGGTTTCCTCGCGGCGAACGCGAACGCCGACGCGACCGGCAACGTGTCGCGTGGCGACGGCACGGCATTCATCGACGAGTCCGAGGCGTACCTCACGAAGGTCGGTTACGACTCGAGCCTGAGGCAGACGGAAGTGACCGATGCCCACGACCGCACCTACAGCGGCGACGACATCGCCGGTCCCTCCAGCGATTCGACGTCGGCTGGCGAAGGTACCGCGAGCGACCACGGCGACTCTTCTCTGACTCCGTAGACCTGCCCGGTGGGATGAAGACGAGCGGCCCGAAAGGGCCGCTCGTCGTTCGTTAGTACCGGATCTCTTTTTTCAGCAGCGCTTGGTCCACCAGCTCCACCTGCCCGCGGCCGAGCTTCACTGCACCGCGGCGTTCGAGATCGACGAGCACGCGGTTCACGGCGACGCGTGTCGCGCCAACGAACGCGGCGAGGTCCTCCTGGGTGAGCAGGATGATGTTCGGCGCGCCGAGCAGCTCGTTCTGATCGAGCAGGAGCTTCGCCACACGGCCGGGCAGATCAAGGAACACGAGATCCTCGATGTGACCGGTGCTGCGACGGATGCGCGTCGCGAGCAGCGCGAGCAGCTGCCGCATCGCATCGGGACTGCCGCGCAGTACATCCATGAAGTCGCGATTCGCGAGCGCGAAGGTCGTCGTTTCGGTCATCGCCGTGACCGTGGCCGAGCGTGGACCCTCGTCGAAGAGCGAGATCTCGCCGAAGACATCACCGCCGCGGTGCAGCGCGATCACGACCTCCTGCCCACCCTCCTCGGGCACGGAGACCTTCACCGTGCCCGACGCGATGAGATACACGTGGCCGGCGGGGTCGTCGCGGTGGAAGATCACCTCGTTGCGTTGGAAGTGCTTCGAACGCATGCGCGCCGCGAGCTCGAGACGCTCGCGCTGTCCAAGGGGCGCGAAGACCGGCGAGTGCGAGAGGACGTCCGCGATCTGGGTCGCGTCCACGGACTAGGCGGCGATCCCGACGAGCTTCTCGAGGCGCGGCCGCACGTCGTTCGCGAGCCGCTCCATGCTCTCCGTGTCGTACGGATACGCGAATCCCACGATGTAGCCGCGGATCCCGACGTCCCAGTACCGCTTGAGATGCGCCGCGACCTCATCGTTGTTCCCGACGAACGCGTTCGGGCGAGTCATGCCGGGGTGATGCTTCTGGATCTCGGCCAGGACGCCCTCGGCCTCAGCCTTCGTGTCGCGGATCACGAGCCAGCTGCCACCGTATGGCTCGATCTGCGACGGATCGCGACCGGCGTCGACGCAGTGCTGTCGCAGGATCTCGAGCTTGCGCGCCATCGTCTCCGGTGGACCGAAGCCGTGCCACATGTCCGCGTAGCGTGCCGTCGTGCGCAGCGTCTTCTGCTCACCGCCGCCGCCGATCATGATCGGAAGGCGCTTCTGTACTGGTCGCGTGTTCAGCACCGCGTTCTTGAGGGCGTAGTACTTCCCCTTGTAGGTGACGCGATCGCCGTCGAGGAGCGCGCGGATGACCTTCGCGGCCTCTGCGAACCGGCGCGAGCGCTCGCCAGGCGTTCCGAGATCGATCCCATAGGCCTTGTGCTCCGTCTGATTCCATGCGGCCCCGATCCCGCAGATCGCGCGGCCGTTCGAGACCTGATCAAGCGTCGCGGAAATGTTCGCGATGACGGCCGGATGCCGGTAGGTGACGCCCGACACCATGGCGCCGAAGCGAACGCGCTGCGTGACCGCGGCGAATCCCGCGAGGATGGTCATGGCTTCGAAGTTCGGCCGCTCCTCCTCACCCGAGAGCGCGTAGAAGTGGTCCCAGGTCCACACGGAGTCGATGCCGATGCGGTCCGCGAGCTGCGCGGCGTCCCGCATCGCGGGCCAGGTCGTGTTCTGCGGCCAGAGCTGGAAGCCGAGTTTCATGAGCGAACGCGAAGCGTATGCTCCTTTTTCTCATGGCGCTCGACACCAAGCGACCTACCGACACCTCCGCGACCGTCAAGGACACCAAGGACCACGTCCTCGTTTCCTGGTCGGCGCAGGGCGCTCTTTCTCCGCTCGTCATCACCGGTGCGAAGGGGTCTTGGCTCTACGCCGGCGAGCGGCGGATCCTCGACTTCTCGTCGGGTCTCATCAACGTCAATCTCGGCCACGGTCATCCGAAGGTCGTGCGCGCGATCCAGGAACAGGCCGAAAAGCTGTGCTACGTCACGCCGTCGTTCGGCGAAGAAAGTCGCGCAGAGCTGGCGCGCCTCATGGCCGACATCACGCCGGGCGATCTCACCAAGACGCTGTTCACAACGGGCGGCAGTGAGGCCAACGAGCACGCCCTCCGCATCGCGCGCATGTACACCAAGCGCCACAAGGTCCTCACGCAGTGGCGTTCCTTCCACGGTCAGACGCAGGGAGCAGCGACGCTCGGCGGCGACAACCGGCGCTGGGCGAACGAGCCCGGCATCACGGGTGTCGTCCGCTTCCTGAACCCCGACCCGTACCGTTCGATGTTCGGCAACGACGCGCAGAAGGCGCTCGCGCATGTCGAAGAGGTCCTCTGGTACGAGGGACCGGATTACGTCGCGGCGATCTTCCTCGAGCCGATCGTCGGCAGTTCCGGACTCATCGTGCCGCCCGACGGTTTCATCCGCGGACTGCGCACGCTGTGCGACAAGCACGGGATCCTGCTCATCCTCGATGAGGTCATGACCGGCTTCGGTCGCACCGGCAAGTGGTTCGCGGCGGAGCACGAGGGTGTGGTGCCGGACATGATGACCTTCGCGAAGGGCGTGAACTCCGGATACGTGCCGCTCGGCGGCGTCATCGTCGACGAGCCGATCGCGAAGCATTTCGACACCAACGTCCTGTGGGCCGGGCTCACGTACGCCGGCCATCCGCTGGCGTGCGCCGCGGGCGTCGCGACGATCGAGGCGTATCGCGAAGACGGGCTCATCGAGCGCGGCGCGCGCAGCGGCGAGCTCCTCATGCGCGAGCTGCGTGCTGTCGCCGAGCGTCATCCGTCGGTGGGCGATGTGCGCGGCAAGGGACTGTTCATCGGCATCGAGCTTGTGAAGGACCGCAAGACGAAGGAGATGCTGGAGCGTTGGAATGGGCCTTCGGCGAAGCTGCAGAACGCGATCAAGAACGCGCTCATGCAGCGCGACGTCTACATCCTCAACCGCTGGAACATGCTCTTCATCGCTCCACCGCTCAACGTCACGGAAGACGAGATCGCGTTCGGCGTGAAAGCGATCGACGAAGCGCTCACGGTCGCCGACCGGTACGCGGCCACGGGCGAGCTCTAGCTCGACCCGGAGCGCGTCTTAGCTAGACGATCCAGCGTGTGCGCGCGCGGCGATGCGCGTCCGCGCCGTCCGAGCCGACGAGATTGGCAAGGGCACCCAGGAGACTGAGCGCGCCGATCGCGATGAGAAGCTCCATTTCGACCTCCGTTCACGGATAGAACGGAGCCGTGGCGCCCCGCGTGAGATGAGGCTACGCAGTGAGGGCGGGCGCCACATCCCTCAGTGCGGGGATTATTTCGCGGCCGTAGGTCTCGAGGATCTCCTCCTCGTCGCCGCTCATGAGGTAGATGTTGAACTGCTTCACGCCGACGGCGGCGAGTTTGCGCAGCTTCGCGATGTGCGCCTTTGTATCGCCGATCACACAGAAGCGCCCCACCGACTCATCGTCGACGAAGGCGGCGTTCGATGACCCCGATTCAGCGTGATGCTGGTAGTCGTATCCAGGGCGGTCGCGAACGTACGCGGTCAGATCCGGCGGGAGACCCTGCTCGCCGTACCGTTTCACGAGGTCGACGACGTGATTGCTCACGAGGGCGGGGAACCAGCGCACCGCGTTGAGCGCGCGTTTCTGGTCGCCGAGGTGTGCCGGCGCCGCTGCCATGACCGCGACCGCGTTCGGATCGCGACCCGCACTCCGGGCGCCCTGTTGAAGCAGGCCGACGCACCAGCCCACGAGGCTCGGGTCGGCGAGCTGGATGATCGCGCCATCGGCGACGCGGCCCGTGAGCTCGAGCGCCTTCGGTCCGTAGCCGGCGATCCACACCGGCAGGCGGTACTTCTCGGCCCAGTCGAGACGCAGCTTCGCGCCTTCGTACGTGGTCTCGCGGCCCTCGCAAAGGTCGCGGATCACCTGCGTTGCCTCTTCGAGGCTCGCGAGCGTCGTCGGGGCTTTCCCGAGCACGCGACGCGCCGAGTCGCCGCGGCCGATGCCGAGATCCATGCGGCCCTTGGAGAGCATCTGCAGCACGGCCAGGGTGCTGGCGGTCACCGAGGGCTCGCGCGTCGCGGGATTCGTGACGCACGTCCCGAGCCGCATGCGCTCCGTGTTCTGCGCCATCAGCGTCAGGAGGACGTACGGCTCCTTCCAGAGGACGTGGCTGTCGAAGATCCAGCCATATGTGAAGCCACTCTGCTCCGCGAGCCGCGCGAGGCTGACCGCGCGCTCGAATGTGACGTCCGGTTTGAGGGTGAATCCGAACTCCATAGGAGTCGGGAGTCTAGAAGCCCGGCCAGACGTCCTTCAGGATGCTGCGCTCGAACTGCGCCAGCTCGTGGCTGTACGCGTCGAACTGTCCGCGCCGGATCGCCTCGAGCGCCCGATCGTGATGATCGAGCGC
>Ga0070708_100002680_pt1 | contig 13804 bp, 10 predicted proteins | sample KBSK5503metaG_FD_65469 | JGI IMG/M metagenome (GOLD analysis project Ga0070708, IMG submission 65469) | Corn, switchgrass and miscanthus rhizosphere microbial communities from Kellogg Biological Station, Michigan, USA - KBS K5-50-3 metaG | ecosystem: Host-associated > Plants > Roots >...
CGCCGACTTTCTCCTCCTGCTCGCGGTCGATCTTCAGGGCGTACGCGATCACGCGCTGCGGACGGGGGATCAGATCCAGGCGCAACGCCGGGCTCTCGGTGGTGCACAAGGTGTCGCCCACGTGCACGTCCTTCAGCTTCATCAGCCCGACGATCTCCCCGGCTCCCGCTTCGGCGATCTCGGTCGTCCGATTGCCGTCGATGCGGTAGACGTGCTGTACCGTCTCGCTGTTGCCCGTGCGCGGGTTCACGATCACGGCGCCGTGTTTCACCAGGCCCGAGAACACGCGGCATGCGGTGAGGCGGCCCACGAAGTGATCGACGGTGTTGCGGAAGGCGAGCATGGTGAGCGGCGCGTCGCGCTGCGCGCTGCGCACGATCTCCCCGTTCTTTCCGTCCTTCCCCTTGATCTCCCGGCGCGCCGTAGGCGGCGGCAGGTAGCGGACCATCGCGGCGGCCACGTCGTCGACCCCGATGCCCGGCCGCGCCGCGCAGGCGAGGACGGGCAGGAACCGCCGCCCGAGGACGGCGTGCGCGATGCCTTCGATCAGCGCCTGTTCCCCGGGTTCCTGACCGTCGAGGTACGCCTCCAGCATCGCGTCATCGGTCTCCGCCACCGCCTCGACCAGCCGCGTCCGCAGCCGCTTCGCCTCGGCCAGGAGTTGGGCCGGCACTTCCTCGAGCGCGTAGCCGCCGAACCTTCCGTCGGTCTTTCGTGAATACGCGTGCGCCTGCATGGTGATCAGGTCGATGACGCCGCTGAACCCCTCGGCGAGCCCGATGGGAAGCTGCAGGGCGATGGGTTTCGCCTTCAAGGTCTTCTCGATGTCGTCCAGCGCCCGCAGGAACGAGGCGCGTTCCTTGTCCAGCTTGTTCACGCAGGCGAGCAGGGGAAGGGAACGCTCCGCCGCCATTTCCCAGTGCGCTTCCGTCTGGTGCTTGACACCGGAGACGGCGGAGACGAGCAAGAGCCCTCCCTCGCACACCGCCATCGACCGATCGGCATCGGTGAGGAAGTCGGAAAAACCGGGCGCATCGAGCAGGTTCAGGAGCGTTCCCTGGTGCTCGGCAAACGTGATGTGTGTCGCAACGGTGAAGTTTCGCTTCGTCTCCTCCGGGTCGACGTCCAGATGGCTCGTGGACCCGTCCTTGGAGGCCCGCGCCGGCGCGTCATGGCGCAGCAGCGCTTCCGTGAGGCACGTCTTTCCCGCGCCGTCGTGTGCGATGATTGCGACATTGCGGATCGTCTTCGGATCGAGCATGCGTTGGTCTCCCCGGATGCAGCCCTGAAACGGGAGAGACTAAACCAACCTGGTGCGCTTGTAGAGGAGGGGCGATGCGCGTCCTCGCGGTCTGTTCCATAGCGGTCTCGCTCGCGGCGGTGCCCGCTTTCGCGCAGCTCACCCAAGGGGCGGTCGCCCCGTCGGAGTCGTTTTCCCTCCAGGACGACGGCACCTCCCTCGGGAGCAATCCCGCGGGCATGGCCTTCGTCTCCGGCCTGGAAGCCGACTTCCTGCACAACGGCTACTACGCGCAGTCGCGGGACGACCAGGCGAACGCCCTCTATCTCACAGGAGGTACGGGCGGACTCGCTCTCGGGCTGGGCTTCGACTGGGTCCGTCGCCGGGGGTGCACCGAGATCTTCTGCCCGCCCGGGGAAATTGCGCCAGTCTCGTACCGGCGGACGAGCGTCGGCGGAGCCTTTCGGCTTGGGATGCTCTCGCTCGGGGTGGTCCACCGCGGATTCTCCTCGCTCGATCTGTCCTCCTGGGACTTCGGCGCGATGGCGCGCCCGACCCGCTGGCTGTCGCTGGGTGCGGCGGTGCTCGACGCGGACCGACCCGGTCCGCTTCCCCGCCGCTGGGTGCTGTCGACGGCGCTGCGGCCCTGGGGCGAACGCATTGACGTCGCCACCGATCTGCGCTGGGCCGAATGCACCAACGTGCAATCGGTGTCGCCCGGGGGCTTCCCCATTCCGAGTTGCGGGTTCAGCCGCAAGGACTGGATCTTCACCGGCCGGGCACGCGTCGCGCGCGGCCTGACGGTGCTTGGCCAGGTCGCCCTGCTCGACCGATCCCGCACGCAGGGGATGGTGGGCCTGCAGATCGATCTCGGCCATCTCGGCGGCTCGTATGCGCCGGTCATCGGACCGGGCGACCCCGGCGTCGCCTGGCGCATTCGCGCGTCGACGGAACGTTGGCCCTCGTTGCGCAGCCCCTTCCGGCAGGCGGCGGAGATCGACCTGAAGAAGGCGCTCTCCCACCCGCGCCCCGGACCTCTCGCGCTCCTTTTCGGGACGAAAGCCCGCGATCCCCTCTCCGAAACGCTCGCCGCGTTGCGGCGCATGGCGCGTGACTCCTCGACCACAGCCGTGGTCCTTCGCACCGGGGGCATGCCGCTCGGACTCGCCCGGGCCGAAGAACTGCGCGCAGGCATCGAAAATCTCAGGGGTTCCGGCAAGAAAGTGCTTTTCTATCTGGAAAGCGGCGGCGATCTCGAATATAGTGTTGCTCTCTCGGCCGACAGGATCTACGCCGCTCCTCAAGCGGTCCTGCTGGTCAACGGTTTTGCCGCGACGGCGCTGTTCGCCGCCGCGGGCCTCGACAAGCTCGGTGTGAAGGCGGAGTTCTTCCGCGTCGGCGCCTACAAGAACGCGCCGGACCTCTTCACCAGGACCGGGATGTCGCGGGAGCAGCGCGAGGTGGAGTCATCGCTCCTGGACGATGTGTTCGGGCGGTACGTGAAGCGCATCTCCGATGCGCGCCACCTCGATGAAAGCAAGGTCAAGTCCCTCCTCGACGAGGGCATCCTGAAGCCCGGGGAGGCGGTGCAGGCGGGGCTGATCGACGGGCTGGTCTATCCCGACCAGCTCGAGGAGGAGGCAGGAAAGCTTCTGGGCGGAACGACGACCCTGCGAAAAGTCGGAACCGACGAGCCGGCGCGGCGCGACCTGCGCTGGGGCGAGCGGCCCAGGATCGCCGTCGTGCGGGTGGTGGGCACCATCGCCCGCGGCGAAGGCGGCCGCGATCCCTTCGGGGCGGTGCGCGCCGCCGGATCGGAGCCCATCGGCCGCCGCATCCGCCGGGCCGCGGACGACCCGAGGGTGGCGGCCATCGTGGTGCGCATCGACTCGCCGGGAGGCGACGGCACCGCCTCCGACTTGATCTGGCGCGAGCTGGTCCGGGCGCGGAAGGAGAAGCACAAGCCGGTGATCGCGAGCATGGGAGACGTGGCCGCGTCGGGCGGCTACTACGTGGCGGCGGGCGCGGACGCCATCTTCGCCGAGCCGGCGACCATCACCGGGTCCATCGGCGTGTTCATCGGCCACTTCGACGCGGAAGGCCTGCTGGGAAAGCTGGGGCTCAATCTGGAGACGGTGAAGCGGGGCGCGAGCGCCGATCTCTTCACGCCGAACCGCGCCCTCAGCGAAGGCGAGCGGAAGACGCTGCAGAGCTGGGTGGACGGCTTCTATGAGGAGTTCGTCGCCCGGGTCGCCGAGGCGCGGGGGCTCTCCCGGGACCAGGTGGATCGCATCGCCCGGGGGCGGGTCTGGACCGGCCATCAGGCGCTGGAGCACAGGCTGGTCGATCGCCTCGGCGGCCTCATGGACGCGCTCGCCGAGGCGAAACGCCGGGCGGGCCTCGACGAAGATGAAGACGTCGAGCTGGACGACGAGGAGTCGGTCGAGGTCGATCTGACGGACTTCGCCGGCGCCACCGCTCTCGACCTCGCCCCCATGGGGATGGGCCCGCGAGCGATCCGGGCGCTGCGACTGTTGGGTGAGCCAGGCACGGTCCGCGCCGCGATGCCGTTCGATCTGGAGGTGCAGTAGATGGCACTGACCGTCCTCATCGTCGAGGATGAGCAGAGCGCGTCGCGGCTGCTCTCCGGCATCGCCGCGGAAGTCGGGCTGTCGGCGCGCGCGACCCGATCGGCGAAGGAGGCGCAGGAGCTCTGCGCCCAGGCGGCAGCTTCGGAGCAGCCGTTCTCCGCCGTGATCCTCGATCTGGTACTCTCCGAGCTGGACGGATTCCAGTTCGGAGCGGCGGCGCGGGCCGCTCCCTGGGGCGCGAAGCTTCCCATCATCGTGGTGAGCGGCGTCTACAAGAAGCTCCCGGAGGAGTTCGCGGCGCGCGTCCAGCCCGCGGCCTTCTTCGCCAAGCCGTTCGAGCCCGCCGCGCTGCGCGCCGCGCTGGCGAAGCACGCGGGCGTGCAGAGCTCCTCTCCGCCGCTGGAAGGACCGCTCTCGCAACGGCCGGCGGCGGCAGTGCTGGTCCAGCTCCTGCGCGAGAAGGCAACCGGGGTGCTCACCGTCGCGCACGGCACCGAGCAGCGCGCCATCACCTTCCAGCAGGGAATGGTCCGGTTTGCGCAGTCCAACGTCCGCGCGGAGACTGTGGGCGCCGCGCAGATCGCCTCCGGATCGATCAAGCAGACCTCGTTCGACAGGGCGGTGGCCATCGCCAAGCAGCAGAACATCTCCTTGCACGAGGCGCTGGCGGCCGCGCGGGTGATGACGCCCGAGCAGCTGCGCGTGGGGCTCAAGCAGCAGACCACCGACACCTGCGTCGGGGCCCTGGCGATCGCGCCGGGTACCTATCGATTCGAGCACAAGCCGGCCGAAGCGGTCAGCAACGTCCCCGACCTGCGCACCAGCCCCGTCGCGCTCGTGCTGGAGGCGGCCAAGCGGGTGGGCAACCCCTCGGCTGCCCGGGCGTGGCTGGAGGAGCGGGGATCCCAGAAGCTGAACCGCAGCCCCGAGCTGGAGCGCGAGACGTTCGCGCTGAAGACGTTCTGGCCCGGCGAAGGGGTGACGCCCCTGTCGGCGGGCGGGAAGTCCGTCGGGGACCTGCTCGCGCGCGTCAAACCGGCCGAGCTACCGCTCTTGTACTACCTGTGCATGAGCGGCCTGCTGGCCGTGCCGGGGAGCGCCGCGAAGCCGGCTTCTGGACCGGCTGCCGCGACAGCGCCATCGGTCGACCCGGATGCCGGGAAGGTCTTCACTCCCGAAGCGAAGGCCGCGCGCGCGGCCCTCTTCGCCGAGCGCGACCGCCTCGCGAATGCGTCCCATTACGAGGTGCTGGGCGTCGCGCCCAAGGCCTCCGCCGCCGACCTGAAAGCGGGATGGCTCTCCGCCGCGAAGCGTTTCCATTCGGACGCCTTCAGCGGGCTCGAGCTGGGGTCCGCGCGGCGCGTGGCCGAGGATCTCTTCGCGCGCGTCAACGAGGCGAACTCGGTCCTCTCCGACGCGAATCGCCGCGCCGACTACGACGTCTATCTGGATCGCAAGGCAAAAGGGCTCCCGACCGACGTAGGCGCCATCCTGCGCGCCGAGGGTCTGTTCCAGCGGGGCGAGGCCTTGTTCAAGGCGGGCAGGTGGGAAGAGGCCGAGGCGCAATTCCGCGAGGCGATCTCGCTGAACGATTCCGAGGCGGAGTTCCACGCATTCCTGGGCATGGCCATGTTCCGGAGGAACGGAAAGCCGATCGAGGCCATCGCGCAGGTCGAAAAGGCCCTGCGCATGGACCCCCGGCTGCGCAGCGGAACGATCTTCCTCAGTCAGATCCATGAGTCGCAAGGAGATGCGGAGCGCGCCCGGTCGCTGCTCCGCAAGGCGATCGACAAGGACCCGGATTTCGTCCAGGCAAAGGACGAGCTCCGGCGGCTCAAGAACAAGGCCGCCGGGGAAGCGAAAGGCGGCTTTCTCAGCCGCCTGCTGAAGAAGTAGCAACGGAGCGCAATCGATGAATGGAGAAGGACAGCGTCCCCCCGCACCACCGGAAGCCGCGCAGGCAGCAGCCGACGCGCCGGAACCGGGCAACGCCCGCTATCCCCAGCCGGGGATGAACGGAAACGGGCAGCCATTCGGGCAGGGACAGGAGGGCCAGGGCGGAGGCGGACGGCGTCGTTTCCGTCGCAACCGCCGGGGAGGGCGCGGACGGCGCGGCAAGGGCGGAGGTGGCCAGGGCCAGCACCCGCCGGCCCCGCTCGACGCCCAGGGCCGGATCGTCGACGTCGAGAACGACGAGTCGGGCGGCGAAGTCGCGCCCGAGGAGACGCCGGGCGAAGGGGTCCAGGCGCAGCAGCCCGCGCCCGAGGGGCCGCCTGCGGGTGAGGGCGGCGCGCCGCAGAACCTCGACAGCCCGCCGCAGCCCCAGCCGCAGCAGAACCGGCCGCAACACCAGCGGCACGGGCAACAGCAGCAGCAACAGCGTCCGCAGCAGCAGCCGCGACATGAGCCGGCGCAGCCCGTCGACGGCATCCTCGACGTCGATCACCGCGGCAACGGGCGCCTGCGCAACTTCCGCAACAACTTCCTTCCGCAGCAGGACGACCCGGACGTTCCGCGGCACATGATCGACCGCGATCGGCTGAGGCCCGGCGTGCTGCTGACCGGGCAGGCCGTGCGCCGCAACGGCCGGCTCCAGCTGATCAAGACGGAGACCGTGGAGGGCCTGCCTCTGCAGGACGCGGCAAAGCGGACGGCGTTCCAGAACCTGACCGTCATCGATCCCGACGACCGCGTGGTGCTGGAGACCACCTCGAAGGAGCTCCTGACGCGGGTGATCGACATCGTGGCGCCCATCGGGCTCGGCCAGCGCATGCTGATCGTCGCTCCGCCGAAGACCGGAAAGACCATCATGCTGCAGAAGATCTGCCACGCCATCACGCAGAACCGCCCCGAGGTGGTGCAGATGGTCCTTTTGGTCGACGAGCGGCCGGAGGAAGTGACGGACTTCCGCCGCACCGTGAAGGCGGAGGTCTACGCCTCCTCGTCGGACCGGCCCACCGACGAGCACATCCACGTCGCCGAAGTGGTGCTCGAGCGGGCGAAGCGCCTGGTGGAAGGCGGCAAGGACGTGGTGATCCTGCTCGACTCCATCACCCGCCTGTCGCGCGCCTACAACAAGGAGGTCGAGTCGAGCGGCCGCACCCTCTCCGGCGGCATCGACTCCCGCGCCCTGGAGAAGCCGAAGCGCTTCTTCGGCGCCGCCCGCAACGCGGAGGAAGGCGGCTCGCTGACCATCGTCGCCACGGCGCTGATCGACACGGGCTCGCGCATGGACGAAGTGATCTTCGAGGAGTTCAAGGGCACCGGAAACTCGGAGATCAACCTCGACCGCCAGCTGGCGGAGAAGCGCATCTTCCCGGCCATCAACATCCAGACTTCCGGCACCCGCAAGGAAGAGAAGCTCTTCAGCCAGCACGAGTACGAGAAGGTGAAGAAGCTCCGCGGCGCCCTCTTCGCCCTCAAGCCAGTGGAAGCAATGGAACGCCTCCTCAAGTCGGTGAACGAATTCAACTCGAACGCCGAATTCCTCGACGCCATCTAGGCCGCAAGTCGGAGATCCGGGACACAATACGCAACTCGCCGTGCCCACCCCGCTTGGCGCGGCGGAGACGCGGACGATCAGGTTGAATCGGGACGGGCAGTCATCCACAGCGAGCTCGTCCCGGGACGAGTCCAGAAGTGAGCTCGTGCCGGCGTCAGTTCGTCTTCATCGGCTCCAGCAGCTTCTGCTGGAAGAAGAGCGCGACGGCCGCGATGGCGTAGTCGCGATTCTCCTTCTTCTGGAAGCCGTGCCCCTCGTTCATCCCCAGCAGATACCAGACGTCCTTCCCGGCGGATCGCACCGCCTTGACGATCTGCTCCGCCTCGGTGCGCGGCACGCGCGGGTCGTTGTAGCCCTGCTGGACGAACAGCTCCGCCTCGATCTTCTGCACGCTGAGCAGCGGCGAGATGCGCTCCTGCACCGCGCGCACCGCCTCGTCGCGCTCGTCGCCGTACTCCGCGCGCCGCAAGTCGCGGCGGTAGGCCTGCGTGTTCTGCAGGAACGTAACCAGGTTGGAGATCCCCACCACGTCCACCGCCGCCCGCACCCGGCTGCCGTAGAACGCCGCGGTTGCCAGCGTCATGTACCCGCCGTAGCTGCCGCCGTAGACGCCGACCCGCGAGGAATCCAGATCCGGCTGCCGGGCGATGAAGTCCAGCGTGGCTCCGATGTCGCCGAGGGCCTGCTCGCGCTTGGGTCCGTTGTCGGCGGCCAGATACGCCTTGCCGTACCCGGTCGACCCGCGGACGTTGGGCAGCAGCACCGCGATGCCGAGCTCGGAAGCGAGGAGCTGCGCGAGCGGATAGAACGTCGGCCGGCTCTGACCCTCGGGCCCTCCGTGCCAGATCACGACCACCGGCAGCTTCCCGCTCGCGTTCCGCGGCTTGTACAAGAACGCCGGCATCTGTCCCGCGCCTCCGCCCGCGGGGTACCGGACGAGCCGCGCGTCGACGAAGCTGGTCGGGTCGAGGCCACCCACTTCGGAACGCGTCCAGCGCACCACCCGCACGCCGCGCAGGTCCACCTCGTACACGTCCGCAGGCTGCGTGGCCGTCTGGAACGTCACCGCGAGCACGTCGGCCCGCCGGCGGGGGAACTCCAGGTTCCCGATCACCGCGTTGCCGGGGAGCGCGATCTGCTGCGGCTGCCGATGCCTGTCCAGCACGTACAGCCGTGAGACGCCGTCCTCGTTCAGCGAGAAGGCGACGCGCGAGCCGTCCTCCGCGACCGCCACGTCCTCGACGTCCCACTTCAATTGGCTCGCGAGCGCCGTCTCCTTCCCCGACTTGCTGTCCAGCAGGTAGAGCTGGTTGAAATCGCTCCATCGGTCCGTCACTAGATAGACGCCCTTCGCGTCCGCGCTCCAGCGCGCGGCGACGACGCTCGCCTTGCCCTCCTTCGGCGTGAGCTGCGTCAGCTTGCCCGAGCCGATCTCCAGCGCGAACAGATCGGCGTCCTCGATGCTCCGCTCATGGACGATGAGCAGCCGCGCGCCGTCGGGCGAGAACTCCACGGGGACCCAGGTCCCTTCCGCCTCCGTGACCCGCTTCGCGCTCCTCGGCGAGACTGTGTCCGCCAGGTAGACGTCGGTGTCCTTCCCGTTGCGCTGCGTTCCCGACCAGGCGACGCGCTTCCCGTCGCGGGAGAGCGTCAGGTCGCCGTGGCGGCTCTTCGCGTCGGTGAGCAGCTCCGACCGCCCGGTCCGGCGGTCGAGGCGGTAGACCTGGAAGAACTCGCCACCGCCGACGTCCCGGAGGTACCAGACGATGCGCGTGTCGCCGGGCTGGAACCTCGCCCGCGTCACTGGCTCGCTCCCGAACGTGATCTGCGTCCGCATCCCCAGGGGCATCTCCACCACGTGCAGCTGGGACGTCGACGCGAACCGCGTGGACACCAGCAGCGTCGCGCCGTCGTCGGAGACGTCGGCAAGCACCGCCGCGCGGGCATTCAGATATTGGTCGGTCCGCTCCCGCAATCCGGCCGGGATCTCCGGCAGACCGCTCTGCAGCAGCGTGGGGACGCCCGGCGCCGGCTGCATTCCCTCCACGCTGGAGGTTGCGGGCGGTGTCGTCGCCGGCGCAGCGGCGGCGATCAGGAGGGAAAGGGCCAGCATGTGCATGGCGCCGCCTTTTGCGCGAGCCGGTCGCAAAATGCAAGCGGCGCCTTGCGGCTGCCCGTCAGTCCATCTTGGTCGAATCGACGCTCTTCTTCAGCTCGTTCCAGGCGCCCTCGACGCCGGACTTGAGCGCCTCCCACCGCTCTTCGCCGGCCATCTTCAATTCCTCGAGCTTGCGACGCGCCTGCTCCTGCTTCTCCTCCGCCTTCGTCTGGGCGAGCTTCTGCTGGTAATCCATCCTCCCCTGGGCGGCGGCCTTCTCGGCCTTCGCCTTCATCTGCTTCAGCTTCGCGCTCCACTCCGAGACCTGCGCCTCCATCTTCGCGACGTAGGCGTCCTTCATCTCCTTCATCCCCATCCGACGAATCCTCCTCTGCGCAGAGGATGCGCATCGCGCGGGGCTCCGGAGAGCACGAGTACTGGCCGATCGGGCGAGCGGCCTGGCGCCCGCGCAAAAGCCCGCGTCAGCCCCAGCGGTACAGGCGCAAGGAAGCCTGCGGCATCTCCGCCACGAGCGCGCCGCGGTACGGTTCGCCCACGTCGAGCGGATGGACCGAATAGCGGCTGGCGTCCGGAATCCCCTTTGCCCAGACCAGCCGCGCCGGCTGCAGCGAGATCTCGTACGACCGGGTGGAGCGCGACAGACCTTCCCCCGTGGCCTTGAGGAACGCTTCCTTGCACGTCCAGAGGCGGAAGAACGCGTCCGCCCGCGCCGCCGGATCCGCCTCCGCGAACAGCCGCTCGATCTCCGCCGGAGCATAGAACCGCCGCGCGATGGCATCGCTCCGCCGGACCCGAGGCAGCTCCACGTCCACGCCCACCTCGGCCAATGCCAGCGCGATCACCGCCAGCGCACCCGAGTGGCTGATGTTGAACCGCACCGGCGATCCCGCCACTTGCGGCTTCCCGTGCCGGCCGTAGCGGAGCTCCACCCGGGAAGGACCGCACGAAAGGACGCGCCCGAGCACTTCCCGCAACGTCCCGCGACCCGCCCCCCAGCGAGACCGCAGCGCATCGGTCGCGAAGCTCTGGAAGCGGTCTTCCTCGCGCGGGGAGAACGTCGCGCGCAGCGCCGCCAACCGGCCAGGGTCCACGTCGAGGTGCGTGGCGAGCAGCACGACCTCGCCCGCTGCCGGCGCGATCCGCTCCGAGGAAGAAGGCGTGCGCCAGTGCGCGGGCAACCGGGGCGCGGGCGGCTTCGCGGAGCCGACGGTCATGGCTCAGTAATCCTTCTCCACCATGTCGTGCGCGCCGGAGACCAGCACGCGAAGCAGCTTGAGCGTCCCCACCCCGTCGCTCTCTCCCACCGCCAGCACCCGTCCTTCGGGATCCATCAGCCGCACCTTGCGCCCGCGCGAGAACGGCGGCGCCCGCAAGCGCGAGAGGTCCGCCGGCCCGGGCGCATGTCCGTGAGCCACCCGCCGCGCCATCTGCACGTCGAGCTGCAGCTCCGCCAGGTCGTGGAGCGCGCGGGAGATGGGATGCACGAACCGGCCCAGGTTCTCGCGCCCCTCCTTCGCGGCGGTCATCAACGTATCCAGACCGACCGAGTCCTCCAGCGCGAACGGCCCGACCCGCGCCCGCTTCAATGCGCGCAGGTGGGCCCCGGGCCCCAGCCTCTGCCCCAGATCGTGCGCCAGCGTGCGCAGATACGTCCCCTTCGAGCAGCGCACGAAGATCCCGGCATCGGGCGAGCGGAACCAGAGCAGCCGGGCCTCGTCGACGTGCACCTGCCGGGGCTCGCGCGCCACTTCCTCCCCCGCCCGCGCCAGCTCGTACAGCCGCTTCCCCTCGACCTTGCGCGCCGAGTACATCGGCGGCGTCTGCTCGATCAGGCCTTCGAACCCGCTGAGCGCCTCGCGCACCGCCTCTTCGGTCAGCCCGCCCACCGGGCGGGTCTCCAGCGTCCGGCCGGCGGCGTCCTGGGTATCGGTGCTCTCGCCGAAGCGGACGACGGCGTCGTACTCCTTCTCCCCTTCGCTGACGAAGGCAGCGATCTTGGTCGCGTCCCCGATGCAGATCGGCAGGACTCCAGTCGCCGTCGGATCGAGCGTCCCGGTGTGCCCGCAGCGCCGGGCCTTGAACAGGCCCTTCACGCGCCGGACCACGTCGAAGCTGGTGGGGCCACTCGGCTTGTCCACCACCACCACGCCGGAGAGCTCATGCGTCATTCGTCAGCGCTTCCTCGATCTCGGCGGCGATGCGCGCGCGCACCGACGCCTCGTCCCCCTCGATGCTGCAGCCTGCCGCGTTGTGGTGCCCGCCGCCGCCGAACTTCTGGGCGATCCCGGCGACGTTCACCCGGCCGCGCGAGCGGAAGCTGACGTGCCAGGCGCCGCCGTCCTGCGGCTCGCGGAAGCTGGCGGCGACCTCCACGCCGTCCACGCTCCGCGCGTAGTTGATGAACCCGTCGGTGAGGTCGGCCTCGCTCCCGGTCTTCGCCACCATGGCGTTGGTGATGGTGATGGTGGCCAGCTTGCCGTGGACTTCCAGCGTGGAGAGCACCTCGGCCAGCAGGCGCATGCGGGCCAGCGGCTGCTGCTCGTAGATCTGGACCGTCATCTCCCAGGGCTGGACTCCGGCCTCCACCAGCTCGGCGGCGATGCGCAGGCACTCCGGATCGGTGCTCGAGTAGCGGAAGCACCCCGTGTCGGCGAGGATGCTGGCGTAGATGCATTCCGCCGCCTCGCGTGAGAGCGGGACGCCCAGCCCCTTGATGATCTTGTAGGCCAGGATCCCCACCGAGGCGGCCTCCGGATCGACGTAGTTCACGTCGCCGAAGGGCTCGGTGGTGATGTGGTGGTCGAGGTTGAGGAGAACTCCCCGCCGGCTCAGGTCCGGAACGTCAGGCCCCAGGCGCTCGAATGCGCCGGCGTCGGTCACCACGGTGGCGTCGAACGCCGCGTCGCCGGGGAGCGACTTCTCCACGTCGGACGCGCCGCGAAGGAAGCGGAAGTTGTAGGGCAGGTCGTCCGGGTTGTAGACGGTGACCTCGCGCCCCAGGTCGCGCAAGGCGCAGGCCAGGGCGAGCGCCGACCCGAGCGCGTCGCCGTCGGGCCCGCGATGCATGGTGATCAGCACCCTCTGCGCGGACTTCAGCGCATCGACGGCGCGGGGGAGGTTCTCGGCGGGTTTCCAGTCGCGCGCGTTGGCGACGCCTTTGTTGATCGCCTTCACTCGTCGTGCTCCGGCGACGCTCCCGGCCCGCGCTCCCTCTCCTCCTGATGCACCTTGCGGATCAGCTCCTCGATCCGCTCACCGCGGTCGATGGCCTCGTCGTAGGTGAAGTGCAGATCGGGTGTCACCCGCAGCTTGAGCTCGCTGGCGCACGCCCGCCGCAGATACCCGCGCGCGTTGGCCAGCCCCTTGGCGGTGTGCTTGCGCTGCTCGGCGTCGCCGTGGACCGTCCAGTAGACGCGCGCCTCCCGCAGATCGGGCGACATCTTCACGCCCGTGATGGTCACCAGCCCGAGGCGGGGATCGCGCATCCCGCGAGCGAAGAGCTCGGCGAGGAGCTGCTGCACCATGTGCGCCACGCGCTCGGGCCGGTTGTGCGTGCTCACTCGAGGTCCTCCTCCTTGAGCCACCCCTCCTCCCGCTCCTCCGGCAGCTCGTCCTCGGGCTGGCCGGGCGGCACCCGCGACAGGTCGTGGGCGTCGAACTCCGGCTTCTGCGACCAGTCGGCCTTCATCTCCCGGTAGGTCTCGATCTCCATCTCCCGGTTGAGGATCTCGGCGATGTTGCCCGCGTCGCGCGCGCACTTGTCGAGCACCTCGTTGACGAAGCTGCGGTCGTTGGCGACCGCGGCGATGCCGATCACCGCCCGCTGCCAGACGTCATTGTCGCCCACCTCCGCGACGGTGACGTTGAAGCGCGAACGCAGCCGGTCCACCACCTTGCGGACCACCTGCCGCTTGTCCTTCAACGAGGAAGCGCCCTGGATGTAGAGCGTGAGCCTGAGGACCCCGACCACCATCTGCGCATCCTCGGGCCCGCGCTGGTTAGGACAGCGAGGGCCGGATCGTCTCCAGCTCGTAGGCCTCGATCACGTCGCCGGGCTGGAAGTCGGTGAAGTTCTCGATCCCGATGCCGCACTCGAACCCCTTGTCCACTTCCTTCACGTCGTCCTTGAAGCGCTTGAGGGAGGCGATCTTGCTGGTGAGGATGGGCTTCGAGTCCCGCACCAGGCGGACCATCGACGTCCGGGTGATCTTCCCGTCGGTGACCGAAGAGCCCGCGATGGTCCCCAGCTTGGGGACGTTGAAGGTCTGCAGCACCTTGGCGTGGCCCAGCACCTTCTCCTTGATGATGGCCTCGAGCAGGCCCTCCATCGCCAGCTTCACGTCGTCGAGCGC
>Ga0070708_100002681_pt1 | contig 13802 bp, 12 predicted proteins | sample KBSK5503metaG_FD_65469 | JGI IMG/M metagenome (GOLD analysis project Ga0070708, IMG submission 65469) | Corn, switchgrass and miscanthus rhizosphere microbial communities from Kellogg Biological Station, Michigan, USA - KBS K5-50-3 metaG | ecosystem: Host-associated > Plants > Roots >...
CATGGTGCAGGTCCAGGTCGTCAAAGAGTTCACGTGTGACGACGGGTCGGGAACGTTTGTCGCCAAGCTCCAGATCCAGGCAAACTTCGATACCGGTATCGAGGCATTTACGTGGGTCGTCCTCGACGGGACGGGTGCCTACGCGTCCCTCAGGGGCGCTGGCAGCGGATCGACGATTCCGACGCCGACCGGGAACATCAACACCTACGAGGGCTTCCTCCGGAACTGATCGAGGGTCCGGGTAAGGGTTCTCCCGGATTGCGGCGGGCAGCCAATTCGCGCCACCCTTCTTCGGGTCGCTGGCGGGGGCCACGGCGACGGAGGGAGGATGACGATGGCCGGTCTCCTGTGGCCGATTGATGGGCATCACACGACCCAGCGATTCGCGGGCGAGCACCCGTTCGAGCCCAGACTCTTCCTGGCAACAGACGCGATCGGGCCGCGGCGGGCGCGATCGAAGCCGTTTCCACATGGCGTTCCGTTTCCGCATCTGCATGGCGCGATCGACATCGGTTGTCCGATCGGCACCAAGGTGTTCGCGCCAGAGGCCGGAAAGATCGTAGCCGCGGACACCTACAAGTCGACGGGCGAGCACTTCATGATGCTCGAGATCAAGCCCGGAACCATCCTCTTCTTCACCCACCTCGACGAGTTCAAGACGAAGGTCGGCCGCCACGTCAAGCGCGGGCAGGTGATCGCCCGATCCGGAAACTCGGGGATGAGCACTGGGCCCCACCTCCATTGGGAGGTGCGCATCACCACGAACCCGGACGCCAACGCAGCTCGCTCCGGGCATTGGTTCAAATGGAACCCCCGACGCCTTCGTGTCGGAGGCGACCTGGCCGGCCTGCTGGCGATCGTCCCCCCGGGAGCAGCGCCGCACGATCCGCCCGACCCGGCCGATCCCGAGCCCGAAGAACCCGAGATCGCCAGCGGGCCGATCGAGGAGGCTCCTGCCCCGGCAGATGCGATCGAGGACCCACTCGGTGGTCCAGTCGAGTCGGCGGCCGTGTCAATTGACCCCCCAGCTGTCGACACCGATCCCGACGAAGGCGACGAGCCTCCAGACGACGATGACGACGCGTTCGGCGACGCGGCAGCCCTCCTCGACAAGGCTGTGTCGGGAGTCTTCGGCCCAGGCCACGGGGCATAGGCGGTTCTCACGAATTTCGACCGTCAGCTCGCGCCGGGCCGCGGGATCAACCCGTGCCCTGAAGGGCTGCCGACAGGCCGCTGATCGTGAGGGCGATCAGCGGGCGAATGACCGGGAGGGTCGGGTCCGCGGGGTCTCGAGCCTCGCGCTCGCGGAGGGTGCGCAGCAGCTCCAGCTGGACGACGGAGAGGGTGTCGACATACGGCGCCCGCAGCCCGAGGGAGCGCCGGACAGCTTCAGCCTCGGCGCGATCGGCCGCCGAGGAGGTTGGGGTCGGCGCCGGGAGCCGATCCAGCTCCGCGATCGTTCGTCCGTGCTCGGTCTCGATGGCCGCCCATCGCTCCGCGTCGCCGGGTTGCGTGGCGAGGCCGGCGTAGGCCCGGGCGAGGACGATGTCGGCACGACGCGCCCCGAGCCGTGCATGGTCGACGAGCGACCGGAAGAACGGCCACGTCGCGTACAGCTCGGCGAGGCGGGCAGCGCCATCTCGCGGGTGTGCGCGCACGAACGACTCGAGCGCTGTCCCGAAGCCGTACCACGCCGGCAGCTCCACCCGCGCCTGCGACCAGGCGAACACCCACGGGATCGCCCGCAGGTCATCGATCGATCGGTCGTCCGGCCGCCCGGCCGAGCGTTTCGGTGGCCGCGACCCGAGCTGCAGGCGCGCGATCTCGTCGATCGGCGTCATCCGCGCGAAGAAGCCCGCGAAGCCGGGGTCCTCGTGGACGAGCCCGCGGTAGGCGCGACCCGCCGTCGCGGCCAGCTCCTCCATGACCGCGGCGGCCCCGGGCGGGTCCCCGGGCCCAAATGACGGCACGTGATCCGACGCCGCGTCGTCGGCCGCAATCGAATCGACCGCGGCTGCCGTGAGCGCTTCGAGGTGTCGCAACGCGAGCTCGGGATCCCCGTAGCGCGTCCAGACGACCTCGCCCTGCACGGTCACCTTGAGCCGACCGGCCACGGAACCGCGCGGCTGCGCGGCAACCGCCAGCTCCAGCTGTCCCCCACCCCGCCCGATCGCGCCGCCGCGGCCGTGGAACAGCGTCAGCTCGACCCCGTGCCGTTGGGCGACATCGGCCAGGTCGGCCTGGGCCCGGTGCAGCAGCCAGTTCGCGGCCACGTAGCCGGACTCCTTGTTCGAGTCCGAGTAGCCGAGCATCACCTCCTGACGATCGCCCCGCTCGCCGACATGGGCGCGATAGCGCTCGTCGCGCAGTAACGCATCGAGGGTGGTAGCGGCGTCCGTCAGCGCTGCCGACGACTCCAGCAGCGGGACGACGTCGAGCGCCAGCTCCTCGGCGACACCGGCCTCCGCCGCAAGATCCAGGACAGTCGTGACATCGCGCGGTTCGGCGGTGAAGGACACGACATAGCGCGACATCGCACCCTGGCCGAAGTCACGCTGCAGCCTGGCCATCGATCGAAACGTCTTGAGCACCTCGGCTCGGTCCGGCGGGCTGTCGCCGTCGATCCCGGCAAGCGCCCGACGATGGATGGCCGCGTGCTGGCGGACCTCGAGCTCGGCGAGATGGAACCCGAACGTCTGGACCTGCCAGATGAAGTCCTGGACGTCACCCCACGCGGTGCGGCCGAGGCCGATGTCCACGAGCCAGCGCTGGATCTCGACCAGCTCGGCCACGAGGTCGGCGGGTGCGTCGAAGCCGCGTGCGGCTCCGGCCCGACTGCTCCGGCGGCCCGTCGAGCGCTCGCCGGTCGTGTGCTCGCCGGTGAGCCGGGCGCGGGTCCGCCGGACTCGCTCGGCGATGAACCCGAAGCGCTGCCGGAAGGGCTCGTCCGGGAAGCGCTCGCGTAGCGAGGCCGCCAGCTCGGGCATGGCGCGGGCGTCGGCATCCGATCGCCGGCCCAGATCGGCTGGCAGGGCAGGCTCGCGCACCTTGGCCGCGATCGTCTGCATCAATCGGGTCGCGACCGCCTCGTGGCCGCGCAGCACGTGGTCCGCCTGGATGCGCAACGTCGCCTCGGTGACGGCGGCCGTCACCGCAGGATGACCGTCGCGGTCACCGCCGATCCACGAACCGAACCGCAGGAACGCCGGAACCCGCGGCTCGTGCAGCTCGCGCATCCGCGCGCTCCGCGGCCCCGGCAGGAGCGTGTCCACGACGCCATACAGCCGCGGGACCAATCGATACAGCGTCTCGTCGAACACGACCATCGCCGTCCGGACCTCGTCGATCGGGCTCGGGGCACCACGGCGGAGCTCGGCGGTCTGCCACAGGATCGCGATCTCCTCGCGGAGCTGGCGACGGACGTCGCGGTCGGCGGATGGCGATAGCCGCGGGTCGTCGAGCTGCTCGAGCAGCCGCGCGATCCGCCGGAGCGCGACCAGCACCGTCCGACGGCGCGCCTCGGTCGGGTGTGCTGTGAGCACCGGCGTGATCCGGACGCGAGCGAGCGCCGCCGGTCCGTCCAGGTGCCGAAGCGCGGCGCGCAACCCCGCAGCCTCGGACGCACCCGAGGTCGCCCGCGCTCGACGGGTCGCCCGCCGGACGCGGTCACGCGCCTCGGCGAGGTTGACCAGCTGGAAGTAGAGGCCGAAGGCGCGCACCACGCCCTCGAGGGTCGCCGCGTCCACCGGCAGGACATCGAAGGTCACGCGCTCGCCCGGGCCGCGCCGCCGCGCGGTGATAGCGGCCAGCCGCGTCGACTCGACGAGGTCGTACACCTCGCGCCCGGCCTGCTCGACGATGATCTCGCCGAGGAGCGCACCCAGGAGTCGAACCTCACGAGCCAGGACGTCCCGGGTCCCGGACGTGCCGATGCTCCGTGGCTCGGCTCGACCGGGGTCGCGCGCGGCGCGGGCCACCGTCGCCCTGGGGAGCCCCGCCGGCTCAGTCGATCTCGATCGTCTCCCTGCCGAGGTTGTCGCGGGCGCGGGTCTCCGCATCCTCGATGCGGCCGATCCAGAAGTCGACGATCGAGCGGATGCCGAGGAGCTGCTCCCGGCCGGCATTGCGGAAGTGCTGGCTCGCCTCGGCCGGCATCACGCGGTCCATCATCTTCCGGCCCCGCTCGCGCAGGCCGGGCGACCCTTCGAGGCGTGCGAGCCGTGCCTCCAGCTCCCCCAACCGGACATCCGCACCCGTATCCGGCACCCCCGGCGAGGCCGCACCCGACCCGCGCCCCCTCGAGCCACGGCGCTTGGCGCCGACGTCAATCGAACCGCTCACTTTCGATCTCCTCCACCTGCGACGCTCATCGCTTCCGCCCCTTCGCGGGCGCCGGCGCGGCGCGCGTCCCGAACCGGATCTGCAGGATGCCGTCTTCCATCTTCGCACCTGTCGTCGGTGCGTCGACGAGCGCTCGCGGCAGCACGATCGTGCGGCGCAGGCCATCGACCTGCAGCGACAGCTCGTCGCCATCGCGAGCGAGCTGCACTGCCTCGCGCGTCGTGAACGGCAGCGCGACCTCCAGCACGTGGCCGCCGTCCTCCGCCCGCACCTGGTACGGCCGGCCGCGGTAGAAGAAGCCGGTCGGGTCGTCTGCGCCGAACAACGCCTCGCCGATCTCTGCCAGGGCCCCCAACCCGATCATCTCGCGATCGAACTGGGGCACCGTGCGGACCGGCACCGGAGCGTATTGGGCGACGACCTCGGGCAGGTACCGTTGCTGCGTGGCCCGCAGGCCGCCGAACGTGCCGTCTCCTGCCATTTCCGACGGGAGCACCCGATTGCACACGACGAGGTCGCTCGGATAGCCGAACAGGTGGAAGTACGTGAATGAGCGCTGGGCTTCGACGATCGACAGCTTCTCGAGGGCGAGCGCGATCCGGACCGACGAGAGCGCGGGGTCCGCGAGGAGTCGGTGAACCTTGTAGAGGCGGTTGAGCAGACGCTCTGCGGCCGCGAAGACCTCGTCGCGCGGCATCGGCACGCCGATCATCCGCTCGAGCATCGGCCGCCCGATCCTGCTCACGCGCCGGCCGATGGGCGCGATCCGCTCGATCCACCAGCGGCTCGCCTCCGGCAACGAGAGCAGCCGCAGCGTCTCACCGGTCGGCGCGGCGTCCACGACGATGACGTCGTAGTCGCCCGACTCGACGTGGTCGGCGATCCACAGCAGGTTGCCGAGCTCGTCCATGCCCGGCAGGACGGTCATCTCCTCGGCGAGCACCTCGTCGAGGCCACGCCAGCTGAACAGCTCGGCCATGTAGCGCTGGATCGTCGACCAATACCGGCCGATGTTGTGGTAGACGTCCGGCTCCTGGCCCCACAGGTTCGGCGCGATCGAGGTGGGCTCGGGGCCCAGCGGCAGGTCGAACGCGTCGGCGAGGCTGTGGGCGATGTCGGTCGACAGCACGATCGTGCGATAGCCGCGCTTCGCGCTCAGCAGCGCGGTCGCGGCGGCAATGCTCGTCTTGCCGACGCCGCCTTTCCCCGTGTACAGGATGATCCGGGTCATCGCCGGTCCATGATGTCGCGATGCCGGAAGAGACGCCGAGGGCCGAACGGACCGATTACGAGCTGCTCGACGCCGGCGACGGCCGCCGCCTCGAGCGCTTCGGGGACAAAGTGCTCGATCGGCCGGCGCCGAGCGCGGCGGACGGACGGCAGGACCTTGCCGCCTGGCTTGCCGCCGACCTTCGGTACGACGCCGGGCAGTGGTGGCAGTTGGCGCGTCCGGTGGCGCCCGAAGCGATCGAGCCGTGGCCGATCGATGTCGACGGACTGACGATGCAGCTGCGGGCCACCGCCTCGGGCGGGGTCGGCCTGTACCCGGAGCATGCCACCCACCTGACCTGGCTCGGAGAACAAATCTCCGCTCGGACGACTGCCGATCACCGGCCGTCGGTGCTGAACCTGTTCGCGCACACGGGCCTGCTCACCCTCGCTGCCGCGCGCGCAGGTGCGGGGGTTGCGCACGTCGACGCGTCACGCACCGCGATCGCCTGGGCGCGGCAGAACGCGGACTCGGCGGGGCTCGCCGAGCACCCGATCCGCTGGATCGTCGACGATGCGGCCGCATTCACGGCGCGTGAGGGGCGCCGCGGTCGGCGCTACGACGGGATCGTCCTCGATCCGCCGTCGTTCGGGCGCGCCGGTCGCCGGGAGTGGCGGCTCGTCGACGAGCTCCCAGCGCTCCTGGAGGCCTGCCGAGCCGTGGCCGCCGACGACCCCTTCGTGCTCCTCACCGCACACACGACCGGCCTCGATGGCGCCATGCTGCAGGACATGCTTCGAACCGCCTTTCCCGCCACGCGATCAGGCCTCGAGACGGTGGCCATCGGCGTCGAATCCGCGTTCGGGCATCGGCTGGAGCTCGGTTGGGGCGTACGGTTGGCACGGTGAGCGACGCGTCTTCCATCGACAGTCCATCGAACCCGCGGATCAAGGCGGCCATCCGACTGCGCGAGCGCCGCGAGCGCGACGCGACCGGCCTGACGCTGGTCAACGGCGGGCGCGAGGCGCTGCGGGCAATCGAGGCGGGCGCCGTCGTCGAGGTGGCATTCATCTGCCCCGCGCTGATCTCGTCGGAGCAGGCGAAACGGGTCGCCGAGAAGCTCGACCAGAGCTTCGGTCCGTTCGGCGCCGAGATGGAGACCATCAAGGTGAGCGCGCGCGCGTTCGAGCGGCTCGCCTATGGCGATCGGGCCGACGGGGTTGTTCTTGTCGTTCGAGCGCCGGGGGCGAGCCTCGAAGGTCTCGAGCTGCCGGCGGAGCCGCTGCTCGTGGTCACCGAGGACGTCGAGAAGCCGGGCAACGTCGGCGCGATCCTCCGCTCCGCTGACGCCGCGGGAGCCGATGCGGTGATTGCGATCGGCGGCACGGACCTCTTCAACCCCAACGTCATTCGGGCCAGCGTCGGCACGGTCTTCAGCATGCCGGTCGCGGCGGCACCGGCCGAGAAGACGGCGACGTGGCTGCGCGAGCGCGGCGTTCGGATCGTGGCGTCACGGGTCGATGCGGAGCGCCTGCACGTGGAGGCTGACCTTCGCGGCGGCGTGGCCATCGTCCTTGGCAGCGAGGCGACCGGGCTGTCCGAGGCGTGGCGTGCGCCCGACGTCGAGACGATCCGCCTGCCGATGGTCGGTAAGGCGGACAGCCTGAACGTCTCGGCTGCGGCCGCGGTCCTGCTGTACGAAGCGTGGCGCCAGCGTCACGCGGGCGTCGCACCCGTGCCTCCAGAATCTGGCTGAAACGCGCCCGGGAGGTCGATTGGACGAGTTCGAGTTCGTGATCATCGGCGCCGGCCCGGCCGGCGAGTCCGCGGCATTCGAGGCGCGACACCGAGGCGCGAGCGTCGCCATCGTCGATCGTCGCTGGGTCGGCGGCAGCTGCCCGCATATCGGCTGCATCCCGTCGAAGTCGCTCCTCGACTCCGCCCACCGGCACGCTACCAACGCCGCCACCTGGTCGTGGACGCAGACCTCGGAGCGGCGCGACTGGATGATCAACCGGAAGCCCGACGCGGACGAGCCGGACGACACGCCCCACGTCGAGCCGCTCGAGAAGGCCGGCGCCGCCGTCTACCGCGGCGAGGCGCGCGTTGCCGATCGGGGCGTTGTCGAGATCCGGCACGACGGCGTCAGCCATCAGATCTTCGCGAAGCACGTCGTCGTCGCGGTTGGCTCGTTCTCGAGGGTGCCGTCCCTGCCGGGCCTCGAGTCGATCAGGGTCTGGACCAATCGCGAGGCGACCCTCGCGCGTGCGCTGCCCAGGTCCCTGCTCGTCCTGGGCGGCGGCCCGACCGGCTGCGAGCTCGCCCAGGCGTACGCACGCTTCGGCGTGCCGACGACCATCGTCCAGTCCGGCGACCGGCTGATGCCGACCGACCATCCGCGCAACTCCCAGGTCGTCACCGAGGCGCTGCGCGAGGATGGCGTGGACGTCCGGCTCAAGGTGCGGGCCATGGCGGCGCACGCGGGAGCCGGCCGTGATGGCGCCCACGTCATCGACCTCTCGGATGGGTCCACCGCGGAAGGCCACGCGATCCTGCTCGCGGTCGGGCGCGACTTCCCGATCGACGAGCTGGGGCTCGAGTGCTACGGCGTGGACACGACCGGAAGGACCGTCTTCCCTCGCGACGGGCGGCTCCGAGTGGCGGACGGGCTGTGGGTGATCGGCGATCCGGCCGGCCCTGAGCTGCACACGCACCAGGCCCACTACCAGGGCGAGATGGCGGTCCGGATGGCGCTCGGCGACCCGGTCAAGCCCGATTACCGGGCACTCCCGCGCGCGTCGTACACCGATCCGGAGGCGGCCTTTGTCGGCGTCAGCGTCGAGGCGGCACAGGCAGATGGGATCGACGCGGTGGAATTCGTCGCCGACTTCGCGACGTCAGCGCGCGGCTACGGCGTCCAGGCAAAGCGAGGCCATGTGACGATCGTGGTCGATCGCGGTTCGCGCACCCTCGTCGGCGCGGCAATGGCCTGCCCGGATGCCTCGGCCGCGATCCACGAATGCGTGCTGGCGATCAAGGCCGGCACGACGATCGACGTCCTGGCGGACACGATCCACGCGTTCCCCTCGACCTCACGCATCCTCAACGGCCTCTTCGCCGACGCGCGCCGCGCCCTGTCGGCAAGGCCGCGGACGCCGACATCGACGGCGTCTCGCCCGAAGGCGCTCGACTAGCGCAGCGGCCTAGGCGCTGTCCGGCCCGCGCCGGCAATGCTGGTCGACCGCCGTCAGCAGCGCATCGATGTCGATCGGCTTCGGGAGATAGCCGTCGAACCCCGCTGCGATGAACCGCTCGAGGTCGCCTTTCATGGCCTGCGCGGTGACGGCGAGCACGGGGATCCGTGCCGTCCGCGGGTCGGCACGGAGTCGGCCGAGTGCCTCGATGCCCGTCATGTCCGGCAGCCGGACGTCCATCAGCACCAGGGCTGGACGATGGCTCGTCGCCAGCGCGATTGCTCGTCCTCCGGTCGGTGCCTCAAGCGTTCGATACCCGGTCGCTTGGAGCACGTCGCGAAGGAGCTTGACGTTGCGCTCGTTGTCCTCGACGAGGAGGACCCGCTCGCCGGCCATCGCTAGCTCGTGGGTATCGGCAGGCTGAACGTGAACGTGCTGCCCTTGCCGACCTCGCTGTCGACCCAGATCCGTCCCCCGTGCAGCTCGACCAGGCGCCTCGAGAGTGCCAGGCCCAGACCGGTGCCGTCCGCTTGCTCCTTCCCGGCGGCGGCCTGCTGGAACTCCTCGAAGATCCGAGCCTGGTCCTCGGGGGCGATTCCCGGGCCGTTGTCCGTGACGGACACCTGGACGCTGCCGTCGACGCGCGTCGCGGCGACCTCGACCGAGCCGCCCGCAGGCGTGAACTTCACAGCGTTCGAGAGCAGGTTGAGGATCACCTGGGTGATTCGCCGCTCGTCGCCGACGACCGTGCCGACGTCCGCACCGGTCGAGAGCGAGACTCGCACGCCTTCCTTCGTCGCGAGCTCGCGGCCGATCAGCACGCCTCCCTCGAGCACCTCGGGCAGGGAGAACGGTGCGGTCCTGAGCTCGATCTGGCCCGCCTCCACCTTGGCGAGGTCAAGCACGTCATCGATCAGCGAGAGCAGGTGTCGCGCGGACGCTAGGATGTCGTCGAGGTATTCCGCCTGCTTCTCGTTGATCTCGCCGAACAGCTGCTTGCGCAGCGCCTGCGAGAACCCGCTGATGGCGTTCAACGGCGTCCGAAGCTCGTGCGACATGTTGGCGAGGAAGGCCGACTTGTGGTTGCTGGCCGCCTCCAGCTCATGGGACTTCGCATCGAGCTCGGCCAGCGCGCCGGCGAGCTCCTGGGTCCGCTCCGCGACCTGTTGCTCGAGTCCCGCGTAGGACGCCTGGAGCCGCGCCGCCATCTGGTTGAACTCGCCGGCAAGGACGCCAAGCTCGTCGCGGCTCGAGACAGCGATCCGTTCGTCGAGTGCACCGGATCCGATCTTTGCGGCCGCGACCTGGATGGACTCGATGGGTCTGGCCAGGCTTCTGGCCAGGAGGACGCTGGTCAGGAATGCAAGCACGAGGAAGATCACGAGAAGCACTGCCGTCCGCCAGATTGCCGACTGGATTGGCTGGAACGCCTCGCTGGTCGGCTCCTCGACGAAGACCCACCAGCCGGGCGGCTCGACGTGCCGCGCCGCGCTGAGGACCTCGCGCCCGTCGAGGTCATGCCCGGTCGTCGCCCCGCCTGGGTCCACGCCGCTGGTGGTCAACACGGCCCGGACCTGCGGGAGGGTGGCGAAGCTCGTATGCCGCAGGACCAGATTGATGTCCGGATGTGCGATCAGCTGGCCGCGCGCATCGACGGCGTACGAATAGCCCTCCACACCGACCCGCGTCCGGTCAATCGTCTCGAGCACGGATCGCAGGTCGACGTCGGCGACGATCACTCCATCCCCGGGCGCATGCTCGGCGACCGCGACGATCATGTGCGGCCGGTTGTCGACGGCGTTGACGACAACGTCGCCGAAGTACGGCTCGCCGGCCCGCGCCCCGGCGAACGCCGCAGGATCGGGGCGATCGACGCCACAGATCCTCCTGGTGATCTCGTTCACCTCGAAGGAATAGACATGCACGCAGTCCCGACCATCCGCATCGAGGTACATCAGGTCGCTGTACCGGTTCTCACGCTGGATGAGCTCGCTGAACAGCTTCTCGCGGTCAACCTGCAACCCGGCCACCGAGCGCAGATCGCCGACGATGTCGTCCATGAGCACGCTGATCGAGACGGCCGCGGCGGAAGCCTTGTCGGCAGTCAGGTCGTCGACCCCCTGCCGGGCGTCCTGGGACGAAAAGCCGACCTCGATGACCCCGACCGAGACGATCGCTGCGGCGACGAGCGCGACCACGACGACGGCGTACTTCCAGACCAGCCGCTGCTGTGGGCGCATGGGCGCAGACACGGGTTGGCTATCGCCTACGGGTAGACCACGTTGGCGAGGCTGATCACGTCCGGCGGCACGACGATGCCGAGCTTTCGCGCCGTGTCGAGGTTGATCGCGAACTGGCTCCCGGCAACCTCCTCGACGGAGAGGTCGGCCGGCGACGTCCCGCGCAGGATGCGATCGACATAGCGAGCGCCCTCCCGTCCAACGGGACCCACATCGACGCCCACGGAGAAGAGCGCACCCTTCGCCGCCCATTCCTTGCGGTGGGCCTGCACGGGAATCCTGGCCTCGGCTGCGAGGTCGATCGCCTTCTGGGACAAGGTGAGCCGGAGGCTGGGCGACAGCAGGAAGGCACCGTCCACCTGCCCAGGCGACAGCGAGTGGAATGCGCGCTCGAGACCCGACGCGTCGGATGCCTCGCGAATGACGAGCTCGATTCCCAGCTGCGTCGCGGCTGCGCGGGCCTCCGTGAGCAGGGGCGGCGTCGTCACGGTGTCAGTCGGGTCGACGAGGGTGAGGAGGCGGCGAAGGCCGGGCATGATCTCCTTGTAGATCTCGAGCTGCTTGTTGATCGGATCTCGCTCGCCGAAGACACCGGTCAGGTTTCCCCCGGGATTTGCGAGGGTCTTCACGAGCCCGTCGCGGACGGGATCGGAGGGGTGCAGGAAGACGACCGGGATCGGGGCCTGCATCGCGGCTGTCGCCGCTTGCGCGGCGGCGATCGACTTGTCCTCGAACGCGACGATGACATCGACTCGGTCGGCGACAAACTCAGCAGCCTGGCCCGGCGCCTGATCGGGCTCGAGGTTGCGCCAGATCAGCTCGATCCTCGGGCCCGAGTACCGCCCGTCCTTTGTGAGCGTCGCGACGAGCTCATCCTTCGTGCCGTCCATCCAGCCGAGCTCCGCGAGGCGCTCGACGAGCGTGCCCAGGGATGGCGGGATGTGGTCCGTCCCGACATGCATCAGGCCGACACGTGGGATGGGCGCCGGGGTCGGGCTCGCACTGAGTCGGAGCGAGCACGCCCCGAGCAGGCTCGCGAGCATCACCGCGCCGAACACTGACAATGGGGATGGGGACGCCTTCATGACATGTTCCCTCTCAGCCCTTTCGCCCGAGTGACCGTACTCCGGCGGTCAATCACCGTCGATCGAATGACGAGGAAGTCGGCCGCCGGCAGGTGCCGGCGGCCGAGATGTCGTGGCTTCGAGCGCGCTAGAAGGGGCAGTTTCCCGGCGCCGGCTCATCGATGCGGGCGGTGGCGCCGTCCGGGATGAGGCGGGTGGTGACGACCACGAGATCGACCGAGCCCTCGTTCCGACCGACATGGACGACGTTCCCCGGGTCGATGAGGACGTCACCCGCCTGGTAGACCGTGGGCGTGCACGTCGGATCGTCGCCCCGGTAGAACGAAAGCGTGCCGGCCTTCACGACGACGAGGCTTGGCCCCGGGTGGCTGTGCCATCCGAAGGTGGCGCCGGGAATGAGGCGGCTCTCGGTCACGATGACATCCGACTGGCCTTTGGTTCGTAGGTCGAGCTTCCAGTCACCGGTCTTGACCATGGCGAGGGTCGCCGGGAGGTTCCCGGTCGCGATCGTCGTATTCGTCACGCCGGCACCGGGCGTGGCGAGGGTGACGCCTGCAAAGGCGGCGACGGCGATGATCCCGGTGAGCGCCGCCAGGCTGAATCGCTTGGGCATTGGAGTAGCTCCTCGACGTATCGGCGGAGCATCTGCGTCCGCGCTTCAGCGAACGTAGGAGGGTGTCGAGCGGATACCTACCGTGCCTGCCTGCGAGTGCTGTGGGGTGCTGGCACCCCTCCCCTAGCGCTCAGCCCTGCCGGGGGTGCAGAACCCTCGGACCAGCTCGGCGAACGTGTCGATGTCGATGGGCTTGGTGATGGTTCCGGCGAAGCCGGCCTCGAGCAGCCAGTCGTCGCGTGAATCGATCGCCAGGGCGGTCAACGCGACGATCGGGATTCGCGAGGTGCCTGGCGCCGCTCGGAGTGCGCGCGCGGCGTGCGTGCCATCACGATCCGGGAGGCGAAGGTCCATCAGGATGACGTCCGGCCGGTGTTCGGAAGCGAGCGCGATCGCATCGGCGGCAGTCCCTGCCTCGAGCGTCAGAAACTGCGCCAGCCGGAGGAGATCGCCGGCGAGCTTCCGGTTCCTGGCGCTGTCATCCACGATCAGGACGAGCCGGAGCGGCGGCTTCACGGGCGTATTCTCCCGCCGTGGCCATCCGCCTCGTCCTCGCTGAGGACCACTACCTCGTCCGCGAGGGCGTCCGGCGCCTGCTGGATGCACAACCCGAGATCGAGGTAGTCGCCGTCTGTGGGGACCTCGACTCCCTGCTCCACGCCGTCGATCAGGAGTCGCCGGATGTGGTCGTCACCGATGTCCGGATGCCTCCCGGCGGCTCGGACGAGGGCATCCAGGCCGCACGGCGATTGCGCGCGACGAAGCCGGGGCTCGGCGTCGTCGTGCTGAGCCAGTACGCCAATCCGAGCTACGCACTCGCGCTGCTGGACACTGGGAGCGCCGGGCGCGCCTACCTGCTCAAGGAGCGTGTCAACGACCCCGAGCAGCTGGTCGCGGCCATCCGAGCGGTCGCGGAGGGCGGCTCGTTGATCGACCCGAAGGTGGTCGAAGGGCTGGTGGCGCAACGCTCGCGTGCCGCGGCCTCCCCGCTCAACGCCCTGACCGCTCGGGAGCGCGACGTCCTTCGAAAGATGGCCGAGGGGGAGAACAACGCGGCGATCGCCGCGTTGTTCTCCCCCTCGGCCATCTTTCGAAGGACGTCGCGCTCCCGAGCGGTCA
>Ga0070708_100002682_pt1 | contig 13793 bp, 13 predicted proteins | sample KBSK5503metaG_FD_65469 | JGI IMG/M metagenome (GOLD analysis project Ga0070708, IMG submission 65469) | Corn, switchgrass and miscanthus rhizosphere microbial communities from Kellogg Biological Station, Michigan, USA - KBS K5-50-3 metaG | ecosystem: Host-associated > Plants > Roots >...
GCCGGACGGCGGCGAGCAGCGTAGGCCACCTCGTCCTCGCCAGCCGCGCTGCAAGCCACCGAGAGCCTGCCCACAGGCGTGTCCAGGCTGCCCCGAGCGAGTTCCGTCACGGCTCCAGTCTGCCGCGAACATCGGACGTTTCCAGGCCGTCGGGCGGTTAGATCTCGCCCTTCTCCTCCAGCCGGGCCAGAGCCTTGCTGATCGGTAGCGCGGTCAGGTCGACCTGCCACGGCCGCGCTCCGTGGGCGGCCAGGTCGGCGGCCACCGTCCGCGGGTCCTGCGGCTCGGGGGGCTGCCAGGCGAGCCTGCGGACCACGTCCGGCGGCAGGAGGTTCTCGGCGGGCACGGTGTGCTCGTCGGCCAGCGCCGCCACCACCGTCCGCACCGCGGCGAGCCGCCGCGCCGCCGCCGGGTCCCGCTCCCGCCAGCGGTGCGTGGGCGGTGGGCCTTCCGGGGGCGGCATGGCGGGGCCGGGCAGGTTCTGGTCGGGCTGGCCGCGCACCCGCTGGACTGCCCGCAGCCACGCAGCGGCGTGCCTGCGCGCGCCCCGGCCCTGGAATCCCGGCAGCTGGGTGAGGTCGGCCTGGGAGCCCGGCAGCGACCGCGCGGCCTCCACGATCGCCATGTCGGGTAGAACACGGCCCGGTGACAGGTCGCGCCGCCGGGCGATCTTGTCCCGTTCCTCCCAGAGTTCCCGGACGATGGCCAGCCCCCGGCGGGAGTGCACCCGGTGGATGCCCGATGTCCGCCGCCACGGGTCGGGGCGCGGGCCCGTCGGCTTGGCGGCCAGCACTGCGGCGAACTCCTGCCGCGCCCACTCGGTTTTGCCCTCCGCCGCCAGCCTGGCCGCCAGGTCGTCCCGCAGCTCCACCAGCAGTTCGACGTCCAGCGCCGCGTAGCGGAGCAGCTCGGCCGGGAGCGGGCGAACCGACCAGTCGGCCGCCGCGTGGCCCTTTTCCAGCGCCCAGCCGAGCACCGACTCCACCAGCGCGCCCAGGCCGACCCGGGGGAAGCCGAGCAGCCGGCCGGCCAGCTCCGTGTCGAACAGCGCCCGCGGCCGGAAGCCGAGCTCGGCCAGGCAGGGCAGGTCCTGGGAGGCGGCGTGCAGCACCACCTCCGTGTCCGCGAGTGCGGCGTCCAGGCCGGACAGGTCCGGGCAGGCGATCGGGTCGATGAGGATGGTGCCAGCGCCGCGGCGTCGCAGCTGGACCAGGAAGGCGCGGTGCCCGTACCGGAAGCCCGACGCGCGCTCCGCGTCCACGGCGACCGGTCCCTCGCGCCTGGCCAGCGCGTCCACAGCCTTGTCGAGTTCGCCGGCCGAGGCCACCAGGACCGGCGGGCCGTCCCGGGGATCGAGCAACGGGACGGGCCGGGAGACCTCGACGTCGGGCGGCGCCGGATCGGCCGTGCCCGCGGCACCGGACGACGTGGCAGGGTTGCCGATCGGCCTGGTGCCTTCCGTCATGAGCTGCGCCGCCGCGCGGCCGGGCGGAGCGCGCTGACCCCCGCGGCCAGCGGCGGCAGTCCCGCCGCGGCGCACAATGTCCCGCACCAGGCGGCCAGGTGCCCGGCCAGCCCGTCCGGCGCGCCTTCGTCCTCGGGAGGTCCCCCGGCCGCGTCGGTGACCGGCGACCAGGAGGCCCGGAGCTCGAACCCCGTCGCGGGCGGCTCCTCGCGCTTGGTACCGAAACCCTCCGTCACCACGCGGGTCACCGTGCCGCTCGGCTCGGCGTAGCCGGCCGTCCTGGCGTCAAGGGCCTCGGTCAGCCACGACCAGGCGACCTCGCCCACCATCGGGTCCTCGGCGATCTCCGGTTCGAGCTCGGCCCGGATGTAGACAATGACCCGCAGCGGGCCGGCCCAGCCACGCTGGCCGGCCGGGTCGTAAAGCAGCACGAACCTGCCGGAGGCGACCTCGGCGCCGTCGAGCCGGACGGCGGCCCCGACGGCGGTCGCGAAGGGCGCGAGCGTTCGTGGCGCCGGCACCTCCTCGAAGGAGAGTTCCGGCCGGATCTGCCGCAGGAGGTCCTGGCACGAACGCAGGTCCGCAACCGCGGCGGTGAACGTCGCGGATGCCTCCTCGCTCGGCACCGTTACCCCGCCGACCTGCCTCATAGTCCGAGGGTACGCCGTGACTGCCCGCGCCTCATGCCACCCGGTCGGCCACGGCCGACTCATCAGCGCGCGGCGGGCAGGCGGCCAGCAGGGCGAAACCGCACTCGGTGCACGACCATTCCGGGCAAAGACCACCGGGGGAGTCCGGGCAACTGCCTGGCGCCTCGTGCCGCTGCTCGAACAGCCGCTCGCCTCCGCAGTCCGCACACGGGTGGAACATCGGGCTCATGCTTGACCTCCTCCACCGGTGGGCCACTTTCAGCGATGGTGGCATGCGGCGCCGCCCAGGTGCGGGACCTCGGGCGGCGTGTCCTGTGAGAGGATCACCTGCGTGACGCCCCCGCCGCAGGAATCGCCTTTCCTGCGGGCGTGCCGCCGCGAGCCGGTGCCGCACACGCCGGTGTGGTTCATGCGACAGGCAGGCCGGTCGCTGCCGGAGTACCGCGCCACCAGGGACCGGATGACCATGCTGGCGGCGTGCACCAAGGCCGATGTCATCACCGAGCTCACGCTGCAGCCGCTGCGCCGGTTCGCGGTGGATGCGGCGATCCTGTTCAGCGACATCGTGGTCCCGCTCCGGGCGGTGGGCGTGGACATCGACATCAAGCCGGGAATAGGGCCGGTCACCGGCCAGCCGTTCCGCAGCGAGGCTGACCTTGCCCGGCTGCGTGACCTCGACCCCGGCGACGTGCCCTACGTCACCGAGGCCGTCACCAGCCTGGTACGGGAACTGGGCGCCACCCCGCTGATCGGGTTCGCCGGCGCGCCGTTCACGCTCGCGTCGTACCTGATCGAGGGCGGCCCGTCGAAGAATCACGAGCGTACAAGGGCTCTCATGTACGGCGACCCGGACCTGTGGCACGGGCTGCTCGGCAGGCTCGCCGACATCAGCGCTGCGTTCCTGCGCGTCCAGGTCAGCGCGGGAGCCGCCGCCGTGCAGCTGTTCGACTCATGGGCCGGGGCGATCGGCCCCGAGGACTACCGGACGGCTGTGCTGCCGCACAGCAGGCGGGTCTTCAAGGCGCTGGCCGGCGCCGGCGTGCCCCGGATCCACTTCGGCGTCGGAACCGGGGAACTCCTGCGCCTGATGGGGGAGGCGGGCGCCGACGTCGTCGGTGTGGACTGGCGGGTCGGCCTGGACGAGGCGGCCCGGCGGGTGGACGCGGGCCGGGCCCTGCAGGGCAATCTCGACCCAGCCGTCCTGCTGGCGCCGTGGCCGGTCATCGAGCGGCGGGTCAAGCGCGTTCTCGCCCAGGGCCGCGTGGCCGAGGGGCACGTGTTCAACTTGGGCCACGGCGTGTTGCCGGAGACCGACCCCGACGTCCTGGCCCGCGTCACCGACCTGGTTCACCAGGAGTCGGCCCGGCCGCCCTGATTGGTGCCCCGCGGCTCACTGTGCCGGGCTTGCCCCCGCCCGGCGCCGCGCCAGCCGGCGCCGGGCGGCGTAGGCGACAGCAGCCACCACGGCCAGGATCACCGCGAACGGCAGCGCGGCCCCCGTCACGGTGAGCTGCGCTGCGACGGTCCTGCGCAGCGCGTGCCAGCCCGCGGTCAGGCCGCCCAGGAACCCTCCCGCGGCCTTGTGGTGACGGTGACGGTGGGCCGGTGGCGGGCCCAGGATCGTCATGGAGATGGTCGCGTACGTGGTCTCCCCGGCGAGCGCCCGCTGCTGGGACTGGAGCGCCTCCAGGTTCGCTTCCTGGTAGTTGATCTGGTCCTGGACGGTGAGCAGGCCGTTGACCGTGCCGGCGCGGGTCAGCAGCTTGCGGAGCTGGACGATCGCCGCCTGGGCCGAGGCGACCCGGCTGTTCACGTCCGCCACGGTCTGGGTGACGTCCTGGGTTCGCTGCGTCTCGGTCAGCTTCGTGCCCAGGCCGCTCAGGGCGGCGAAGGTGCCCGGGTACGCGCTGACCGGGATCTTGAACTGGATGCTTACCAAGGCCTGGGTGGTCCCCGTCCGTCCACGGGTCAGCGAGCTGTGCTCCGCGGACACGTAGCCGCCCGCGGATTCCGCCAGACGCGTCGCGCGCGAGACCGCCGTTTCGGCGTTCGCGGCCCGGATCGTGAGGGTGGCCGTGTAGATGATCGACTGGCTGGGAGGGACCAGGGCAGTGAGCCTGAGGCTATTCCGTGACGACCTGCCTCCCACGCTCAGCGCGCTTTTTGCGGCTGACGCCGGGACCGGGGCCGCCTGCGCCGGCACCCCCGCCGCGGCGTGGACGGCGCCACCGGCACCGCTTGTGGAGGGCGTCGACTCGCTGCTCGCCGAGCAGCCCGCGGCCAGCAGGCAGGCACCGGCGGCGAGAAAACCCGCCCAGGCCACGGGCCTACGGCGGGCCGGGAGAATGGTGCTGAGGGGGGCAAGCGCTGTCATGCCGATGGGACGGCGCCGCTAGGGGTCCGGTTCCGCCCACTTGGTCACAACTTGGCATCGCTATTACCCAGGTCGCGGAGCATGCAGACCCGGGCGGAGAGGTTCCCGCCCTCGGCCGCTTTGCGCGCCGCCAGCCCGGGGCTCACCTCCGCCTCGGCAAGCTCACGAAAGCCGAGGCGCTCGTAGTACGGCGCGTTCCAGGGCACGCCGCGGAACGTGATGAGGGTCATCCCGGTCAGGTCCTGCCCCTCGGCCCAGGCGGCCACGTAGTCCAGGAGCATGGCGCCGATCCGCTGACCCGCGTGTGCCGGGTGGACGCTGACCTGCTCGATGTGTACGCACCCGTCGACCACGTCGGCCACCACGAAGCCGACCGGCTCGTCGTACTCGTCCACAGCCACCCAGGCGCGGCCCGCGCGCCGGTAGCCGGACAGGGACTCGGCGGGGAGCGGCGGGCTGTCCGCGACCGCTGGCATGCCGATATCGCGGAACGCGTTGCCGGCCGCGAGCTGTATCGCCTGGAGCCGGCCGACGTCTTCGGGCCTCGCCTGCCGCACTGACACCACACCAGGTTCGGAGGCCATGGCACAGAAGTATGGCAGGAACTACCCAAACCGCATCAAGACTCATTGGCTTCTGGGGCGCCGGGGACGGCACAGGCCGCAGGCCAGCGCGCGCCGGTTCATTTGATGGCACCGGCGCCGGCGCCGGGGACGGCACAGGCCGCAGGCCAGCGCGCGCCGGCGCGTCGGCTCATCTGATATACCGGCGCCGGGCGCCGGGACCGCACAGGCCGCACCCAGCGCGCACGGGCTTATTTGTGAGCCCCGAGCGCCGGTCGCCGGGGACCGCACCTCAGCCCACGCGGGCTCAGTTGAGGGCGCCGGCGCCTAGGGTTGTCTTATGGAGTCGCTAATCCGGGCGGCCGGGTGAGTGAGCCGGAAGTCGTCATCGTCGGCGGCGGCATCGCCGGGCTCGCCGCCGCTTTCTTTCTGCGCGGCACGCCGTGCCGGGTCACCGTCCTGGACGGGGCGCCGCGGCTCGGCGGCAAGCTCGCGGTCTCCGACGTCGCCGGGGTCGCCGTGGACGAGGGCGCGGAGGCGCTGCTCACCCGCCGTCCCGAGGGCACCGGCCTGATTGGCGCGGTGGGCCTGTCGGCCCAGCTGGTCTGGCCGGGCACGACCGCGGCGTGGATCTGGAGCAGGGGCGAGATGCACCCGCTGCCGCGACGGCAGGTCATGGGCGTGCCCGCCGACCTCGACGAGCTGGCCCGGTCCGGGGTGGTGTCGGCTGGCGGCGTGGCCAGGGCGCGGCGGGACCTCGACCTGCCCGCCACCGAGCGGGGCGACGACGTGCCGGTGGCGGAGTACGTGGCCGGCCGGTTCGGCCAGGAGGTCGTGGACCGTCTGGTCGACCCGCTGCTCGGCGGCGTCTACGCCGGGCGGTCGGAGGACCTGTCGTTCGAGGCAACGCTGCCCGCCCTGGCCGGCGAGTCCCGCCTGCACGCCTCGCTGGCCGAAGCGGCGGGCGTGCTGGTCCGCGACGCCCAGGGCACGGGGCCGCCGCCGGCAGGGCGGGGATCCGCGCAGCCGGTTTTCACCACCCTCGCCGGCGGGCTGGGGACGCTGCCCGCGGCGGTTGCCGCCGCCTCGGGCGCCACCGTGCGCACCTCGGCGACGGTCCGCGGGCTCTCCCGCACGGCCACGGGGTGGCGGCTGACAGTGGGCTCCGCGCACGACCCGGAATACCTGGCGGCGGACGCCGTCGTGCTGGCGGCCCCGGCCGCCCCGTCGGCGCGGCTGTTCGCCGGGGTGCCCGGAGCGTCGGCGGCGGCCGTGGCGCTGCGCGAGATCAGGTACGCGAGCATGGCGATCGTCACCCTGGCGTATCCGGCCGCGGCGTTCCCGTGCCCGCCGGAGGGCAGCGGCTACCTGGTGCCCGCCGTGGACGACCGTCCCGTGAAGGCGGTGACCTTCTCCTCCGTGAAGTGGCCGCATCTCCGGGAAGGCGGTGCTGACCTGGTTATCGTCCGGTGCTCGCTGGGCCGGGTCGGTGAGGAAGCGCTGCTCCAGACCGACGATGCGGATCTCGCCGCAGTGGCCGGGCGGGACCTGGCCGCCGCCACCGGGGTCCGCGGGGCGCCGGCCGCCTCCCGGGTGACCAGGTGGGGCGGAGCGCTGCCGCAGTACACCGTCGGCCACCTCGGCCGCGTTGCCAGCATCCGGGCCGCGGTCGCCCGGCAGCCGGGCCTGGCGGTGTGCGGCGCGGCCTACGACGGAATCGGCATCCCCGCGTGCGTGGCGACCGCGCGGACGGCGGCCAGCCATATCCGGGCGTACCTCGGGCAGCGGGACGCGGTGCCGGCGGCCGGCCACAATGGCGGACAATGGTGAGGACAGCGAGAAGCCGGAGCAGGGACTGATGGCAGGGACTGACGGCGGCGCGGCGGGCCAGCGCCCGCGCGCCCGCGATCTCAACGCGCTGATCCGGTACACCATGTGGTCGGTTTTCCGGGTCAGCGACCGCGCCGCGCTGGACGCGGGCGCCGACCGCAGGGACGGCCTGGCGGTGGAGCTGGAGGAGCTCCTCGACCAGGCGGCGGGCAAGGACGTCCTCACCCGGGGCTGCTACGACGTGCAGGGGCTGCGGGCCGACGCGGACTACATGTTCTGGTGGACCGCCCCCACCTCCGACGACCTGCAAGAGGTGTACGCCCGGTTCCGGCGCACCGGCCTTGGTCGGGCCAGCGAGCCGGTGTGGTCGGTAATGGCGCTGCACCGCCCGGCCGAGTTCAACAAGGGCCACATTCCGGCGTTCCTGGCGGGCGAGGAGCCGCGCGCCTACGTGTGCGTCTACCCGTTCGTCCGGTCCTACGAGTGGTACCTGCTCGATCCGGCCGAGCGCAGGGCCATGCTCGCCGAGCACGGCATGATGGCGCGCGATTACCCCGACGTGCGCGCCAACACCGTGGCGTGCTTTGCGCTGAACGACTACGAGTGGATGCTCTGCTTCGAGGCTGACGAGCTGCACCGGATCGTCGACCTCATGCGCCATCTGCGGGGCGCACGGGCGCGGCTGCACACTCGCGCCGAGACCCCCTTCTATACCGGCCGCCGCAAGCCGCCCCGGGAGCTCATCGCTTCACTTGGCTGACTGGGCGGTGAATTCATCCAGGATCGGCAGCCGTAGCGTCTGCGAACCGGCCAGGAGGATGGCGATGTCATCCGTCACCCGTCCGCCGACATGTCTCAGGTACCGCGCCATCAGGTCATCGAGGGCTTGGTCGAGGTCTTCAGTGTCGAGAACCTCCGCCACGACTTCTCGTAGCGGGAAGAACCGGCCAGCCCGATCCCGACCCTCGAGCAGCCCATCCGTGAACAGCAACAGCCGATCGAGGGGCTGGAGTTCGAACTGGTCGGGCACCAGTGTGCCGACGCGAACGCCAACCGGCGCCGAGGTGTGCGACGGTTCCAGCGTTCGGACCTCTTGCCCTCGGACGTGCAAGGGAGCCGGGTGGCCCACGTTCACGATCCGGAGCTGCCCCGAAGAGGCGATCTCAACGAAGAGCGCGGTGATGAACTCCTCGTCATCGCGCACGAGGCCATGCTCGGTCTCGCGCACGACGCGCGCGACGAGATCAGCCAGATCGGGAGCCGAGTAGACCCAGCGGCGAAAGGCCCGCAGGACGGAACTCGCCGTCTGGACGGCCGCGAGGCCCTTGCCGCGGACGTCGCCGATGACGATGCGGACGCCGTAAGGGGTATCGGCCGTCTCATAGAGGTCGCCGCCGATACCGGCCTCCTCGGTGGCTGACTCGTACCGTGCTGCCAAGGCGACCGGGCCGACGAAAGGCGCGGGCGGCCGGATGACCGCCTCCTGGGCAACCCTGACGATCTCGCGCAGGCGACCGACCACACCATCCCGTTCGGCGATGGCTGCTGCCGTAAACAGACTGGTCAGGGCCACGGTGGCGTTGAAGCACTGCAGCGTCACCATCCGGTTCGCCAGGCTGACCGCCCCGAAGGGGCCGTGGCGGTAGACCACGGCCAGCGTGATGAGCGTCGACGTGAGGAGAGCGGCGGGGGCCGCACCCTGCTGCTGGAAGCGCCAGGCGATCCAGACCAGCGGAAGGAAGACAATGAAAAGTCCCGGGCCCTGGTTGCTGGCAGCCAGCACCACCGTGCCCACCAGCAGGGCGAGCAGTCCAGTGGCCTCAGCCACCCGAAGCCAGTTGAGGGAGGGGCGTGGGCCGCGCAGCGACCAGAGGACCGGTGCCACCAAGACGATGCCCATGGCGTCCCCGGTCCACCACACCAGCCAGCTGGAGCCGAAGTGGCCAGCCGCCACCGCTCCGGACAAGACGAGACTGGCGGTGCCGCCGGAGGCGCTGATAGTCGTGGCCGCGGTGCCGGCGGCCAGCAAGATGAGGGCGTCCCTGGGCCGGGCCAGCTCGGTCCGGAACTGGAGCCGGCGAAGCAGCCACACCGCCACGACGGGAGCGGCCGTGTTGCCCAGGGCAATGCCGGCGGCAGCGAGGGGTGAGGGGCTAATCGGGGCGTTGACGGTGAACGCCGCCAAGGCCACGGCCGGCCACAGGCGGTAGCCCCCCGCCAGGATTGCCGCCACGGCGACGCCGGTGGGCGCCCATAGCGGGGTAACGCTGTGGCCGACGAGGGAGAGCTCGAGGCTGAGCCGGGCTGCTGTGTAGTAGGCGAGGCACACCACACCGAGCTGGAGCGAGCGGCGCTCACGGACCAGGGCCAAGGCGCGTCCGGATCGATTCGCCTGCGACCGGGCCACTTGGTTGCCCTCCCAGATGGCCACTCACCGCTAGTTTCGGTGTAGAAGCCCTATATCAGGATAAATCCCTTACATTTCATGACCGCCCAAGCAACCGTCGGCTTGGATGGCCCCTTGAATCATAGGGAAATTCTCGTCGACCCATCAGTATGCATGAATCCTCCCTGTTCTGCCGGATGCTTGACACATTGGCATGGCTTGACACTTGACTCTCAGCTCATATTGAGGGACCTGAGCGTGGCGGCCTGCTGACGTGGCGAAACTAGTCAAGCCAGTAAATGCGGGTTAGCCTGGAATTCCGCCGGTTACTATACCTTTGGTCCATCTCCGGTGCTTCGCCCTCAGCCATCCTGGCCCGGCTGCGTCGTGCTGCGGCTCATCTGGGTCACCGCCCGGGCCCGGCGGGAGCCTCGCTGGAAGCTGGTCAGCCTGCTCCGCATGACCTCCGCCGGCTCAGCCGCCGTGGCCGGGCGAGTCTCCTGATCAGCCGCGGTGCCGCGAACCTGACTGGACCGCGGAACACGCCGCGGCAGCCCCGCGAGGGCGGGCCCACCGTCGGCAGCCCAGGTTGCCGGCGCCGCGACACGCTGCTCGGCAGGCGTCGCTTGGCCGCCTTGCGGATAGCCGGGCCCGAGCACGGTCACGCCGCGTGAGGTCCCTGCGGCCGGTGATCGCACCGGCGCGCTCAGCATCAGCGGGCCGGCCCCGGTCCGCAGGGCCTGGCCAGCCTGTCGCGGCCAGTTGCGGGGCTTGGCGCCTGGCGAGATCAGCGCGGCAGGAAGGAATACCTCCGCGGTGGTACCGCCGCCCGGCGGCATGCTCAGCGTCACCGTGACGCCATGCCGCGCCGCGAGGTGCGCGACCGCGAACAAGCCCACGGGCTGGCCGGCCGCCGCGTCCGCGAGGGAAGGGTGGGCAAGTTGCCAGTTGAGCTGCCTGAGCTGTTCCTCGGGCATGCCGGTTCCGCTGTCGGCAATCTTGATGAGCGAACCGCCACCACGTGCCGTGTGCCCGGACACGGTTACCTGGGCCGTCGCGGGCGAAAACACAGTGGCGTTCTCCAGCAGTTCGGCGACGAGGTGCACGGTGTCGGTCGCGGCGCTCCCGCTGACCGAGACGCCCTGCTGGACGTCGAGGACGATGCGGTCGTACTGCTCGATCTCGGACACTGCTCCCCGGACCACGTCCACCAGGGAGAGCGGCCCGGCCGACGGGCGTGATGCCTGGTAACCGGCGAGAACGAGCGCGCTGTCCGAGTTGCGCCACATCCGGCTGGCCAGATGATCGAGCTGGAACAGGCCGGCCAGTTGTTCCGGGTCCTCCTCACTGAATTCCAGGTTGTCGATCACTCGCAGCAGCCGTGCCAGCAGTGAATGGCTGCGCCGGAGGAGGTTGCCTGATATGGCGCTGGCGCCGTCGCGCAGCCGGGCTTCTTCGCGCGCCCGCGCCGCCTCCTCGGTCACTTCGCTGGCGGCATGGAGGGCGGCTGTTTCAAGCCGTCGCAGCCGGCGAACCGTAGACCTTGCCACCATCATGGTGGCCACCAGGACAAGGACCAGGGCGGCCAGCGCTGCGCCGGCCGTGATGACGGCGGACCGCATCGCGCTCCGCTGCAGGGTCCGGGCGTCGGCCGTGATCCAATTCGTCAGTTGCTGGTCGGCGTATCGCATCCAGCCGACCGTGTAGGACATCCCGGTCCACCACCGGTGATTGGCCTCCGCACCGAGGGCCAGCGCGCCGTTGCCAGCCTCAGTTGCGCGCTGTTCCACGGCCCGGGCCTGCCGGGGCAGCGGGCCGCCCAACGTCTTGGTCAGGGCCCAGGTCTCCTCGGGGGTCGCCGAGTCACGGAACGAAACGAGGTCGGTGGCCTGCCGGGCCTGCGCGGTGAGCAGCGCCGTGAGCGCCCCGGGCCCGAAGCGGCCCTCGGCGAGCGCCACGCGGAGGATGGCTTGCTGCTGCGATGCCTGGTCCATCATCCTGGACAGCGAGCCGAGCGCCTGCACGCTGGCGGTGAGCGTGGGGTTGCCGCTGAGGCCGGCGATACCGTCGTTGACCGCGAGCAGGTCAGACGTTGCCGTGGAATAGCCGTCGAGCAAGGTCAGTGCGGAACCGTGGCGCTGCGCCGCGCGACTGCGCAAGCCGGGCAGTTCGGCGATGCTGGCCAGGGCCTTTGCGGCGCTGGCCCGCGTCTGCGCCGGGTACCCGCGGCCAATTGGGGTAAGCAGCTGGCGCACCCTGGCGGCCCGGCCATCGGTGATCGCATACTGCCGCCGCAGAACCGGGAGGCCTGCCGCCGGGCGCCCGCCGGAGATGAACACGGCCGTCCCGGAACGCTCGTCCTCTATCGCCTGCGCCAGGCCGTTGATCTGCCGGGCGAGTACCGCGAGCCGCACGGCCTGGCCGTAGGCCTCCGCGCTGCGCGCCGCGCCAGTGACCTGTAGCCCGGCAAGCGTTAGGCCCAGCACCGCTGGAATGGCAACCAGGGCGATGAGCTGGCAGATCATCCGCCGTTTCCGGGGAGCCAGCGCCGAAACCGCGGCGCGCTGAGCGGGCAAGGCGCCGGGAGGGACGGCATCAGCAGGACCGTACTGGCTCATTGCGTCTCCTCGTCAATTCGGGCAACTGCTTTCGAGGAACACGCAATTCTCCAGGCCACCTTCGGCAAGAGGCGCGAGCGCTTACTTCCTCCGTTCTTCTCCTGACAATACCTCTGTGCCCTGGCGGGCGGGATACGGTCCGGCTGGGCCGTCTGTCCGATTAGCGCCCGGCTCGGATGACCGGTCCAAGCCTGGGAAATGAAGTGGCCCGAGGGGCGTACGTTATTGAAAAAGCGGCCGAGCAGGAAGCTACATCAATCGGTCAGTGAGAAATGATTAGACTGCCGCTCACCCCTCGCGGATCTTCCAGTAGCTGTCCTTGCGGACGATCTTGCCGCCCGGCCCGAACGTCCACAGATCGCACCCGCGCACCTCGATGCGCTCCCCTTCGACGGTGGTGCCGGTGAGCGTCCACTCGGACGCGCCGCGGGTCCCGCAGGCGAAGTGGCCGTCATCGCCGTAGTGGACGTCCGGGATGCCCTCGAATCGTGCCGCGAGCCCGCGGCGCACCTCGTCCTTCCCGGCAAAGCGCCGCCCCCAGGGTTCGGGCCCGCGGGGCGCCTCGAACACGCACTCGTCGGCGAAGTAGGACATGATGGCGTCCAGGTCGTGCCGGTTAAACCCGTCGAGGACCTGCCGGAGCACCTCGACGTCGCGTTCGGTAGCCATACGGCATCCTCGCGCGTCACCCGGCAACTCCTCAGCCGAACCCGTGACGCTGACATCCTGCACCCTGCCGCCGTTCTCGCCCGGCGGCAGGGCAGGCTTACGGCTCACCTAGTTTGGGAGGCCGAAGGCGTATATGTGGTCGTCGCCTGAGCCGACGTAGACCACCCCGTTGGAGACCGCGGGCGAGGACCGGACCATGTCCCCGGTGGTGAAGCTCCACCGCTCGGCGCCGGTGGTGGCGTTCAGCGCGTACACGTTGTGGTCATCGCAGCCGATGTAGACCACGCCCCTTGACCACCGTCGGCGACGAGTGGACGGGGCTCGCGGTGGGGAAGCTCCACAATTTGGTGCCGGTAGCGGCCTTGATGGCGTACACACCGAAGTAGGAGCCGACGTAGACCACCCCGCCGGCCACCGCCGGCGACGAGTCGATGCCGCCCGTGGTGTCGAAGCTCCACAGCTCGGCGCCGGTAGCCCCGTTGAAGGCGTACACCTTGCCGTCATAGGAGCCGAAGTAGGCCACGCCGTTGACCACGGCGGGCGAGGAGATCACGCCGTTCCCGGTGGCGAAGCTCCAGTCCTGGTGCAGCCCGGTCACGTCCGAGGGGGACAGCACGGTCTCGTACGGGTTGGTGCCCAGGTGGCGGGCCGAGTAACGGAACTGCGCCCAGCTGCCGGGGGTGAGGGTAATGGTTCGGCCCGACGCGAAGGCGGGCACCGCCCCCGTGGTGGCCGCCCCCGCGGTCACCGCCACGGCGAGCAGCCCCGCCGCCACAGCCCGCAGGCCGAGCCGGCGCGCCGATCGCCGCACCGGGGACGCTGCTGCGAACGGTATGTCCCGGTCGGGCCCGGGATCTGCGCCCGGCGCTTGTCCCAATGCCGAGGTTCTGAACATGGTTGCTTGCCTTTCTGACGTGGCGGACCGCAGGCGGGGCCGCTCCCGCACAGTTGTAATCCGGCGTCCCGGGCGACCGCCTGAGTAGCGGTTGCTCAGTTTTCGCGGCAACCGCTGCTCAGGTGCTTCCACCCCCGGCTGCAGCGGCGCAGGCAGCTGCCAGTCGCCAATAACCGGTGTCATCGGGAATTACACCTCGACGGTGAACCCCTGGGACAACCAGTACATCAACTACTGGGGATGCTGCTCGGGCGTCACATACCTGAGGGCCTACGTGAACCTTTGGAACGGTGTCTCGGGCTGGGCGCAGCAGAATCCCTGACATCACCCACGGCAGACCGTC
>Ga0070708_100002683_pt1 | contig 13791 bp, 10 predicted proteins | sample KBSK5503metaG_FD_65469 | JGI IMG/M metagenome (GOLD analysis project Ga0070708, IMG submission 65469) | Corn, switchgrass and miscanthus rhizosphere microbial communities from Kellogg Biological Station, Michigan, USA - KBS K5-50-3 metaG | ecosystem: Host-associated > Plants > Roots >...
GCTTCTCGACCGGGCAGCCGCAGCGCCAGCAGTGGCGGTCCGCGCCCTCGACCTGCTCGCGAGCGAGCGTGCCGTCGTTCGGACACCAGTCGACGGGCGACATCTTCCGGTAGGCAAGCCCGGCCTCCATGAAGCGGAGGAACAGCCACTGGTTCCAGCGGTAGAACTCGGGGTCGCAGGTCACGAGCTCGTAGCGCCAGTCGAAGACCGCGCCCATCGACCGGAACTGCCGTCGCTCGCGGTCGATGTTCTCCATCGTCCAGTCGCGGGGGTTGATGTTGTTCTTGATCGCGGCGTTCTCGGCCGGGAGCCCGAAGGCGTCGAACCCGATCGGGAAGAAGACGTTCTCGCCGTGCATCCGGTGGAACCGCGCCAGCGCGTCGGTCGGGGTCACGATGTACCAGTGCCCGACATGGAGGTCGCCCGAGGGGTATGGATACATCGTCAGGATGTAGGACCGCCGCCGGGACTCATCGTCGAGATCGGTCTCGTAGAGCCGGTCCTCGGCCCACTGCCGCTGCCAGCGCTGCTCGATCGCGGCGGCGTCGTATCGCTCGATCCGGCTGCGCGTTCCTGGTTCCTGGGTCTGGTTCAAGGTCTGGGCTCCGGCTGCTCGATCTCTCGCTGAACGAAAGACCCCTCGCCGCCTCGGCAAGGGGTCACAGGATAGCCGCCCGCTTCTGGGCGGCTACCGAAGGGAGAGCTCCGAGAACGATCGTGGTGGAGCTAAGGGGATTCGAACCCCTGACCTTCTGAATGCCATTCAGACGCTCTCCCAGCTGAGCTATAGCCCCACGGAAGGGGCATTCTACCCGACCCGAGATGCGAAACGGCCGGCGGGAGACCCGCCGGCCGTCGTGCTGGATCGGGGTCCGATCAGCGAGCCATCATCGGCTGTGGTCGCCAGGCGGCATAGAGCGCCCAGGCGCCCACGACGAGATGAAGGATGTCGTCGAGCGGGCTCTCGAGGTTCGAGATGCCGAACGTGTTCGGGGCGGCGTTGCTTCCGACGTAGAAGCCGTAGACCGCGAAGAACAACGCGACGATGCCGAGCAGGATCACGATCCAGCGGTAGTACGGCGCGAAGATCGTGTTCAACCCGGGGATGAAGACGATTGCGAGGGCGATGATCCCGAGCCCTGTGTGGGCCCAGTTCTCGCCGCTGTCCAGGTAGAACGCGGGCGTCTGGGTCGCGGAGTTCAGCGCGAAGAATCCGAGGAGTCCCAGCACGAGCAGGATCGCCCCGCCATACGTGAGGAACCCTTTCGGGGTGAAGAGATTGGCCATCATCATCCGTCCTCCCTCAATTGACCGAACGCATGCCACCGGGCAGGTGGCCGTTCCGAACGGGGATACGCCGCGCCTGGCGGCATGGATGACTCTCGATCCAGCAATCTCCTCGCAGGCCCGACAGCGTTGGGGTACGCCGCCTCCTCGCGCCTGCTGGCGCACATCTTGCATGCGCGAACGCACATGTCGAGGGGCAAATTCCGGCTGATCCGAACGTGATGCCGCCGCGTACGATCGGTGACGTGCATCTCCATACCGTTCTGATGCTCGCGGCGGTGGCCCTCGTCTGGCTCTTCGTCGGGGTCGTGGTCGTCGTGACGCTGCTCCAGCGACGGGGCCGGCTCGGCCAGCCGGATCGCCTCCTGCCGTTCCGCAGCTACGGACCGGTGCTGGCGGCGGCCTGCTCCGGGGGTGCCGCGGCGGTCCGCCTCACGGTGATCGGCGAGCACGCGGTTCGGACCGGCGGTGCCACGACCGTCGACGCGTCGGCGTTCCTCTGCTCGATCGGGGCCGGCAGCACCCACTTCACCACCGCGGATGCGGCCATCGCCGGGTTCCTCCCGCTCGGGATCGTCACGATCGTGATCGTCGGGCTCCAGATCGCCCTGTCGATCCCGCGGGCCTGGCGGAACCCGATGCTCGCCGTCGCCGGCCTCGTCGTGACGCTGGCATCAATGGCCGTCGCCGTGGTCCCGCGGCTCACCGGCGTGCCGCAGGTCGATGGCGCGACGACGGTCGCCACGATCGGCTATGCCGACGCCCTGTCGTTCGTGTTCGAGGTCGCCCTGATCGGGGTCGTCGGGCTGCTCGTGCTGAGCCGGCCTCGCAGGCTCGTGGCTCGGCTGCAGGTCAAGGTCGCGGATGCCTACATCGGGACCGGGCTCGGCGTCGGGGCCGTCGTCGTCTTCACGATCGCCGCGGCCTTCGCCGGCCACGCGGTGCACTGAGGGTCAGGGGCTCGCCGCCGGCTCGAGGTGGAGGCGCCACTCGTTGAGGGTCGCGCCCTCGGCGAAGACGAGGTCGACCTGGAGGGTCGCGACGCCCGGCGCGAACCCATCGAGCGGGACCTGGAACTGGTTCTCCGCCGCGTAGCCCGGGTCGAGGCCCGGGTTCAGCTGCAGCAGCAGGTCCGTACCGTCGGCGAGCCCGACGTGCCACGACAGCGCGCACCGGCCGCTCTCGATGAAGATCTCGACGACGGAGCCGGCCGGCACCTCGACATTCGGGATCGGCGTGTTCGGCTTCGGGATCGCGCTCGCCCAGGTCGGGACGATCCGGCCGCCCACCGAGAGTGCCTGACGATCCACGGACAGCGTGGCCGAGGGCGGCTCGGCGGCGGTCCCGGAGGCACACGGGATCGCCGGCGTCACGACGGGGGTCCGGCTCGGCCTCGGGCCGAACGCGATGAGCGGTTGCCTCGGCGGAGGTGAGACGGTCGGGCTCACCACCGTTGCCGGCGCTCGTCCACCCGCGAGCCCGAGGCCGGCGATCAGAAGCCCACCGATGACGGCCATGACGAGGCCATCGCGGATCCGCTGCCAGGGCCCGCGATCGACCGGCTGGACTCGCTGGGGCGCCGCAACCAGCCCGCCCTTGCGACCAGCCCTATCGGGGTCGTCGCGCGGTGGCTCCGTGCCTGTCAGGATGTCCACAGATGCCTCAGCCCGGACCTGCGTCGATCGTCGAGACCGAGCGATCGATCCGGCTCGGCGGGACGTCCATCAAGTATCTCCTCCGTCGGACGCCGCGCGCCCGTGGCCTCCGGTTGACGATCGATGGGCGACGCGGCCTCGTCGTCACCGTGCCACCCGCGAGCCGCCGCGGGTGGACCAACGTCGACGATCGCCTCGAGACCTTCCTGCGGGAGCGCCAGGCGTGGGTGCTCCGGCACCTCGGCCGTCTCGAAAAGGATCGAGCGGCGGCCACGGCCCGCGGCGGTCCCAGGGACGGCGGCCGGATCTCCTATCGCGGCGAGCTGCACCGGGTCCGGGTGCTGGCGGCGTCGCCCCGCGCTCGGCGCTCGACGGTCGAACGGGCCGGCGCGGACGACGGCGACGAGCTCGTCGTCCACGTCGCGTCGCGGGATCGGCGACCCGTCGAGCGGGTCCTCGAGGCCTGGTTCCGGGAGCGCGCCCTCGAAGCGATCGAGCGGGCGATCGCAGTTCACGCCCCGCCCCTCGGAGTCGCATCGAGCGCCATCGCGCTGCGCGACCCGTCAAGCCGCTGGGGGAGTGCGTCGAAGCAGGGGCGCCTGATGTTCTCCTGGCGCCTGGTCCTGGCGCCGCCAGATGCCCTCGAGACGGTCGTCGTCCACGAGCTCGCCCATCTCCGGGTCTTCGGCCACGGCCCCGGCTTCTGGAAGCTCGTCGCAAGCCGCCGGCCGGATCACCTCGCCCAGCGGGCCTGGCTGCGCCGCCACTCTCACGCCCTGCATGCCGCCCTCGACACGGCCCCGATTCAGGAGTGACGGGGAAGGGGAGCTGGTGGGCCGGGGCAGAATCGAACTGCCACAGTCGAAGACGAGGGTTTTACAGACCCTTGGGCTCACCACCTGCCCGACCGACCCACGGTGACTGGCGCGCGCATCGCGGCGAGGTGATCGGCGCGAGCGGGGCCCTAGTCTGCCAGTTTTCGATGTGGCAGGGGAGTGGTGGAGATGAGGGGACTCGAACCCCTGACCCCCGCGATGCGAACGCGGTGCTCTCCCAGCTGAGCTACATCCCCACGGGCGGTGGAGTCTACCAGCCGGATTGCACCGCGCCCGCGAGCGCGTCGGGGATCAGCTGGCTGCGAGCTCGATCGTGCCCTTCATCCCGGCCTCGTAGTGGCCTGGCTCGTGGCACGCGAACGCATACGGCCCATCCCCAGTGAAGGTGTAGTCCACCGCGTAGGTGTGACCCGCGTCGAGCTCATCCTTCTCGATGTTGAGCACGCCGTCGACCGAGTCCGCGGCGACGAGATCGGCCGGCCCGACCTGGAACTCGTGGGTCGCCTGGCCGCTGTTGGCGAGAATGAAGCGGATGGTCTCGCCCTTGACCACACGCACGCTGTCGGGCATGAACTTGAGCGTGTCGTCCATGTTCATGTACACGAGGCGCGGGTTGTCCTTGGTCCCGACGGTCGGGGCACCGGGGCCGACGAGCTGGATGTAGCCAGCCATCCCGTGCTCGTAGTGGCCCGGGGCGTGGCAGGCGAAGGCGAACGGACCGACGCCGTTGAACGTGAACGTGATCGAGCCGGTCTGATCGGCACCGATGTCCGCGACCTCCGGCGTGCCCTCCTTGTCGGCGAACGCGTCCGCCAGCGGCCCGACCATGAATTCGTGCACGGCCTTGCCGATGTTGTGGATCTTGAACGTGACGGTCTCGTCGACCGCGACCTGCACGAACGCGGGGGTGAACTGGAGGAGGTCGTTGGCGGTCAACTGGACGACCCGCGGCGAAGCGGCTGTTCCCGGGGTGAACGCCAGGGTCGGCTCGGGGACCGCGGTCGGGGCGGGAGTGACCTCGATGGTCTGCGCGGGTGAGGCGGCGGTCGAGATGGGCCCGTAGGTCCATGCGGGCGTTGCGCTGGCTCCGCCGCAGCCGGCCGCGACGAGGGCGATGGCGACGACTGCCATGAGCAGATGCCTGGTGCGAATCTGGAGTGTCATCGGATGGTCCCTTCTCGATCTGTCGAGCCGGGACGCGGGACGCCCGCGGCTGTTGTCGGGTACGTTGCGTCCGCGAGGCCCGCTCGCGATGGGGCCGGAAGTCACCGTTCGGGAGGGCCGCACGGCTTGACCTCGCCTCTTGATTCATTCGAACAGATGTTCGATACTGGGTCCGATGACGGCGCTCTCCCCGGACGTGACGGCGGCCCTGACGACCCTTCGGTCGAAGTGGGGCACGGCCGCGCCGAGCCGGATCGGCGAGGTCGTCGGCTCGCTCGCGATGGTGCCGGCCGAAGCCCCGGATGACGGGCCCGAGGAGGCACGGGAGCGAGATTCGTCACGCATCTTCTCGACCGGCTTCGCGGCCCTCGACGCGATCCTCGGGCCCGGCGGCCTGCCGCGCGGGATGGGCGTCTCGCTCCGCGGCGACCTCTCCAGCGGGCGCACGACGCTCGCCCTGCGACTCGTCGCGGAGGCCCAGGCCTCAGGCTCGATCGTGGCCTGGCTGGACCTCGCCGCGGCCCTCGATCCGGTGGAGGCCGTCGCCCGCGGCGTCCGGCCGGAGTGGCTCGTCGTCCTGACGCCGAAGGACGCCGAGGAGGGCCTCGCGATCGCCGGCTCGCTCCTCAGCGGCCGGACCGTGGACCTCCTCGTCATCGATCTCCCGCCGCGCATCGAGGGCGCCACCCGCGTCGCGGACCGCCTCGGTCGCCTCTCCGCGCTCGCCCGGCGAGCCGGGATCAGCCTCGTCGTGCTCGAGCCGCCGGGGCTCGTGGCCGGCGTGGCCACCGCGGTCGGCGAGGCGACCGGCATCCGCCTCGAGCTGGCCCGCCGATCGTGGGTCCGTCTCGGCCGGGACGTCGTCGGCCAGCGAACCGAGGTGCTCGTCACCCGGAACCGGGCCGGACCGCCGGGGAGGCGGGCGACCCTCCGGATCCTCTACGCCGACGGAGGCGAGCGCGACGCCTGCCTCCGCCGGGAAGAGCTCTTGGATCCTCTGGACCGTCGGCCAGATCAACCGGCCGACATCGATGCCCCCCTTCCAGTGCCCGGGAAGCAGCACCATGCGACTCCTCCATCTCTATCGCCCGCACCTCCTCCTCGATCTCACGAAGCAGCGCCTGCCCTCCGGCTCGTGGCCGGCGGGGCCGGTGGTCCTCGGCGGCAGGCCGTGGTCGAACGGGATCGTCCTGGACGCGGATCCCGCGGCCCGGGCGCTCGGCGTCCGGCGGGGGATCCCGCTCGGGTCGGCCCATCGGCTCGCACCCGAGGCGACGTTCCTCGATCCGGATCCGGAGGCTGACCGAGCCGCCGCCGAGACCGCCTTCGAGCGGCTCGCGGCGTTCAGCCCGGCGGTCGCCGGCACCTCGGAGCCGAGCGAGGCCGCCTACGGCCTGCTCGAGGCCCAGATCGACGGGCTCGAGGGACTCTGGGGTCCCGAGCCGGTCCTCGCCGGGCGGGTCGGCGGCGCGCTCGAGCCCCTCGTCGCCGGTCCGCCCCGGGCCGGGATCGCCGGCACCCGCTTCGCGGCGATGGTCGCCGCTGCCGCTGCGAAGCCGGGCGCCCTCGTGGGCGTGCCGGTGGCCGCCGAAGCCGCGTTCCTCGGCCCGCTCCCGTCAGGCCTGCTGACCGCGGATCCGGACATCCGGGCCCGCCTCGGCCGGTTCGGGCTGCGCCGGATCGGCCAGGTCGCGGCGCTGCCGGCCTCCGCGCTCGTCGCTCGCTTCGGCGAGGAGGGCTCGCGGATCGGCGCCCGGGCCCGCGGCGAGGAGACCGACCCGTTCCGGCCGCGGCGAGCGCCGGAGCGGCTCGTCCTGGGCCTGCCGATCGAGCCGGCGGTCATCGAGATCGAATCCGTCCGCTTCGTCCTCCGCCGCATCGCCACCGCTCTCGGCGCGAGCCTCGCGACGCGAGGCCTGGCGGCGACGCAGGGCCGCCTTCGGCTCGAGCTGGATCTCGCCTTCGCCCGGGCCGGCACCGCGTCCGAGCTCGTCGTCGAGGGTCGCTTCCCGGAGCCGACCTCCGACCCGGAGGCGATCGAGCGGCTGCTCCTTGCCCGCCTCGAGCGGGTGCCGCCACCTGCGCCCGTGGCCCGCCTCGAGCTCGAGCTCTCGGGCGCCAGCCCGTCGACCGGCCAACAACTGCCGCTGTTCGTGCCGCAGGCGCTCCGCGGCGCCCGTCTCGCCTGGCAGCTGGCCCGCCTGGCCCTGACCTACGGTGACGATCGAGTCCGGCGGGTGGCCATCACCGACCCGGAGGCGCCGCTGCCGGAGGCCCGCTGGACCTGGGAATCGGTCGGCGTCGATGCGAAGGCGGCCCGGTGACTCGTCTCCTGCGAGCGCATCCGCCGATCGGCGTCGAGCTCGACGAGGGCCGCCTGATCGCGATCACGTGGGCCGACCGGCGCGAGCCGGTCGAGGTCTGCAACCGCTGGCGGGTGGAGGAATCCTGGTGGCGCGAGCCGATCGCCCGGGACTACTTCAAGGTCGTCGGCACCCGCTGGCTGGCGCTCATCTACTACGACCGCGTCGCCGGCTCGTGGCACCTCGAGCGCCTCTACGACTGACGCCTCTGATGACTGCGCGACGCCGCTGCCCTTCAAAGAACATCGGACACATCTGTTGCAATCGACCTCTTCTCGACCGCATAGGTGATGAAGGAACCAACGGACATCCAGACGAGCGCCGGCGCCGACCTCGCCATGAATATCCATGAGGTGTCCTCGCTGCGGCGGCAGTGACTTCATTCGCTATCGAAGTCCCGTCGAAATCAACAACAAGACGGTAAGGAGACACATCTGCCGATCCTGTCGATCGGCATTCCTGTCGATTCAGTACGTCCTGGAGGGACGAGCCGCCGAGATTCTGCTCGGCGAAATCGAGTGGAAGGCACTTCATGCAAGCGACAAACGCTCAACGCTACCCCGGCATTCGTAACTACTCCCTTCTGCGAAATCTCACTGAAGCCGACCTCATCTTTCGCGCTGACGCGGAACAACTCGGATACCTGCATCGACCCAGAGGGATGGCGCGGTACTACCGAGCCTACGGAATCCTTCCTCCTCGCTATCTCGACGAGGAGCTCCGGAAGTTCGAATTCACGCACTTCGACTTCGATCTGATCGCAGCAACCACGTAGCGACGGCGAGGCAGACGCGGATCAGTCCGCCGCGCCAAGCGGGCCGGCGTGGCCCCAACGAACGCTACGGAGATTGGGCGTGGTCGCCGACCAAGTGGTCGGAATCAGCCCATTAACGAACCCCCACACACCAAGGAGCTAGGGCTTTGTTCAAGAAACTCGCCCGCGCGGCGGCCGCGCTCATCCTCGCCTCGATCTCCCTCGCCATCGCCGCCCCCATCGCGGCCGCAGCCGACTACGTGGCGTGCTACACAGATGCGAGTGGTCAGGCCAACGGCAAGTACTACGAACACCGCGAGTACGACCACACCACCGGAGTCCTCGGACAGACAACCATCCGCAGCGTCCACTCCTGCGGCGCCAACGGCTCGAGCCTCGTGCCTGTCGTCAACCTCCAGGGCTCCGGATACCAGGTCCAGCTCGGCTACGGTACTATCGGTTCCGGACCGAACGACTACGTCGTCACCATCGCGGACAACTCCAACCCACGCGGCTCAATGGCCTACGTCCACGATCTCAACGGCTCCAACCCGGTCGCGTTCACGCCCGGACACTTCACCCTCTTCCAGATCGACTTTGAGTACAACTGCGTGGTCTGCGTGGGCACATGGCATTTCACCATCACCGACCGCATTTCCGGAGCGAGCGGATCGTTCACTCAGACCGCCCACATCATCGACGTGGACGACAGTGGCGCGACCACCTGGTGGTCCCCGGGCGAAGTCTGGAATCTCGCCTCCCAGATGGGCGGCTCCGACTCGACCAACATCTCAGCCATCACCCAGATGAAGTGGCGCTACAGCTACGGCGGATCGTGGGTGACCGCCACAGGCAGCGCCACAGCATCCATGTGCCAGTACGGCAGCGGCCCGACCGACTGCTTCGGCGGCCTGCCCTCGTACTACGTCAAGGGCCACAACACCGACGGTGACGGCAACGAACGAATCACCGTCTACACGACCGACGTGCCCCTCCTGCACTAGGGGCGTACATAGGGCGGCGTACAGGGCGCCGTTCCCGGAGCCAGCGTCTGGACAGACCGCACCCCCGGGTCACACACCGTCGGGTAACCGCGCTTTTCCGGTCCGCTAGCTAGCCCCCACACTACCGCTCCGCCGATCAGCAGCATCGCCACGAGCACCAATCCAACGAACCGTCTCAGATCCCGCTTCACACCCACCCCGCTAACCCAGTAACTCAGGAGTCACGGATGGCACAGGTCAATCCTTCGTGATGGACCCCAGGGCCATCCGTGACTCTACATCCGTACCTCAACGGCGGCGAGATGATTGAAGGAGGCGCAGGGTACAACCAAAAGGCCGGGCCACCCTGACTGGACCTTCGAACCGCCAAGTGACCTCCGCTACGTCGCCCGCAGGTACAGGCGCACAACCAGCGCAACAAGGACGACCGCCAGGAGGAGCACGCCGATCCCGTCGAGCATCCGGGGTTCCATTCGCAAACGTCGTCGGACATGAGAGGACCCCGTCACCCCCAGAGCGACGGGGTCCCTGCTCAAGTGGTCGTCGGCCCGCTCACCAGGCTTCGGACCTGTGGATCAGACCCTGCTTGCCGCCAGCACCGCCGGGAGGAGGACGAGGACCAGGAGAACCGCGAGGAGGAGCATCGCGGTGGTCCGCGTCATGTCGGCGGTGAGGCTGCGAAGGTTGCGATCCACGGCCCTCTGACGCGAGACCCCGGCGACGTGTTGCGCTGCCACAGATAGAACATTTGTTCTATCATCACGGGTCCCTGAACCGCCCCCGCGCAGACGGGATCTCGAGCATGCCAGCGACCTACGCGGAGCTTCACTGCCACTCGAACTTCTCGTTCCTCGACGGCGCCTCGCCGGTCGAGGATCTCGCCGGCCGGGCCGTCGAGCTGGGCCTGTCCGGCCTCGCGATCACCGACAACGGCGGCCTCTATGGCGTGGTCCGGTTCGCGACCGAGGCCGAGGCGGCGGGGATCCGGCCGATCATCGGAATCGAGATCGAGCTCGTCGATGCCGCCGCGCCGGATCCATCGGGGATCGTCATCCCGGCGCGGCGCGCGCGACGCCGGCCCCGGTCCGATGGGCAGGGCGGGCTGTTCGCGGCGGCTCGCGAAACCGCGGCGGAGGGCACCCCGTCACGGCCACGCCCGGTCCGAACGCGGCTGCCGGGCCATCGCGCGGTCGTCAAGGAGGACCTCCGCGGGGTCGCCGAGCGGCAGCGCGGTCCGCGCCTCGTCCTGCTGGCCCGGGATGCGGCCGGCTATCGGAGCCTCTGCCGGCTCGCCTCGCACGCCAACCTCGCCGGCACGAAGCGCGTCCCGCGCTTCAGCCAGGCGTTGCTGGCCGACCACGCCGAGGGCCTCATCGCGCTCTCCGGCGACCGCGACGGCGAGATCGCCCGGCGGCTCCTCGTCGGGGACCGCGCCGGCGCGCGGGTCGTGGCCGAGCGCTACGCAGCCCTGTTCGCGTTCGCTTCGGGCGACGCCATCGGCCGAAGCGGTTTCTTCCTGGAGCTCACGCACCACCTCCGCGCCGACGACGACTGGCTCGTCGCCGAGACCGCCCGGCTCGCCGCCGAGCTCGGCCTGCCGGTCGTCGTCACGAACGAGGTCCACTACGCCCGCCGCGAGGATCGCGAGCTGCAGGACGTCCTGACCGCGATCGCCCACGGGCGAACGCTCGACTCGCTCGGGGACCTCCGCCGTCCGGATGGGGAGTCGTACCTGAAGTCGGCGGCCGAGCTGGCGACGCTGCCGCCCGGCAGCCCGGAGATCGCACTGGCGGACCCGACGACCGCTCGGGCCTGGGCGGAGGGGATCGTCACGGCCGGCGAGATCGCGGCGAGCTGCACCGTCGATCTCGGCTTTGAGCAGTACCGCTTCCCGGGCTTTCCGGTCCCGAAGGGCGAGACCCCGTTCAGCTACCTCTCGGAGCTGTGCTGGGCGGGCGCCCGCCGGCGGTACCACCCGATGACCTCGGCCGTCGTCAACCGGCTTGCCCACGAGCTCGGCATCATCGAGCGGGCCGGCCTCGCCGAGTTCTTCCTCATCTGCTGGGACCTGATGCGGTTCGCGAAGGAGCAGGGGATCCCGGCCCAGGGTCGCGGCAGCGCGACCAGCTCGATCGTGTCGTACACGCTCGGGATCAGCCGCGTCGAACCGATCGTCCACAACCTCCTGTTCGAGCGGTTCATCAACGAGGGTCGGACGACCTACCCGGACGTCGACATCGACTTCTCCTCCGAGCGGCGCGAGGAGGTCATCCAGTACATCTACCGGCGCTACGGCCCCGAGCACACGGGGATGGTCTGCAACCTGGTCACGTACCGGGCCCGGTCGGCGGTGCGCGAGGTCGGCTACGCGCTCGGGTTCCCGCGGCCGTTGGTGGACCGTGTCGCCAAGGCGCTCGAGACGTACGACAGCGTCATGGTCCGGCGGGACCTCGAGGCCGACGGTGGCTTCGCCGAGTTCTTCCGGCGCCCGGGCGAAGGCGACGCCGCCACGCGTGCCGGTGATGCGACACGAGCGGCGGCCGAGGACGCGGGTGCCCACGGCCTCATCGACGGGATGGGCCAGCTCAACAAGCGCGTGCCGCTCGTCGGCAAGGTCCCGCCGTGGCGGCAACCGCCCAAGCCAGTCGATCCGGGAGCTCCGCGGCCATTCGCCTGGCTCGGGGTGGGCGAGGACGCGGCCGCGTCGAGCCCAGCCGTGGCAGCGCCGCCCGCGCCTGGCGAATCGTCGCCACCGAGCCACCAACTTCGCCAAATGCACGCCCAGGCAGCATTAGGTGCGCTTCCAGTCGTCGCGCTGGGAGTTCCAGCGGACCGGAGTCGCGAATTCATCCCCGCGCAAGCACGAGACGGGACAAATCTCGGGCTGGCTGGGGTTGAGCAGGCAGGTTCGGGCGACGAATCCGCACCTAACGCTCGCCCCACGAGCATCTGGCAACAAAGTGCAGGTGCGAGCGTCGCGGCCACAGCCGAGCCCGGGCCGAGCGCGCCGCCGGGGCCCGGGCCAAGTGCGTCGGGGATGTGGGAGGGGGCGCCGGAGTCGCCGCCGGCGATCCGGCCGGGCGGGTCGAGCGATGACGAGGGTGGTCCGGGCGACTCGCCGGCGAGCGTGGCCTGGCTGCGGGCGGGACGAGGGACGGGCTACGGCGTTGGAGCCGGCGCCGGGGCAGCGCGCGCCGGCATGCCGGATCGAGGCGTGGCGCCGGGGCTCGTCGATGGACGAACGATCGATCCCGAGAGCGGCGCGGTCGCACCGCCGACGCGGCGAACGGATGGTGCCGGTGGCCGCGGTGCCGATCGGCTTGGCCGGCCGAACCACTGGGATCCACCGGCGCCGGCCTGGAACGCGATGGGTCGCGGAGGGCCGAGTTCCGGGGCGGGCGGATCGGGGCTGCAGCGAGCCGAGCCCCATTCGTCGGTGGCCCGCGTCGAGCCGGAACCGCCGCCGCAGCCGCGCGGCGGGAGCACGGTCGGGATGTCCGACTGGGAGCGCTGGCTGGAGTTCTGTGCCCGGATCGACGGGTTCCCGCGACATCTGTCGATCCACTCGGGCGGGATGCTCGTGACCGCGGCCCCGCTCATCGACATCGCGCCCCTCGAGCGGGCGACGATGAAGGACCGGGTCGTCGTCCAGTTCGACAAGCGCGACGTCGAGACCCTCAAGCTCATCAAGCTCGACCTGCTCGGGCTCGGGATGCTGGCCGCCATCGACGAAACCGTGCAGCTGATCGAGCACGACTGCGGGACGTGCGTGATCCTCGACTCGATCCCGGAGCAGGTCCCCGAGGTCTTCTCGATGATCCAGGTGGCCGACACCGTCGGGGTCTTCCAGATCGAGAGTCGGGCCCAGATGCAGACCCTGCCGAAGTCGAGGCCGAAGACGCTGGACGACCTCGTCGTCGAGGTCGCGATCATCCGGCCGGGCCCGATCCAGGGCAACGCCGTGCACCCGTTCCTCCGGCGGAAGCAGGGCCTCGAGCCGGTGACCTACCTCCACCCGAGCCTCGAGCCGGTCCTCCGGGACTCGATGGGCGTGATCCTCTACCAGGAGCAGGTCATGCGGATCGCGATCGAGGTCGCGGGGTTCTCGCCGGCGGAGAGCGATGGGTTCCGGCGGGCGATGGGGACGTGGCGGTCGAACCGCGAGATGGAGAAGCTCCACCAGCAGTTCCACGACGGCTGTCTCCGCCAGCCCGGGATGACCGAGGAGATCGCCGAGGAGCTGTTCCGCCAGGTGTCGGCGTTTGCCAGCTTCGGCTTCGCGAAGTCGCACGCCGCGGCGTTCGCGCGGACGGCCTACGAGTCCTCGTTCCTCAAGCTCTTCTACCCGGCGCAGTTCCTCGTCGGCCTCATCAACGCCCAGCCGATGGGCTTCTATCCCGTCGAGGTCCTCGTCAACGATGCGAAGCGCCACGGTGTGAGCGTGCTGCCGGTCGACGTCAACGCCTCGAGCTACAAGACCACGACGGAATGGGTCGGGCGGCCGGGGTGGGTGCTCGCGGGAGTGGCCGGCGACGACGGCTCCCACGACGACCCGGGCGTGCATCCGGGCGAACCGCTGCCGGATGGCTGTGGCATTGAGGCGTACGCGCGGCCGGTCCGTTCCGGCTCGTGCTTCATGCCCGGCGCGGCCGCGCGCGAGCAGTGGTCGAACGAGAGCGCCGTCGGCTGGGGCGTGCGGCTCGGGCTCCAGCTCGTGAAGGGGATCGG
>Ga0070708_100002684_pt1 | contig 13791 bp, 11 predicted proteins | sample KBSK5503metaG_FD_65469 | JGI IMG/M metagenome (GOLD analysis project Ga0070708, IMG submission 65469) | Corn, switchgrass and miscanthus rhizosphere microbial communities from Kellogg Biological Station, Michigan, USA - KBS K5-50-3 metaG | ecosystem: Host-associated > Plants > Roots >...
GGCGCCCGGCTGGTGACTGTCGACCCGCGGCGCACGTCGTCGGCCCAGTGGGCCGATCTGTGGTTGGGCATCGACGTCGGCTCCGACGTCTCGCTGGCGAACGGCGTGGCCCACGTGATCCTCGAGGAGGGCCTGGAGAACCGCTCCTTCATCGAGAGGGCGACGACCGGCTTCGACGAGTACGCCCGCAAGGTCGCGGAGTATCCACTCGAGCGGGTCGAGCGCGAGACCGGCGTGCCCGCGGACGCCATCCGTGAGCTGGCACGCGCCTACGCCACCGCCGGCCGTGCCCAGCTGTGCTGGACGCTCGGCATCACCGAGCACCACAACGCCGTCGACAACGTCTTTGCGCTGATCAACCTGGCGCTGCTCACCGGCCACGTCGGACGCTATGGCAGCGGCCTGTGCCCGCTACGGGGTCAGAACAACGTCCAGGGGGGCGGCGACATGGGCGCCATCCCCAACCGGCTACCCGGAGGCCAGGACGTGGTCGTCGGTGCCCATCGCTCCAAGTTCGAGACGGCGTGGGGCGTGCCCGCGGGCCGCATCCCCGCCAAGCCCGGCTGGCACCTCACCGCCATGTTCGAGGCGATGGAGCGCGGCGAGCTCACTCATCTCTACGTGATCGGCGAGAACCCCGCGCAGTCCGAAGCCGACGCGACACGGTCCAACCGGCTCATCCAGGGCCTGCAGATGCTCGTCGTCCAAGACATCTTCATGACCAAGACCGCCGAGCTGGCCGACGTGGTGTTCCCGGCCTCGGCAGCGTGGGCGGAGACCGACGGCACCGTCACGTCGAGCGAGCGGCGGGTGCAGCGGGTGCGCAAGGCGCTCGACCCCCCGGGAGAAGCCCGCGACGACATCTGGATCATCTCCGAGCTGGCGTCGCGCCTCGGAGAGGACTGGGGTCATCCCGAGCCCGAGCAGGTGTGGGACGAGTGCCGGGCGCTGTCGCCATGGCACGGGGGCATGTCGTACCCGCGCCTCGAGCAACTCGGTGGCATCGCGTGGCCGTGCCCCGACGAGGGCCACCCCGGCGAGAGGTTCCTCCACGGGCGGCTATGGGCGGAGAACGAAGCCGACCGCGGCCCGCGAGCACCGTTCCATGCCGTGGACCACGATCCGCCGGTCGACGAGCTCACCGCGGAGTTCCCGTTCCGACTCACGACCGGCCGCCGGCTCGACTCGTTCAACACCGGCGTGCAAACGGGCGGCTACAGCTCGCCCCTCCGGCGTGGTGAGACCCTCGACCTCTCGCCGGAGGACGCCGATCGCCTCGGCGTGCGCGAGGGTGAGGCCGTCGCCATCACCTCACGGCGAGGGCGAGTCGAGGCACCGGTGCGCGTCGACGCCACGTTGCGCGCCGGTTTGGCGTTCATGACGCTTCACTTCGGTGACGAGGTCGCCACCAACCTCCTGACGATCGACGCCACCGACCCCAAGTCGGGCACCGCCGAGTTCAAGGCCACGGCGATCCGCATCGACAAGCTGGCGGCGACCTGAAACCATCACGGATCGCCAAATGGATCTGCATCACGCGACCGAGGGGGCGACGGCTGAGGAGCGGGCCGCGGTCGATGCCGTCCTCGGACAGCCGGAGACCGGATGGGTCGGCGGGATCCGCAGCGCCGCCGACTCCCACGTGGCCCGCGGCGGCCATGCGGCTCGTGCACGGCGTGATCTCCTCTTGCCCGTCCTCCACTCCGTCCAGTCGCACGTCGGGTGGATCAGCCATGCCGCCCTCGATTACGTCGGCACCCGGCTGACGATCCCTCCCGCCGAGGCCTACGGCGTGGCCTCCTTCTACGCCCTCCTGTCGACGACGCCCCAGCCGCGCACCGTCGTCCACGTGTGCGACGACATCGCCTGCCAGACCGCAGGCGCCGAAGACCTCTGCGCGTTGCTCGAGGCCGAGTTCGGCCCGCCGGGCACGGCCACCGACCACGACACGACCTGGCACCGCAGCCCGTGCCTCGGCCAGTGCGACAAAGCACCAGCCGCGCTCGTTCAGCACGCCAACGACGAGAGCGGGGCGTACCAGACACTGGTGTCACTCACCGACGAACCACTCATCGCCGCGATGCATGCAGGGCCGGGCCCGATGTTCGGACCGGGCGCCGTCGCGACCGAGCGCAGCGAGGGAGCGGTGGCGGGTGGGTGGGGGCGCCAGGGCCGAAGCGTCGGGCCCGGCCCACAAGGCGCCGCGTTAGCAGCGGCCATAGCGCGCGGACCCAGTGGCGTCATCGAGGAGCTGAAGACCGCCAAGCTGCTCGGTCGCGGCGGCGCGGCGTTCCCGACGGGCGTCAAGTGGGAGGCCGTCGCCAACCAGGCGGCGCGCCCGCACTACGTCGTCTGCAACGCCGACGAGAGCGAGCCGGGCACGTTCAAGGACCGCGTGCTGATCGAGAGCGATCCCATGGCCCTCCTCGAGGCGATGGCGATTGCGGGCTTCGCCACCGGCAGCGAGCAGGGCTACCTCTACATCCGCGGCGAGTATCCCGACGCCACCCGGGCCCTCCACACAGCAATCGAGCAGGCGCGTGCCGATGGGCTCCTCGGCCCCGACGTCCTCGGCCATGGCTTCGCCTTCGACGTCGAGCTTCGCCAAGGCGCGGGCGCGTACATCTGCGGCGAGGAGACCGCCCTCTTCAACTCCATCGAGGGCTATCGAGGCGAGCCCCGCAACAAGCCACCGTTTCCTGTCGAACGCGGCCTGTTCGGCAGGCCGACCGTGGTCAACAACGTCGAGACCCTTGTCAATGTCCTGCGCATCGTCACCGACGGCGGCGCCGCCTTCGCCGCCACCGGGACGACGGACTCGACCGGCACCCGGTTCTTCTGCGTCTCTGGCTCCATCGAGGGGCCCGGCGTCTACGAGGTGGAGATGGGCGCAACCCTCGGCGACGTGCTCGAACTCGCCGGCGGCGTACGCGGCGGCCGTCCGTTGCAGGCGATCCTCCTGGGGGGCGCGGCGGGAACATTCGTCGGTCCCGGCGAGCTCGATCTCCCGCTCTCGTTCGAAGCCACACGGGCCGCCGGCACCACGCTCGGATCCGGCGTGGTCATGGCGTTCGACGACACCGTCGACCTCGAAGCCATCCTCGTCCGCATCGCCCGCTTCTTCCGTGACGAGTCCTGCGGCCAGTGCGTGCCCTGTCGCGTGGGCACGATGCGCCAGGAGGAGATGCTGCTGAAGAAGGATGTCTCATTGCTCGACGACCTCGCCCAAGCGATGCGGGACGCGTCGATCTGCGGTCTCGGTCAGACGGCGGCCAACGCCATCCAGTCGGCACTGACCAAGTTCGGGGTGCTGAGAGGAGCTCGTGGCTGACGAGGCCGTCGAGCTCACGGTCGACAACCGACCGGTCCGGGTCGCCAACGGCGCCACGATCCTCGATGCCTGCCGCGCCCTCGACGTCGACACACCGACGCTCTGCTACCTCGACAGCCTCACGCCCGTGAACGTGTGCCGGGTATGCGTGGTCGAGGTGGAGGGATCGCGGGCGTTGGTCCCGGCGTGCTCCCGTCCCGCCGAGGACGGGATGGTCGTACTCACCGACAGCGACCGTGTCCGCCACTCGCGCCGGTTGGTCCTCGAGCTTCTCGCCTCGTCGGTGGATCTCACGCTGGCGGGACAGACGAGCCCCGACGGCGACCTCACTGCCTACATGGATCGCTACGGCGCCGACCCACACCGCTTCGGCGACGACGCCGCGACCGTCGCCCAACCAGTGAAGATCGACAACGACCTGTACGTGCGCGACTACGCGAAATGCGTCCTCTGCTACAAGTGCGTCGAGGCCTGCGGTACCGACGCCCAGAACACCTTTGCCATCGCCGTCGCCGGTCGCGGGTTCGAGGCCCACATCGCCACCGAGTACGACGTCACCCTGCCCGAGTCGGCGTGCGTGTACTGCGGCAACTGCATCGGCGTCTGCCCCACTGGCGCGCTCATGTTCAAGTCGGAGTACGACCTGCGCGCCGCCGGCGCCTGGGACGAGTCATCGCAGCACGTGACCCGCACGATCTGCCCCTACTGCGGTGTGGGGTGCAACCTCGATCTGCACGTGCAGGACAACGAGATCGTCAAGGTGACCTCACCGATGGACCATTCCGTCACCAGCGGCCACCTCTGCATCAAGGGCCGCTTCGGCTTTCAGTTCGTACAAAGCCGTTCAGCCGGAGAACAAGGCGGGTAACGCCGACCCCTGGCCCAGTAGGAACAGCGTGCCGATCACCAGGCTGCCGGCGGCGGTGAGGACCGACACCGTCGCGTAGAGGGCGAAGTTGCGACGGGCGCCGAAGGACCAGAGCGTGCCGGCAACGGCAATCACTGTGTTCGACGCCAGCAGGCCGGCGAGGAAGCAGACCAGCAGCGCGACGCCCGCGAGCTTGCCGCCGGCACCGGCGGCGGCCACGAAGATCAACACCTGCGTCGGCGTCTCCGCGCCGATGCCGTGCAGCATTCCGATGCCGAAGGCGGCGGCCGCGGTGTAGCGGGCGAACGGGTCGTCGGGCATGCGGCCGAAGTGGCGGTGCACGTGCGAATGCGGCCCGGCGCCGAGTCCGCCAGCCGGCGACGCCACCCGTGCCCGCTGGTGGGCGTGCTCGTGGAGATGCTCGTCGACGACGTGCCGGTGCTCGTGCTCGTGCACCACCTCGACGAGTTCGTCGGCGCGACGGGTGCGCAGCCACCGGAACCCCCGCCGCATGGCGGTGATCAGCAGCATCCAGCGGCTGCGCATGCGGAAGTCGCGACCGTGCCGGACGAGTGCGACCACGACGTAGACGCCGAGCAGCACGAGGGTGACACCCACGAATCGCTCCATGGCGGCATCGATCGATGCCGGCAGGCGGTCGGCCAGCACGATGGCCCCGAAGCCGAGCGCAAAGACGACCACGGCGTGGCCAACCGCATAGAGGGTGGCCAGCGTCATCGACCGCCTCGCGTTGGTCTGCGATCCGGTGATGTCGCCGATTGCCGCCAAGTGGTCCCAGTCGATGCCGTGACGGAAGCCGAAGCCGAAGGCGGTCAGCAACAAGCCCGCGTGCAACGCCTCGGGGATCACGGCTCGACCCTACCGCCGACAGGCGGCCGGGGAATCAGACGATGCTGGACCAGCGGCGGGTGACTCGCTCCTCGCGGAACTCGAGCCACGTCGGGTCGTGCAGCGGCAGGCCGCCGGCCGCGCCCAGCTCGCAGATGTGCGGGCCGGGGTCGAGCACGATTGGGAACTCCGGCGCCTCGGCGTTGGGCCGGCTGAAATCCAGGACCTCGGCGATGTTGCGGGCGGCGGCGTCGCGGGGTGTGAGCGGCTTCAGCCCAAAGCGCCACTCGACCATCTTGAGCATCGACGAGTGGTCGTAGACGTTGTGGGCCACGTGGCCCCGGCGGGCGAACGGTGACACCACGAAGGCGGGCACGCGGAAGCCGGCGGTGTTGTGCTCCTCCTTGGCCGTGGGCCGGAAGAGGTCCGGCATCCGCGGCGGGCGCACGTGCTCGAAGAAGCCGCCCCACTCGTCGTAGGTGATGATCAACACCGTCTTCGACCACTGTGGGCCCTCGAGCACCGACTTCACCACGTTCGACAGGAACGCCTGCCCCCGGCGGATGTCGGCGTGCGGGTGGTCGTCGTTGGAGCCGCCGTCGTCCTCACCGACAAAGAAGGGATCGACGTAGGTGTACTGCGGCAGGGTGCCTAGCTGGGCGTCGACGTAGAACTGCTCGATGGGCCGGCCCTTCGCCAGGTGTTTCTCGGCCCAGAGCGCGAGAACCGGCTCGTCACTGAAGTAGTAGGCCGAGCTGACACCCGCAGCGTCGAGACGATTCCAGATCGTGGGCAGCCCGCAGATCGCCATGGTGTTGCTGATGCGGTCGGTGGCGGCGGCGTGGGTGTAAATGCGGTTGGGGAACGTCGGCCCGAGGATCGAACAGAACCACCGGTCGCAGATGGTGAAGTTGTGCACCAGCGACGCGGAGGTGACGAGGTCGGCCTCCGTGTAGTAGCCGAGGGCGTAGTCGTCGTTGGTGCCCTTGCGGAAACCGTCGAGCTTGCCGCCCGCGTACTGCGTGCGGCCGCCCTCATAGGAGTGGTCGGGGTCGTTGAACCCGCACCCCTGCCACTCGGTGAGGTGGTGGGTCGCGTGGGGCTTGCCGGCTGGATCGCGATAGGTCACGCCCGCCTGGCGGCCGTCGGCTCCAGGCGCCCAGCCCAGGAAATGGTCGAACGACCGGTTCTCCATCAGCACCATGACGATGTTCTCGATGCCCGACTGCGCCGGCGACGGCAACCCCCGTGGACCCGCCGTCCCGGCGGCGTTGGCGACTGCCCGGAGGCCGCCGGTGGCCGCCAGCCCGCCGGCTGCCGCGGCCCCGCGCAGGAGCGTGCGGCGAGAGAGCGTCATTCCCTTACTTTCCACGCCCGCAGGAACCTCCCCTTCCGCACTACCTTGACGGCACCTTCTAGGGGAGCAAATGCACATGAAGCGGAACATGAGGGCGGCGGTCCCGCTCCTCGTCATGATGCTGTTGGCGACGGCGTGCGGTGCACGCTTCAAGAACACCGAGGTGTCGGCCAAAAAGGGGGCGGCGGCCAACGGGGGACTCGGCGGCAACGAGACCTCGTCAGCTGCGACCGGTGCCGAGACGGCGACCACGGCCGCGCCCGGTCCCGAAGCCGCGGCACCCGGCGCTGCGGCGCCCGGAGCAGCCGCACCCGGCGGCGGGACCGCCGGCGGCGGTGGCGGACCAACTGGCGGCGGGACGCCGGGTGGTGGTGGTGCCGCCGGCGGCCTGGACCCGGGACCGACCACCGGGGTCACCGACACGACGATCAAGATCGGCTACCTCCTGCCCCTCACCGGGGCCGCGCCGGTGCCGAGCAACTTCGACAAGGGCGCCAACGTCTACTGGAACTACGTCAACCAGAAGCAAGGCGGCATCAACGGCCGCAAGGTCCAGATCGTCATCGAGGACACCCAGTCGAGCGCGTCGGTCGGCAAGGACAAGGCCAAGAAGCTCATCGAGAGCGACAAGGTCTTCATGATCATCGTGCTCGACCGCCTCGAGAACCAGCAGGCTCTGGGCGACTACCTCGACTCGCGGCACGTTCCCAACCTGGAGATTCAGACGCCCGCCAACCTGTCGGCCAGCCACATTTGGACCTTCGGCGTCACCATCGACCACGCGGTGCAGGGCAAGCTGATCGCTGACTATTTCTTCAAGGTGCTCAAGGCGACCAAGGTCGCGATCGTCTACGAGAACGTCCCCCAGTTGTTGCCGGGCCGCGACGCGTTCACCAACGAGACGAACGCGCTCGGCGGCAAAGTGACGTATTCGAAAGCCATCGACGGGCAGGCCAACGACTTCTCCAACGAGGCGTTGGGGCTGCGGCAGTCGGGGGCCACCGCCACCTGGCTGTACATGGCGCCGACGCCCGCGGCCAAGCTGGCCAACACCGCCGACGCCGCCGGCTACCACCCGACGTGGTTCGCCAACTCCATCTCCTGGCAGTTCAACCTCGTGTTCACGGTGGCCCCGAAGGCGCTGGCCGGCGCCCGCGCCTTCAGCCCGTGGCTCCCGCTGAGCGACCCGCGGACCAACACGTATCAGCAGGCCTACCGCGACCAGTACGGCCAGGCGCCCGACGATCTTGGCCTCGTCGGGTGGGGCGTCGGTCAGATCGCCGCCGAAGGGATGCGGCGGGCCGGCAAGGCCCTAGGCCAGAACTCCTTCCGCGCTGCCATGCAAGCGCTGAACTTCCGGCCCGATCTCTGGGCGCCGCTGGCGTTCGGGCCCACCACCCGCCAAGGCGCCAATGTTGTCGCGGTGCTCAGGGAGGCTGGGGGCAGGTGGGCCCTCGAGCGCGACTTCACCGCGTCCTTCTAGTGGTGGCCTGCGGGGACTGAGTGGTCGGCCAGGCGGTCACCGGGCTCTCGGCGGGGGCGGCCTATGCCCTGGTGGCGGTGGGCGTCGTCCTCATTTTCAAGGGCACGCGAGTGCTGTCCGTCGCCCAGGGCGAGATCGGGGCGTTCGGTTTCTTCTTCGGGCTGCGCTGGGCGAACCGGGGAATGCCCGGTCTCGACTGGCACCCCCCGCTGTTCGCCACGCTGTTGATCGCGGTGGTCATCGGCGCGGTGCTGGGTCTGGTGATCGAGCGCTTCATCATGCGCCCGCTCGCCACCCGCCCTCCGCTCGACGCCCTCATCGCCACCCTCGGGATTGCGCTGCTTCTGGCGCTGCTCGAGAAGGAGATCTTCGGAACCGCCACCCAGTTCGCGCCGTCACCGGTGGGCAAGTGGCGCGTCCAGATCTTCGGGGCCACGCTCACCGCCGAGCGGATCGTCGCCGTGATCCTGGCGGCGGCGGTGGCCGGGGCCATCTACCTGTTCTTCACCCGCAGCAAGTTCGGCCTGGCCGTCCTGGCCACGACCGGCGACCCGACCGTCGCCCGGCTCCTGGGCGTGCCCGTCAACCAGGTCTACCGGTTCGTGTGGGTGACGGGCGGGGCCCTGTCGGGGCTGGCGGCCGCCCTGCTGGGGCCGGCCTTCGGCGGACTCACCCCGTTCGACATGACGAAGTTCGCCCTTCGAGCACTCGCCGGCGCAGTCATCGGCGGACTCGACTCCGTGTGGGGCGCCATCATCGGCAGCCTCATCGTCGGCGTGCTCGAGGCCGTCGTCGGCGGCCAGGTGCATGTCGAGGGAGCCGCCAACGTGGCCGTGCTCATCCTGGTGATCGGCACGCTCGTCGTCCGCCCCCGCGGGCTGTTGGGGACGTCCGGTGCTGCGTAGGGTCGTCGAGCGCGCCCGCATCCGCGTCGCGGCGACCTCTCCGAGCCGGACCGCGGGCGTGGTGGCCGCGGTGGCCATCCTCCTCTGGTCCTTCACCCTCTCCGACGTCCGCCTGTCGATCCTCGTCGGGGTCATTGGCGCCGCCATCGCCGCCCTCGGCCTCGACGTCCTCGTCGCCCGCACCGGCCAGCTGTCGCTGGCCCACGCCGCCTTCCTGGGCGTGGGCGCCTTCACCGCCCTGAACATCGGCGGCCGCAACGGACCGTGGCCGCTTGCGGTGCTCGGTGCGGTGGCGGCGACAGGGGCGGCGGCAGCCATCGTCGGCATGCCGTCGCTGCGCATCCGCGGCCTCCAGATCGCCATCACCACCCTCGCCTTCCAGGTGATGGCGGAGAACTTCCTCTTCGTGCGTCAGGACTTCACCGCCGCGGGGAAGACCCTCGAGCGGCCGGGCTTCATCACGTCCGACATCCGGCTCTATCTATTCGCGCTGGCCGCGCTCGCCATCGTGCTGGTTGTGCGCTGGCGGCTGGCAGTGACGCGCGCCGGCCGGGCATTCCTCGCGGTGCGCGACGTCGAGGCCCGGGCCCAGTGCTTCGGCGTCGAGCCCGGCTCCAGCAAGCTGCTGGCCTACGCCATCTCCGGCTGCATCGTCGGCTTGGGCGGCGCCCTGCTGGCCATCAAGGAAGGTTCGATCAGCGCCAAGGACCCGTTCGTCCTGCTCGAGTCTCTCCAGCTCGTCGCCATCGTCGTCATCGGCGGGGCCGGCTCGGCCACCGGCATCGTCATCGCCTCTGTGCTGTTCAAGGGCGTTCCCCAGTTCATCAGCAAGATCTCGATCTTCGGCCTGCACATCTCCGCCACGCGGTGGGTGCCGATCATCTCGTCGGCCCTCCTCGTCGCCGCCGTCGTGCAGCAGCCCGAAGGGATCGGCGGCGTGCTGCGGCTGCTGGGGCGGCGCATCGACAAGCGCTTGAGACCGTCGACGGGCGAGGGCCTGCCGCCCCGTCCGCAGCCGACCGATCCGGTGGCCGCGGCCCACAACGCCGCCGCCCTGCGCGACGTCCCCCGCCCGTTCGCCCTGCGCATGCCCGTGCCCGCGCTGCTCGTCGGCCATGAGGTCACCGTCCAGTACGGCGGCGTCTTCGCGCTGTCCGACGTGTCCCTCGAGGTCCGTCGGGGCGAGATCGTCGGCCTCATCGGCGCCAACGGCGCAGGAAAGTCGACGTTCTTCAACGCCGTCTCGGGCCTGGCACCCGTCAGAGGCTCGATCCGCTACCGCGGGGTGGAGCTCGTCGGCCGGGCGCCGTCGGGCCGCAGCGCCTTGGGCGCGGCCCGCACCTTCCAGGACATGGGCCTGGTGCGGGCCGAGACGGTGAAAGAAAACGTGCTCCTCGCCCAGACGTGGCTGTCGGGCTACGGACCGGTCGCCGGCATCTTCGGCCTCGGCGCCACCCTCTGGCGCGAGCGCGACCTCCGCCGCCGCGCCGACCTGGCCCTCGCCCTCTTCGGCCTCGAGCACCTGGCCGACGAACGCCTCGGCGACCTCCCCTACGGAACCATGCGCGCCGTCGAGATCGCCTCGGCAGTGGCCGCCGGCCCCGACCTCCTCATGCTCGACGAGGCCAGCGCCGGCCTCGGCCCCGAAGAGGCCCACGCTCTCGGCGACCGCTTCCTCGCCCTCCGCGACGAGCTCAAGCTCACCCTCGTGGTCATCGAGCACCACGTCCCCCTCATCGCCCGCGTCTGCGACTACGCCTACTGCCTGGAGTCCGGCGCCCTCATAGCCGAGGGCGCCCCCAACTACGTCACGTCCCAGCCCCAAGTCGTCGAGTCCTTCCTAGGAAGAGGCGGCGCCGCCGGCCGCAGCCAAGCCAAAGCGCCGAAGGCGCCAAAGGCCGGGCCGGGCGGTCCGAGCCGACGCCGTCGCGACCGAGCGCAGCGAGGGAGCGACGAGCGAGCACCGGAGCGCAGCGGAGGAGCGCAGCGCAGAAGACAAGGCGGCGACCCCGTCGGCGCAGCCGCCGAAGGCGGCGGCCCGAGGGGGCGGGCGGGGGCGCCGGGGCTGAAGCGTCCGGCCGGGACCAAACGGTCCGCGAAGCAGAAGGCCAAGCCATGAACGACGAGCTGCTGAGGATCGAGAACCTGTGCTCGGGCTACGGCGCACTGCAGGTGCTGTTCGACGTCAGCCTCGACGTGCGCCCGGGTGAGATCGTCGCCCTCATGGGGTCGAACGGCGCCGGCAAGACCACGCTGCTGAAGACGATCACCGGCCAGCTCACCGTCCTGTCGGGCAAGGTCTTCCTCGACACCAAGGAGGTCACCGGCTCTCCCGCCGAGGCGCTCGTGCGCAAGGGCGTCGCCCTCGTGCCCGAAGGGCGGGGCATGCTGCGCGACCTCACCGTGACCCAGAACCTCGAGCTGGGCGCCTACATCGTGCGCGACCGGGGCCAGGTCGAGGCGGCGTTCGACCGTGCCTACACCACGTTCCCGATCCTCGAGGAACGTCGCGAGCAGCTGGCGGGCACGCTGTCGGGCGGCCAGCAGCAGATGCTGGCCATCGCTCGCGCCCTCATGAGCGACCCCCGCCTCCTGCTGGTCGACGAGGCGTCGCTCGGGCTGTCGCCGGTCATGACCGAGACCGCCTTCGACCTGATCGCCGCCACCAACGCCGCCACCGGTGTCGCCGTCCTCATCGTCGAGCAGAACGTCCTCGCCCTCGACCTCGCCCACCGGGCCTTCGTGCTCGAGAAGGGCCAGGTGGTCGACGTCGCCGAAGGCGCGGCCGTGCGCACCATGCAGGGACGGCTGCGCCGCGCCTACCTCGGAGCCAGCGCGTGATCCTCGCGGACGTCAGCGCCGCCGTCACCGGCGCCTATGGCGTCGCCCTGGGCACGATCCTGGCCGTGGCCCTGATCTTTGCGGGCCTGGCCTACCGCATCCGCACCAATCGACAAGGAGGTCAAACGATGACAGACCGCCAGAGATGGCGTCTGCTGGCGGGGCTGGGGTGCCTGGTGATCGCCGCCATCGTGGGGATCGTCGGCTACCTGAAGCTCAGCCTCGAGCCGGCGGTGAACCGCCAGATCCCCTACATGGCGTCGGCGGGCATGGCGCTCGTGCTGCTCTCGGCGATCGGCGGGAGCCTGCTGGTCGCCGAGCAGCTCCGTACCGACGACCGCCGCATCGAGGAGCTCGAGGAGGCGATCAGGAGCCTCTCGGCGGCCATCGCCCCCTCGATTGAGGCGCCGGCGCGCGTGAAGAAGGGGTAGGCGTCGGCCCTCCGGGGTAGAGCTACGAACGCTCGGTCCGGACAAATGGGAGGCAGAAGATGAGGACGGTGTTTCGCCGCGCCCGGCGGGCGACGGCGCTGGCGCTCGTTCTGGTGGTCCCCGCGGCCGCAATCGCCGTCGCTCTGAGTAGCTCCGGGGCCTCGGCGGAGACGTGCACGGGCGACACCCCGACGCAGCTCGAGCTGCGGCCGCTCAACGCGGTGGCGCCTCTCGGCGACACCCACACCGTCACCGCCAAGGAGACGTGCGGCAAGCCCGGCGGCGGCGACACGCTGCGGTTCACCATCCGGGGCACGAACCCTCAGGACGCCGAGGGCATCACCGACGCCGACGGCGTGCTCACCTACAGCTACTGGGACGACAACGGCGCCGGCGCCGACGAGATCCGGGTGTGCACCACCGGGCTGACGAAGAACGTGTGCACCACATCGACGGTGGTCTGGCAGTGCGGGCCGGGCCTGTTCCCGAACGGCAACAGCTGCTCGCGGATCCCTGAGATCGACCTCGGCGACCTGTTCGCCGACCGCTTCGCCGACTTCAACCCCGGCGGCGCCGCTCCCTTCGGTGGCCTTCCCGTCGGGGCGCTGCCGACGGGCTTCAGCCCCTTCGGCGGCTTCGAGACCACCGGGTTCGCCGACGCCACGGGGCCGTAGCAACCCAAAGCGCCCTCACGGGTAAGTCGAAAGTCCTATTTAGGTCGGCTCCCTTGCTGCCGATCCTCATCGAGAACATATCCGTGGCCGGAACGGCTGCACTTAGCAAGGGAGCACCAATCAATGAACCTCGTCGCACTCTGGACCCAGCTCCTGGCCCGCGTTCGCCGTGACGACCGTGGCGCCAGCCTGGTCGAGTACGTGCTGCTCGTGGCGCTGATCGCGGTCGTCTGCATCGTCGCCCTGCAGCTGCTCGGCAACAGCGCCTCCGACAAGCTCACCAGCGTCGGCAACGCCATCAGCACCGCTTCGTAGCACCCCAGGAGCAAGCGCCCTCAAAGGAGGCGGCACCGGCGCCGCCTCCTTCGGCGCGCCCGAGATCAATCGTTGGTGGCGATCGGCGGGGTGCCGCGGGCGGCGAACTTCTCCAGGGGGTCGGCGGCGGCCAGGTCCCTGCACAGCTTGTAGGAGAAGAGCGCGCTCGCCAGGGGCACGACGAACAGCGCCGTCTGGAGCGTCCTCGTCACCGGCTCGATGGCGACGTTCAGCCGCTGCGCATAGATGTCCTGGCCCCCGGCCAGCAACAGCACGATGTAGAACGCCAGCACCCCAACGCCGATCGACGTGCGCACCGGCCGGTCGCGGGGACGGTCGAGCACGTGGTGCTCCGCGCGGTCGCCGGTGAACCGCTGCTCGATCCACGGCCACAGATACAACAGGGTGAACGTGATACCCGGCAGGGCAACGCCGGGAAAGAACACTTCGGGGACGCGATAGCCGAACACGTGGAGCCGGATGGCGGGAAGGATCCGCAGCGCCCCTTCGGTCCAGCCCAGGTACCAGTCAGGCTGGGCGGCGGTCGTCACCGCGGGTGCGTGGAACGGGCCGTACAGCCACACGGGGTTGATCTGGGCCAGCCCGCCGAGCGCCGCCAGCACCGCCACGACGAACGCGAAGACGCCGACGCTGCGAGCGGCGTAGGTCGGCCACAGCTTCGAGCCGACCACGTTGCGGTCCACCCGGCCGGCACCGGGAAAGTGGGCGTGTTTCTG
>Ga0070708_100002685_pt1 | contig 13787 bp, 9 predicted proteins | sample KBSK5503metaG_FD_65469 | JGI IMG/M metagenome (GOLD analysis project Ga0070708, IMG submission 65469) | Corn, switchgrass and miscanthus rhizosphere microbial communities from Kellogg Biological Station, Michigan, USA - KBS K5-50-3 metaG | ecosystem: Host-associated > Plants > Roots >...
GAGCGCGTGCCCGCGGACATCCGCGCCGCTGGCGGCGTGGCCCGGATGAGCGATCCCGCGATGATCGAGGGGATCATGGACGCGGTCTCGATCCCGGTCATGGCGAAAGCCCGGATCGGGCATTTCGTCGAGGCGCAGATCCTCGAGGCGCTCGGTGTCGACTACATCGACGAGTCCGAGGTCCTCACTCCCGCGGACGAGACGAACCACATCGACAAGCACGCCTTCAAGGTCCCATTTGTGTGCGGCTGCCGGAACCTCGGCGAGGCGCTCCGGCGGATCAACGAGGGCGCCGCGATGATCCGGACCAAGGGCGAGGCGGGCACCGGCAACGTCGTCGAGGCGGTTCGCCAGCTGCGCGCGGTCCTCTCGGAGATCCGGCGTCTCCAGGGCATGCGCGACGACGAGCTGTTCGTCGCGGCCAAGGAGCTCCAGGCGCCGTACGAGCTCGTCAAGGACGTTGCCGAGAACGGCAAGCTGCCGGTCGTCAACTTCGTGGCGGGCGGCATCTCGACGCCGGCCGACGCCGCGCTGGTCATGCAGCTCGGCTCGGAGGGCGTGTTCGTCGGCTCGGGCATCTTCAAGAGCGAGGATCCGGCCCGGATGGCCAACGCCATCGTCCAGGCGACGACCCACTTCGACGACCCCAAGATCCTGGCCGACGTGTCTAAGGGCCTTGGCGCCCCGATGCGCGGCCTGGCGATGGAAGCGATCCCGGAGGCGGAGCGGCTCGCGGTTCGGGGCTGGTGAGCGCCGGCCTCGCGGTGAGGCCTCGGCAATGAAGATCGGGGTCCTTGCGCTCCAGGGCGACTTCGCGGAGCACGTCCGGATGCTCGACGCGATCGGTGTCGAACCGGTCGAGATACGGCTGCCCGCAGATCTTGAGGGCATCAGCGGGCTGTGCCTCCCCGGCGGCGAGTCGACGACGATGCGCCGCCTGATCGACCGTTGGGACTTGCGCCAGCCGCTCCTGGATTTCGCCGCGAGCGGTGCGCCGCTGTTCGGCACCTGCGCCGGGATGATCGTCCTGGCGCGCGAGATCGCCGGTGGCGAGGAGCCGATCCTGCCGCTGCTCGACGTCACGGTCCAGCGCAACGCCTTCGGGCGGCAGCTCGACTCCTTCGAGACCGACCTCACCGTGCCCGTGTTGGGTGACCAGCCGATGCATGCGGTGTTCATCCGCGCTCCGGTCATCGAACGAGTCGGCGCCGGCGTGGATGTCCTCGCCAGCCTCGACGACGGCCGGATCGTCGCGGTTCGCGAGCGCAACGTTGTGGCCACCGCGTTCCACCCGGAGCTCGCCGACGAGCCGCGCTTCCACCGGCTCGTCGCGACGATGGCCGCCGAGCACGACGATCCCGGCGAAGGGTCCGGCCGGCGCCCGCATCCGACCCGGCGCGCCGGACTGCCGAGGTGAGACCATCCGCCGAGGTGACACGACCACGCGAGGGGTGAATCGATGGCCCGCGAGCTGAGCGACGGTCGGCCGGGACGGCCGGCCGGCAAGGTGCGTGCCGCACGCCTCACCGACCTCCCGGCGCTGGGGGAGCTGTCGCGCATCGCCCAGACCGAGGGCTCCGGCTCGCGCACGCTCGGGTTGCCGGTCAACGGTCCGCCGATCGGCGTATTCAGCCTGTTCCGTCTGCCGCTGGTCGCCGTGCGCCCGCACGACCTCCTGTTCGTGTACGAGTCGGACGGGCGCGTCGCGGGCCTCGTCCGAGTCGAGCGCGACACGTGGCGCGACGACTGGACGATCGTCGAGCTCGACGCGATCGGGGCACCCAGCGCCGATCGCCGCTCGGGGCCGGGCGAGATCCGGTTCCGGCTCGTCCAGCAGATCCTCCGCGAGGGGCAGAAGCGCGGCGCCGCACGCTTCCACGTCGCCTGTGCCGACGCGGACGACAACGTCGAGCTGTTCATGCAGGCCGGCTTCGTCCGCTACGGCGAGGAGCGTGTGCTGTATCGCCCGCCGGACCAGCAGCTGCCCGAGGCGTGGACCGAGAAGGCGGCCAGCGACGCTGGCATCCGCCGGGCGCGGCCGATCGATGCCAACACGCTGATGCAGCTCTACGCCGCCGTCACGCCCGCGCCGGTGCAGCGCCTCGAGGCGTTCCGGATCCCTGACTGGGAGCGCCAGGGCTCCAACTGGCGGGTGCCGCGGAGCTCGCTCGCCCCGATCCTGCGCTTTGCCGACCTCGATGCCTATGTCCTCGAATCCGGCGATGGCCCGAAGGTCGACGGATTCATCCAGATCGGGGTCGCGCGCGAGGATCAGCCGCACTACCTGCGGCTCATCGGCCGGCCCGAGATCGACCTCGCACCGCTCATCGCGTTCGGGCTCGGCGAGATTTCCGCGGAGACGTCGAGGATCGGCGCGCGCCACCCGAATCACGGGGTTCTCGCGCCCGTGCGAACCTACGAGGCACCGGCTGATCGACGCCTCGAGGAGGCCGGTTTCGCCGAGATCGCTACCGTCACGCTGCTGCTCAAGGAGACGCTCGTCCGGGTCGCCGAGTCGAGCCTCGTGCCGGCTGCAGTCCGCCACCTGGAGGTCACTCGTGGCTCCTGAGTCCGAGCGCTCCGAGCTCGCCGCCGGCACCACCGACGCACCCGTCGAGGGCGACGCGCCGGGTTGGCCCGCGCCCGAACCGCTCGCGACGATGGACGACCTCGACGTCCTCCTCGCGGCCCTGCCGCCCGAGATCGTCGGCGCAATCGGCGAGCTGCCCGATCGTGAAGGGCTGATCGAGGTCGTCATGGACCTCGGCCGCCGGCCGGAGGCCCGCTACCCGGACTCGGAGGTGGAGCTGCTCGAGCGCGAGATCAGCGAGGCGGACATCGGGTACGTGGTCGACCACATCGGGACGTTCGGCGACGACAACCGGGCCGGCATCGAGCGGACGCTCCACCGCATCTCGGCCATCCGCAACCGCAACGGCAAGATCGTCGGGCTGACGTGCCGCATCGGGCGCGCGGTGTACGGGACGATCGAGATCATCGCGGACTTCGTCGAGACGGGGAAGTCGCTGCTGATCATGGGCCGGCCGGGCATCGGCAAGACGACCATGCTGCGCGAGGCCGCGCGGGTCCTCGCCGACGACCTCGACAAGCGGGTCGTCGTGGTCGACACGTCGAACGAGATCGCCGGCGACGGCGACATCCCGCACCCGGCCATCGGCAAGGCCCGGCGCATGCAGGTGCGCACGCCGTCGCTCCAGCACGAGGTGATGATCGAGGCGGTCGAGAACCACATGCCCCAGGTCATCGTCATCGACGAGATCGGGACGGAGCTCGAGGCCCACGCGGCGCGCACGATCGCCGAGCGCGGCGTCCAGCTCATCGGCACCGCCCACGGCAACACGCTCGACAACCTGATGCTCAACCCGACCCTGTCCGACCTGATCGGCGGCATCCAGAGCGTGACCCTCGGTGACGAGGAGGCGCGCCGGCGGCGCACGCAGAAGAGCGTCCTCGAGCGCAAGGCGCCGCCGACGTTCGATGTCGTCATCGAGATCCAGGATCGTGAGCGCGTGCTGGTCCACGGCGACGTGGCGGACACCGTCGATGCGCTGCTCCGCGGCGATCCGGTTGCGCCGGAGCTGCGCTGGCGCGACGAGGAGGGCGTCCACCGCTCGCAGTCGCGGCCGCGCCCGTCGCCGCGGGAACAGCTCATGCCGGACCGCTTCTCCGGGCTCATCGGGCCGGGCGGCGGTGGCTGGCGGACGGAGCCGGGCTGGCGCGGTGACGCCGGGTTCCGTGGCGGTGGCACGTTCGTGCCCGGCGGCGAGCGTGGTGGGCCACGGTCCACGTTTCGGCCCGGAGCCTCCGGGTCCTGGCGTCCCGGGCGATCGACGCCCGGCTCGCTGAGCGCTGCCGTCCCGGGGCCGGCCTCGGGCGCGAGGGTCGAAGCCCCCTTCGTTGCGGGTGAGATCGCGGATCGCGGGCCGCTGGAGCGCGGCACGCCGCCGGCTCCGGAGCCGCGGGCGCGCGACGCGCGGGAGCTGTCCCGCCAACGCGAGTGGCGCGAGTCGGCCTCGAAGGCGATCGATGCGCTGAAGGCGGAAGAGGGCACGGGGCCGGTCAACGTTGCAGACCTCGACGCGGACGACGAGGCCCTGATGGATCGCGCGGTCGATGCCGAGGTGGCCGAGGCCGGACCGGCGATCCACATCCCGGACGCGGGCTCGCTGCCCACGCTCCGGGTGCTGCCGCAGGGCATCAGCCGCAAGCGCCTCGAGCAGGCGATCCGCGAGCTGCAGCTGCCGGTGATCATCGCCCGCGACGTCGACGAGGCCGACGTGGTCATGACCATCCGCAGCGAGTACAAGCAGAAGACGCCGATGGTCCGCGAAGCCGAGGAGCGGGCCATGCCGATCTACGTCCTCAAGACGAACACTATCCCGCAGATGCAGTCGTCGCTGACCTCGATATTCGCGCTCGAGATCGACCCGCGCGACGCCGCGCTGCGCGAGACCGAGGACGCGATCGGTGTCGTCCTCGATCGCGCGGAGGCCGTGGAGCTCTCGCCCCAGAACGCCTACATCCGCCGCCTGCAGCACCAGATGGCCGAGCGGGCGAACCTCGTCTCGCGCTCCCGCGGGCGCGAGCCGTACCGCCGCGTCCGCCTGTACCCGGATCCCGCCCGCAGCCCCTGGCGCTGACCCCGCGCTGCGACCCGCCTCAGGGTGCGGTGAGTGCGGCGCGGTCGATGAAGATCTGCTCGCCGGCGAACTGGCTGGCCTCCGGGTCCCAGGGGAACAGGATCGCGAGCTCCAGTCGCACCCTGCGACCGGTCGGCGCCAGGCCAGCGAAGGGGCCCAAGTGGGTCGCCTCGAGCACCACGGCCTCGAAGACTCCCTGCGGCCCGATCACGATGTCCGTGAGCGCGAACGCGTTGTCCGGGAACGCGGCGAAGAGCTCCGTATAGAAGGCCCGCGCGCCCGGGTGCCCCGCCCAGCGCAGGCCGGTGCCGACGATCTCGTACACGCAGTCGGGCGAGAGCGTCGCGATCAGCCCGTCGATGTCGCGCCGGTCCTCGGCGATCGAGTGGCGCTGCCACAGCCGCCTGATGCGACGGTGCGTCACCGGGTCCGCCGGCCAGCCGAGGCGCGCGCGGACGTCAGCCCGCGCCAAACTCAGAACTCCGTGACGCCCGTGAAGGTCCAGGCATCGATCCGGAGCGACGGCACGACGGCCGCGCCGAGGAAGCCCTTGATCGTCTTCCGGGAGGAGCTCACGGCGCTGACCCCGGCCAGGGCATCGAGATAGGACTGGGTGAAGCGCAGGTTCCTGACCGGCCCGACGATCTCTCCGCCCTCGACCAGGAACGTCCCGTCGCGGGTCATGCCGGTGATCATCGCCAGCTTCGGGTGGACGACGTTCGTGTAGTGAAAGCGGGTCACGAGCAGGCCGCGATCGAGGCCCCCGATGAGCTCGTCGCGCGGGGTCGCACCCGCGGACATCACGGCGTTGAGCGGGAACGGCCCCCACGGATTCGGGGCGGGCAGGCCGTGGCCGGTCGATCTCCGGCCGGCTCGGGCCGCCGTCTGGGAGTCGTATACGACCTCGCGGCAGACGCCGGCCTCGACGAGCGGGACGCGCTGCTTGGCGACGCCCTCGTAGTCGAAGGCCATCGGGAGCCCTTCGCGATCGCCGCCGTCGTCGATGACCGTGACGAGGTCCGAGCCGATCCGCCGGCCCGGCTCCACGAACGACCGGCCCTCCTGTACCGCGAGCGCCGAGAAGCCCAGGTAGCCGAGCATGTCCGTGATGTCGACGACGGCGTACTCCTCGAGCACGACCGGGTAGTCGCCCGGCTCCACGACGACCGCGCGATCGCCGGCGCGGGCCTTCGCGGCCGCCTCTCGCCCGATCGCCGCCGCATCGATCGTCGTCGCGTCCATGCTCACGCCCTCGGCGTAGCCGGTGCCGCCATCGGGCGACATGTGCACGGTAAGCAGCTGGGCGGAGGTTCGGTTCTCCGCGGCGCGGATTCCCGCCGAGTTCGCGACCGCGACGGCCTCGGCGTCGGTCGAGAACGAGCCGAACGCAGTGACACCGACCGCGTCCGCGGCTGCGATGACCGCGCGCACGCCCTCGGCGCGAAACTCCGGGGTCGCCTCGGCAGAGCCGTCCGACCAGGCCGAGATCGTGGCCCGTGTCGCGCCGTTGGCGGGCGCCGACAGGCCTGCCCAGTCGTCGAGCTCCTCGCAGCTTCGGGCGATCGCAGCGGCCCGGTTCACGAGCGAGCGCAGGCCCTCCGTATCGACCTTGCCGGTCGATACCACGGCGATGCGCTTGCCCACCACGTAGCGCAGGTTGACGGTCAGGGAGTGCTCGACGACGTTCTGGTGGATCTCGCTGTTGGCGAACCGGGTGAGTGCCGAGTCGCCGGCCATCACCAGCACCTCGGCCTCCGTGGCGCCGATCCGGACGGCGCGCCCGAGCACCTCCTCGGCGAGTGCCAGAGCAGACTCGGGATCGCGGGCGTTGACGCTCCGCGCGAGCTCGCTCGCGGCGACCGCGCTCCCGCCGCCCGGGGTCGGGGGAACACCGGGGCTCGCCAGCCTGTTCGCGCGGCTCACCATTTGCCGACTCCCACCTGGACGTTCCGGAAGCGCGCGCCCGGCACCCCGTGGCCGACGCGCGCCGTCTGCGACGGCTCGCCCTTGCCGCAGTTCGGCGTCCCGAGCATCACGAAGCTGCGCTCGTCACCCACCGCATCGCAGGATCGCCAGAACTCGTAGGTGATGCCGGTGTACGTCGCGTTCTTGTACAGCTTGCCCTTCTTGCCGCCCTTGATCTCCCACGCGATCTCCGTCGCGAACTGGAAGTTCAGGCGCCGATCGTCGATCGACCAGCTGCGATTGTTCGCGAGGTACAGGCCGTCATCCGTGGCGGCGACGATCTCGTCGAGGGACATGCCCGGGACCGGCAGCATGCTGACGTTGGTCATGCGGATCAATGGGATCCGGTTCCAGCCGTCGGCGCGCATGCCACCGCTGGAGCGGAGACCGACTCGCGGCGCCGTCTCGCGGCTCGACTGGTAGCCCACGAATCGCCCGTTCTGCACAAGCGGCACGGCCTGTGCCTCGACGCCCTCGTCGTCCCAACCGAAGGTGCCGAGCCCGCCCGCCGCGGTCGCATCGGCGACGATCGTCACGAGATCCGAGCCGTACTGGAAGCCCTCCTCGAGCTTGTCAGGGGTGAGGAAGCTCGTGCCGGCATACGACGCCTCCGTCCCGAACACGCGGTCCAGCTCGGTCGGGTGGCCGCAGCTCTCGTGGAGCTGCAGGTAGAGCATCGACGGGTCGAGGACGATCGTTCGCCGACCCGGGGGGAGCTGCGGCGCGGACAGGAGCGCCACCGCCTGCTCGGCGTACTGCTCCGCGTGCCCCGCCAGGTCGAGGCCGCGGATGTACTCATAGCCGGCGGCCTGGTAGCCACCGCCTGCGTCCGGGTAGCTGCGCCGCTGGTGCTCGTCGCCCTCGATCGCGTTGGCTTCGACCGCCGTGCCAACCTGGGTGAGCACCTGCTCCGTGAAGCTGCCGTCGGTCGCGGCAAACGTCTTCCACTCGCGGTGCCCGGTATAGATCGACTCGGTGAAGGCGACGCCCTTGACGGCGCCGGCCGCGCGGTCGGCCGCGACGAGGTCGGAGATCTTGGTCTCAAGTGGGATCTTGAACGGGTCCTCGACGATCGGCGTCTCGTAGGTCCCCGTGGCGGGAGGTCGCCCGTCGAGCTCGACCGGCCGCCGGAGCGCCGTCGCCGACGCCTTGGCAACTCGGACCGCCAGCGCACCGACACGGTCGGCCTCCGCCAGGTCGAGGGTGTCACTCGCAGCGAAGCCCCACGCCCCATCGACGAGCACGCGGACGCCGAACCCGTCGGTCTCGCCGAGGGCCACGCCCTCCACGCGGCCGCTCTTGACCGCGATCGATTCGTCTCGCCTGCGGATGACGCGAACGTCCGCGTAGGTCGCGCCGAGCTGCGCGGCGGTGTCCAGGGCACGTTCGGTCAGGTCACGCATGATCGGGGCGGGAGCGTAGCAAAGCGCGCCGGGGGCGATGCCTACACTCGCGCCGTGGCGGGACGGTTCATCACGCTCGAGGGCCCCGAGGGCGCTGGCAAGACGCTCCAGGCGCGGCGTCTCGTGGACGCGCTGGGTGCTCGCGGCCACCGAGCGCGGCTCACTCGCGAACCGGGCGGGACGGCGCTCGGGGAGCAGATCCGGTCGATCGTGCTCGCGCGCGCGACGGACGGCGCCGCCGGCATCGAGGCGCGGGCCGACGCCCTGCTCTTCAACGCGGCGCGCGCCCAGCTCGTCGCCGAGGTGATCCGCCCGGCACTTGCTTCCGGCGAGGTCCTCGTGTGCGCGCGATACGCCGATTCGACGCTCGCCTACCAGGGCTTCGGCGCGGGCCTCCCCCTGGCGGAGCTGCGGGCGGTCGCGGATCTGGCCACCGCCGGACTCACGCCGGATCTGACCATCCTGCTCGACGTCTCGCCCGAGGTCGGCCTGCGGCGCAAGGCCGAGGAGTCCCGCAACCGGTTCGAAGCCGCGTTCGATCTGGACTTCCATCGAAGGGTCCGGTCCGGCTTCCTGGAGCTCGCGGGCGCCGAGCCCGGGCGCTGGCGCGTGCTGGACGCGGAGCGGGACGCCGACGCGGTTTTCGACGAGGTGCTGGAGGCGGCCCAGGCGATCCTCTAGAGCACCTGGGTCAGCGCCTGCCCGGTCAGGACCACGCCGAGCACCACGACGAGGCTTGCCGTCACGAGCTGGATGGGGAGCGTGACGCGGCGGAGCCTGTCGACTGCGGTCTGGCCTTCGCCCAAACGGCGCTCGGCGAATCGGCGGGCATGGACGAGCAGTAGGCCGATCCCGGCGAGGACCACCGCCATGCCCAGCCCGAACCCGACGACGAGCACCAGGCCGTAGGCCACCCGGCCGGCCGCGATCGAGCCGAGGAGGAGGATCAGCGCCGAAGCGGACGGGACGAGCCCGCCGGACAGGCCGAGCGCGAGCAGCCCGCGCCACGAGATCGAGTCGCCGGGCTCCGGGGCGTGACTGTGCGGATGCGGGTGCCCGTGTTCGTCGGCATGGGGGTGGGGCGCGTCCGGGTGATCGTGTCCGTGCGCGTGCGGATGCTCGTGCTGGTGCTCGTGGCCGTGGCCCTTCCCCCCGGCCCGCAGCGCGACGCGGAGGCGGGACCACAGCAGTGACCCGCCGATGAGGATGACGAGGCCGCCCGATGCCACGCCCAGGACGGGGTACAGGCGCTCGGGCGGCAGGACGCTCGATGCGGCGAGCGTGATGCCCGCGAGAACGAGCACGCCGAGCGTGTGCGACACCGTCACCGCGAGCCCGAGGCCGATAGCCTGGCGGCTCGAGCCGCGGCCGCCGACGAGGTACGCGGCCATGATCGTCTTACCGTGGCCTGGCGAGACGGCATGCACGATGCCCAGGCCGAATGCGATCGCGAGAGAGACGAGGATCGCGACGGGCGTGAGGTCCTGGACATCGACGAGCGCTGCGAGATCCTGCCCGACGCCGCCCGGAACGGCCCCGATCGCTGCGGTCGTCCCCGTGTCCGGCGTCGCGCGCGTGGCGAGGGACGTGGCGTCCGGCGCGGTCCACGGCGCGAGCGCCGGGCCGCCCGGAGCGATCTCGGCCGAGACCGAGCGCGTGTCCAGCGGCTGCTTCAGGAGATCTGTCGGGTAGCTCGTGAGGCGGTCGGAGACGCCCGCGGGGTCGACGGAACCGGCGGCCTGGCCGGTGACGGTCACGCGGTCGCCGAGCACCACGATCTCGCGCCAGCCGATGCGCTCGGCGAACGAGCGGTCCTCGAACGCGAGCGACCCGGTGGCCGTGAGCGGCGCCGGGATCGAGGCCCCGTACTCGCACACGAGGCGCATCGTCGAGAGCCCACCCGCGCCGGGCGGAAATGCGATGCCCGCCGCCGCGACCGCCGGCACGACCGCCGCGCCGTTCACGGTGAGGCTGAGGTCGCCGGCGAGCGCCTCGCACGCCGCCGCCGGCTGGCCGTCCAGCTCGGCCGGCGAGAGCGTCCCGTCGCCGTTCGCGTCGAGCCGCTGGCGTTCCTGGAACGCGGGGATCTCCGCGCGGTCGATGACGACGTCGAGCGAGACCCGATCCGGTGCCACGCGTACGGCGGCGAAGTGATTGATCGTGAAGTTGCCGAGCGGATGCGCCAGGGTCACGGCGGGCGCGGCGACCGTGGCGAGGAAGGCCACGATTCCGGCGAGCGACGCCAGGCGCCGCCGGCGGGCGCCGCCGCGGAACCGATCGCGGCGCGCCCCGGCCGGCGTGGTGCATTCGATCATCGGAGTGCGTCCAGGTCCGCCCGGGCGCGGGCTGCAGAGAACGGATCGAGCGCGCCTGGGATCGCCAGGGATTGCTGGAGCAAATGGCCCGCCCGGGTCGTGTCGCCCAGCGCTCGGGCGATCTCGCCCGCGTGGTACAGCAGCGTCGCGTCTCGGGTTCCGAGCGAGAGCGCCTTCGCCATCGCGGCATCCGCGTCGGCCGCTCGGCCGTTGGCCAGCAGGGCCCACGCCTCCGCGTCGTAGCCATAGATGTCGTGCCGCTCGGCGAGCTCCTTCTCGGCGAGCGAGAGCGCGGTCGCGAGGTCGCGGCCGTGGTTGACGTCGAACAGGACGAGCTGGCGGTTGAAGACCAGCCCGCTCGAGCCCTGGAGCTGTGCGATCGCGAGCACCGTGTCGTACTGCTCCCGCGCGCCGCGGTCGTCGCCACGCATCGCCAAGAGGTCGCCCAGTGCCGTGAGCGCGTCGGGCTGGGGTGCGACGGCGATTGCGGCGCGGTAGCCGTCGATCGCGGCGTCCATGTCGCCGAGGGCCGCGGCTGCGCGTGCCCTGCCCGCGAGCGCGAGGTAGCTGCCGGGCCATGCGTCCAGCGCCCGATCGAACCAGCCCGCGGCCGCGGCGGGGGCACCGGCGGCGAGGTTCATCGTGCCCGCGACGTAGGCGTACCAGCTCAGGGTTGGGCCATTGACCCCCGTGCCGGCCGCTGCGGCGTGGGCCGCCTCTGCGTCGCGGACGGCGGTCATGGGGTCGCCTTGCAGGAATGCCACCCGTGCGAGGCGGGCCGTGACCGAGGGCCCAGGAGCGAGTGCCTGGATGCGGTCGTACATGCCGACCGCACCGTCCACGTCGCCGAGCTCGAGGTCGGCATCGCCGATGATCGCGAAGATGGCGGGCTGGTCGGGGGCGGTGCGATCCAGCGACTGCGCCTCACTGAGCGCGCGCCCGAAGTCATGGGTCGCGAGCGCGAGGCGGGCATGGAGGGCGAGGACATCGACCTGCTTCGGCTCGATGGCGAGCGAGCGATCGGCCGCATCGTTGGCGCGGGTGTAGTCGCTCACGTCGCCGCTGAGCCTGGCCCGTGCCTCGTACAGGAGTCCGAGATTGGCGGCAGACAGGAAGTCCCTGTCGTTGGTCGCGATGTTGTGCGTCCAGGCAGTGATCGAGTGGTCGATCTTCGCGAGTGTGTTCGGAGCGCTCGTGATCGGAGCCTCGGGCGGGGTCACTGGACCGCTGACGGTCACGGGCGCGGCCGGTGGCTTGATCGGTGCTGCAACTCGGATGAGGGTCGTCGCCTGGCTTGCCGCGACGATCGCTAGCGACGCCACGAGCAGCGCGAGGGCCCTGGGGCGCCGGACTCGGGGCAGGCTGAGGGCGGTCACGTCGATGAGCTCCGCTTCAAAGTGAGGGACCGGGTCAGGCAGAGATCGGGAGCGCCGCCCGAGGCGACGCTCCCGATGACGCCTTGCTCAGTGCGGAACACCGAGGTACGGGAATGAGGTCAGGTAGTCGTCGTGCGCGGGCACGCCGTCGCTGGTCACGCAGCCGTTCGTCGTGATGCCGAGCTCGGCATCGATGACATCGTCGGCGAGCGCGCGGCCGTTCAGTGCCTCGCCATTTGCCGGCGTCGTGACGTTGTACGTGATGACATCCGGCAGGAGGATCCCGGCGAGGAACGCAGCGGTCGCCCCGTCGTAGTCCGTGCACCCGAACGCGACGTCCGTGCCGAGCTTGTGGTTGATGTTCGTCAGCGTCGCGATGACGTTGGTGCGGAACAGGCCGTCGAACGCAGTCGCCTGCTGGGACGGCGGGGTTGTGTTGAACCGGTTCTTGGTCTGGCCCGCGTTGGCGTCGACCAGCTTGGTGTTGAACACGGTGTTGATCGCGGGGCGACCCATCTGGTCGGCCGCCGTCCAGGACGAGCCATTCCAGAAGGAGGTCGTGCCCCAGACACCGATATTCGTTGCGCCGATCGAGTCATCCGGCACCTCGATCACGACCGCGTTCGTGTTCAGCGGCGTGAAGAAGTCGGATGCGTTCCCATCGATCACCTTCAGGTTGTCGGAGCCGATCTTGAAGAGCGTCCCGATGAACCCTGTGAGGTCGAAGAAGAACGGGTCGCTCCGGACACCGGCGAAGACCCTCGCGCCATCCCTGGCGGTTCCGATGCCGGACCCGCTGGTCCAGCCGGAGCCGATCTTCACGCCCATTGCGTAGCTCCGGGCGTTCGCGCCGGTGTAGCGGGTCACGGTGTACGACTGGGCCCCTGCGCCGTTCGGATCGCTGAAGCGCCAGACATAGGCGAGGTCCTGCTTTGCGTCGCCGTTGCGATCGACGTTGATCGCGTAGCGGACGTTGTGGCCGAACATCGTCTCGAAGAGGTTGATCGCCGGGTTCGTTGTCATCGCGAACACGGTCCGCGAGGCGTTGCTGCCCTGGAACACGTAGACGTCGTTGATGTCACGATCGCCGTGGTCCGAGTGCGGGGCAAAATCGCCTGCGGCGTTGGTCAGACCGCCGAGCGCCGGCGCGTCGAGGTGGTCGGCGCCCGTGACGAGCAGCGGGGCGCCACCCAGCGCCAGGGTGAGAGCGGCGGCTGCAACCAGCGCGCCGTTCCGAAGTGATGGCCGTTGCATGTTCGAATTCCCCTCCAAGGCAAACCGCTCCCCACCACCGGACCGACGCGTCACGGATCCGGAGTTCGGGTCGAGGTTTGGTGTCCATCGGACGGGGCGTGTGCCGCCCGTCCTCGCTCGTGTTACGCGGCCCGGTAGCGGCCGGATCAATCGCGCCCGAATTGGCCTCTGCATCGGCGTGCGGCGGTCCGGTGGTGTCGTCGCCCTCGGTACACTCCCGACCGTGATGCGCGAGAGGGGACGGTCCGGAGCGCAGATTGAACCGTTGACCGCCCTGCTGCGAAGTACCCGGTGAGCGATCCCGAGATCGCGTCCCGCGGCGCCGCCGGGTCCGATGCAGACCGGACCGATCGGGCCTGGATGGACCGCCTTGCGGGCGGCGATCTCGGGGCGCTCGATCGTTTGTATGAGCAGTACGGAGCAATGGCCTTTTCAATTGCGTACCGCATCACCGGGGACCGGTCGGCTGCCGAAGACGTCGTCCAGGACGCGTTCCTGGGCGCGTGGCGGAACGCCGGCCGGTATGCCGACGTGCGCGGCTCGGTCCGTACCTGGCTCCTCTCGATCGTCCACCACCGGGCGATCGATGCGATCCGGCGGCGACGCCCGACCGTCGAGCTCCCTGATTCGGAGGGCGGTCTCCCGGATTCGCTGACCCTGCCCGATGCCTGGGGCGAGGTCGAGCTCCGGCTCGATCGCGCGGCCGTGCAGATCGCACTGACCCAGATCTCCGAGGTCCAGCGCGAAGCCATCGAGCTCGCCTACTTCGGCGGGCTCACCCAGACCGAGATTGCGGAACGAACCGGCGTCCCC
>Ga0070708_100002686_pt1 | contig 13785 bp, 12 predicted proteins | sample KBSK5503metaG_FD_65469 | JGI IMG/M metagenome (GOLD analysis project Ga0070708, IMG submission 65469) | Corn, switchgrass and miscanthus rhizosphere microbial communities from Kellogg Biological Station, Michigan, USA - KBS K5-50-3 metaG | ecosystem: Host-associated > Plants > Roots >...
AAACCACGTCGCCGGCGGGCGGGGCGGGTATCGAACAGCGGTCCGATGCTACGCCGGACCGGCGTGCCGTGTGCCCGGCGCGCCAGCGGCACCATCACAACCACGTTGCAGTGCTCCGACGATCCGACTCGCGGAGCCGCACGGCACCCTCGCCTATACTCCGCGGGCGATGGACGTCTCCGTTTCCCAGGCCCCCAGAAGCTCGGTTGCGCTGCGCATCGAGCTGCCGCCCGAGCGTCTCGACGCGGCGATCGCGGAGGCCGTCCGCCACCTCTCCCAACGAACGAAGATCCCCGGCTTTCGCCCGGGGAAGGCGCCCCGGGGCGTCATCGAGGTCGCCCTCGGCAAGGACGCGGTCCTCGAGGAGGCGATGGACCACGTCGTCCAGCGGGCGTACCGAGAGGCCCTCATCCAGCACGACATCCTGCCGCTGACGAACGCCGACGTGAACGTCGAGCAGGGGATCGAGGGCAAGGCCGTCATCTTCACCGCGACCGTCCAGGTCCGCCCGGAGGTCGCGCTCGGGGACTACCGCGGCTTCAACTTCAAGCCCGAGATCGACGCGATCGGGAACGCCGAGGTGGACAAGGTCGTCGAGGAGCTTCGTGACCAGAACGCGACCCTCGCCGTGGCGGACCGGGGAGCGAAGGCCGGCGATTACGCGGTCATCGGCTACGTCGGGACCCGCGACGGGGTGCCGTTCGAGGGCGGGTCCGCGAACCGGATGCCGCTCATCCTCGGCGAGGAGCGCCTGATCCCGGGCTTCGAGGACCACCTGATGGGCCTGAAGCCGGGCGAGAGCCGGGGCTTCGACATCACCTTCCCGGCCGACTACGGCGAGGCCAGCCTCGCGGGTCAGGTCGCCCATTTCGAGGTCGAGCTCAAGGAGCTCCGCGAGAAGATCCTCCCGGCCGCGGACGACGCGTTCGCCCAATCGATGGGCGACTTTGCCGACATGGACGTCCTCCGCGAGAACATCCGGGCTCGCCTCGGGCGGAACGCCCTCGATCGGGCCCGCCACGCGTTCGCCGACCAGATCATCGAGTACGCCTCGGCCAACGCCACCCTCGAGCTGCCGGACATCCTGATCGACCAGGAGGTCGAGGTCATGCACGACGAGTTCCGCTCGTCGCTCGGCCGCCAGGGGATCACCGAGGAGGCGTACCTGAAGGTCGTCGAGAAGACCGAACAGGACATGCACGCCGAGTTCCGCCCGAATGCCGAGAAGCGGGTCCGGGTCCTGCTCGTCCTGTCGAAGGTCGCCGAGGCCGAGGGGATCTCGATCTCGGATGCGGCCGTCGAGGCGGAGGTCCGCCGCGCCCGGGAGCGCTACGCCAAGGATCGCAAGACGGTCGCGTACTTCGAATCGGAACGCGGCCGGAGCTTCATCCGGAGCACGCTCCGCCGGAGCCGGGTCGTCGAGAAGCTCGTCGACGAATGGCTCGCGGCCCACCCCGAGCATCCGCCGCTGCCGCACCTCGAGGACGACGAGCCCGACGCGGTCGAGGCCGCGACGGCCGAATCGAACGCCGCCATCGACGCGACGGATCCTGGAACCACGATCGAATCGACCCCGGCGGACGCGTCCGTCGCGGCGAGCCGCTGACCCACCGCCGCCAGATCATTCAGAGGAGAACCCCCGACATGCTCGTGCCGATGGTGATCGAGTCCTCCAGCCGTGGAGAGCGCGCCTACGACATCTACTCCCGGCTGCTGAAGGAGCGGATCATCTTCCTCGGCGACCAGATCGAGGACCATCTCGCCAACCTGATCATTGCCCAGCTCCTGTTCCTCGAGTCCGAGGATCCCGAGAAGGACATCAGCCTCTACATCAACTCGCCGGGCGGCGTCGTGACCGCCGGGCTGGCGATCTACGACACGATGCAGTACCTCCGGGCCCCGGTCAGCACGATCTGCATCGGGCAGGCTGCGTCCATGGCATCGGTGCTCCTCGCGGCCGGGACCAAGGGCAAGCGCTACGCACTGCCGCACAGCCGGGTGATGATCCACCAGGGCTCGGGCGGGTTCCGCGGCAACGCGCCGGACGCGGTCATCCAGATGAAGGAGTGGGAGCTCCTCGTCCAGATGAACAACGAGATCCTCGCCCTCCACACGGGCCAGCCGGTCGAGAAGGTCGCCCACGACACGGATCGCGACCGGTTCATGTCGCCCGAGGAGGCAAAGGACTATGGCATCATCGATGCGGTCTACTCGGTGCCGGGGGCCTCGCTGATCGCGCAGGCGCACGATCTCGGGCTCACGGGCGGCGAGGGCGCGAGCGTCGCGGGGCCCGCCAGTGGGGCGGAGCCGGCGCCGCCCGAGCCGAAGAAGACGAAGGGCTGATCGGCCGGGGCCGACCAGGAAGCGCAGGCGGGAGCACGTGAGCACGACGACCGGCAGCAAGGGCACCAAGGTCCCGTATCGCTGCTCGTTCTGTGGCAAGAGCCAGGAGCAGGTCCGCAAGCTCATCGCCGGCCAGGGCGTCTACATCTGCGACGAGTGCATCAACCTCTGCCAGGAGATCATCGAGGAGGAGATGCTCGAGCAGCCGAAGACCCGGCCGCAGGCTGCCAAGCTCCCGAACCCGCGCCAGATCAAGTACGCGCTCGACTCGTACGTCATCAGCCAGGACAAGGCCAAGAAGGTCCTCTCGGTCGCGGTCTACAACCATTACAAGCGGGTCAACGCCGGCCACGCCGTGGACGAGGTCGAGCTCCAGAAGTCGAACGTCCTGCTCGTCGGACCGACCGGCTCGGGCAAGACCCTCCTGGCCCAGACCCTTGCCCGCGTGCTGGACGTCCCGTTCTGCATCGCCGACGCGACGTCGCTGACCGAGGCCGGCTACGTCGGCGAGGACGTCGAGAACATCCTCCTCCGGCTGATCCAGGCGGCGGACTTCGACGTCGCCCGCGCCCAGCGCGGGATCATCTACATCGACGAGATCGACAAGATCGCCCGCAAGGCCGACAACCCCTCCATCACCCGCGACGTCTCGGGCGAAGGGGTCCAGCAGGCGCTCCTCAAGATCCTCGAGGGGACGGTCGCGAACGTGCCGCCCCAGGGCGGCCGGAAACATCCCCACCAGGACTTCATCCAGATCGACACGACGAACGTACTCTTCATCTGCGGCGGGGCGTTCGACGGGCTCGAGCGGATCGTCGAGGAGCGGGTCGGCAAGCGATCGATCGGCTTCGGATCGGACTCATTGACGAGCGCGATCGACCGGAGCCGGATGCTCGAGAAGCTCATGCCCGAGGATCTCCTGAAGTTCGGCCTGATCCCCGAGTTCGTCGGCCGGCTGCCGGTGATCGTGACGCTCTCGGCCCTGACCGCCGCCGATCTCGTGCGGGTCCTCACCGAGCCGAAGAATGCCGTCGCCCGCCAGTTCCAGAAGTTCCTCTCGCTGGACAAGGTCGAGCTCGTCTTCACGCCGGCGGCGCTGCAGGCCGCGGCGGACGTCGCCCTCGATCGGAAGACCGGCGCCCGGGCCCTGCGCTCGATCGTCGAGGAGGCCCTCCTCGAGGTCATGTATGACATCCCGGAGCGGGCCGACGTCCGGAAATGCATCATCACCGAGGAGACGATCCGGCACGGCCGGCTGCCGCTCCTCCTGACGAAGACGGACCTCGACAAGGGCGTCGACGAGACGAACTACCAGGACTGGCTCGCCGAGCAGGGTGCCAGCGCGTAGGTCGGTGGTCGGGATGCTAGACTCCCCGCCTCACGGCGAGGACCGGGAAGAGTAGGGCCGAGTCGGCCACAGAGCGAGCGCGGGATGGTGGGAGCCGCGCCGGCACGACGGATCCGAAGGTCGCTCGCGAGCCGCGCGGTTGGCGCCCGATAGCCCGCCCCGAGGGAGCCGGAACCGGTCCGACGCGATGAGCGCGGGGCCCCGGCGCCGAACCAGCAGGTGGTACCACGACCCCGTTCGTCCGCTGGACGAGCGGGTCGTTCCGTTTCCGGGAGGATCCCGATCGTGACCGAGATGCGCGAGCTGCCAAAGGCGTACGTGCCGGCCGACTTCGAGTCGGACGTCTACGCGCGCTGGCTTGCGGCCGACGTCTTCGCCCCGGACGGGGCCGGCTCGACCGCCGATCCCGCGATGCCACCGTTCGTGATCATCCAGCCGCCGCCGAACATCACCGGCTCGCTCCACCTCGGCCACGCCCAGCGTACGGCGGTAGAGGACCTGCTCGTCCGCCATGCCCGGATGCAGGGCCGGCCGACCCTGTTCCTGCCGGGCCTCGACCACGCGTCGATCGCCGCCCAGTACGTCCTCGACAAGATCCTGGCCGCCGAGGGCGAGAGCCGCGCGTCCCTCGGCCGGGACCGCTACCTCGAGCGGATGTGGCAGTTCATCAACGCGACCCGCGAGGTGATGCTCGGCCAGCAGCGCCGGCTCGGGGCGTCCACGGACTGGGGCCGGCTCCGGTTCACGATGGACGAAGGCTCGGCCAAGGCGGTCCGCGTGGCCTTCACACGCCTCTACCGCGACGGGCTGGCGTACCGGACCGAGGCGCTGGTCAACTGGTGTCCCGGCTGCGGGACGAGCGTGTCCGACCTCGAGACGATCCCGACGCCCGAGACTGGCACCCTCTGGACGATTCGCTACCACCTCGTCGATCCGACGACCGGCCAGCCGGACCCGAACGCGACGATCAGTGTCGCGACGACCCGCCCGGAGACGATCCTCGGCGACACCGCCGTCGCGGTCCACCCGGAGGATGAGCGCTTCCGGAGCCTGGTCGGGCGGTGGGCCCGGATCCCGTTCGTCGAGCGCGACGTGCCGATCGTCGCCGACGAGGCCGTCGATCGGGCTTTCGGGACCGGTGCCGTGAAGATCACCCCGGCCCACGACCAGAACGACTACGAGCTCGGCAAGCGGCACGGCCTGCCGATGATCACGGTCCTCGACGATGCCGCGGCGATCAACGACCTGGGCGATGGCTACGTCGGCCTGGACCGGTATGCCGCCCGAACGCGGATCGTGGCCGACCTCGAGGCCCGCGGCGACCTCGTCGGCTCGGCGCCGCACGAGCTCCTCATCGGTCGCTGCCAGCGTTCCAACGACGTCATCGAGCCGCGCCTGAAGACCCAGTGGTTCGTCCGGACGAGGCCGCTCGCCGACGCGGCCCTGGCGGTGACCCGGGCGGGCGAGACACGGATCGTGCCGGACCGGTTCGAGAAGGTCTGGGAGCACTGGATGACGAACATCCGGGACTGGAACGTGTCCCGCCAGCTGTGGTGGGGCCACCGGATCCCGGCGTGGTACTGCCCCGACGGCCATGTCACGGTCAGTGACGAGCCAGGCGGACCAGCGAGCTGCGAGGTTTGCGGCCGCCCGGCGGCGGAGCTCGTCCAGGACCCGGATATCTTCGATACCTGGTTCAGCTCGGGACTGTGGCCGTTCTCGACGCTCGGCTGGCCGGACAGGACGGCGGACCTGGAGCGGTATTACCCGGGATCGGTGCTGGAGACGGGCCACGACATCCTGTTCTTCTGGGTCGCCCGGATGATGATGCTCGGCCTGCAGCTGACCGATCGCGCGCCGTTCCACACCGTGTTCCTGTCCGGGCTCGTGCGCGACGCCCAGGGCCAGCGGATGTCGAAGACGAAGGGCAACAACGTCGACCCGCTCGAGGTCATGGACGAGTCCGGCGCGGACGCGCTCCGGTTCGCCCTGATCCACGGCGCGACGCCCGGCCAGGACCAGAAGTTCGGACCGCAGAAGCTCGAGACCGGCCGGAACTTCGCGAACAAGCTCTGGAATGCGACGCGGTTCGTCCTCGGCGCGCGTCCGGCGTCGATCGAGCCGGCCGCTGCGAGCATCGCGCCGGATCACGCGGCGCTCGGGCTGTCGGAGCGGTGGATCCGATCGCGGACGGCCGCGGCCGTCTCGGCGGTCGATCGCGCGATCGCCGAATACCAGCTCGCCGAGGTGACCCGCGCCCTCCACGACGCGGTCTGGTCGGAGTTCTGCGACTGGGGTCTCGAGCTCGCCAAGATCCGGCTCGCCGATGGCTCGCTCACCGCGGCCGAACGCGAGGCCACCTGGTGGACCCTCGTCGAATCACTCGACACCTTCCTCCGCTTGCTGCACCCGGTCATGCCGTTCGTGACGGAGGCGCTGTGGGCGGCGCTGCCACATCGCCCGGACGAATCCGGGCTGCTCATCACGGCCCGCTGGCCCGTGCCCGGAGCGCGGGACGCTGCCGTCGAGCACGACGTCGCCGCCGTCCTCGAGCTCATCCGTGCCATCCGGAATGCCCGCGCCGAGGCCGGCATCGCGCCTGCCGCGTGGCTTCCGGCCGGGGTCACGGCACCGGAGGCCGACCTGCGGGTGCTGGCTCCGCTCGGCTCCGTCGTCGAGCGGCTCGCGAGGGTCCGGCCATTGACGCGGTACGCCGGGGACGCCGAGCTGCGGGCGGGCCAATCCGAAGGTCTGGCGATCGTCTCGGGGCCGTTCGAGGTCGTCCTCGGCACGGACGAGGCGACGATGGAGCGCGATCGGTCGAGGATCAGCCGGGAGCTGGCGGATGCCGAGGGATTGCTCGCGGCGACCCGCGGGCGACTCGCCAATCCGGCGTTCGTGGATCGCGCACCGGCCGCCATCGTCGCTGCGGCTCGTCAGCGCGAGGCGGAGCTGGTCGACCAGATCGGGCGGTTGCGCGAGGGCCTCGGTCGCTGATCCGGCGGGATGGGCGCGCGATCGGCCCGAGATCAGGTCGGGCCGATCCTCGCTGCTACGATACGGCCGTCACGTTGCCAATCCGGGGAGACCTCCGTGCCGCTTGAATTCCTCCGGCGTCGAGGCGGGGACCAGAAGGCCGCCGAGGCGCCAAGCCCGGTCCAGCCCTCGGCCGGCCGCGGTATGCCGTTGCCCGAAGAGGTCGTCGCGGCGGACCACCAGCTCCGCCTGACGTTCGCCGGCAAGACGAGCGAAGGCGTCCGACTCCGCGGCGGGCCGGGCGTCATGGACGAGCTCCCGGGGATGGTCGGCGACCTGGCCCTCAGCCGGATCGAGGTCGTCGAGGCCCGCGATCCCGAGCTCGGTCACGCGACGCCGTCGATCACCCGGACCGCCGAGGCCTCACAGTGGCTGCAGGCGCACGGCTCCCTGGCGCCGATCACGCGACACGCCCTGTATGTCCTCGAATCGCTCGACGCGATCGACCCGGCCTTCGACACGTTCGCCTGCGCCCTGCTCGACGGCAGCGTCGACCCGTATGGGTATCCGGACTACTCGGCGATCGTCGGCGGCGTCGCGGCCCACTGGGACGAATCGACCGGGGACCTGATCGTCCGCGGGCTCGTCGGCTGGGGCGGGCACGGGGCCCGCGGCGACACGGATCGGATCGGGGCGCGGATCCTCAGCTCCCTCCTGGGCAACATCCTCGAATCGGGCCATTCCGTCGGCCTGACCGCGGTCGATCGGCCGGTCCTCGGGTCGGGGAGCTCGGGCGTCACCTGCGGGCACTGCGGCTTCACATCCGCGCACAGTCGGGCGGTCTACTGCCCGAAGTGCGGGATGCGGCTCCTGCGCGCCTGAGCCCAGGCACCGGCCGCTCGTGCCCATCTACGACTACGCCTGCACGAACTGCGGGGTGGTGACCGAGGTCATCCACGGCATCAATGTCGAGGGACCGCGGTTCTGCCCGAGCTGCGGGGCCGAGGGCACGATGAAGAAGGGCTTCAGCAGCCCGGCGGTCCATTTCAAGGGCTCCGGCTGGGCCAAGAAGGATCGCGCCTCGAGCTCCTCACGGCGGACGCGCGCGGGCACGGCATCCGAGACCCGATCCGGCTCCGAGACCGGCGGGGCGGGTTCCGACGCCGGTGATGGGCGCGACGGTGGCGGTTCGAAGGAACGCGACGGGGCTCCCACGTCCGGGAGCTCCGACGAGAGGAAGGGCTCCGGCAAGAGCTCCGACTCCACCTCGAATGGCCCAACCACTCCGACCGGCGGTGGCGCCTCCGGAGCAGACAAGACGTCTCGGCGAACCGGCTCGTCGGAGCCGACATCTCCCCGGAGCCCGGGAAAGGACTGACGATGCCCACTTCTCCAGCCGACTGGATCAGCCTGGGTGAGGCCGCGGAGATCCTCGCCGGCGCGAACGTCCGGTTCCGGGCGTCGACGATCGGCGCCTGGGCCCGGTCCGGCAAGCTCCAGAGCATCAAGCTCGGGGGTCGCCGCTTCGTCCGGCGGGGCGAGGTCCGGGCGCTCGTGACCCCGCCGCGTCGGGTCCGGGCGGAGCACCTCCAGCCGCGCCTCTTCGAAGAGCTCGGGGACTGACGCCGACGAACGGGCCGAGCTGGCTGCGCCCCTGGCAGGCGCGCGCGAGCGTCCTCGCGGCGAGCCCCGTGGTCGTGGCGGCTCGTCGCGTTCTCGACCGATACGATGCCGCCGGGGGTGGCCTCCTCGCCGGCGGTCTCGCCTACGCCGCACTCTTCGCGATGGTCCCCGGCGTCCTCCTGACGGCCGGCATCGCGGGCGCCCTCGTGCAGGATCCGACATCCAGGGCGGAGCTCGTCAGGACCATTGCCCGGGTGATGCCGCCCTTGCGGGGGTTCATCGACGTCGTCATGAGCGACGCTTCGACGGCTTCAGCACCCGTGTCGATCGTCGGCCTTGTCGCCCTGGCGTGGGGCGCCAGCCGCTTCGTCGTCGCCTTCCAGGAGGCCATCGCCCGGGTCATGGGCGCCGATCGCAAGCGAGGGCTCGTCGTGGCGAACCTGGGCGCGTTCGGCGCCGTGCTGCTCATGGTGGCGGTGCTCTTCGTCGGTACGGCGGTCGCCGGGCTCCTGGCATTCCTCGAGGCGGGCGTCGCCGTCGGTGCCGTGGCCGTCCTGGGCGATGCGCTCCATATCGTCCTCGGCCTGGCACCGTCGATTGCCGCCGTCGTCGCCGTCGCCCTCGTCTACCGATTCGTGCCGGAGACGGCCCCGCGCTGGTCGGCGCTCGGGCCACCCGCCCTCGTGATCGGGTTGACGATTGCCCTGCTGGCCCAGGCCTTCGTCTTCCTGGCGCCCCGGCTCATCGGCTCGGCCGCCCTGCTCGGAACGATCGCGACGGTCTTCGCGGCGCTGGCCTGGCTCGGCCTGACGTTCCAGGCGCTGCTCCTCGGGGCGGCCTGGGTTCGCGATCGCGGCGATCGTCTGGTTCCGGCAGGCGCAGGCCCGATCGAGCAGGCCGTCCCGCACGGGCGACCCGACGCGCGGCGTTAGGCGCGCTGCTGGGTCCCGCAGCGACGACAGAAGCGGGCGCTCGCCGACAGCGAGAGTCCGCATGACGGGCACGTGCCGACCGCCCCCGCGGCCATCGTCGAGGCGTCTGGTGTCACTGGGATGTCCGGGATTCCGGCCGATTGCGCCGCGGCTGCCGGCCGAGCGGCGGCTTGCGGCTGAGGCTGGGGAGCCGCGGGACGTGCGACGCTCGGCGCGACCGCCGCGATCGGTGGGGCCGCCGTCGGCGGTGCGACAGGCACTGGCGCGACGGGCGGTGGTGCGAAGGGTGGCACCGTCGCCGCCGGAACGAACAGATCCGGCGCCGGAGCCTCGGGCTCCGCCTGCAGCGCCGCGATTCGGAGGTCGTACGCAGCGATCTGCTCGTCGAGGCTGACACCGGGCTCGAAGGCCGGCAGCGATGCCGGTCCTCGCCTGGCTGGTCCGATCGACGACAGGGGAGTCGCCGGTTGCGTTGGCGGGGCCTCGGGCTCGGCCGATTCCAGGGCCTCTGCGAGCGCCGCGGGCTCCGCCTCGAGGTCGTCTGCGTGCGGCTCGGCCTCCTCGTCCTCCTCGGCAAGGACCTCGTCCCGTTCAGCGACCGCTTCAGGCAGAGAGATCTCCTCCGGCCACGCGGCGGGAGCCTCGGGTTCCGCCGCCACCGGCTCGGCGCCAACGACCAGGACATCGTCCAGGTCGACGAGGGCAGGTTCCGCGATCGCCTCGACGTGCTCGTGGACGTGCGCCGGCTCGCCGTGGTCGTGCAGCTCGATCGTCGGCCACGGGAGGTCGGACGGGCCGATGCCAGGGGCGGGCGCGTCGACGAGCGACGTGGCAATCGCGAACGACTCGGCCGCTTCGGTTGCATCAGCCCGCGTCTCGGCCTCGGGGAGCGGCGAGCAGCTGAGGCAGCGACCCTCGACGGCGTTCCAACAGTCCGCGCAGGTGTATTGCCGGCACGACAGGCAGAAGTTGAACGTGCGATGGAAGGCCTCGAGCTGGTGAGCGGTCGCTCCCTGCTCCGTCTCAGCCCGGGCAACGGCGAACGCCTCGTCGAGCGAGGCATCGGGCATCGCGACGAAATTGCGGATGCCGCGGCCGACGGTGCCCAACATTCCAAGGGGAGTCGTCCGGCGCGCGGCCGACTCGAACGTATAGCGCGTGCCGCAGCGCTCGCAGAACGACTCAGTGAGGATCTCGGCCATCGACTCCCCGGTTCGACCTGGCCCGGCTCTCGTCGGACCCAACTCAGACTATATCCCGCGGGCGGCGCGGCTCACCCTCCCGCTCGTACCGCCCTGCTTCGACAGGGGTACTCCGCAATGCCGGTCAGTCAAGGTCGTCAGGTCGCCTCGGGTCGTTGGATGACCGCATCGACGATCGAAGCCTGCGGGGGACGCCGAAACGGTCCTCGGGTGACCTTCGCCGGCCGTCGAGATGGCTTCAAGATGCCTGGAACGGGCATTGGATGACCGCATCGACGATCGAGGTGGGCGCCGATCGCCACTGCGGTCATTGGATGACCGTCCCGGGACCGGCCCCGGGAAGTTCCGAGGGGCCCTTCGGAGACCCTCTGGTAGGCTCCCGCCCATGCGATCGATGTCCCGGGTCGAGCGCTTCTTCGAGCGGCTCGTGGAGCGGCCAACCGCACGGCTGTTCCGGCCGCGACTGCAGGCGATCCAGGTCCTGCGGCGGATCGAACGGGCCATGGAGTCGGGCCGCGGCGAGGACCTGGAGCATAACGTCGTCCCGGATCGGTTCACCGTCCACATCAACCCGGCCGATGTCGCCGCCCTCGAGCCGCTCGACGACGTCGCGGCCGATCTCGCATCGGGCGCGCTCGCCTTCGCGAGATCGCACCAGATGGCCCTCCGCGGCCGCCCCCGCGTCGCCATCCACCCGGATCCCGACGTTCGACCCGGAGAGGTCGAGGTCGAGGGCCGGCTCTCCCGGCCGAAGGTCGGCAACGACGCCCCCGATCCGGAGACCGCCACCCGGGTCTTCAGCGTGCCCGTCGCCCGGGCCCCGGCCGCGACCCTCGAGATCCGCGAGCCGAACGGAGCCACGCGGCGAGTCGAGCTCAACGGCCGTCCGATGCGGATCGGACGGTCGACGGAGTGCGAGCTCGTGATCCGCGATACCCGGGTATCACGGCAGCACGCCCGGCTACACGCCCGCGGTGGGCTCCTCGTGCTGACCGATCTCGCGTCCACGAACGGGACCCGGGTCAACGGCCAGCGCATCACGGAGGTCGTGCTCGGTGCCGGTGATCGGATCGCGATGGGCGACAGCACCCTCCTCGTCTCCGTCCCGGAGGCGCCCGGTGGCGGCGCGGACGCCGGCGACCCAAGCTAGCGGATGGATCCGGCCCTCCTCGCGGTCTGGGTGCTGCGTCTGCTCTTCCTCGGACTCCTGTACGCGTTCCTGTGGGCGGTCGTGCGGGTCCTCCTGCGCGACCTCCGCGCCGCGGTCCGCGAGCCCGGGACGGAGCTCGGTCGGCTCGTCGTCCTGGCCTCGCCGAGTGGCGAGCCGGCCGTCGGCGTGGCCTTTGGCCTGGACGCGGTGGCGACCCTCGGCCGGGACGTCAACAACTCCATCGTGCTCGAGGACGACTTCGTCTCGGCGGCCCACGCCAGCCTGACCTTCCGCGGGCGGTCGTGGTACATCGAGGACCTCGGGTCGACGAACGGCACGTTCGTGAATGGGACCCAGGTCGAGGGGATCGCGCCGCTGTCGTTCGGGGACGAGCTGCAGATCGGTCAGATCCGCCTCCGCCTCGGCCGACCGGCATGACGGCCGGGATGCCGCCGGTTCGGCTGGGCTCGCGCGGCTGGCTCCTCCGACCCCGATTCCGCAGGCGGGAGCTCGGGCTGCTCGCGCTCGTCGCGGTGGCTATGGTCCTCGGCAGCCTCTCTCTCGGCGCGACGAATCGGCTCGCGGCGGCCCGGATCGCCGGAGATGCCGGGAAGGTGAACCTGCTCGTCCTCGCCGACGCACCGCTCCTGGCCGTTTACCTCGGCGCGTTGCTCGCGGCGCATATCGCGCTGGTCCTCGCCGGGCGGCGCACCGACCAGGTCCTCCTGCCGACGATCGGCATGCTCGGCGGGATCGGCCTGCTCCTCATGGAGCGGCTCCCGCAAACGCTGGCGGGCAGCCTCGGCGGCCTTGCCCGGACCCAGCTGGTCTGGCTCCTCATCGGGATCGCCGTGATTGCGATCCTCGCGATCGTCGTCCGGAACGACGCCTGGCTGCGCCGCTACAAGTACACCTGGGCGGCGGCCGGGGTGGGGCTGCTGCTGCTCACCTTCGTCCTCGGGCGCGACGTCAACGGGGCCCGTCTGGGCATGACGATCGGACCGTTCAGCGCCCAGCCATCCGAGCTGCTGAAGGTGCTCCTCGTGATCTTCCTGGCGGGCTACCTCTCGGAGAACCGGCCGCTGCTCGTGGAGGAATCCACGCGGATCGGGCCGTTGCGGCTGCCGCCGCTGCCATACCTCGCGCCGATGGTCGCGATGTGGGCCGTGGCGCTGGGCATCGTCGTCATCCAGCGCGACCTCGGGGCGGCCCTGCTCTTCTTCCTCGTCTTCCTGCTGCTCCTGTACATCGCCACGGCGCGGGCGGGCTACGTGATCCTCGGGGCGGCCGCCGCATTCGCCGGCGGGGCCCTCCTGTACGAGATCCTCGGCTATGTCCGGACCCGCGTCGACATCTGGCTCAACCCGTTCGCGGATGCGCAGGGAGCCGGCTTCCAGGTCGTCCAGGCACTCCACGCGTTCGCCCGCGGGGGCCTCATCGGGACCGGCCTCGGCGCGGGGTTGCCGGCGATCGGCGGGCGGCCGCCGATCCCGGCGCTCCACACCGACTTCCCGTTCGCGGCCCTCGGTGAGGAGCTGGGCCTCGTGGGCATCCTGGCGATCCTGGGCCTGTATCTCGTCCTCATCGAACGGGGCCTCCGGATCGCCGCGTCCGCCCCGGACGAGTTCCGGGCCATCCTCGCCGCGGGGCTGTCGCTCGTCATCGGCGTGCAGGCCTTCATCATCGCTGCCGGCAACCTGAAGCTGGTCCCGCTGACCGGCATCACCCTGCCGTTCATCAGCTACGGCGGCTCCTCGCTGCTGGCGAACGCCGTCGTGGTCGGGCTCCTCATCGCGCTCTCGGATCGGGGCATCGAGCACCAGGTGCCGGCGGTTCCCCGGGGACGCTTCCGACGCCTCTTCGATCGAGGTGCGGCGTGACGTCGGCGAGCGCGTCCGGGCCGGCTTCCAGTCGATCCTCGGGACGGGCCTCCGTCCCCGCGCCGGGCGTCGGGAACCGTCGCGTCGGGGTCGGGGCCGCGCTCGGCCGCGTCGGCCTGGCGCTGGCGATCGCCTTCGGGGCCCTCGCCGCCGGCGCCGGCTACTGGCAGGTCTTCCGTTCGGCCGACCTCAGCCGGGCGCCCGACGACGCGGCCGTCATCGCCGCATCGCGGCACATCCTCCGGGGCACGATCACCGACCGCGATGGCAAGCGGCTGGCGTGGAATGTCCGCGACGCGAACGGCGAGCCGTATCGGGTCTACGCGTCGCC
>Ga0070708_100002691_pt1 | contig 13776 bp, 8 predicted proteins | sample KBSK5503metaG_FD_65469 | JGI IMG/M metagenome (GOLD analysis project Ga0070708, IMG submission 65469) | Corn, switchgrass and miscanthus rhizosphere microbial communities from Kellogg Biological Station, Michigan, USA - KBS K5-50-3 metaG | ecosystem: Host-associated > Plants > Roots >...
CGCGTTCACTGGTGAACGGCTCCGGACGAGGGTGAATGAGACCAAAACTGAGACCAGGCGCTGGCCCGGGATGACTCGCGGGGGGCTGAGCGGTCAGTGCCAGCTGATGGCGACATGGAGGTGGGACAGAACAGTCACGACGAACCAGACGATCAGCCCGGCGTTGACGGCGTACAGCACGGCACCCCAGGGTGTGCTGGGCTCGGGCCAGCGCAGGGCGCGCCTGTCAGAGCGCGGCGGCTGAGGGCTGGTGTAACATGCATGCCATCGCCGGGCTTCTCGGGGGACCCCAATGCCTGGGATGGAATTCCGATTGCCGTCATAATTTCGCCGACGGCGACATCGAAGCTTGCACGTGTTCACGGCATACGTGGTATCCACGGTCCTGCGCGACTCGAGCGAGTACTTCTGGGACCGCCAGGTCGGCAATAAGCGCGGCGATGAGCACCCATCGCAGAGACTCGGCCGCCCAGTAAGCCGAGAGAGGATTCGCGCGACTGCCCGGGTGTGCGCTCCCGGTGTTCCGTGCTCTCGCCACCCACTGCGCCCACGAGTATGCAGCTCCGGGACCACTGCTACCCATGGCCTCGGGGTCAGCGACCAGATCGCGCATGAGGTCTGGCACCGTACCGGCGATGTCCAAGAGTCTGTCCAGTTGGCTCTTGTTATTGCTGTTCTGCAATTTGCGCTTGAGCCAGTCGACATCACCTGTCGAGACGTCGGGATTCGCTTCGGCTGCTGCCAGCAGCCGGGACACTCGCCGATCATGATCAGCGGGAGCCGTGTGCTGCCCATCAAACCGTTGCCGATGCCACCATTCTGCGGCGACGTGTAGCCCGACGACGTGAGCGCGCAGGTTGACGGGAGAGTCGTCGCGGTCGCTAGCGGCGAGCATCAAGCGGATCGCCTGTCCGTCCGTCTCTTGCAGTCTCAGCCAGCGGGTCAGCAGATCGCCTAGCTCCGTCTCGCCGACGCGGAACCTGCCGTCAACACTTGGCACGTAGCGTTCGTCCGACGGAGCTGGCTGATGTCGACGACGTGCGAGCAGTCTCACAGACGCCCGCTCATCACGCTCCGCGTCAATCAGTCCTTCTCGGGTGAGCCACACCTCGTCTGCCACATCGCGGCGGCCAGCTGCAAGGGTGACAAGATCCTCCACGGCGGGCAGCCAGATCTCGCGAAGGCGGGCTAGCGGGATCGGTGAGGGAAACCGCAGCTCAAGGTCGGCTTCTTCGGCAAGGGCAATCATGCGCCGGCCTGATGTGTGCGAAGGATGCAGCCGCAACGTAGCGATCACTGGGCCGTCGGCATGCTGGACGGTTCCTTGCACCTCGTCGACCGGCTCTGTAGAAGCCGAGTAACGCACATGCCCTGACCCTCCTTCCGGCCACGCCATTTGGCTCCGCAGCCCGCCTACCGCTGAAAGCTCCGTGAGCCAGTGGGTCGACACCACCATTCGGTCGAACGTAGTGGGCCCTGCACCGTCTGGCATGCCGACGAGTACGGCGTCCGCGGTCACCTCGACGAGTGGTGGTCCGCTGGCCGGACTACTAATCAACCCCAGCGTTCCATCGAGCAGAAGGAAGGGAGTCCCGTCCAGCAGGCCGATCAGCTTCGGTAGGCGCCGAGGCTGGCCAGCAAGAATGTGGTCAATGAGTTGATCGAAACCGTCGAGAGTCCTTACTGTCGTGCTGTCCGGAGGCCCGGGCTCAGCGACCTCGACCGTCGTGGGCGGAGCGGGGCCACGCAGAAGCTGCAGCCTCGCCCCGTGGCTTGGGTCGAAGCTGACGACGGCGGTGACCCGGTGATCAGGGCTTTCGGGAAGCCATACCTCTGCGAGCCCTTCAAAGTCGGTGTCGCGATCCACAAAGGAAAGCCTCGCACGCAGGGCTGCTCGACGGGCTCAGCTATGGGTACTGCGTGAAACTGCGATCATCCGCAGCAATATTGCGGCCACCTGGCCACCATGCTCGGCCGCTGGCCAGTCCCTCACACAAGTTCCACCAAGTTGGCCGGGATGGTCAGGCTCGCGAGGAGATCCTCGGTCTCATCCTTCTCCCGTGCCTCGTCTATCTGCGAGATGCGGCTCCACTTGCGGCCAAGATCCTTGAGCGAGCCGCCAGAGTGCCACCAGCGATCGTCCACAGCGAACCATCGGTCGTGCACGTCGTGAGACCGATACAGTGCAAGGTTGCGCCCGGCCCGGACGATATCTGCTGCCTCATCGACAGCGGCTCGCGGCAACCGCGCACCAACGAGCACGAGCTCGACGTCGGGCGAGGACCAGGCCAGCAGCCGGACGGTCTTTTCGGAGATGTACGGATCGATGACGACCACCCGTTGATCGGCGCGCTGGATCCGCTCAATGATCGCTGCCAGCGTGACGTCCCCGCCACCTGGAGCGATGAGCCCCGCTATGCGGGCGACGAGGTCGTCAGGATCGACCAACTCATCGGCCACCACTGCCAGGGCGGCCGCGGTGAAGGGGGCCGCCGACACGACCATCGTTCGGACGCCGGCTGCGCGGACGGCCCGCAGCAGCGGCACGAAATCTGCGTCTCCCGACACCAGCACGAGCTGCTCGACGTGGGGGAGCTCCTGCATGGCGCGTATGACCAAGGTTACGTCCACGTTGCGATCGGCGCGGACGACGTCGGCAGCAGCTGCTGTGGCGGCGCGCTCGACGCGCACGATGTCCGCAGGTGGCAGGGATGCTGCCCGGAACTTGGGACGCGCGCGGTCAGCGGGCGCGGACATGAAGACCGACATGCGGCTTGCCCGACCGAACCGCTGACGAAGATCGCCAAGAAGAGCTTCGATACGCAGGGGATGGCCCGAGCGCCCAACCCCGAGCACGTTGTCGGCGTCGACGAGGACGGTCGTACGTTCGGCCATGTGGCCAGCTTCCCAAACGCCGTCGTGAATGGGGGAGGAACCGCCGTGATCCGACCGACCCGGCAGCGACCCCGCAACGGGGCGATCACCGTGGTTCGTGCATGATCGCCGGATGCGGTCGACCGCGCCGGCGAGCGTGGCCTCTCGCGACCTCAGAGTCCTGCGTGCTCGATGCTTGCTTTGACGGCCTGCCGCCGCGATGCCGTGATCATCGTGTATCCGGCGATGGACCCAGGTCCAGCGTGTCCGAGGGTGTCCGCGGTCAGGCGTGCGTCACCGAGCTGCTCCTGCAGCAGAGTCCGTCCGGCTGTGGGAACCAGCTCACGGCGAAGTCGTCGCCAAGTGTCGTCGGCCGCAGCAGCGATATTATCCCGGGACTCGCGCATACCTGTCGGCCGGTCTGCCCGGTGCTGAGTGGTGGGTGGCTGGTAGCGCCGCGGCCCGGGCCGAGGACGCCAACGTCGAACTGAACGAAGTCGAGCGCTTCTACACGCTGCAATGGCCTGTGGGACTATGCTCAACCATGATTGCGGGTGGCCGCTGACCTGGCGCACTCGGAGGGAAGGTCGAGCGCGGCGCGGTGTCGCCGACCGCTGTCTGAGGGTCATCGCGGCCTGCCCGATGCCGACGAGCGGAGCCGCGATGTCAGCGGTGATGCTAATGCCCCGGCGGCAGCCCTGGTCGTATACTGCGGACGGCATGCTGATCGAACCCTACCCGGCGCCTGTCTCTCATGAGCTCGCAGCGTGACCAGTCACCTCCAGCCCGGTCACCGCGTGAGGCTGCCCGGTTTCGATGGCTGGGTGACAGTTACCGATGCCATCGAGACGGCGGCGGGTTGGCGAGTCTATGCCGATACCGACGACGGCGGCACAGTACGCCGGGACCTGACGTCGGAGCAAACGGGACTCCTTGAGGTCATCTCTGAGGATGGATCGGCCGACGCTGCATGCATTCTCGCCGGCTTCTGGGCCGAGTGGATGCGGGCCGCCACTGTCACCGCCTCTGCTACGGCGCTTGCCACGACTCCCCTCCGCCCGTACGCCCACCAGGACAACGCCGTGTACGGGGCAATGCTGCCGCAACCCCGACTGCGCTTTCTCCTGGCTGACGAGCCGGGGACCGGAAAGACCATCATGGCCGGCCTCTACTTGCGGGAAATGCAGCGCCTGGGACTTGTGAACCGAGCACTTGTCGTCTGTCCTGCCCACCTCGTGACCAAGTGGCAGGCTGACTTCGAGCGGTTCTTCGACGGAGGTCTCAAACGCATCACCGCCGACACCGCAAAGGACGGCCCGCTCCGGCCGGACCAAGATCTGTGGATCACCAGCCTCGACCTGGCCGCTGTCAATCCGATGGTCCAGGAGGTGATCCGTCCCGACCGTGCCGGATGGGACGTGGTCGTGTTTGACGAGGCGCACCGTCTCACGCCGACCGCGCAAGGGTACTACCAGGTCGGGCGGATGCTGTGTTACGGCTGCCCGCGTGTGCTGCTGATGACCGCAACGCCGCACCGGGGCAGTGAGTGGCTGTTCCGCTCCCTGCTGCATCTGGTTGACCCTGCGGTGTTCCCGCCCTCGGAGAAGGACGAGGAGCCAACTCATCACGTCAAGCCGGGCAGAATCCATTTCATCCGCCGGATGAAGGAAGAACTCCTCGACTATGACGGTGTCACGCCGTTGTTCAAGGGACGTCGCGCGAGCAACATAGCAGTGCCGCTGAACGCCGCCGAGGCCGCGTTCTACCAGCAAGCGCTGGATCTGGTCGGGACCTACTTCCCGCCCAACTCGGCCGCGCTCGCCCGTATGGTCTACGGTAAGCGCGCCGCTTCGTCGCTTTACGCGCTAGCTGAAACCCTCCGCCGCCGTCGCGACAACATGGGCACCGAAGCACCCATCGCGGCCGCCGCTGCAGCAGACCCGGAGGACGAGGACCCCCCGACGCGGGATGAGGCCAAAGTCACCCACGAGGCGTCCAGGTCCGCCAGGGCCGAGCGGACGGCCATCAGCCAGGTTCTCGACGAACTGGAACCGCTCCTGGCCGGTGACACTCTCTCCGTATCGAAATGGCCCGCTATCGAGAACGATTGCCTAGGCAACAACGGCATCCTGCCGGGCAACGGCGAGCAAGCTGTCGTGTTCACCGAGTACGCCGACACGGCCACCTGGCTCGTCGGCAGGTTCCGGGCAGCCGGCTACACCGCACAGCGATACTCAGGCAAGGACCCTCCTAACATCCGCGACGAAACCCGTGCAGCGTTTGCCGAGCGGCATTTCCAGATTCTCGTATCCACCGACGCCGGCAACGAGGGAATTGACCTCCAGTCCGCCCACGTCCTTGTCAACTGGGACATCCCCTGGTCCTTGGTCCGGCTCGAACAGCGGATGGGCCGAATTCATCGGCTGGGCCAGGAGCGCGATGTGGAACTTTACAATCTCATCGCCACCGACACCCGCGAGGGCGAAGTACTCCAGGTACTCCTCGACAACCTCGTGACTGCAGCCAACAGACTCGACGGCAAGCTGTTCGACAGTCTGAGCCTGGTGGCCGAGAATCTGGGCCTGGATATGGAGTCCCTGCTGGCCCGCACATACGACGACCGGGCCGTGGGGCAAGATGTGATCAACGCCGCACGCGCCATGACGGTCACGCGCCTTGAGGCAGAGGCGATCAAAGCCGCCCGCGAGGAGCATTTCCTGCGAAGCCCCGTCGACATTGCCAGCGCCATCGCCGTGGTCCACAAGGACGCGCTCGACCGGGTGAACCCGCACATCGTTGAGACCTTCCTCGCCCGGCTTTCCGCCGCTGCCGCCCTGACCGCCACCCCGCACGCCTCCGGCGATGGCATCTTCCTTCTCCATGCCGCTCCTGGTGACCTGCTGCCCGCCGAGCTTGGTGGCGGCGCGACAGCAGTAGTCGCGACAAGCGCCGCGGCGGTAGACCACGCGATCAAGCAGGGCTCGGCAGTTACGGACGTTACCGTTGTGGGACCAGGCGAGCCGGCGTTCCGGGCACTTGTCGTCGGCGCACAGCACCGGCTGCGATCACAACTGTTCCAGGGCGGTACCCTTTCAGACCCCACGACCTCGACCGGTTACGACATTGCCTGCTACGAAGCCGAGGTGAGCGAGGGCAAGCGCCGCACGATCTGGCTGTTTCTCGTCCGAGGCGATGACACGGGCGCGCGCGTCATCCGGTGGGAATCTCTCGCCAACCTAGCACCGTCCGGCGAGCCTGGCAGGGCGCTCCATCCAGCAAGGGCGGCCGACGCTGATGCCGCGGCACGTGAAGCGGCCTGCGCGCAGCAAGCCGACCGGACGAACGCGTTGGCTGAATGGCTCGCAGCCGCCCGGCATGACCTCGAACGGCTCCCCGACGCGCTGACTTCTGATATCGCCGACTCAGCCAAGCGCGGCGCCGAGCGCCGTCGGCTTGAGGCAGCAGTCGCCGACAACCTCGCGGATCTTCAGCAGATGGCAACCGTGCACGTAGGCGAGGTACGACGGATCGGATGGTCACACGTGACTCCGGCGGGCGCGCCCCCCGACCCTGCCGAGAAAGACAGCGAGGACATCTCAATGCGCCTGGTGGCCGGCACTCTCCGCGCCGACGGCTGGGGCGTCGCCGACGTACACGCCGAGGACCGCGGTTATGACCTGCTGGCTATCAAAGGACGCCGGCAACTGTGCATCGAGGTTAAAGGCGTCTGGCATTCAGCGTCCTCCAGCGGAGTGGTGCTGACCGGAAACGAGCTGCTTATCGCCGGTCAGATGGGACGCGACTACTGGCTCTGGGTAGTGGACCGCTGTTTCAACGGGACGGGCAAGACGTTCGGGGTGTACGCCGATCCCGCGGCCGAGTTCGCTGGGCTCACCAAGGATCAGACGCTGGTCCGGGTGCCCGGCAGTGTCCTCAAGGCGGCAAGACAGGAGGTAGTGCCCGCATGAGGATGATCGAGCGATGGTTTCCGTGCCAGGAAGTCAGCGACGCGTCCGCTGCTGGCTGGGGCACGGGCAACGCGGAGGCGAATATCTTCACCTGGTTCGCCAAACGGCCGCTTGCGCAGGCCAAAGCCGCGGTCATCACGAGCCTGCTGCCGTGGCCCGACGATCCAGGTGAGCAGCGCCGGATTCAGGACCTGGTGCGGCGCTCGCTCGTCGGTTCCGGGGACGTCAAGAAGGCCGGGTATGACGAGGCCCACGACGAGCTTGTCGCCGAACTGGCCCGCCACTACCCGCCCGGAGCCCGGTTGCTCGATCCGTTCTCCGGGCGGGCAATGATCCCCCTTGAGGCAGCGCGGCTCGGCGTCGCGGCAATGGGCATTGACTACTCGCCGCTCGCGACGCTCGCTGGCCAGCTCCTTGCCGATTACCCGCTGCGAGACTGGGGCAGCCAGCTGCCGTTGCCATTCGGCAACGGCAGCAGCCAGCTGCTGCCCGGTCAGCTCGCCGACGATGTCGATGCCGTTCTCGCCGAGATAGACTTCCGCTACGCGGAGCGTATGAGCACGTACTTCCCCGCAGTGGACGGACGCCAGCCATGGGGGTACCTGTGGGCGGTCAGCCTACCCTGCCAGGAGTGCGGGCGAAGGTTCCCCTTGACCGGGTCGCTGTGGCTCCGCTACCCCCTGCCGCGAAAGAATGATCCCGGCCAGTCATACGACATCGTCGCGGACAGCAGCACCGGCACCTGGACCATCGATGTTCACGAAGGCGACCCATACGGACTCCCGACGCGGGTGGTCGCCCAGGGGAAAAGCAAGTACGACTCCGAGGGGAAAGTCGCAGTCTGCCCGTTTCCGTCCTGCGGCCATGTCCACCCCAAGGATGTGCACACGCGGCTCGCGACCGAGGGCTTCGGCCAGGATGAACTGCTAGTGGTTGCCGATACAGAGGCATCAGGACGCAAGGTGTTCCGCGCTCCCACCGACATCGACCTGTCCGCGATCGCGCTCGCGGAGAAGGCGCTGGCGACCGAGCCGACGTTCGGCACTCTCCCCGCAGTACCCGGCGAGCCGATCCCACCGGGTAACACGTGGACCATTCAACCCACCGTCTATGGCGCCAAGACCTACGGCGACCTCGCTAACCGCCGCCAGACGCTCGGCTTGGTCAACCTCTGCCGGATCATCAACGAGGTTGCAGCCGAGGTTTTGGCTGCTGGCCTCAGCGTTGAGTACACAGCGGCCCTTACCGGCTATGCGGCGTCGGTTCTGGCGAGAAAGCTGCGCCGGGCGACAAGAGGCTGCACCCTTCAGCCCTGCCTGGACAAGCGATCAGACTCGAACTACGTCAAGGTAAGCGATGTGTTCGGCGCAAACGAATCCAGCATCGGATTCTCCTACGACTACTTCGAAGTCGGGCTAGGCGAAGGGGCGGGCTCGTGGGCCACAATCGCCGCTGACACCGTCAACGCGCTGCGCCGCCAGGCGAGCCGGGCACCTGGCAGGCCAGCGGAGCTGCAAAGAGGTTCGGCCACCGCCATTCCGCGTCGCGCGGATTCGTTTGATGCCGTGGTGACAGACCCGCCCTACGACTCGATGATCGACTACTCCGATGCCTCAGATCTGTTCTACGTCTGGGTCAAGCGGGCGCTGTCATCGACCTATCCTGAGCTGCTGGTCACGGCCGACCGCTATGGCCTGCAGGACAAAGACGAAGAGATCATCGTCAAAAAGGGAAACCCTACCGGGGACCACAGGACCCAGGAGCATTACGACCGAGGGATGGCCGTGGCACTGGAAGAGGCAGCGCGTGTCGTGCGGCCCGATGGCGTCGTCACGGTGGTATTCGGCCACGGCGACCCGGACGTATGGCGTCGCCTGCTAGACGCCATCACCTCCGGCGGCCTGTACCTGACCGGATCGTGGCCGGCACGCACGGAGAAAGGCGGCCAGGCGGGATCGTCGAACATCCAGACGACGCTGACCATGTGCTGCCGCCCGATCGGGCAGGGACGGCCTCTCGGGCGGGTCAACGAAGTCCGCGCTGAAATCCGCAGGGTTATCAAGGAACGCGTTCCTCTGTGGGAGATGAGCGGCCTAGCCCTGACCGACCAGCTGATGGCATCCGCGGGGCCGGCCATGGAGGTAGTCGGCCGCTATTGCGAGGTGGCGGACCCTGCAGGCGAGAAGGTTGACTCATACGATTTCCTCATCCTCGCACGGCGCGCTGTCCAGGAAGCCGCAGCCATCCGCATCGATGACCTGCCGCTGGAAACATTCGACGCGAGGACGCAGTTCGGCCTTTTCTGGTCGCGGCTGTTCGGGCGGGGCGTCGCAGCGAAATCAGAAGCGCGATGGCAGGCCCTGGCATCCAGCCTGACGATGGACGACCTCCGCGGCGTACTGGCCAATGTGGATAAAGGCACCCGGCTCTGCTTCGGGAGAGAGGCCAAGCGGCCCATTACCCCGGACTCCGACGTCATCGATGTGGCTTTCGCCCTATCCCGCGCCTGGGAGGAAGGCCTCGACGAGGTCGGCCACGTCATCGCGGCGAGCGGCAGGGACATCAACGACGGCCACCTGTTCGCAGCGCTCACCTACCTGTCCGCTCGTATGCCCGAGTCCGATCCGGACAGGGCAGCCTGGACTGCCATCGTCCGGGCACGGAACAACAGGAACCTCGTCGCAGCGACTCGCCTGGCTCAGCCGGACGCGGGAACAATGACTCTTTTCGAGCTGCCAGGAGAGGACTCCAGATGAAGCCTGCTGTGACTCCCTGGTGGGAAACGATCCGACTTCGCGCCGAGATCACCGAAGCCTCCGGCGGCCTGGACGACGTCCAGATGTCCCTGTTCAATGCCGTGTACGGCGCCGCCGGCGAGAAGCCGCGCTACGCGAAACCCAGCTACTACGGCGAGATCACGTTCCCCAGCGACAATCTCGTGGACCTGATGGCGAAAGTCGCAGTACGGCTCGGCGGCGCCGGAGACCTCTACACCCGTACCCCGGCCTTGTACAGACTCGACCAGGGCATGGGCGGGGGCAAGTCCCACGGCCTCGTAGGTCTGTGGCATCTCGCTGCCCACCCGCAGGACCTAGCTCAGACCGACATCGGCAGGGCAGCGCTCACTACCGCCTCACGCATCGCAGACGGTAGCCTGACATCCGGCCTGGGCGACCCGCAAGTAGTGGTGCTCGCATGCGACAACATGACCGCCGGCCAAGGCGACGCGATATTTGACGGGCCAGCCAGAACCCTCCATGAGCGATTCCTATGGAGGTTGTTCAGCGGCGACCACGCTCTCTTCAAGCGATATCAGCCCCACTACGCCGACAAGAACAAGCTTGCTGAGGCACTGACTGCCGTCGGCCGACCTGTTCTCATCCTCGTCGACGAGATCCTCGACTACATCCGCCAGCTATCCGAATCCGCCAACCACGACCTCGGCATCAGGGACATGGCGTTCCTCAAGGCCATCTTCGACACGGTCAACGACGTGCCCAACATCGCGATGGTGGTCGTGATGATCGATTCTGAGAAAGACCCCATGGCCCTCGACGCCACCGCCCAGGCCAACCGTACCGAGATCGAAGCCAACCTCCGCAAGAACGGCAAGCCCGCCACGGTCACCTCCAACACTGACTTCGCTGCGATCCTGCGTCGGCGTCTCTTCGAGAACCAGGCACCCGCGGAGGTCATAACCGCCACGACGGCCATGTTCGATGCTGCAGTCAGCGATGCGTGGCAGCGCAAGGTATTTGCCGCGCTCCCCAGGACGTCACGAGCCGACTTCGCTTCCGAAGTCGCCCGGTGCTACCCGTTCCACCCGTCGCTCATCGCTCTGGCCGAGCAGGAGTGGGCGCCCATCGCCGGGTTCCAGAAGGTCCGGTCTACGATCACGATCTTCGCCGCAACCGCTTACGCCCTCGCGAGCCGCGGTAACGCTGGGCAATGGGCACCTGGCCTAATCGGGGTCGGCGACCTGCCGCTGTCCTCCGGCGAGGTACGCGAGTCCATCATCGGCTCGGGCCTCATCGCCGACGGCCGCACGCAAGCGAACTACCGGGGTATCGCCTCCGCCGACATCGTCAGTGACGACGAGCAGACCGGAGCCGCGCGGCTTCTCGACCTCGCCCGCGAAGCGGACGCCGACATCCCCTTCGTCCAGGTCAACCCTCGCGCGGCAGAACGCATGGCAACCGCGTTGTTCCTCTATTCAGTGGTCGGTACTCGCGCTCAGGGGCGGCGGGGCGCGACAGAGGCCGAGCTGGAAGCGGCCACGTTCGTTCCCGATACCCAATTCACGGTGGCCGACGCTGAAGGGGTGCTCGGCGAGGTATCCAACCCTGACACCGGCCTGGCAGCGCTTGAACGGACACCCGGAACTGGCGGCCAGGCTGCCCGGCTATTTCTGTCGACCAAGCAGACGCTCGTCATGTGGTTCCGGTCGATGCGGCAGTCAGCGTCTGATCCCGACCGGGATGCAGAGTTGCGGCGTGCAGCTGAGTCGCTGGCCAACACCGGGCCGTTCAAGGCCAAGAAATTCGTACCCGAGGAACTGCCTGCCGAGGAGGCTAAGCGGCCGAGTCCGCTAGAAGCACTCGCCACCGCCGGCGTGGACGACGCCCGTACCACCAGGCTCGTCGTACTCGACCCGAGATTGTTCAGCTTCGGCAACGGCACAGACAGTGAGACGCGAGCGGCGATCACCGCTGCCCTCGGTGCGGGCAACCAGAAGCTGGCAGTCAGCTGGGCTTCCTCAGCAGTGTTCTGTGTCATCAACATGCAGACACGCAAAGTTGCCCGGCAGGTCGCCGCTGACTACATCGCCTGGAGCCGCGTCGCCGACTTGGATGCGGTCAAGACGGATGAGGAACTGAGCGGCAAAGCCCTAGAAGAGCTTCAAGATGCGAAAAAGAACCTTCACAAGGCGGTGAAGCGGGCTTATCACCACGTTGTCTATCTCGGGCAGGACGAAGGCGCCGATACCCGGGCCGTCCGCGAATTTCGGTTCGAGGGCGAGAATCAGACAGCTCTCGACGGTACCACCGTGTGGGCAAAGCTCATCGAAGAAGGCAAAGCTGTCGGTGTTGGCGCCTTCCGTTCGCGAGCACTCCTCGTCAACCTCCGCGATGACGACTACGGCCGCCCCCTTGATGAACTACGAGACCTGTTCTGGAGTAGCCCACGACTACCCCTTCTGCCCGGCGGGGAACAGGACCTGAAAGAAGCGATCTTCGAGGCCGTCTCCAGGGGAGAACTCCGCGTTGTCGATGACAGCGGAGAGGAGCGCGCGGTAACTCGCGCCGGCGAGATAGCAGTCGGATCGCCGTCATTGCGATTGGCCCGACCACAGCCGGTTAGCACCAGCGACGAGCAAGCTGATGGCACGGAAACGCCGCCGCCGGACGGCAAGGAAACCAAACCCAGCCCACCGCCTAGCCCACCCGACAGACCCGCAGTACCCGAAGTCCAACTCTCGTTGACGCTCACTACCAGCCTCACCAACCAGGACCGGCGAAATCACGTCTGGGACGTGCTGCGACGCATCACCGCACATGTGGACGACGGCGACGCCAGCCACCTCCAGGTCGTCCTGAAACTAGTTCTCCACGAGAACGCGGCCAATCACATCGCAGAAGCCGCCCGTCAGGCAGACGTCAACCCCACGATCACTCCGCTGGACTAAAAGATCTTTAATGCCGGGGGTTACAGCGCTTGGTGGTGCCCGCCGCGCGGTGCTATGCCAGAGTGATGAGGTATCCCGATGGCGGTGGGCTGACTGCGGCCGAGCGGGCCCGCCGCGAGCAGGTGCGGTTAAGCGGCAGCCGACCTGATCGAGGCCGGGGCCAGCGACCGGGAGGTGGCCTGGCAGTTCCGGGTGACGAGGATGTCGGCGAACCGGTGGCGGCGCGCGCTGGCCGCGGGCGGCCGGGCGGCCTTGCTATCGAAGGGGCCGGGCGGCGGCCCGTGCAAGCTCACCTCGGCCCAGCTGCGGGAACTGGAGGCCGTGCTGGAGGCGGGTCCGGCCGTGCAGGGCTGGGATGAGGACCAGTGCTGGACGCTGGCGCGGATCGCCGAGGTGGTGGGCCGCCGGTTCAAGGTGGAGTACACCCTGGCGGGGCTGGATCTGTTGCTGCATCGGATCGGCTGGAGCGTGCAGGTCCCGGCCCGGCGGGCGGCCGAGCGGGATGAGGCGGCGATCGCGGTCTGGCGGGAGGAGACCTGGCCGGTAATAAAAGGACGGTGGCGGACCTGGGCGCCTGGCTGGTCTTCGAAGACGAGTCCGGCCAGGGCTTAAGGCCGCCCAGGGGCCGCACCTGGGGCCGACGCGGCCAGACCCCGGTGGTGAAGGTCACCGGTTCCAGCCACAAGCGCGTCTCGCTGGCCGCGCTGATGTGCATCAGACCTGGTCAGCGGCCTCGGCTGATCTACCGCGTGCACCACGCTCGCCAGCGCGTCACGGACCAGCGCAAGGGCTTCACCGAAGCGGATTACGCCCAGCTACTGGACGCCGCGCACCAGCAGCTCGCCGGGCCGCTCGTGCTCGTGTGGGACAACCTGAATACCCACGTCAGCGGCGTGATGGCCGAGCTGATCGCGGCCCGGGACTGGCTGATGGTCTACCAGCTCCCGGCGTACGCGCACAAGCTGAATCCGGTGGAACCGCTATGGTCGCATCTCAAGCGCTCCCTGGCCAACCTGGCCAAACGCAACCTCGCCCAGCTCACCGCCCTGGTCAAGACCCGGCTCAGGTGCATGCAGTACCGGCCCGGCCTCCTCGCCAGCACCGGCCTCGACCTCACACCCTTCTTGTAACCCGACTTTTATCACGATCATGGAGTTTCGTCGGTTGCGACGCGTTGACCTGCGGGTTCGTTGTCGCGGAGGGTGAGATTTGCGCACTAGCCGGGCTTGCTGGACCGTAGTGTGGGCC
>Ga0070708_100002694_pt1 | contig 13762 bp, 11 predicted proteins | sample KBSK5503metaG_FD_65469 | JGI IMG/M metagenome (GOLD analysis project Ga0070708, IMG submission 65469) | Corn, switchgrass and miscanthus rhizosphere microbial communities from Kellogg Biological Station, Michigan, USA - KBS K5-50-3 metaG | ecosystem: Host-associated > Plants > Roots >...
GAGCGGAGACCGAAGATCATCGAACGCACCTCACCGGCCGCTCGATTGACCACACGCGAAAGGCGTTCGATCTCGTGCTTGACTGCCTCCGGCGTCTGGCCCTTGTGCCGGGCCATGAAGTCGAGTTCGAAACGCAGGTGCGTGAGAGCTTGCGCGACACCGTCGTGCAACTCGCGGGCGAGTCGCTGGCGCTCTTCGTCGATCGAGATCTCGCGCACCCGAGAGAAGAGCCTCGCGTTTTCGACGGCAACGGAGGTTTCCTGCGCGATCTGCTGAAGCAGCAGGCGATTCGCGGCGTGCTGGTCGTGGTCCGGGCAAGCGGCGAGCAGCAGTCCGATCGGCACGCCCGTTCGCCGCATCGGAGCGAGCAGCCAACATTCGAACCCTCCGAGCGCTTGCGCGGTGCCTTTCTCGAGGTCGCCATGTGTCACGACGCGCGCGGAGCCGTGCACCATGCCGGCCAGGTCCGTCGCGCCGCCCGAGGCAACCGCTTCCGGGTTGCGCAGGCCGTACGACCCGACGACGGCGAGATTGCCGGCCTCCCACGCAAGCATGCATCCCGCCGAGGCGCGGACGGTGTCGCGGATCTCTTGCAACGCGGCGTCAGCAACGGTCCCCATCTCGAGGCCGCCGGGAAGCGTGCGAGCGATGCGATAGAGCGACGAGAGCACGCGGTTCGCTTCGGCCAGCAAGTCAGACGTCGCCTCGCCCGACGGCGTACGCCAGAGTCGCGACGCGAACCCGCCTGCGATCCCCGCGAGGGGCATCAGCGCGTACCACGCGACGGCTCCTTGAAGATCGATCGTGCCGTCACGGAGGCCGGCCACGATGATCGCGCTCGACGCGGACGCGATGAGCAAGCCGGCGAAGCCTCCCCAGCGCTCGTCGCGGGCGAGGCCCGTCGTCGCCGCGACAACCAGACCGAACTGGATGTATGGACTTGTATAACCATCCGTCGCGGCGATGAGAGCGGCAGCCACTGCGACGTCGGCCCCGATCCACACGACCGACGGGCGTCGCATGAGCCAGCGCACGGTGACGTAGACGAACGCGAGCGCGAGGATGCTCGCACGGAGCGCGCTCACCTCGGTCCGCGCAGCCACCTCGAGCACGGCCGCGATCGCGATGGCTGCCATTCGCGCCGGTCCGGCGAGCGAGCGCGCGCGGGTCAGCTGGCGACCGAGCATCGCCGGTCCCTCGTCGACATCTTTCATGTCGAGCGCCAGCCGGACGGTCCGTTGAAGATCGGCCGGGATGAACGGACGGGTGAGGATCCGGTCGACGCCGGTCGTGATCGCCGTTCGCGCCGCGCGAGAGCCGTCGACCACCGCCAGGATCTTCGGCGGTTGATCGGCAGCGAGGAGGTCGCTAAGCAGCACCGGCGGCCCACCGATCCCAACGATGACGAGGTCCGGCCGAAGCGACAGCACCGCGTCGACGTGTGTCGTCGGGTCGAGCTCGACGACGTCCGCCTGGGGGAAGTTCAGCCGGAGCAGGAACGCGAGATAGGGGTCGGGCTCGACGAGCACGATCCGCGGCCCGACGCGTTCGCGCCGGCCGTTCGCCTCCGCTTCCCGCCGCTCGAGCCTGGTGGAAAGGACGCTCAACGCTTCCTGCTCCTCGTCTATCTCTCGGGGTGTTCTCGATGAGTATGTCGGCATCTCGGGCGCCACTCTGACGCCAAACGAGCGCCAGTACAAAGGAGCGCGCACATGCGACGATAGCGCGAAAGACCCGAGTTGCCCACTCTCCGTGGCTAACCAAACCTCTTCCGCGGCCGTCGATCGCCCGCAGCGACCCGCCGCGCTTGCGCGGCGAGCCCGGGCGGAGCGAGCATGCCGCCGTGCTGCTGTCGGCCAAGCTCGCTCCGACGTTCGATTACCCCGTGCTGGAGGAATTCTGGCGGTCCTCCGACGAGCTCGGCTTCGACACGGTCTGGGATTACGACCATTTCTACGGCCTGACCGACCCCGACGGAGCAACGTTCGAGGGGTGGACCACTCTCGCCGCCATGGCCGTCGTTGTCCGGCGGGCCCGGATCGGATGCATGGTCACCGGCGTTACCTACCGTCACCCGGCATTGCTCGCGAACATGGCGGTCACCGTCGACCACATCTCGAACGGCCGGCTCTCCTTCGGGATCGGGGCCGCGTGGCACGAGCCCGAGCATCGCGGGTACGGGATCGACTTCCCGTCCGCGGGAACGCGGGTCGCGATGCTCGACGAGGCGCTCACCATCATCAAGATGCTGTGGACCCAGGACTCGTCGACGTACGAAGGACGCTTCTGGCGGCTCGACGATGCGCGCTGCTTCCCGAAGCCGGTGCAGAAGCCCTATCCGCACATCGTCGTCGGAGGCGCGCAGCCGAAGATGCTCCGAGTGATCGCGCTGCACGCCGACGAATGGAACACGCCGGGCCTCGCCGGGCCCGAGGACTGGTCGCGGGTGAACGCTCAACTCGACGAGGCGTGCGCCGAAGTGGGCCGCGATCCCGGCGCGGTGCGGCGTTCGGTGCAGCTGTTCCTGCATCCAGCTCAGGAAGGTCAGGTCGATGCGTTGCTCGAGACGCTGCCCGTGTACGAGCAAGCGGGCTGCGAGCACGTCGTGCTGTCGTTCTACCAACCGCCGACGCGCGACCAGCTCGAGCGCTGCGCCAAGCTCCGGTGAGGATCCGTTCGAAACACGAAGACATCGACGTCGATCGCGTTCGAGCGTTCCTGAAAGGCTTGCCGGAAGCGGAAGGGTATGAGGTCGTCGTCCGTCCGCTCAGGTACCGCACCCGTCCGCACCTCGCCGCGTACACGGAGTTCGACGAACGCCGCATCACGATCCAGATTCCGGAGCCGTTCCTTCCTTTCGGCGAGATCGTGCAGTACGGCGCCAAGCGCATCGCCGGCAAAGGGATGCGTTTCGTCTGGCTGTCCGAGGGCCTGACCTTCAAGACCCAACGCGAGGTCGTTCGCTTCCTCTACTGCCACGAGTGGTACCACTGGTTCCTCAAGGAGGAGCTCGGTCAGAAGAGCGCGGCCGAGACCGCGTGCGACCGGTTCGCCCTCCAGAACTACCGGCGTCGCCTGGTCACCAAGGACGACGCCCGCGCGGCTCTGCGCCGGCGCTAGACTCGCCGATCGTGACGACGACAACGACGATCCTTGCCGGCGCCGGCCTGTCGACCGAGGCCGATCCCGTCGCCGCCGCGCGCACGGCCGCGCTGGATGCGATCGCGCCGCTCGACGGCGCGTCGTGCGATCTTGCGTTCCTCTTCGTCTCGCCGCATCACGCCGGAGCGTTACCGATCATCCTGGGGATCCTGCGTGAGGTCATGAAGCCGGGCGCTCTTCTCGGCTGCGGCGGCCTTTGGATCGTCGGCGGATCCCGGGAGGTCGAAGAACAGCCGGCGGTTTCGGTCTGGGCGGCGCACCTTCCCGATACGCAGGTGACTCCGTTCGCGCTCGCTTACGACAGGACGCCGGACGGCGACGCCTTCCTCGGTTGGCCCGACGAGGTGCCCGAAGGCGCGACCGTTCTTGCGCTGGCAGACCCGTACACGTTCCCGGCCGGTTCCTGGCTCGAGGGGCTCAACGAAACGCATCCGGGTTTGCAGGTGATCGGCGGCATGGCATCCGGCGGTTCTGCGCCGGGTGAAACGCGGCTGATCCTCGACAACGAGGTTCTGTGGAACGGGTGCGTTGGTGCGCTCGTTTCCGGACGAACGAAGGTTCGCGCGCTAGTCTCGCAGGGGTGCAAGCCGATCGGAGCTCCCTACGCGGTGACCGGCGTGGAGCAGAACGTGCTGCTGTCACTCGCGGGGCAGCCCCCGCTCGAGCGTTTGAAGGAAACCTTCGCGTCGGCCGAGACGGTCGACCGGCAAGCGATGCAGGTCGGATTGCACATCGGTCGCGTCGTCGATGAATACAAGACGGAGTTCCGTCGTGGCGACTTCCTCGTCCGGAATGTCCTCGGGGTGGACGAAGGCTCCGGGGCGATCGCCGTGGGCGACCATATCGAGGTCGGGGAGACGGTTCAGTTCCACGTGCGCGACGCGTCGAGCGCCGATGCCGATCTCCGCGAGATGGTCGCCGCCGTCGAGCGGCCGGCCGGAGCGATCATGTTCACGTGCAACGGGCGCGGGACTCGTTTGTTCGGCGCGCCCGACCACGACGCGTCGATCGTCTCCGAAGCGCTCGGCTCGGCGCTCGCGGGCTTCTTCTGCGCCGGCGAGCTCGGCCCGGTGGGTGGTTCGAACTTCGTCCACGGCTTTACCGCGAGCCTCGCGCTCTTCTACGAGAGCTGAAGCAGCGGACTCGCGGTCAGATCCATCCTTCCGACATCGCGTTCTTGGTCCATTCGATGACTTCCACGAGCATGTCATCGAGGGTCGTGGTCGCCTCGAAGCCGAGGATTCGCTTCGCTTTTTCGGTGGAGGGGATGCGTTTCGCCACGTCGTGCAGGAACGGCTCGTCGCACTCGTAGCGGAACTCGGTTTCCGGCCCTTTGATCATCCTCCAGATCTTCTCCGCCAGCTCCAGCACCGTCGTCGACGTCGCGTTCGACAGGTTGAAGTCGTCGTTCAACGCGTCCGGATGCTCCATCGCGTCGACGATGCCCCGCGCGAGATCGCCGCCGTAGGTGTAATGCCGCACCTGCGTACCGTCGCCGAGGATCCGGAGCGGGTCCTGTCCCTTCAAGACCTTCTGGATCAGATCCGGGACGACGTGGCTCATCGCGAGGCGCACGTTGCCGCTCAGGATCGTGACATCGGTCTTGGCCCGGCGCTCGCCGATGCCGACGCAGTTGAACGGCCTCACGATCGTGTACGGCAGCCCATGTTGTTGAAGCGCCGCTCGCGCGAAATACTCGACCGCCAGCTTCTGGAATCCGTACGACGAGAGCGGCGGGGGAACCTCGAGCTCCTGGCCCTCGTAGGACGGCCAGCTGTCGGTCGACTCGTACACCATCGACGAGCTCATGTAGGTGACCTTCTGCAAGCGCCCCTCCCGGTGAGCCTCGATCGCCGCGTCGCACGTCGACGCGATGATCCGCTCGTTGGTCGCCAGCAGGTCGTACGCGTGCGTGTGGAAGTACGAGATACCGCCGATCATGGCGGCGCCGGCGATCAGGTGGTCGCATCGCCGCGCAAGGTCCCGCATGAGCTCCACGTCGCGCGCGTCGCCGCGGATGAACGTGTAGCGGGGATGATCGTCGTACCGGCGGGTGACCTCCCCATACTTCGAGTAGTCGTCGAGCCCGATCACCTCGTACTCACGGCGGAGCAGCTCTTCGACGATGTATCCGCCGATGAATCCCGCGGCTCCGGTGACCCCGACGGTGGTCACGAAGGGACTCTGCTGCCCGACGAAAGTTGCGCCGGCGTCAGGCGCTTTCCGAACGCGAACAGGTACCACCGGAGGTACTTCGGCAACCACTTGGTCAGCTTGAAATTCGACGCGCCCTCGGTTCGATCACGCCACACGGTGGGGATCTCGCGGATCTCGAGGCGCAGACGATGAGCCTTCGCGACGAGCTCGATCCCGAGCTCGAACCCGGCGGTCGATTCGATGCGCACGCTGCGCAGGAAGTCCGTCGAGTAAGCCTTGAACGAATTGGTCGCGTCTCTCGTTCCGACCCTCGCCAGCCGCGATAGCGAGACCCCGGCCATCCGGGAGAGCAGCCCTTTGAACCGCGGGCCGCCCACCTTCGAGCCGCCGCGGGAGTAGCGAGACGCGCTCGCGATCGCCGCGCCTCCCCACACCAAAGCGGCCAGCTCGTCGATCTGGCGCGGATCGTCGGAGAGGTCGGCCATCGTGACGACGACGACGTCGGTCGACGCGTGTAGCATGCCGAACGAGATCGCTTTCGCCGGGCCCCGGCCGGATGTGTTGAGCGTCGGCACGACCCGCGGATCCTTGGCCGCGTAGCTCGCGACGAACGGCGCGGTGGTGTCCTCCGGGGTGTCGTACACGACCAGGACCTCGCACGGAGTGACGACCGCTTGGAGGATGTTGTCGAGCGCTTTGTTTATGGCCGCGCCCTCGTTGTACGCGGGGACGACCACGGAGATCCGTGGCGTCATATCTGGACGCCTCTGCCGTACAGGTTCCAGATATCGATCACGGGTTTGTCGGTCCGGATGTCTGCGAACTCGCGATGCGGCGCCCCGATGATGATCAGGTCCGAGCGATCGAGAACCGTGGCCACCGGAAGCAACTCTGGATCGGTCTTGACGTTGGGGTCGGCCGTCAGAACCTCAGCCGCCTTGAAGCGCAAGATCCGCTTCAGCTTGTAGCTGAGGCTCGAACGCGTGTCGTCCGAGTCGCCCTTGAACGCCATCCCGAGGATGCCGACGCGGGAGGTCTTCAGATCGAAACGTGTCTCGAGGCGGGAGACGAGGTAGAGGGGGAGTCCCTCGTTGATCGTCATGCTCGCCAGGCCGAGGGTGAAGTTGTTGTTGTTGAACGCTGCAAGCTGCATCGTGTCCTTGAACAGGCACGGCCCGGCGGCGAAGCCGGCGGAAGGCAGGTCGTTCGCGCGCGGGTAGTCCTGCGCGAGCGCCGACCGGATCCGTTCGTAGTCGAGGCCGTATTCGTTCGCGATCATGAAGAGCTGATTCGCGCTCGCGAACTTGATGTACCGCCAGACGTTCGTGAAGAGCTTCGCGAGCTCCGCTTCTTCGGGCTCGAGGCGGACCGTGCGCTCCGTCAGGTTCCGGAACAGTTTCTCGCCGCGTTCGAGCGCGTCCTCCGACCTGCCCGATACGATCTGCGGGAGCTGGTACAGCTCGACGAGCGCCTTCCCTTGCGCGATCCGCTCCGGGCAGAACGCGACCGGGATACGAAGTCCGCGCCGCTCGAGCACACCTTCGACGAGCCTTGTGACGCCGGGGTAGACCGTGCTCCGGAGGACGAGGAGCTGTCCGTCTTCGAGGTGATCGCACAGCTCCTCGATCGTCCGAACGACGGTGTTCGGATCGGGGTTCAGGTGCTCGTCGACCGGCGTTCCGATGACCACGATCACGTTTTCCGCTTCGGAGATCGCGGTCGGATCCGTCGTGGCGTTGAGTGTGTTCCCGATGTAGGTGTCGAGGATTTCTTGTGCGCCGGGTTCCGCGAACGGCATCTCGCCGGCGTTCACCGTCTTCACGAGATCGTCGTTGATGTCGACCAGGTCCACCGTGAGACCGCGGGACGCGAACGCCAGCCCAAGAGGCAGGCCGACACGACCGCAACCGCCGACGATCACGACATCACGTGAGGGAGTCATGTTTCCTCCTGCATGTGGCGTCCCCGAGCGGGCAATAAGCCATTGTACTGCCGACTTCCTCTAGGACCGGCTCATCGGGATGGCGAAGAAGGAGATCGTCGCTCCATCCATGTGTATGAGCTTCACCGACCGAGGGCAATGCGTCTGTACGAAGCGTCCGTTGAAACCTGCCGTTCTCGGGACGCATAACAAGAGAGATCCGCTCGCGGTCGCTTCGATCAATCGGTACGTAGACGTCGAATCGTCGGTGCGGATCACGACGAAGGGGTTCGCCGCGGGTTTGAACACGAACGTTCTGACGCGCTCGAAGAGAGAGTTTCGGTGGCTGATGCTCATCAGGAGGGCGCTCCCCGCGGGTACCGAGGGAACGGCGACGAACCCCGACACCTTCTCGGGTGCGGTCAACATCCTCGTGATGCCGCAGTGATTCGTCGAACGGCCGAGCACCTCGTAGTCGTGGGTCTTTCGGAGCTCCTCGAAGTTGCAAAGCATAGACAGCACGTATGCGGGCGACTCGAACATCGGGTTGCGCGTATCCAACGCCGACGGTTGGAAGCGCAAGATCCGGCTGGGACCGGAGACGGCGGCCAGCGCCTCGGCGTTGGCCAGATCGAGTTCGGGTGTGTACGCGCTGTAGGCCTGGAAGATCGGCACTGGATGCCACTCGAGATCGTAGATCCATGCGATCGCGGCGATCTGGGGATCGGCGTGCATCCGCTGTCCGGCCAGCAGCCGAAGGGTTTCGCCGTCGACGCGGTAATACTCCTCCAGGTCCTTTCGACTTTCGGAAAGGAGCCTGTCCCGCCGCGTCGAGTCCGTCAACGTGGATATCTGTGACAGCGCCTTCGTCGGTCGGAATAGGAAGCTCTTCGTCTGATGCGGCATCACGACCGCCACCATGGTGATGAGCGCAAGCGCCAGGGCAAGCGACGTCTTGGCCGGCCGGCCGAGCCATAAGAGTGAGAGGGCAACCACGGCCAAGGTGAGGAAGAAACCCGTCGAATGAAGATCGTGCCGAACAAAGCCGTGCTTCCACTCATAGAAGACGATGATGAAGATCAGGACGCTCAGCACCCGGCCGGCGCGCGGAGTCTGATGCGACCTCTTCGCGAGGAGGAGAGCAAGGCAGGCGATCGTGGCGAAAGCGATCGGATATTCGGGCCAGCGGAATCCCTGTTCGAACGCCATCGCCGCCGAATAACCGCTCGCCAGCTCGGTGGACAGTCGCAGCCAATGGAATAGTGCATCGAAAGGCTGCCCGAGTGCGATCCAAAACACCATGAGGAGACCGGCCGAAGCGGCAACGTGTGTGAAGACAACTCGCAGGCGGCGTTCCGGAAGCGCGCAGGCGAGGGCTGCTGCGAGCGCGAAGATCACGACGCCGGTGTTGAACTTTACGAGGAGCTGCAACGCGCTGAGGATCGTGCCCGTGAAGACGATGGACGTCATCGCTCGCTGAGACACCTTGAGCGATAGACACGCGATGCAAGCCATGAAGTAGACGACGAGCACGAGTTCCGCCGGCTCGACAAGGGCTACCGTAGCGACGGCCGTGCCGACGACACTCGCCCAGATATAACCAAGGCGTCGGCGCGTGAGGGAGAAGACCAACGCCACGAGGCTTGCGTGTACGGCCACCGAGTACAGGACGGCAAGGGCGGTCGTCCATGGGTAGAAGAGACGGGGGACGGTGAGGAAACCGAGGGGCCCGTAGGTGAAAACCACATCGGTCCCGAACGCCATCCTTTGGTGAGCGGCCATGTGCATTCCCGCCCACCACGAACCGTCGATGCCATGCTCGGTCGTCAGGCGGACGATGGGCCAGGTAAGGAGGGAGATCACCACCGTGGCGACGGTCGTCGCGACGCCGTTTCGCAAGAGTGCAGGCGGACCCGCGCCCCCATCCCGTTGCCGCACAAGCGCCCGGACGACCACAGAGTGCCAGTGTAGAAGGTGCTCATTCGGTCTCGTAACAGGTCCACATGTTGCGTCCACCACGGGCAAGGCGATTACGCGATCACGTGTACCGGCTAGGATTCGCAGCATGCTGGTCTTCCTGGTGCGTCACGCATTGACGCCGCAAACCGGCGACCGCCTCAGCGGATGGACGCCGGGGATCTCGCTGTCCGATGAGGGCCGCGCACAGGTCGCCGCTCTGGTCCAGCGCATGGTGCCGGTCTCCCTGGACGCCGTTTACTCCAGCCCGATCGATCGCTGTGTCGAGACCGCACGGCCGATCGCGTCGTCGAAGGGACTCCGGATCCGTGTCCGCGACGCTCTCGGCGAGGTTCGGTACGGCGACTGGGAAGGTAAGCGGCTGCGGACGCTCGCGAAGACGAAGTTGTGGCGGCAGGTGATGGCCCGGCCGAGCGAGGTGCGTTTCCCGAACGGCGAGACGATCCGCGAGACGCAGTTCCGCGCGGTCAGCGCGCTCGAAGGACTACGCGCCGCGCACGCCAAGGACGCGATCGCGGTCGTCACCCACGCCGACGTGATCCGCGTAATGCTGGCCCACTACGCGGGGGTCCACCTCGACCTCTATCAGCGGCTCGTCGTCGCGCCTGCATCGGTGACGGTGCTCTGGGTCGGAGGCGGCGGTCCGCGCGTCCTGAAGGTCAGCGACACCGGAACGCTGGAGGGTCTTTCGATGCCGAAGAAGAGGCCGTGACCACTTCTTTCGAGCTCGACCCGGTCACGAAGCTCGCCACCGGCGCGGTCGGCGAGCCCGGCGAACGCGTCTTCTACCTGCAAGCGCGGTCGGCGGATCAGGTCGTCACCTTGCTCGTCGAGAAGGAGCAGGTGCGAGCGCTCGCGGTTTCCATCGAGCAGCTGCTCGACGCCCTTCCGGAACCGCGCGAGCCGGAGGAGGAGATCTCGCCCGACGACGCCGACATCGAGGATCCTCTGCTGCCGGAGTGGCGGGTCGGTCCGATGGCGCTGCACTACGACGAGGCCCGCGATCGCATCGTCCTGATCGCGAGCGAAGCCGTGCCGGTGGACGAGGAAGATCCCGAGCGAGCGCCCGAGGCCTCGCCCGACGCGGCGACGGCACGTTTCGTCGCGACGCGCGCGCAAGCAAGGGCGCTCTCCGAACACGCGGAGGAAGTGGTCGAAGCGGGACGTCCGCGCTGCCGGTTCTGCGGCTTCCCGATGGACGCCGGCGGCCACACGTGCCCCGCGATGAACGGCCACCGGGAGTCCTAGCGTGTCGGCCGGGGTAACCGCCGAGCGTGTGGTCGGCCTCCTCGGGAGCGGGACGATCGAACCCGTCGGCCTCCTCCCCGGCGCATCGAACGAGACGTTTCTTTGCACGATCGCCGATGGCGAGCTCTCCTCGTACGCGGTCTACAAGCCGCGCGACGGCGAGGCGCCGCTGTGGGATTTTCCCGACGGGACCCTGTACCTGCGGGAGATGGCCGCCTACGTCGTCGGCCGCGCGATCGGCTGGGACTTCGTCCCGCCCACGGTCGTGCGCGACGGGCCGTTCGGCGTCGGGATGGTCCAGCTCTTCATCGACCACGAGCCTTCCGAGCATTTCTTGACGCTCGAGGCCGCGCACCGCGATCTGTTCATGCGCGTCGCCGCGTTCGACGTGCTCATCAACAATGCCGACCGGAAGTCGGGCCACTGCCTCCTGCAGAGGGAGACCGGCCGGATCTTCGTCGTGGATCACGGTGTGGCGTTCCACGTGCAACCGAAGCTCCGAACGGTGATCTGGGACTACGCCGGTGTGGAGCTCCCCGCCGACGTGCAAGCCGACCTCGCACGGTTCATGACGACGCTCGCGGCGGGGGATGGTCGCGACGTCCTCAACGAACTGCTTACGCCCGACGAGATGGAGGCGCTCGAGGTGAGAACCGCGGGACTTTTGCGACACGGGAGTTACCCGGAGCCGGGCCCGGGTCGCCCCTACCCGTGGCCCCCGGTGTAAAGAGCGGGTACGTTCTGGAGTCGATGAACTCGCGCACGGCTGCTCGCTTTGTCGCTCTCCTATGCGTATCCGGGCTGATACTCGGCGCGTGTTCGCACAAGAAGCCGAACGCCCGGCCGACCTCGTCGCCGTCTTCCCCGTCGCCGAGCGCTTCCGCTTCACCGACCCCCACCCCCACGCCGAAGCCGCGTTCCACTCCGACGCCTACGCCTTCGAAGAAACCCGCACCGCCGCGGACCACCCCGCCCGCGCCGAAGCCGGCCGGGTTCAGTCTGGCCAACGTGCACGTCCGGCTAACCTCGTTCATCAGCGGTCTGTCGTCTCCGCTCTTCATCACGCACGCAGGAGACGGTTCCGGTCTCCTCTACGTCGTGGAGCAGGGCGGGCGGATCCTGACGTACGACTCATCGGGGCGGAGACGAAGCACATTCCTCGACATCGGTAACCGCATCTCGTGCTGCGGCGAGCGAGGCCTGCTCGGGCTTGCGTTCCACCCGTCGTTCAAGACCAACCGGCGCTTCTTCGTCGATTACACGGACACCAACGGTGACGACGTCGTCGCCGAGTTCCGTGCGACGTCACCGACGAGCGCGAGCGCGAGCACGGGGAAGGTCCTGCTGACGGTTCCGGATCCGTACCCCAATCACAACGGCGGGATGATCGCGTTCGGTCGCGATGGCTACCTCTACATCGCGATGGGCGACGGGGGGAGCGCCGGCGATCCACAGAACCGGGCACAAAACCTCGGGTCGCTGCTCGGCAAGATCCTCCGCATCAACGTGAACAGCGGCTCGCCGTATTCGTCGCCCACGTCGAATCCGTTCTACAACCGAACCGGTGCCAAGAAGGAGATCTGGGCCTACGGGTACCGGAATCCGTGGCGCTTCAGCTTCGACCGCTCGACGCACGCGATGTTCGTCGGCGACGTCGGCCAGGGCGACTGGGAAGAGATCGACGTCGAGGGCGCAGGCCGCGGCGGCCGCAATTACGGCTGGCGGGTGATGGAAGGGAAGCACTGTTACAACGCGCCGTCGTGCAATACGAGCGGCAAGGTGCTTCCCATCGCCGAGTACTCGCACAGCCCCGACAACTGCTCGGTCACCGGCGGTTACGTCTATCGGGGCACGCGATACGCGTCGCTCAAGGGCGCCTACTTCTACGGCGATTACTGCTCCGGCCGCATCTGGGCGATGGACGCCGCGGCCGCGATCGGCGGAACCTCGCGGGTGAAGCAGGTGCTCGACACGAGCCTGGCGATCTCGTCGTTCGGAGAAGACCAGAGCGGCGAGATCTACGTCGTCAACCTGAGCGGCACGATCTCGAAGCTGCGGACCGCCTAGCCACCGCCGAGGCCCGGCGCGACGATCCCGCCCTTGGTCATCTTCATGAGATCGAGAGCCTCGTCGAGTTCCTTCTCGCTCAAGACGCCGCGCTCGAGCGCCACCTCGCGGATCGAGCGTCCGGTCTTGTAGGCCTCCTTCGATATCTCAGCGCAGGCGTCGTAGCCGATCGCCGGCACGAGCGCCGTGACGATCGGGAAGGACATCTCCACGAGCTCACGACAGCGCTTCTCGTCGGCTTCGAGCCCGACGATGCACTTCTCCGTGAACACGAGGCACGCGTTGGCGAGAAGCCTGATCGACTCGAGAAGGTTGCGCGCGATCACCGGCATGAACACGTTGAGCTCGAACGCGCCCGACATCCCGCTCACGGCGATCGCCGAGTCGTTGCCGATGACCTGGGCGGCGACCTGTGTCACGACCTCCGGCATGACCGGGTTCACTTTGCCCGGCATGATCGACGAGCCCGGCTGGAGCTCCGGCAGCTTGAGCTCGCCCAGCCCGGCGCGCGGCCCCGATCCCATCCAACGGATGTCGTTGGCGATCTTCATGAGCGCGATCGCGAGGTTCCGCAGCGCCGCCGACATGAAGAGGCACGCGTCTTTGGAGCCCTGCGCCTCGAAATGGTTCGGTGCTTCCCGTAGGGCGCGGCCGGTGCGCTCGGCGAGGATCTCGATGGTGCGCGGCGCGAACCGAGGATCGGCGTTCAAGCCCGTACCCACGGCCGTGCCTCCGAGCGCAAGCTCCTCGAGTTGCCGCGAGGCGTCCTGGATGCGAGCCGTCCCCATCGCGACCTGATGCGCGTAGCCGGAGAACTCCTGCCCGAGCGTCACCGGCGTCGCGTCCATCAAGTGTGTGCGTCCCACCTTCAACACAGAATCGAACTGCTCGCCCTTGTCGGACAGCGCGGCCGCGAGCGCGTTCGTGGCCGGCAGCAGGTCGTCCATGATCGCGTTCAAGGCCGAGAGGTGGATCGCGGTCGGGATCACGTCGTTCGACGACTGCGACATGTTGACGTGATCGTTCGGGTGAACGAGCCGGGCGCCCTTGAGTTCGCCGAGGAGCTCGTCGGCGCGGTTCGCGATCACCTCGTTCGCGTTCATGTTCGTGGAGGTTCCGGAGCCGGTCTGGAAGATGTCGATGGGGAAGTGCTCGTCGAGCCTCCCGGCGATCACTTCATCGGCGGCGGTGCGGATCGCCTCCGCTTTGGTCGGGTCGAGGGATCCGAGC
>Ga0070708_100002696_pt1 | contig 13759 bp, 12 predicted proteins | sample KBSK5503metaG_FD_65469 | JGI IMG/M metagenome (GOLD analysis project Ga0070708, IMG submission 65469) | Corn, switchgrass and miscanthus rhizosphere microbial communities from Kellogg Biological Station, Michigan, USA - KBS K5-50-3 metaG | ecosystem: Host-associated > Plants > Roots >...
ATGTTGAATACGTCCGGATGCGCCTTCTCGATTTCGTCGAGCAGGATCACGCTATACGGCTTCCGGCGGACCGCCTTGGTGAGCGTGCCGGAATCCTCATAGCCCACGTAGCCCGGCGGCGCGCCGATGAGACGCGACACGGAGAACTTCTCCATGTATTCGCTCATGTCGACGCGGATCAGTGCCGACTCGTCGGCGAACAGGAATTTGGCGAGACTGCGTGCCAGCTCGGTCTTACCGACGCCCGTGGGCCCGGAGAACACGAACGAGCCGATTGGCCGGCGGGGATCTTTGAGCCCCGCGCGACTTCGCCGAATCGCCTTGGAGATTGCCCTGATCGCTTCGTCCTGACCGATGACGGTCTGGTGCAACTCGTCTTCCATTCGCAGGAGACGCGCGGTCTCCGCTTCCTGAAGTCGCGTCACGGGAATTCCCGTCCAGCGGCTCACGATGAACGCGATCTCTTCTTCACCGAGCGACGGACGGTGCGACTGACGCCGCGCCTCCCACTCGGACTGTTTCTGCTTAATGTTGCCCTGGATCTCGCGCTCTTTGTCACGGAGCGATGCCGCGCGCTCGAAGTTCTGGTCGCGAACCGCGGCCTCCTTTTCTCCGTTCACTTTCTCGAGGTCACCCTTGAGCGCGGCAACTTCCGGCGGCGGCGCCTGCGCAGCGAGCCGCGCACGGGCACCCGCTTCGTCGATGACGTCGATCGCCTTGTCGGGCAGGAAGCGGTCGGTGATGTAGCGCTCCGACAGCTTGGCCGCGAGCACGAGCGTCGTATCGGGGATCGTCACGCGGTGATGATCCTCGTACTTCTTGCGCAGACCCTTGAGGATCTCGACCGTCTCGTCAACAGATGGCGGATCGACGATCACCGTCTGGAAGCGACGCTCGAGCGCCCCGTCCTTCTCGATGTACTTGCGATACTCATTGAGCGTCGAGGCACCAACGCACTGCAGCTCGCCGCGCGCAAGCGCAGGCTTGAGCATGTTGGAGGCGTCGATCGCGCCTTCGGCCGCACCCGCACCGACCAACGTGTGCAGCTCGTCGATGAACAGAATGATCTGCTTGTTCTGCGCGATCTCGTTCATGACCGCCTTGAGGCGCTCCTCGAACTGACCGCGATATTTGGTGCCGGCGATGACGGCTGCCATGTCAAGCGACAGGACGCGATGGTCGCGCAGCGACTCGGGGCACTCGCTGTTGGCGATGAGCTGCGCGAGTCCCTCGACGATCGCCGTCTTGCCCACGCCCGGCTCGCCGATGAGCACTGGATTGTTCTTCTTGCGACGAGTCAGCACTTCCATCACGCGCTGAATCTCTTTGCCTCGCCCAATGGTCGGATCGAGCTGTCCTTCGCCGGCGAGCTGTGTCAGGTCGCGGCAAAAGTGGTCGAGCGCCGGTGTTTTGGACTTCTTTTCACCCTTAGGCGCGGCCTGCACGGGGGCGCTGCCGCTCTGCGCCTGGGCACCGCCCTGCGGCGGGTCTGTGCCAAGGATGCGAAGGGTTTCGGCGCGCGCGGCGTCGAGGTTGACACCGGCGTCGGTCAGAACCTGCGCGGCAATCCCCTTCTCCTCGCGAAGCAGTCCAAGGAGCAGATGCTCGGTGCCAACGTAGCTGTGGTTGAGCTCGCGCGCTTCGCTCATGGCAAGCTCGAGCACCTTCTTGGCGCGCGACGTATAGGGAAGATCGGGTCCGGTCGTTTGTCCGGCTTTGCCCTTCTTTACCGTCTCTTCGATTTTTTGCTGGATGTCATCCAGCTCGACGCTGAGGTTCTGGAGCACCGTCGCCGCGACGCCCTCGCCCTCACGGATCAACCCGAGCAGGATATGCTCAGTACCGACATACTCGTGGTGGAGGCGCGCAGCCTCCTCACGAGCCATCGCTAGCACTTTCCTCACCCGCTCGGTGAAGTTATAGCCGTTCATAATTCCCTCACATCCGGGTGATCGCAGCGATCAACCGACCGAGCCCGCTTCCTCTTCCAACGCCTTACGCACATACCGTGCGCGCGCCAGGTTGGTTTCGCCTTCCGTGAGCGCCCGGCCTTCTGCGAATGCCAGGTGCGCGGCCTGCGAAAAAATCAGGAGCTTGTTGAGGGTATATACACTGAGGCTGGAGATCAGTTTCAGCCCGACGGCGAGCCGTACCCCGCTGAGGTAATTCATCGCCTCGTCGAACGTGAGGCTGCGAGCGTAACGAAGCGTGCCGTAAGCGCGCCAAAGCTTGTCCTCGATAATATAACCCGCATCGCGCAGCAACACACGACGTGCTTCTGCTTCTCGTTCGACGACGTGACCGACAACGCGCAACAGTTGGTCGAGCAGCTCCTCCTCCGAACGTCCCAACGTCGTTTGGTTGGAGATCTGAAAGAAGTTGCCGACAACCTCGCTGCCCTCTCCATACAACCCGCGGTACGTGAGGCCCATCTGCTGCAGGCTGTTGAGCACTTTTCCGATCTCTTTTGTAAGCACGAGACCCGGAAGATGAATCAGCACCGAGCCGCGCATGCCCGTGCCAACGTTCGTCGGACAGGCGGTCAGGAAGCCGAACTCCGTGTGATATGAATACGGGATACGCGTTCCTAAGTCCCGATCCAGCTTATCGATGGACGCATACGCCTCCTGCAGCGCGAACCCCGATCGCAGCGACTGCAAGCGGAGGTGGTCCTCCTCGTTCACCATGAGCCCCAATCCATCGGCGAGGAACACCGCGGCACCGCTCCGCAACGGATGCTGGACGTCCAAGCCCGCCAGCTCCTTGCTCACCAAGTGCCGTTCGTGCAACAGCGCGCGCGAGGTGGGCGGCAGCTCGTCCAGCCGATACATCACCGCCTCGCGTAGCATGGGAACCGACGATACCGCTTCGCGAACCTGCGCCAGGACGCGAAGCCGCTCACCGTCGCGCGCGCGCGCCGCGAAGGCGTAACCGTCCAGATTCCGCGCCAGGCGAATGCGTGTCGATAACACGATGTCCGAGTGCGTGCCCGAGGCATCGAGCCATCCGACGCCCCCGTCTGGCAAGAGCGAGAGGTCAACGGTCATTCCATCACCCTGATTCGATCACGCAAGTCCGCCGCGAGCTCGAACTGTTCGCTCTCGATCGCGCGCCGAAGTCGATCCTTCAATTCGCCGAGCACTGCGGAGCGCTCGAGACTCTCCGACATCGGCGGGTGATACGTCCGCCCGACGTGCCGATGGTTTCCGTGCACGCGACGCAGCAACTCGCGGATGCCCGCCTCGAAGTTCGTGTAACAGCGCGCACAACCCCAGCGGCCGGTCGCGCGGAAATCCGCCATCGTCGTGTTGCAGAACGTGCACCGGAGCCCCTCGCCGTTCGGCATGGCGAGTTGTTGGTGCGCGTCGTGAAGAAATTCGCCGAGCGGGTGCTTTGGCGTCGCGACCGTCGTCTCGACGCCGCGCTCCGCCGCGCACCGCTCGCATAAGTGCAGTTGGTGAACGGCGTTGTCCTGGATCGTCGTGAGGTGGACGACGGCATCTCGCTCGTGACAGCTATCGCACAACATTAGGGTACGGCCTCGCGGACGTCCGTATCGGTGAGACGCCCATCCTCCAACAGCAGTGTACGGTCGGCACGCGACGCCAAGGACCGATTGTGGGTCGCGATCACCATCGCAATCTCGAGGTCGCGCGCCAAACCGACAAGCAAATCGTGCAACCGCTCACTGTTCGCATGATCCAGATTGCCCGATGGTTCGTCCGCCAACAGCACCACCGGATCGATCGCAAGCGCGCGCGCGACAGCCGTCCGTTGCTGTTCGCCGCCCGAAAGCTCGGCCGGCTTGTGCTGCGTGCGGCCGCTCAGCCCGACGCGATCGAGCAGCTCGGCGGCGCGCGGGCGCGCGCGCGTATCGTCCCAGCCGGCAATTCGCAGCGGCATCATCACGTTCTCGAGCGCGGTGAACTCGCGCAGCAGGTGATGGAACTGGAACACGAAGCCGATCGACGCGTTGCGTAGCTTCGACAACTCGTCGTCGCTTCGTCCGTCCAGCGTTTCACCGGCGATCCGCACGCTGCCCTGCGTCGGCTTGTCCAGCGCGCCGAGCAGATGCAGCAGCGTGCTCTTGCCGGCGCCGCTCGCGCCGACCACGGCGATCATGTCACCACGGGTCACAGCCAGATTGACCCCGTTGAGTACAGTGATGTCACCACCGTCCCCACCGCGATACACCTTCGCCAGGTCAACCGCCTCCAGCACAATCATTCGTGACGAATCGCCTCGACCGGATAGAGCCGCGCCGCCTGCAACGCCGGATAGATCGTCGCGACGGCAGCCACCGCCAGACTGGCCAGCACGATCAGACCGATGTCGAGCGGCTGTGTCGCAACTGGCAGGTGATCAATGAAATATATGGATGGGTCGAGCGGGATGAGCTTCCGCTCACCGATCAACACCGACGCGATGAGTCCGATCGCCAATCCCGTCGCTGTGCCGACGAGACCGATCACGAGACCCTGAGCGAAAAAGATGCGGCGAATGGACGCCGCCGGCATTCCCATCGCGCGCAGAATCCCGATCTCTTTCGTCTTGTCCGTCACGACCATGATGAGCGTGCTGATGATGTTGAACGCGGCCACGAGCACGATCAACAAGAGGATGACCGACATGCCGAGCTTTTCGAGCTGCAGCGCGTTGAACAGCGAGCTGTTTTGCTGGTGCCAATCCTGAATTCGATACGGCATTCCCAACGTGTCTTGCAGTCGCTGACCAATGTCTGGCGCGTCCCAACGGTTGGGCGTCTTCACCTCGAGACCGGTGACCGCTTGGCCAAGTTGTGCGAGCTGTTGTCCCGCCTCGAGTGAGACGAAGACATAGCTGTTGTCGTACTCGTACATGCCCGTGTCGAAGATGCCCGTGACCTCGAACGACTGTTGGTTCGGTTTCGGAAACCCCGTCACTGGATCGATCTCGTTCGACATCGTCACCAACTGAATCGTGTCGACGCCCGGGGTCACGTTCAACCGATCGGCGAGTTTGGTTCCGAGCACGGCGCCGCGATGCTTCCCGTCGAGCGTGGCAAACGTGAAGTCACCGGCTTTGGCCCGGCGCCGAATGCTCGTCACTTGGGCCACGCCGGGGCCGTCAGGCGGGATTCCCTCGACGAAACCGGCCTCGAAGTATTTGTGTCGCGCGGCGCGGATCACGGCCTGCGTGTGCACGAAGGGACCGACAGCAACCACGCCGGGTTGCCGCGCAACTTGTTTCAGCACCTTCTGCCAGTCCGTCATCACCATGTCCTCGCCGTAGGTGAGGACGCGAATGTCAGGACTGCCGATGAGAATCTTCTCACGCAGGTCGTTCTGAAGCCCGTTCATGACGCCGATGATGACGATGAGCGCGCTCACGGCGACCGTGACGCCCAGAATCGCGATCACGCTGATCAACGAGAGCAGCTTCGATCCGCGACGGCTTCGTAGATACCGCCAGGCAATGGACAGCTCGAGTCGCGTCATTCTGGACGAAGCGTTGGAAACAGAATTACGTCGCGGATGTTCGGCGTATTCGTGAGATACATGAAGAGTCGATCGATGCCGATCCCGACGCCGCCCATTGGCGGCATGCCGTACTCCATGGCGCGCAAGTAATCTTCGTCGACGCCAGGCGCCTCTTCGTCGCCGGCCGCGCGCAGCCGCGCTTGTGCCTCGAAGCGCCGGCGTTGATCGAGTGGATCGTTCAATTCGCTGAACGCGTTCGCCAACTCGCGACCGCGTGCGAACAACTCGAAGCGCTCAGTGAGCGCCGGGTTCCCACGCTTCGGTTTGGCCAGCGGCGATAGATCCACGGGATAGTCCACGACGAACGTTGGTTCACGCAATGTCGATTCGACGAGCGCCTGAAACATCTCGTCCAGCACTTTCGGCCGACTCAACGCCTCTACCTTCTGTACGCCGACTCGCCGCGCTGCGTTTCGCAGCGACTCTTCGTCGAGCGACATCGCGTCAGCGCCGAGTGCGCCGTTGAGCGCGGGTACCCACTCGAGACGCGGAAACGGCGGTGTGATCTGCGGCACATCGTCGGTGCCGTGTTCCACGGCTCCCTTGGTATCCGGAGGCGACCACACCGAGCGAACGGCGTCCGCAGCGCGGACGACGAGGGACTCGACCCGCGACATCATGCCGGTATAATCGGCATATGCTTCGTAGAATTCCAACATCGTGAATTCCGGATTGTGCGTGCGGTCGATGCCTTCATTCCGGAAGTCGTGGCCGATCTCGTACACGCGATCGAACCCGCCGACGATCAGTCGCTTGAGGTACAGCTCGTCGGCGATGCGCAAATAGAGCGGCAGGTCGAGCGCATTGTGATGGGTCGTGAACGGCCGTGCCGCGGCGCCGCCGTACAATGGCTGCAGCACCGGCGTCTCGACCTCGAGATACTTGAGATCGTCGAGCTCGCGGCGCATCTCGCGGATCATTCGTGTTCTCGCGCGGAACAGTGCACGCACTTCGGGATGCACGGCGAGATCGGCATAGCGCTGTCGATAGCGCTGCTCGGAATCGGCGAATCCCGAGTGGCGAATGGTGACGCCGTCCACCACCTCCTCCTTACCGAACGGCAGGGGACGCAACGACTTGGCAAGGAGCTCGACCTCGATCACGCGCACCGTGACTTCGCCTGTGCGCGTGCGGAACAGCGGGCCGGCGACCCCGATCACGTCGCCAATGTCGAACAAGTCGAGCGATGCGTACCGGTCGGCGCCCAGCTGATCCTTCTTGAAGTACAGCTGAATTCGTCCGCTGTCGTCGGCGATGTGGGCGAACGTGGTTTTCCCGTGCGCTCGCCACGCCACGATTCGTCCGGCCACACGTACCGTCTCGCCCTCTTCGTGAGCCCCTTCCGGGTGGAGAGCGACCGCGTCGTTCGCCTCGTGCGTTCGATCGAACGAATACGCGAACGGCGCGATACCGCGCTCGACGAGGGCGTCGAGTTTTTCGCGGCGCGCCCGTTGGACGAAATTCAGATCATCGGTCACGCGGCCGCGCTCCCGGGCGGCGTGCCGAGTTGCGTGAGATATGCCTCGATGAACGGATCGATGCCGCCGTCCATCACACGCTGCACGTCGGGGATCTTGAGCTCGGTGCGGTGGTCGTTGACCATCGTGTACGGTTGAAAGACGTAGCTGCGAATCTGGCTGCCGAAGCTCACATCCGCCTTCGTCGCGTCGAGCTCCGCCTTCTTCTTGGCCTGCTTGTCCGCCTCGAGTTGATACAGTCGGTTCTTCAACATCTTCATCGCCGTCGCTTTGTTCTTGTGCTGCGAACGCTCGGCCTGAGACGACGTCACGATGCCGGATGGGATGTGTGTGAGGCGCACCGCGGAGCTCGTCTTGTTGACGTGTTGTCCCCCGGCGCCCGAGGCGCGGAAGACATCCATTCTGATGTCCTCGTCGCGCACCTCGATGTTGATCTCGTTGTCGACCACCGGATAGACGAACGCCGACGCGAAACTCGTGTGTCGTCTCGCCTGCGCGTCGAACGGCGAGATGCGCACGAGTCGATGCACGCCGGCCTCCGCCTTCAGAAATCCGTACGCGTAGAGGCCTTTGATCTCGAGCACGGCGCCCTTGATCCCGGCTTCCTCGCCCTCACTCAGATCGAGGATGTCGACGGTATAACCCCTTCGCTCGGCCCAGCGCGTGTACATGCGCATGAGCATCGCGGCCCAGTCCTGGGCTTCGGTGCCGCCGGCACCGGCGCTGATCTCCAACTGCGCGTCTCGGAAATCGTCGGGGCCCGACAACAGCGAACGAAGTCGAAATGCCTCGAGCTCTTCGCCGAGTGCCGTCGTTTCGCGATCGACTTCTGTCGAAAGCTCTTCGTCAGGCTCGAGGGCGAGCATCTCCTCGAGCTCGCGCGCGCTCTGGACACGACCACTTATGGCGTCGAAGGGCTCGATCCACGCCTTGAGTGTTTTTACCTGCTGCACCACCGTCTGGGCGTTCTGCTGATCGTTCCAGAATCCCGGCGCCGCCATACGCTCTTCGAGCTGCCTCAGCGTATCGCGCTTGGCATCCAGGTCAAAGATACCTCCGCAGCTCGGCGAGTCGCTCGGCGTATTGCCTGAGCTGTCGCGCGCGCTCGCTCTCTGCCATATGTCGCTCCGGTATGACACGAGCCGTCCCGCGTTCGCGGCAGACGGCTCGCATGTGAACCATTTGTGAACTGTGCTGTCGCCGAAAGATAGCTCTTACAAGCAACAGCGAGAACCCCGGTTGACGCCGGGCACGATCAGAATAGTTGCTGGCCCCCAGCCAGAATGTCGTTCAATGCATCCTGAAAGTGTGTGGTCGAGTCGGCGAAGTCCTTTCCAACTTGATCGACATACTCTTCGTAGCTCTTCTTGATCTCTTCGCGGAAGAGGTCTTTGAGCGTTCCGTCGCGCAAGCCTTCATCGCGCCGCTGCGGAAAATACGTCACGAGGTCGGAGACGAGCGCGCGCGACAGACGTCGAGCTTTGGCGTTGGGATCGTTCGCTAAGAACGGATTGATCGGCGTTCGCGTCGGCGTCGCCATCGACTCGCGCGCCGCGGCTGGTGGCGCGATCGGCGGTTGTGACACGGCTCCTGATGGGCGCATCGCGGCGCTCGGACGAGCCGCGGCCGACGGCATCGCGGGCGTCGGCCGAGCTGGAGGAACGGGCGGCATGGTCGGTCGCGGCGCAAAGGCGGGTGGCCGCACGCCACCCGTCGACGACGTTGGCATTGAGCTGGCCGACGGCGTCCCCATCGCGGGCCGCGGCGGAAACATCACCGGTCGCGCCGGCGGCGTTGTTGTGCGCGGCATCACGGGCCGTGTCGCCACGGGTGGCGTAACCGGCTGCGTGGCCACGCGCTCGACAACGGGGCGCGCGGGCGGCGCCGACGGAGCGACGGCTGACGCGAGCGGCGTATTGCGAGGCGCCGACGCTGGCGTCATCACGGGTGCCGCGCTCGGTACCGATGGAGCAGGAATCGCCGGGGCGGAAACCTGTCGGGTCGCGGGAGCGAACTCCTCGTCGATCGAGCTGCCAGCGCCGATCGTGATCACCCCGCCACACACGGAACAGCGCGCGCGCAGGCCCAACGCGGGAATCTTCGCTGGGTCCACGCGGAATACCGACCGACACTCCGGACACGAAACGTTCACTTCCCCTCCATGGCTCGGGCCGGGCCACGCGGCGTCGCGCCCTTCGTCGTCTCGTCGACCGGTGTCGCGTCGGTGCGCCGATCGATCGAGAACACCGAGCCCGGAAGCGTCTTCGCGTAGCTCTTCATTTCAGTCGCGAGCGCGCTCACCTGCGCCGCGTGGGTAAAGTGTCGGCGCTCATTTGTCACGATGCCGATCGATACCGTCATCAATGGTACACGATGCAGCTGCCCGCGGCGATCCTTACCGAAAAAATAGCCCGCGCGTCGGTCCTGGTCCGAATACTGGTACGGAATCAACGCATCGAACACGGAAACGATTTCGCCGCAGCTCTCGTTCACCGCCGGCGTCGGGATGATAAAAATAAAATCGTCGCCCCCAATGTGACCGACGAACCCTTCTTCATGACAAATGCCTTTCACGACATCGTGGAGAATCTTCGCCAGAATTCGGATGACGCGGTCACCCTCGTAGTACGAGTAGCGATCGTTGAACTCCTTGAAGTGATCCAGATCCGCGTAGCACGCCGCGAAGCGCAACCCGAGCTCGAGTCGGCGCGTCATCTCCATTTCGATCTCGACCGCGCCCGGCAGTCTCGTCGACGGATGCACGAACAGATCGCGATCGGACCGCCGAAGCATCGCGTCGAGTCGAATGATCGTCTCGACCACGTCACGATCAGCTCGAATGACCTCGTCGCCGCCCGATCGGAACCCTGTCTCGAACGAGTGGTGCTCGTCGTTCGCCACGACGACAGCGGGCACCACGCCGGTATATGAATCGCTCTTCAGACGCCGGAGTGCCTCGCGCACTTCATCGCCGCGCGAGCGACTGTCGAACACGACCACGCGCGGCCGGCTGCGGAGAGCAACCGCCATGAGTGTCTCTGGATCTTGAATCCGCATCACCGGCGCGCCGAGGGACCTCAACCACCGATCCACGACGTCCGGCGGTGCGAGATCATCGGGGGAAAACAGAATGGCGCGTTGTATGGGCCGGCCTCGGCGGAGATGAGCGGTGTCGCGGCAAGATACCGGGCGCTGGAATCGAAGTCAAATTACGACAGCGAATGCACTTGCGCGGTTTGTCGATCCGGTGATGTGGCTCACCAGCGTAGACTCGCGCCGACTCCGGTTCGTCCATTCCCCATCGGTTGCGCCTGCAGGCGAAACGCGACGAACGCGTCCACCATGCTCAACACGTGATTGGCCGCGATCACGGCGAGGTCGGCGACGCCGGCATAGTACGCGTCGTTTCGGTTTTCGGTCGTTCGTTTGAAGATGTCATATTGCAATCCAGCGTTCCGCCACGACCAACGAAACTCCGGTTTGATGGCGAGTTGCTCGTATTCGGCCAGCGCGCCGTCGGGATCGTTGACGTGCGTCGCTCGAGCGAGTTGCCACCGGGTCCCGTTATATGTGTTGACATCGGTCTCCGGGACCACGCGACCGCTGTCGGTCTGGCTGTATCGACCGCTCTCCAACCAATCGCGCATCTGTTCGTAGTACGACCAGCCACCGTCGGGCAACGTCGTGGAGAAGTGCGAACGCGCCGCGCCGCGCGCGAGTTCCTTGAAGAGCGCCTCCTGTCTGCCCTGCTCGTGGCTGTCCTTGAGATACTTCCACCAGGCGAGCACCTCGACGGCCGCGTACGCGACGAAGCGATCGTGGCCGAGCATGAACTGTCCCGCGCCTGGGACGACGGCCGATGCAATTGGCGCGTAAGCAAGCCGCCCTGTGGCGACGCGAGGTTCTGCGTTGGAGCCTCGAAACACGGAGGGGGCGAGCGAGTCGGCCGTGCGCCGCGCGATCACCCCAGCCGGCTCGAGGCGTTGTGCGCGCGCCGCGCTCGCGCAGATGCTCAGCAGGAGAAACGTGCCAACGAACGTGCGCACCGACACTAGAACAGATATCTCAAAGAGAGATAGCTCGGCGCATCGGCCGCCGAGACCGTGTTTGACAGCACTCTGGCGAGATCGATCTGGAGCTTTCCTGTGGAAAAGCCGAGTCCAAAGGTTGCCCCCGACCCGAAGGGACCATTGGCGATGTACCCAGCTCGTGCCTGATATCGCTCGAGCCAAGCCAGCTCTGCGCCGGCCCGCAATCCCGGAGTGTAGCCGCCCGACACTCGCGTGACGAGATCAATCGCCGCGCGCACACGAGCCTCTTTCGGTAGCTGGTCAAGGTGCGGAACGAGCGAAACACCAAAGTCGGCGCGAACGGGCAATGGATCAGCTTGAGACGCGTCGTGGACTTGGAGCTTCGGGCCCGCATTCGTGAGCGCGAATCCCAATGCGACCGATGAATCCTTCGCGATGAGATACTGAGCGCCGACGTCCACCGCAAAAGTCCGACTGACGCCATGCTGGGTGCAGACGCCAGTGCAGTTCAGACTTCGGCTCAACAATTTGTAGGTCAAGCCGAGCGCCAGCCGATTGGTGATCGGGCTCGCGAATGCCGCAGAGACGATCGTCGCCGTGACAGTGAATGTTCCAGTTTGAATCTCACCGCTCGAGTCTGTGGCCGGGATCGTCGCCTCATTGAAATAACGGGCACCGAGCGCGAAGGTGCCGACCCGCTGAACGGGGATGAGTATTGCGCCGCTGGCGTCGGCATCGACGATGGGGTTCTTCACCGCGTGAAAGCCAGCCTCTCGCGAACTGCGCGCGATGAGTGCCGGGTTCCACCACAACGCCTCGGACCCGACTGCCGAGGCAACGACCGCCTGCCCCATGCCCGATGAGCGTGCCCCGGTGGGCGACAGGAACTCGATGGCGCCTTCGCCCGAGGCTGATTGCGCAATCACCGCACGGGCACCGCCCAGCGCGACGACCCACACGGCGAGCCAAACCCGTCCGCTAAAGTGGCGTCGCCTCATCAATGAGCATGATCGGGATTCCGTCTCGAATCGCGTAACGCAGGCGGCACGCATGGCAGACGAGCGCCGACTCGGCCTCGCGGTATTCGAGTTCGCCTTTGCATTTCGGGCAGACGAGGATGGCCAGCAGCTGTGGCGGAACGGTCATGAGGGGCGATCCTCGCGGAGTTTGTAGCCGAAGCGGCGCAAGGCGTGTGCGTTTCGTCGCCAGTTGGGAAGCACCTTGACCCACAGATCGAGATACACGGGAGAACCGACGAACGCCTCGACTTTCTGACGCGCTACGCGGCCAATTCCGCGAATGCGTCCTCCACCGGCGCCGATGAGGATTCGCTTTTGACTGTCGCGCTCGACATGAAGGACTGCTCGAATGTACACGGGTAACTGCGATTCACGGAACTCCTCGATCTCGCACGCGACGCTGTAGGGAATCTCGTCCTCCAGTTGTTCGAGCGCGGTTTCTCGTATCAGCTCGCTCACAAAGAAGCGAACCGTCTGGTCGCTGATTTCGTCATCGGGATACAAGAAGGGACTTTCGGGCAACATGGTTCCGACGTGGCTCAGCAGCTCTTCGACCCCCTGACCGGTGGTCGCCGAGATGAAGCGCGCTTCGGGAAACTGTTCGCGCAGGGCCTCGCGCTGCCCCTCGGAGATCAGATCGATCTTGTTGATGGCGACGATGACCGGCGCGCGGATCGTCTCTTTGATCCGCGCGACTTCGGCGAGCGGCCTCGGGGGACCCTCGGTTCCGTCCGCCAGATGGAGCACCACGTCCGCCTCGGCCAGCGCGGCGAGCGCGGTCGCTTGCATGACGTGTTGCAGCTCGTAGCGCGGGTTGAGGAGTCCTGGCGTATCCAGCACGATGAGCTGCATGTCCGCGGTGGTGTGAATGCCGACGATGCGGTCGCGCGTGGATTGCGGCTTCGGGCTGACGATGCTCAGCTTCTCGCCGATGATGCGATTGAGGAGGGTGGATTTGCCGGCGTTCGGCTTTCCGACAACGGTGAGAATTCCGGCACGGGGCATCGATGGAAGCTATGTAGAGATTGTGATGGGGCATAGCACGAAGCCCCCAGCCACGTGGCTGGGGGCTTCGCAAAGAGGTGCCGGCGACGGCCTACTCTCCCGCGCTCTCTCGAGCGGAGTACCATCGGCGCTGTAGGGCTTAACGATCGTGTTCGGAATGGGAACGAGTGTGGCCCCTACGCTCTGGTCGCCAGCGAAAGCTCTGAAACGCTCAAGTTGGATGACACCGGAAGTATGGTAGATCGCGATTCAGGAATCCCGTATAAAGATCGTGTTGCTCTGCTTGCAGTGTTGCTTGGTATTCCCAATAGGGAGTAGTCAAGCCTCACGGGCGATTAGGACCGCTGCGCTTGGAATGGATTGCTCCAGGTCCACGGGCGGCCTATCGACGGGGTGGTCTCCCCCGGCCCTTCAGGAGGCTCAAGGCCTCGGGATGGTTCATCTTGGGGCGTGCTTCCCACTTAGATGCTTTCAGCGGTTATCACAGCCGACCATCGCTACCCGGCGGTGCCCTTGGCAGGACAACCGGGACACGAGCGGGTCGTCCGACTCGGTCCTCTCGTACTAGAGTCCGCTCCCCTCAACCATCCAACGCCCACGACGGATACAGACCGAACTGTCTCACGACGTTCTGAACCCAGCTCATGTACCACTTTAACCGGCGAACAGCCGGACCCTTGGGACCTTCTCCAGCCCCAGGATGTGAT